>Ga0187783_10000606_pt1 | contig 26128 bp, 22 predicted proteins | sample 1015_SJ02_MP02_2_FD_132471 | JGI IMG/M metagenome (GOLD analysis project Ga0187783, IMG submission 132471) | Tropical peat soil microbial communities from peatlands in Department of Meta, Colombia - 1015_SJ02_MP02_20_MG | ecosystem: Environmental > Terrestrial > Soil > Wetlands > Peat | place...
GCGCAGGGAAGTTTCTGGGAGCTCCACGACGCGCTGCTCGCCCACCAGCAGGCGCTCAGCGCGCATGACCTCGGCGAGTATGCACAGCAGCTCGGGCTCGACGTCGAACGCTTCTGGGATGGGCTGCGACATCACGAGTACGCGCCGCGGGTGGCCGAGGACGTGGCGAGCGCGGACGCCAGCGGCGTCTCGGGCACGCCCACGTTCTTCGTCAACGGTCGCAGGCACCAGGGCGCCTATGACGTCGACACGCTGAGCACGGTCGTGCGGGCGGCGCGCACGCGAGCAGGCCTGCTGGTGAGCGCCTGCAGCACGACGCCACCGATCCTCCCGAGACGCCCCGGCGACCGGGCTTCGGCAGTCGGGAAGGTATTGCGCTGGAACGCGTCTTAACGGTCGCGCACCACTCCCCCCCCCATAGCGTGGATGCGCATCCTCAGTCGCGGGTCTCCTCCTGACCTGCCGGCAAAGGCAGCCGGCCCGCCTCCCTCCTCTCGCTACGAGCGGCGGGAGGCGGACCCGTCGCCCGAGCCGGCTCAGTCGCCGCGCCGCGAGATCCCGCGGCGCAGCTGGCGCACGCTGCGCAGCTCCTGCACCGCGTCGTCGACGCGCCCGACACCCTCGCTGTCGCCGAGCAGCTCCGGCGTGAGTCGCTTGCGCACCAGCTCGCCCGCGACCGCATCCACGCGCTCGGCGCCCGCGCCCGGTCGCGAGCTCACCAGGCGCTCAACCTGCAGGCCACAAAACAACAGCCCGATGCCGTCGTCCAGCGCCCAGCCGCCCGGCAGCGACCCGTCGCGGACACTCGCCAGCCAGACCGGCAGACGCTCCGGCTCGCCGTCGGCATGGACCGTCAGCGATCCCGGCAACAGACCCAGACCGGCAATCGCCTCGGGCTGGCCGCCCGAGCAGCTCGTGCCGCCTTCAAACCAGCACATCGCGCCCGCGCTCAGGCCGACGAGCACCGTCCCCGCACGCCAGGCGTCGAAGAGGATCCGGTCGAGCTCGTGGGCTTTCCAGATGGCGAGCAGGTTTCGCATCGAGCCGCCGCCGACGTACACGATGTCCTGCGCGCGCACGATCTGCTCGAGCGGCTCCCTGGCATCCCTGAGGTTGAACAGCGACAGGTGCTCGGCGACGCACATGCGACCCCCGAAGCGAGCGTGGAAGGCGTTGATCTGGGCCGTCGTGTCGCCCGAAGCCGTCGGCAGGAAGAGGATCCGCGGCTCGATCGATCCTGCCAGCGAGAGGACGAAGTCGTCGAGCAGCGGGTTGGTCGGCTCCATCGTGAAGCCGCCGCCGCCCATGGCGAAGATCAGGCGCCGCTCCGGCTCGCTCGCAGCGCGCCGGCTCATGCGGCGATGCTGGCCGAGTCCGCCAGGCCCTCCGGCGGGGACGCGTCGCGCGCCAGCGCCACCGGGACGACGCTGGCGGACGGACCCGCACTCGCCACAGCGCGGGCGCGCAGCGGCGTCGAGCCGAGGTAGCGGGCGTCCAGACGTGTCTCGACCACGCCCTGCTCGGTTGGCTTCACCTCGAAGGCCCCGCCGTCGGGGCGCGACGTGACGACCGCGTGCAGGCGCGTGCGGTAGAAGTGCAGCGCCACGCCATCCTCGGCGGCGAATCCCGGGCGCATACCGTCGCCGACGAAGCGGTGGTACTCCAGGCGGCGCTCGGGCTCGGCGTCGTAGTGGACACAGTTGGAGTAGGGGAGCAGTCCGAGCCCGCGCACGCTCCGGGGCGCGCCGTGAAAGGCGCTCAGCGCCTCGCGAAACCAGCACAGCGAGCCGGCCGAGGGGCCGCACAGCACGACACCATCGCGCCAGGCCTTGCGAAGCACGCCATCGAGGCCATGCGCGCGCCAGGCGCCGAGCATGCTCACGACGTTGCCTCCGCCGACGTAGATCAGGTCCTGGGCGAGTAGGTGGCGCTCGAGATCGTCCTCTACGCCACCGGTGCCCTGCTCGCGCCGGAACAGGGACACGTGGCTGGCATCGCAGATCGGCGCGAAACGACGGTAGAAGCGAACGACATAGTGGTCGGCATCACCCGACGCGGTTGGAAGGAAGCAGACCCGCGGGCGGGGCGCGGCCGTGAGCGACAGCACATAGTCGTCGAGCAGCGAGCTGTCCCTCTCCATCGAGAAGCCGCCGCCTCCGAGGGCGACGATCTGGGGGGTCGACGGTCGCATGGCTCACTTCGCTGATGGCCGGACGTGGCCGAAATGGAGTGACCGGCTCTAACAATTTCGCTCCGAGCGAACGTGGTTGCCATGGACCAGCGTCCGATATTTGCCTGCTCGCGATCGACATTCGCCCATGGAGGCAAGCGTCGAGCGCCCGCCGCAGCGTGCGACAGATGGGCAGTCGGAGCGGTGCCGGTTTCTCCAACAGGCCAAGGCGCCGGGGCCGGCTGGGGCGCGAGAATCGCACGGTGAGCTACCAAGCGGCTACTCGCACGGACGACGCCTACCGGCCCGAGTCCCCGTTCCTGGACGAGCTGTTCGCGCCCGACGGCAGCCCGCGGCCGGTCGCCCGACCGCTCGTGGAGGTGCTCAACGCCCTCGGAAGCGACGGGCTGATCGAAGCGGGCCGGCGGCGCGACGCGATCTTCATGCAGCAGGGAATCACGTTCGAGACGGGCGCGGAGGGCGAGATATCCCACGAACGGCCGTTTCCGCTCGACCTGGTTCCGCGCGTCCTCAGCGGAGAGGAATGGCGCGCGATCAAGCGCGGCCTGGCACAACGCATCCGCGCGCTCAACCACTTCGTCGACGACGTCTACCACGCGCGCGAGATCGTGCACGAGGGGCTCGTGCCCTGGCAGCTGGTCGCGTCTTGCCCGCACTTCGCGCGCGCGGTCCACGGCATACGCCCGCCCGGCGGCGTCTACACGCACGTAGCCGGCTGCGACCTGGTGCGCCACAGCGACGGCAACTGGAAGGTGATCGAGGACAACGTGCGCATCCCCTCCGGCATCTCCTACGTGCTCGAGAACCGGGCCGCCATGGCTCGCCTGGTGCCCGAGCTGTTCGCCTCCTATCGCGTGCGCCCGGTCGACCACTACCCGCAGCTTCTGCTCGGCGCCCTGCGGTCGGTGGCGCCGTCGGCAGAGAGCGAGGCGACCGTCGTCGTGTGGACCCCGGGCCCAGCCAACCCGGCCTACTTCGAGCACGCCTTCCTGGCGCGCCAGATGGGTGTCGAGCTCGTCGAAGCATCCGATCTGGTCGTGCGCGACGACGTGCTCTACATGCGCACGACGCGTGGTCTGGAGCGCGCGCACGCCGTCTACCGTCGTCTCGACGACGACTTCGTCGACCCGCTCGAGTTCCGCGCGGACTCGCTGCTGGGCGTCCCCGGCCTCGTCAGGGCCTACCGCGCGGGCAGCGTCGCGATCGCCAACGCCTTCGGGACCGGGGTCGCCGATGACAAGGCCATCTACCGCTTCGTGCCCCAGATGATCCGCTTCTACCTGGGTGAGGAGCCGATTCTCGACAACGTGACCACCTATCTGTTGACCGAGCCCGAGGTGCTCGAGCACGTGCTCGAGCACCTCGACCAGCTCGTCGTCAAGCCGACCGGCGAGTCGGGCGGGCGCGGCGTCACGATCGGTCCACACGCCGAAGAGGCGGAGCTCGAGCGCATGCGCGACGTCCTGCGTGTCCAGCCCGAGCGCTGGATCGCCCAGGACCTGGTGTGCCTCTCGACGGTCCCGACGGTCGGGCCGGACGGCGTGCTGCGCCCGCGCCACGTCGACCTGAGACCGTTCGCGGTGTTCGGCGAGCGCATCGACATCGTCCCCGGCGGGCTCACGCGGGTCGCGCTCGACGAGGGCTCGCTGATCGTGACCTCCTCGCGGGGCGGGGGCTCCAAGGACACCTGGGTCCTCGAGGACGGCGATGGCGACGATCGTGCCGGTCCGCCGATCGCCGACACCCAGCCGCCCGCGCTGCCGGACCTGCGCTACGGAGCCTGGACCGGTCAGCAGCAGCAGCAGCAGCAGAGAGCAGCACGCTGATGCTTGCGCGCATCGCCTCAGAGCTCTACTGGCTGGGTCGCAACCTGGCGCGGGCAGAGTTCACCGCCCGCGCCGTCGAGGCCGTCTTCCAGGCAGAGCTGCAGGGCTCCTCCGATGCGATGCCGAGCGTCAGCTTCGGCTCGGGCGGACTGCTCGCGATGCTGGGCGACGTCGATCGCGAGCACGCGCGCCACACGCAGCCCCTCGGACAGCTGACGCTCGATGCGGACAGGCCGGGCTCGATGCTGGCGAGTATCGAGCGTGCCCGCGAGGGCGCGCGCACCGTGCGCGACGTGATCAGTGCCGACATGTGGGAGGCGATCAACACCACGGCACTCGGCCTGCGTGGAGGCGGCCAGCCCGGGTGGGCGGCACCGGCCGGCCCGTATCTGGCCTCCCAGTACGTCAAGGAGCGCACGGCGCTGATCTGGGGCATCGCGGCGCGCTCGATGCTGCGCGACGAAGCCAAGTGCTTTCTGGACGCCGGGGGCCTGATCGAGGTCTCCGACATGGTGCTGCGAATGCTTCGTATCGCGCTGCCGCCTGGAGACCGCGCCCAGGCCGATGGGCACGCGCTGATTCTGCTCCAGGCCGTGGGCGGCTTTCACGCCTACCTGCGTGCAGTGACGTCGCCCCCGCACGCCCATCCGGTCGCCCGGTTTCTGCTGTTCGAGCGCGCCTATCCGGACAGCGTCGCCGCGTGCGTGGACTCGCTCCACGAGGTCTTCGCGACCGCCGATGCCGGTCCGCGCAACTCGAAGCCGGTGCTGCGCGTCAGCCGCCTCGCCGCCGACCTGGACTTTCAGCGGCGGGCGCTGCCCGAGGGCGCAGAGCTCAGCGACATCTGCAAGCAGACGCAGCTCGAGCTGGCGCGAATCGACCAGGATGTGGCGGAGCGCTACTTCGCAGGCGCAGCGCCGGCCGGCGAAGGAAGATGAGCGGTCCGATGCATTTCACGATCCGCTATCTCACCGAGTACCGCTACGACACGCCGGTGACCGACAACCTCAACGCTCTGCGCGTCCGCCCGGCGACGACGTCCTCGCAGCGCTGCGACGAGTTTCACACCCGCATCGAGCCGGAAGCGCGCGTCAGCCGTCACCTCGACTACTTCGGCACCGAGGTACTGGAGTTCGGCATCCCGACGAGTCACGAGCAGCTCACGATCGACGTGCGAGCCCGCGTGACGACGTCCGATCCGGCCGAGCCCCCCGCGGGCCCCTGGGAGAGCCTGAGGAGCCCGGCATACCTCGACGCCGCCGGCGAGTTCGCGCTGGCGTGGCAGGATCGGCCCGCGATCGCGGGGCTCGAGCAGCTGGAAGGCGAGCTGGACTCCAACAACCCGCTCGCGACGCTCGCCGGGCTGTGCAAGATGATCCCGGACCACTTCGAGTATCGCCCGGGGGTGACCTACGTCGGCTCGAGCGTCAGCGACCTGCTCGAGGCGGGAGCGGGCGTGTGTCAGGACTTCGTGCACCTGTCGCTCGTGCTGCTGCGCCGCCGAGGGATCGCAGCGCGCTACGTCTCCGGCTATCTGTGGGCGGCTCCCGAGGATGGCGGGAAAGACTCGCTGGAGGTCGACACGCACGCCTGGCTGGAGGCGCTGCTCCCCGGCACGAACGGCCGCGGCGAGCCCGTCTGGGTGAGCGCCGACCCGACCAACCGGCGACTGGCCGGCGAGACGCACGTGAAGATCGGGCACGGGCGCTTCTACGCCGACGTCCCGCCGGTGAAGGGCCTGTATCGCGGCGATGCGACATCGAAGCTCAGCGCGGCCGTGACGATGTCGCGTCTCGACCCCCAGGCCAGCGCGCGCGCCTGAGTGAGCCGCTCGACGGCGATCCTCGTCCTGCGGCACATCGGGCGCTGCCCGCGGCGGCCACTGAGCACGGGCTGATCGATCGCGGGCTGCAGGCGCTGCCGGTGCTCATGCGCGAGGGGCAGGAGCTTCCCGACTGGCGTCGCTTTGCGGGCATCGTCGTGATGGGCCGACCGATGGGCGCCGGTGACGATGCGCTCTACCGGGCTTGCGAGCGAGCGGCGATTCATCGCAGAGGCCGTGCGGGCGGGGGGTGCTCCCTAGTAGTGGCCAGATGAGGGCGCTCGCGGAGCCTGTTCGGCCGCTGGCTGGAGGAGGTGGCCGGCGTGGACGCAGAGCGCCGCTGAGGAGCACGCCCGCCGCGGCGCCCGTTGCAATCACGTGCGATTGCGGGCGTCGACGCGTAGCATGGCTACATGCCCGACGCGCCCGAGAAGGAGTCAGACGGCGCCGGCGCAAGCCGAGCCGACGCCCATCCGCCGATGCCGCGCGACAAGCGGGGCTGGCACGTGGCGCCGGCCCTCGACGGGCGGGGCATGCCCGAGCAGACCCCGATCGGTCCGCCCCCCCACAGAAGGCCCGGATTCTTGTGGTTCGTGATCTTCCTCTTCGCGCTCAACTGGCTGCTAGTGCTGCTCGTACAGCCCTCCGTCGGCCAGCCACGCGTGACGGTGCCATTCAACCCGTTCTTCTTGAACGAGGTCCAGGCCGGCCAGGTCAAGTCCATCTCCACCAAGGGCGACACGGTCCAGGGGACGTTCACGACCAAGCTGCGCTACCCCGCCAACGACAGCAAAGCGACGCCGACGACGCTCTTTGCGACCGAGATCCCGACCTTCTGGAACGACACCCAGCTGTCGGCGCTGCTCAAGGAAAAGGGTGTGGAGATAAATGCGAAGTCCACGGTCACGAGCCAGTCGCTGCTCGCCGAGCTGCTGCTCGGCTTTGGCCCCACGCTGCTGATTGTGGGGCTGTTCATCCTGATCGCGCGTCGCGCTACGCGCGGGGGCGGGATGGGCGCGCTTGGCAACTTCGGGCGCTCGCAGGCGCGTCGGGTCGACCCTGAGACGATCCGCGTCACCTTTAACGACGTGGCCGGGATCGACGAGGCCAAGGCCGAGCTCACAGAGATCGTCGACTTCCTCCGAAATCCCGACCGCTACGGACGCCTCGGCGGGCGTATGCCCCACGGCGTGCTCCTGTCGGGCGCGCCAGGGACCGGCAAGACGCTGCTCGCGCGCGCTGTCGCCGGTGAGGCGCACGCGGCCTTCTTCTCGATCTCGGCGTCTGAGTTCATTGAGGCGATCGTCGGCGTTGGCGCCTCGCGCGTGCGCGACCTCTTCACGAAGGCCAAGGAGGCCGCCCCGGCGATCATCTTCATCGACGAGCTCGACGCGATCGGTCGCTCGCGCCAGGGGCAGGTGTCGGTAACAGGCGCAAACGACGAGCGCGAGCAGACGCTCGACCAGATCCTCACCGAAATCGACGGCTTCGAGTCTTCCCAGGCGGTCGTCGTGCTCGCGGCGACCAACCGCCCCGACATCCTGGACCCTGCGCTCCTGCGCGCCGGGCGCTTCGATCGGCGAGTGACCGTGCAGGCGCCGGACAAGGCGGGGCGGGTCGAGATCATCAAGGTCCACACGCGCTCCATCCCGCTCGACGACGACGTCGACCTGGGGGCCATCGCCTCCTCCACGCCGGGGATGGTCGGCGCCGACCTGGCGAACCTCGCCAACGAGGCAGCTCTGCTCGCGGCGCGCCGTGAACACGAGAAGGTGAAAATGGCCGACTTCACCGATTCGCTGGAGAAGATCATGCTCGGCTCGCCGCGCGGCATCCTGCTCTCTCCGGCCGACCGCGAGCGCACCGCCTATCACGAGTCCGGCCACGCGCTCGTGGGCATACTCACCGCCGCCGCCGACCCCGTGCGCAAGGTCTCGATCATCCCGCGCGGCATCGCGCTCGGCGTGACGCTCTCGACGCCTGAGAGCGACAGGGTCTCCTACTCGTTCGAGGAGCTGCAGGCGAAGATCAGGGTGGCGCTCGGCGGGCGCGTTGCCGAGGAGATCGTCTACGGGACGATTACGATGGGCGCCGAGTCCGACATCCAGCAGCTCACCCAGATCGCTCGTCAGATGGTCGGACGCTGGGGGATGAGCGCGGCGATCGGCCCGGTGGCAGTCCTGCCCGACGAGAGCCAGCGACCGATGCTGCCGGGATTCAGCGAAACCTCCCAGGAGACGCAGCAGCTCGTCGACGAGGAGGTGCGCAGGCTCGTCGAGGATGCGCACAACGAGGTGACGCACCTGCTCGTCGAGCACCGCGAGCAGCTCGAGAGCCTCGCACAGGCGCTGTTGAAGGCCGAGACGCTCGATGCGCCCCAGGTCTACGCAGCGGTCGGCCTGCCCGAGCACGAGCACGAGGACCGCACCGCCGTCCCTACCTGACAGCGCGCGCTCGCGACAAGCCCGCGCTAGCTGAGATCGAGCACCGTCGTCGGCGGCTCGATCGCGCCGTCATGATCCTCGCTGGTGATGATGCCGGTGCCGACGGCGAAGAACTCGATCGTGTGGCTGCCCCAGCCGTGGCTCTTCTCCTGGAGGTCGACGCCCACGATGCCCTCGGCCTTCAGCTCCTGTGCCTCGTTCTGCATGCGCTCCATCGCCAGCTCGCGGGCGTCGTACAGCGCCTGGGTGAAGTTCGACAGCTCGACGTTGCGCCCCGTCTGGGCCATCGACTTGAGCATCCCCCGATGGGCGACGTGGTAGACGCAGCTGCCCATCACCATCCCGACGGGGCGATAGCCGGTGCGCAGCAGCGTCCAGAAGTCCTGTCCCGACAGATCGCTGGTAAAGGGCCGGCCGTTGGGCGCGCGGTGGAGCACGCCTTGGCGGTGCTTGACGGCGGTGCCGATCGCGATGAACTCGGCCATGTCCTGTCCCCACTCGTAGCGCCCGATGTCGAGGCGGACGCCCACCACGCCGTCGGCGCCGAGCTGGTCGGCCTCCTCCTCCATGCGCGTCATCGCCAGCTGTCGGGCGCCGTACATCGCTTCGGAGAGAACCGTCATCTCCTGGCTTTTTTTCCAGCCCGCGACTTGGATGCCGATGTGGTAGATCGAGCTTCCGACGACCAGGCCCAACGGCTCGAAGCCGGCCTGCTTGATCAGCAGGAACTCGTTCACGCTGAGGTCGGACGTGAACAGCCCGGCACGGTTCTGCTGCAGGCGCTCGCGCCCGGCCTCGGGGATACCTTCCAACGATGCGGGGTCGTATGCCTGCTCGCTCATGGCTGCTCCTCTCTAGGTCGTCAGATCGATCGTCGTCTTGGGCGCGCGCGGCCCCGCCGCACCCTCGTCGCGCACGGCGGTGCCGGTGGCATCGAACGTGATCACCGCTCCCCCGCGGCTGCTGTTGGCGCTGCCGACCTGCGCCCGGCTGACCGAGTGGCCGATGCGCACGCCGACGACGCCCGACGCGCCTCGCTGCTGAGCCTGCGCCCCCAGACGCCCCATCACCTGCTCGCGCGCGCTGTACACGGCGGCCGTGAATTCGGTCATCTCGTAACTCTGCGCCGGGTTCATCACCGGGGCGCCCATCCAGTTGCCGGCGTAGGCGGCGAAGAACACCGACGTCCAGGCGACGATCCCCAGCGGCTCGATTCCCGCGTCCAGGAGCTTGGCGTAGTCGGCCACGGTCAGCTCGGTGAGCACCGGCTGATCGCCGCGCCGCGCGCCCGAGCGGCGCACGGCCGTCCCGAGCGCCGCATACTCGATCGCGCCTTCTGCCCACTCGTGACCCGCGGTGCGCACCTCCACGCCGACGACGGCGTCTGCCCCCGCGTGGCGCGCCTCGAGCTCCAGGCGATTGAGCGCCCGCCGGCGCACCTCGTTCCACGCTTCGGTGAGCACACCGAGCTCCGACAGAAAGCTGCCGCCGATCATCGTCGGCCAGGTCGCCCCCTGATAGCCCACCTGGTAGATGGCGCTGCCCATCACCTGTGAGAGCGGCTTTAGCCCGAGGCGATCGCAGAGCGCAAAGCCGCTCACCGACAGATCGGAGGTGAACGAGCCGCCCCGCTCGTGCAGCTCCTGCAGGCGGCGCTCGGCCGACAGCGGGATGTCCCCGGCCTCGATGCGCGCCAGCGAGAGCTCGTCCTCGCGCTCCTGGGCCGGCGACTCGCGTGGTTCGGCGTCCATCTCAGCCCAGCAGACTGGCTAGCGCCTCGCGGGCCTGCTCGCTTCGCTGCGCCTGCGCACGCAGCTCCTCTGTCAGCGCCGCCACCCACGCACCGGGGTCCAGCGGCTCGCGCCTTATCGCCACGCCGCCGACCTCGCACACGCGCAGGCCAGCGACGCGATCACCATCGACGGCGAGCTCGTAGCGGCTGTCGCCGAGCTCGACGCGAAGCTCACAGACCCGCCGCTCGCCGCGACCGAACAACCCGCCGCCGCTTCGCTTGACGCTCGTGTGGCCCGGCAGCGCCTGCGCGAGCTTGACGGCCAGCGCCTCCAGCGAGATCCGCAGCTCGCCGCCATCGGCGCGCAGCCCGGCGGCCACGAGGTCAAAGTCCGGCTCCTCGGGGTCGCTGGCCATTGCGCAAGCGTACCCCGAGCAGAGCGCGCCCATGCCACCACGCGGCGTATGCGCACCTTCAGCCACACGACCTACGCTAAGGCGTCGCGCCGGCGACCGCGGGCGGGCTCGGCTGTTCCAGCGGTTCTTCGCCCCAGGTCACAGAGAACGCTCCATCGGGCCCGCTCGGCGGGGATGGAGTCGCGTCGATCGGCGTCCGCACGCCGGCGAAGCGTGGCCTGCGCCCGGGTCCGCGCGCGGCGCCGTCACCCTGGCGTAGTTCGAGCTCGCTCGCGCTCCAGCGGGGGTCGTCGATCGTGCCGGTGTGCCCGCCGCCGGTCGCGGTGGCGCTGGCGAACGCGACGGTGCCGAAGTCCGTCAGCGCGAGCGTCGAGCAAGCGCCCGAGCCGACGCAGATCGACGGCGCCTCCACGATCCACTCGGCCGAGGAGGTGTCGGGGGAGCTCATACGGCGCGTCGTGTAGAAGTGCGCGCCGGTGCTTAGATCCGTTATGTGCAGCGCGACCGAGCTCCCGTGAACCGTCACGGACGCGGCCAGGTGATCGCCGGGTTGCACCTTCAGCTCGAGATCGACCGGTGCCTGGGGAACGAGCTCCAGCCAGGCGAAGTACACGGCCTGTCCGGTCTGAGCGCAGTCTGCCTCGCTGCCGATCTGCTCGAGTGCCCTCGAGCGTTCGCTAAAGCCCCCCAGCCCCACCCACACCGCCGAGTAGCTCGCCGCCCCCGGCCGGCAGCTGGCGCTCGGCTGCGTCCAAGCCCCGGCGACGCGCGTGAAGCGCGACACAGAGCGCGAGGATCCGACCACGGCATAGCCGGCCCAGTTGGAGCTCACGACGACCGGGGAGCCGCCTGGCGCCGCCGCCGCGTTCGCCGCAGGCGCCTGCGCGGCGAGCGCCACGCACGCCAGCCACACGCAGCACGCGAGCGCCGGGGCGCGCTCGAGACCCCACCCGGGGCGAGCCGATCCGGATCTCATGCGCCCAGCATGGCGCTCCCAGCCTAAACGCGGATAACCGGAAGATAAGGAGCAGCTAGGAATCGGCGCTTCCTGCCGGCGCCCGCGGCCGCGCCCGCCGGCAGAATACGCGCGTGCACACGATCTCGCCAGGGCGGGTGCCCGCCGGCCTGGCCTTGGCGGCCGCGGCGCTGACGGGCGTGCTCGCGCTCGGCATCGCGGCGAACGCGGCAGCCGAGCAGTCGGCACCTACCTGCGCGCCGCCCACGCTCGACAGATCGGCCGCGCTCGCGGACGGCGCGCTCACCGTCTCCCCGGCGCCGTACTCGATGGACGCCTCCTACCTCACCCAGATCAGCTTCCTCGGCGTCCCCGCCGCGCAGATCTCGGGTGTGACGGTCGTCGGCTCGCGCAGCGGTCCTCACGCGGGACGCCTGGCGGCATATTCGCAGGGCGATGGCGCCAGCTTCCTGCCCAGCCGACCGTTCGCGCAGGGAGAGCTCGTGACCGTCCACGCGGTGATCGAGCAGGGGACGACGACCACGCCCGTGTCGTGGCACTTCACGACCGCCGAGGTCGACTCGGTCAGCCGCTCGCTGGAGACTCCCCCGCCGCCTCCGCCGCCGCCGAGCCCCGGGGAAGTGCAGCACTTCGTCTCGCGACCCGACCTGCGACCGCCGACGGTGACGGTGACCGCGAACACCGGCTCGCAGGCCCCCGGCGACCTGCTACTGGCCCCGTATGCCGGACCCGGCCAGTACGGGCCGATGATCCTCGACGCCGGCGGCGGGCTGATCTGGTTCAAGCCGCTCGCCCCGGGCGAGCGCGCGGCCGACCTGCGTGTCCAGGAATACGCGGGCCGGCCGGTGCTCACGTGGTGGCAGGACCCGCTGATCGCGGGTGGCCAGCGGGACGCCGGCGTGGTGATCGCGAACAGCGCGTATGAGCCGATCGCGATCGTGCGCGCCGGAAACGGCTACCAGCCCGACCTGCACGTCTTTCAGATCACGCCGCAGGGCACCGCGCTGTTCACGGTCTATGACGCCATCCGCTGCAACCTGAGCGCCTACGGCGGGCCGCGTGACGGCGCGGTGGCCGACACGCTGTTTCAGGAAATCGACCTGCGGACCGGGCTCGTGCGCTTCGAGTGGCACGCGCTCGACCACGTGGCGCTGTCGAGCTCCTATCAGCCAGCACTTCGCGGCAGCCCAACCTCTCCGTGGGACTACTTCCACATCAACGCGGTCTCACCGCTGGGCGAAGACGAGCTGGTCGACTCACGCAACACGTGGGCGGCCTACGCGATAAACGAGCGCTCCGGCCAGATCGCCTGGCAGCTGGGGGGCAAGCGCTCGAGCTTCGCGATGGGCCCCGGCGCCAGCCCCGCGTGGCAGCACGACGTCCGCGCGGACCCGGGGGGAACGATCTCGTTCTTCGACAACGGCGCCACGCCGAAGGTGCACCCGCAGTCGCGTGTGATCGTGCTGGCGCTCAACTTCCAGCACATGACCGCGACGCTCGTGTCGAGCTTCGTTCACCCCACGCCGCTGGTGGTGGCCAGCCAGGGCGACTTCCAGCCGCTGGCCGGCGGCGACTGGGAGGTCGGCTGGGGACAGGAGCCGTGGTTCTCGCAGTTCGGCCCCGGCGGCCAGCTGCTGTTCGACGCCCATCTGCCCCCCTCCTACCAGTCCTACACGGTGCTCGAGTTCCCCTGGACCGCCGATCCCGCCAGCCGGCCTCAGATCGCGGTGCACCGCCACGGCCGGCACGGGCTGATCGTGTACGCGAGCTGGAACGGGGCGACGGCCGTCACGCAGTGGCGCGCCTTGACGGGCGCGAGCGCGCACGGGCTCGGCCCGGCCGAGACCGTCGCGCGCAGCGGCTTTGAGACCACGATCGCGCTGCCAAGCGCACCGTCGTACGTGGCCTTGCAGGCGCTCGACGCACAGGGACAGGTGCTCGCGACGTCGACCGTCACCCGCTCTCCCGCGCCCCTCTGAACGGCGTCGCGCGAGCGCAGCGCAGCACGCCGTGCGTGCAGTAGTGTGGCCGCCGAACGTGTGGCCGCCGAAACCCGATCTCCAGATCCCAGCGGTCACTGCACATCGGGGGACACGATGAAGCTGATAGGAGCGGGGATGCCCCGAACGGGCACGCTGACACAGAAGGTGGCGCTCGAAATGCTCGGGCTCGGGCCGTGCTACCACATGGTCGACGTCCTGGCCGACCTCGACCAGGCCGCGTTGTGGGAACGAGCGCTCGACGGCGAGGCGCCGTGGTCGCAGCTGTTCGACGGCTACAACTCGACCGTCGACTGGCCGGGCGGCTACTTCTACCGCGAGCTGATCGACGTCTACCCCGACGCCAAGGTGCTGCTGAGCGTTCGCGACCCGCAGGGGTGGGAGCGGAGCATGCGCCAGACGGTGTGGGCGGTGCGCCACGGGGAGTCGCTGATCAGGCTGCTGTCCAGCGCACAGGCGCACGTCGACCCGAAGTGGCGGGGCTTCCTGAACATGATCGACCGCCTGGTGTGGGAGGACAGGGGCACGTTCGCCTCCGGGCACGCCGTGCCCCAGCAGCTGATCGACACGATGAACCGCCACAACGAGGCCGTCAAGCGCGACGTGGCGCCCGAGCGACTGCTCGTGTGGAGCGTGACCGAAGGCTGGGGGCCGCTGTGCGAGTTCCTCGAGGTCCCGGTCCCCGACGAGCCTTTGCCACATGCCAACGACAGCAAGGAGTTCCTCAATCGCGTCATCGACGGCTCGCTGCAGACGCTCACCGAGTGGCGCCAGCAGCAGACGAGCGTCGAGCCCGCGTTCGCGGCGGGCCATTGATGGCCGCCGCGACTGGCTGCAGCTAGGTTCCGCGCCGGCGGCTGATCAGCGCCATCGGGACCGAGAGACCGGCGGAGGGGCGCACGGTGGCGATCCGGCGACCGGGCTGGACCGCAGGTCGCGTCTCGCTGACCCGGTCCCCGAGCGACGCCACCGTCCCCTCGAGGTCGTTTGCGAGCAGCGCGAGGCCCCACAGGTGGGCAGGCCGATCAGGCGGCGACGTGCCGGAGGGGTCCTGAACGACCTCCAGGATCTCGTCGCCCAGCCGAAAGAAGGCCTGACGCGGCGCGCCGGTTGCGCTCGGCCGCTCGCGGATCCTGCGCAGGGGCAGCCCGGCGGCGGTGAGCGCCGAGACCGTCCGCTGCAGGTCAGGCGACACCGCGACGACGTGGTCGATCGCCGCGATCCCGTTGGGGTGGGGGGATACCTGGACGGGCACATGGGTCAGCGAGGGCGTTGGGGCGAGGCCGTCGAGCGGTCCGGGGACGATGTCGCGTAGCGACCAGCCGACGATTCCGCGCCCCGCGGACGGGCCGGCGAGGCGCACACGCACCTGCCCAAGCTGACAAACATCGCCATCCAGGGTAAAGCCGAGCGCCGCCCAGCGCGCGGGCTCGTCGGCGATCACGAGCTCGTCGATCGTGGGCATGTCGCGTCCGGTGGCGGCGTCGGGCGCTGGCATCCGGTTGCAGCCTAGGCGAGCAGCCCGGGCGCCAGGCCGCGGGTCACCCCGCCGCGCTAGCGGCCCGTGGCGGCCGACGCGAGCGAGGAGCGGCGCGAGCGCGCTGTGTGGGTGATCGTCGGTGCCAGGAGCCGCCGGTCGAGGAACCCGTCGCTCTCCTCGGCGGGGATCGGATGACACAGCAGGTAGCCCTGCGCGCGCTCGCAGCCGAGCTGGCGCAGCTGCTGCAGCTGGGGCTGGGACTCGACGCCCTCGGCTACGACCGTCAGCTTCAGCGCCCGGCACATCTCGACGATCGCGCGCATGATCGCGGCGTCCTCGGCTTTGTTGCCGAGGCCGTCGATGAAGGAGCGGTCGACCTTCACGGCGTCGATCGGGAAGCGACGCAGGTAGCTCAGCGACGAGTAGCCGGTGCCGAAGTCGTCGAGCGCCAACCGCACACCGTGGGCGTGCAGCTCGCTGAGGACGCCCATCGACGAGCCGGCCTCCTCGATCAGGACGCTCTCGGTGACCTCGAGCCCGAGCGTGCCCGCCGCCAGGCCGGTGTGGGTCACGACCTCGGCGACTTCGGAGGGGAAATGCGCATTTGCGATCTGGCAGCCCGACACGTTGATGAACATCTGCAGGGGGGCGCCGAAGCGCAGCTGCCAGGCCCGGCCCTGTGCGCAGGCCTGCTCGAGCACGTAGCGGCCGAGCTCGATGATCAGGCCCGTCTCCTCGGCGATCGGGATGAAGTCAAGCGGCGGGATCAGCCCGTGGTGGGGGTGCTGCCAGCGGACCAGCGCCTCGGCGGCGACGGGACGGCCGCTGGCTACGTCGAAGATCGGCTGGTAGTAGACGCGCAGCTGCCCCTGGTCGAGCGCCTGGCGAAGCTCGGTCTCGGTCTGCAGCCGCGCGATCACCTGCGCGCGCAGCGTGGCGTCGAACAGCTCATAGCGTCCGGGGCCGCGTTGCTTGGCGCGGTACATCGCGGCGTCGGCATCGCGCAGCAGCGACGCCGAGGTGTCGTCGTCGCTCTCGGCCGCGGCGATGCCGATGCTCGCGGTGAGGAAGTGCTCCCCGGTCGCGAGCTCGAACGGCCGCCCGACGGCAGCCGCGATTCGCTGCGCCAGCTCGACCACGTTGCTCTGATCCGAGCCGCTCTCGCACACGACGATGAACTCGTCACCGCCCAGCCGCGCCACGGTGTCGCTGGGACGCAGCACCTCGCGCAAGCGCTCGGCGAGCGTCACAAGGATCTCGTCGCCGACGGCGTGTCCGAGCGAGTCGTTGATGATCTTGAAGCGATCGAGGTCGAGTAGCAGCATCGACACGCTCGTCCCGTCGCGCCGGCGCCGCGCAAGCGCGAGGTCGAGCCTGTCCAGCGCGAGCGTGCGATTCGGCAGCCCGGTGAGGGGATCATGCAGGGCGGCGTGACGCGAGGCCTGATCCTGCTCGGCGCGCTCGACCGCCGCCGAGAGGACATTGGCGACGGCGACGAGGAAGTTCACATCGTCCGCGGTGAAGCTGCGAAGCTCGCGAGCGTGCGCGCTGAGCACCCCGAACGGCCGTCGGGGACCGTCGATCAGCGCGTTCATGCCGCTGCGCATCCCCTGCGCGAGCAGCGGCCCGGGATCGAACCGTGTCTCGCTGCGAAGATCGTCGGCCACGACCGGCCCGTGCGTCCTCAGGGCATAGCCGGCCTGGGTGCCGTTGCCCGCCGGCAACGGACCAGGGGCGCCCTTCTTACCCACGGCCGCGAGGATGTCGAGCAGCTCCTCGTCGTCGCGCAGCTTGAGCACGCTACACATCTCGACGTCGAGCGTTCTGGTCACGGTCTGGACGACCTCGACCATCAGCGTCTGCAGATCGTGGTCACGCAGCGCGATCTGCCCCAGGCGTGCGACCGCGTCTTGCTGGCGCCCGTGCTGAGCCAGCCGCTGCTCGATCTCCTCGCGCGGTGCCTCGCCGTTGGTGGCTTCAGTTTCTGGGGGTCGCTCGGCTTGCATGTGTCCAGAAGGCACGGCGCACGGCCGTGCCCGGAAGGGCTGCGTCGCTTTGTGCGCCCTTCTGTGATCGGCATCCCGTCCCTGAAAGGTGAATCCGGGCAGAATCAGCGGACATGCGGGCAGAACGCCGAAAACTGGGCATCCGCGCCCAAGACCTCCGCAAACACCAGCTTTTCGGCGACCGCACCTAAAGACGAGCTAACGGTTTATGTGGCGCAGGGCGCGCGGGCGGGACGTTGCGCGCGAGGCGAACGCGTCAAGGAGCGAACATGAAGCTCAAGCCACCGCAGAGCTCTACCGTGGCGACGATCGCGGGGGCCCTCGGGCGCCTGGCGCTGGCGCTGACCGCGTGCGCGGCGCTGGCAGGGTCCTGCTCGTCCGGCGCAGAGGCGGCGGCGCCCCCACCCACCGTTCACACCGGCGCGGCCGAGCAGGTCGGCTTCGGCTCGGCGACGCTCACCGGCCACGTGGAACCCCACGGCAGCAACACGTCCTACTACTTCCAGTACGGTCCAACGGCCGGCTACGGCGAGCAGACGGCCGTGGCCGAAGTGACCGGCAACGTCACCAGCCAGGCCGTGAGCGTCGCTATCTCCGGACTGGCGCCGATCACCACCTACCACTACCGCGTGATCGCGGTCAACGCCGGCGGTGCTAGCACTGGTGCGGACCGCACGCTCAAAACGACCAAGGTTCCGCTGTCGCTGCAGATCCTGGTGTCACCCAACCCGACGCTGTTCGGCGGCAGCGCCACCGTGCAGGGGACGCTGTCGGGAACCGAAAACGCCAATCGCGCGGTCGTGCTCCAGGACAACGCCTTCCCTTACACCGCCGGCTTCGCCAACGTCGGCAACCCCGAGCTGACGAGCACCAGCGGATCGTTCTCCTTTGCGGTCCTCAGCCTGACCACCGCGACGCAGTTTCGTGTGGCGACCACCACCGAGACCCCGGTGGTCAGCCCGATCGCAACGGAGGGCGTGGCGGTGCAGGTCAGCGCGCACATCGCTCGCGCGCGGGGGCGCCACAGGGTACGCGTTTACGGAACTGTCAGCCCGGCGGTAAACGGCATGGAAGTCGCGATCATGCGCATCGTCCGTGGCACGAACGTGCGCGTCGCCGGTGCGATCCTGCACGCGCGCAATGCGGGCAGCTCGCGCTTCAGCCGCGTGCTGCGTGTTCGCCCAGGTCTCTATCGCGTGTTCGCGCAGATCACCAACGGCTCGCTCACGTCGAACTCCAGCACACCACTGCTGATCCGCTGACGGGATAGGGTCTGGCTGGCGATGGCAGCCGGCGAGACCGACCCGCAGGACGTTCAGCTCGCCGACTTCCAGCTTGAGATCTACGCGCAGGGCCTGGCGGGCCTGACCCCGCCGCTGCCGGTGGCGATCACCCACCTCCAGGAGAGAGCTCGCGCGGGGCTCAGCGACGAGGCATACGGCTATGTCGCCGGGGGCGCCGGGATGGAGCGCACGATGGAGGCCAACCTGCTCGCGTTCGAACGCTGGTCGATCGTCCCGCGCATGCTGCGCGACGTGTCGGCGCGGGACCTGAGCACGGCCGTGCTCGGCACCGAGATGCGTGCCCCCGTGATGCTCGCGCCGATCGGCGTGCAGGGCATCGTCCACCGAGAGGGCGAGCTGGCGGTGGCGCGGGCGGCGGGCGCGCAGGGCCTGCCGTTCATTCTCAGCACCGCCTCTTCGCACGCGATCGAGGACGTCGCGCAGGCGGCGCCGGACGCGCGCCGCTTGTATCAGCTCTACTGGCCACGCGACCGCGAGCTGGCGGCGAGCTTCGTGCAGCGCGCACAGCGCGCCGGCTACAGCGCGCTCGTGGTCACGCTCGACACCTGGCTGCTCGGCTGGCGCCCGCGCGACCTGCAGGCCGCCTATCTGCCGTTTCTCAAAGGCGAGGGCGTCGCCAACTATTTCAGCGACCCGGTCTTTCGGGCGGCGCTCGCGCGGGCGCCCGAGGACGATCCGGGACCGGCGATAGCCCACTGGGCGTACCAGTTCACCAACCCCAGCGTCACCTGGCAGGACCTCGATTGGCTGCGCGATCAGACGAGCCTCCCGATCGTGCTGAAGGGGGTCCTACATCCCGACGATGCACGCCGCGCGCTGGATGCCGGCGTCGAGGGTGTGATCGTGTCCAACCACGGCGGGCGCCAGGTGGACGGCGCGATCGGCGCCCTCGACGCGCTCGCGCCCGTGTGCGAGGCTGTCGGCGAGCAGCTGACCGTGCTGTTCGACAGCGGCATCCGCGGCGGCAGCGACGCCTTCAAGGCGCTCGCGCTCGGCGCCCGTGCGGTTTGCCTGGGGCGTCCATTCATGTGGGGCCTGGCGCTCGCAGGTCAGGCCGGTGTCGAGCACGTGCTGCGGTGTCTGCTGGCAGAGCTCGACCTCACGCTCGCGCTGAGTGGCTGCACGGACATCGAGCAGGTAGAGCGCGCGAGCTTGTTCGCCTCCGCCTGAGCGGAGCGGCCCGCGGCGAATATGATCCCCGCGCATGCGCGCGGATTCTGGCGGGGTGGGCATCGACTACGAGGTCACTGGCGAAGGCCGGCCGGTCGTGCTCCTGCACGGCTTCCCCGACTCTGGACGCCTGTGGCGAAAGCAGGTTCCGGCGATCGCGTCAGCCGGCTTTGAGGTGATCGTGCCCGACCTGCGCGGCTACGGCGCGTCCGACAAGCCGGACGACGTCGAGGCATACGCGATGGCGGCGCTCGTCGGCGACGTGCTCGCCGTCATGGACAGCGCCGGGGCCCGGCGCGCCCACGTGGTCGGCCACGACTGGGGTGCGGCGCTGGCGTGGGCGCTGGCCACGGCGATGGGCGATCGCGTGGACCACCTGGCCGTGCTCTCGGTCGGGCACCCGGCGACGTTCATGGCCGACGGCTTCGCGCAGCACGAAAAATCGTGGTACATGCTGCTGTTCCAGTTTCCCGACGTCGCCGAGCAGTGGCTTCGCAACGACGACTGGGCCAACTTCCGCACGTGGGGCCGTCATCCAGACGCGGACGCCGTGATCGGTGAGCTCGAGGCCAACGGCTCGCTCACGCCGGGGCTCAACTACTACCGCGCCAACAGGCCACCTGAGTCGTACCTGCACGGGAGGCTGCAGCTGCCGCCGGTCCAGTCTCGCACGATGGGCATCTGGAGCTCGGGCGACTTCGCCCTGGGCGAGGCCCAGATGAGAGCCTCGGCCGACAGCGTCGCGGGGACCTGGCGCTATGAGCGCCTCGACGGTCCGGGGCACTGGATGCAGCTGGAGGCGCCGCACGACATCAACCGGCTGCTGCTCGACTTCCTGCCGGCGTAGGGTCTCCCGGCAGTTCGTGGTCAGCCCTACGGGAGGACTGTCCAGACCCCCGAGGCCAGGCGCTCGAGCACGCCAGGTTCGCTGTCGGGCTGCTGAAAGCCGATCCACAGTTCTCCATACGGACCAGCCATTGCAGACGGCGCCGACGCCGTCATGGCTTCGGGGCCTGCAAAGCTGATCGTCGCCAGACCGCCATCGGGCGACGCTTCGGCCACCTTGAGTGAGCCTCGCGGGCCCTGGAACGCGATCGAGACCTTCCCCGCGCTGTCCACCACGGTGGATGGCGATGAGTAGACGGTTTCCGCCAAGAGCGTTTCAGGCGCCCGCCACACGCCAGCCCCGGCGGCGCGCTCGCTCACGAGCAGCGAGTTGTCTGGGCCCTCGGCCGACACCCAGACATTGCCGGCGGCGTCGATCGCGGTCGACGGTTCGGAGTAGGCCGTGTCGGAAGCCCCGGCGCTGCTGATCGACCAACGGCCGATCGGCGACTCGGTCTCCACGAACAACGCGTGGTGGATACCCTGGAAGGCGATCCAGACGCTTCCCGAGGGGTCCACCGCGGCCGACGGCGAGGAGAAGACCGCCCCGGTAGGAGTTGTGGATGAGCTGCTCCAGGTGACGCTTCCGGCCGGGCGCTGTGTCACGACGAGTTCGCGATCGGGGCCCGCAGCCGCTACCCAGATGTCGCCGGCTGAATCGATCGCGATCGATGGTGCGGAGTACGTCGTGCCTTCTGGGCTGCGATAGGACACCAGAGCGCGGCCCGTGCTAGGCACGTCACCCGTGATCCACAGGGAGTTGTTTGGCCCCTGGAAGGCGATCCACAGTGCCCCGGCAGGGCCCACCGCGGTCGACGGGGCGCTGGATGTCGTCCATGCGCCAGCTTCCAGCAGCGTGCCCAACAGTCCTTCGCCACCGAACCCGACGGTCGTGAGGACGAGCCCCCCGGACGCATCGCCGCTGACGAACGTCGGGATCGCGCCGAACATCGCGCCCGATGGGCGCCCGACGACAGGCTGCACCGTGAAGATCACCGGCTGCGTCTGTGCGGAGGTGGCGTTCGCGCTGCCGTTGGCGTTCGTCGCCGTGACCGTGACCGTGAGCGTCTCTTCGAGGTTGGCGCGCGTCGGTATGTACGCGGGCGCGGTCGCTTCAGGGATCGGCGTGCAGATCGCGCCCGAGCAGGCGTTCCACTGATAGCTGAAGCCGGTCGGCGCGCCCAACCATCCGCCCGTCACGGCGATCACCGCTTCTCCGACCACCGGCGGTCCGCCGGGCATCGACGCCAGGATCGAGGGGAGCAACGTGTTGACCGGCGCTGTGCCCGCGGGGGGCGGGGGGCCGGGCTGCGCGGTGTCGGGGCCGTACCCCAGGCATGGGGAGCTCGGCAGGAGCGTGTATTCGTGGTTCGCGGCGTTCGTGTAGAGCGGATCGGTGTGCAGGAGGTTGTCGCCGACGATCACACCGAGCAGCGAGGCAGGTTCGGTGAGGAAGCCTTCGATTTCACCAGAGAGGTTGTTGTCCAGGCAGTTGTCTTCGAAGCGGTCGCCCGAGGCTTCGTTGACCGCCACGCCGAAGTCGTCGCATCCGAGCGGAGCGCAATTCCCGGTGTCGTCGAGCGAGTTGTTGGTGATGATGTTCCAGCGCGCCGTGCTGTCGATCGTGCTGCCGAAGGTGATCCCGTTGCCGTTGTCGTCGATGACGTTGTGTTCGGCCACGCCTCCGTGCCCACCGCCGTAGAAGAGGATCCCGTTGCGCGAGTTTCCGTAGATGTAGTCGTTGAAGATTTTGGTGCCGATGCCGTAGTCGTAGATCCCGTGGTCGTGCCAGGCGCCTTCTTCGTTGACGTGCGGCGTTTCGCCTTTGAACGGCAGCCCGCAGTTGTGGACGCGATCGTGTTCGATGAGGGTGTCTTCGGCCACGCTGCCGTCGTAGGACACGATGTTCATGCAGATGTCGGTGTTGAAGTTCTGGATGTCGTCGTACAGCCAGCTCGTGTGACTGGAGCTGATCGCGATCTGCACGTGGTCTTCGGGGTTTTCCGGTTCGCCGTTGCAGGCGATGCCGGTTGGGCTCCCTTCTGCGTTCCAGCACGTATATGGCGGCGGCTGGGCCCACCAGAACCGCAGGTGCGTGAGGTTGATCCAGTTTGATCCTTCATCGAGCGAAAGCGAGTTGCTCACCGTCGCCGGTTCGGCCGGATTCGTCGAGGTGATCGTGATCGGCGCGGCTTCGGTACCGTGCGTCTCGTCGCGCAGCGACTGCGGCTGGTCGACGTCGATCGTCTGCCCCGAGAATATGCAGCCCGTCTGGCCTGCGCTCAGCGACGCGGCCAGCTTGCCGAGGGTCGCGTATGGATGGGCTTCGTCGCCGGGGTTGGCGTCCGAACCGCCCCTGGCGGGTTCGGCGGCGAACTTCGCGCACGGGGTATCGGCCAGTGCGGGCGCAGATGCCACTCCCGACACGAGCAGCGCCAGGACCACAGCGATCGCGCCCGCAACCGTGCCGGGGCCAGCGCCGCGGCGTCGATGCCGCAACGGTCGCTGCCACAGCTGTGAATCGCCCATCCCCGTGTTCATCTCCTCAGGGTGAGATCAGAGCCGCTCGCCGCTGCACGCGCTGCGGCCGAGCGATCCGGCGCCGCGGGGCGCCAGCATCCATGCGCTCCGCCAAGTCCACAGACAATGGCTTTTACTCGACAGCACGTGCGGCTTCAATCCTCGGACCGCTTAAATGCTCGCAAATTGCGGATATTTTTCGCTGCGCAAAGGCAAATCGGATCTAGCGCTGCACCTGTTCGCCACTCGAGCGGCGGACGTCTCGCCGACGGCGGGACAGCGGGAACCTCGAGCGCGCACGCCCCGGAGCGGCTTGGGCGGGCACCGACCCTGCGTCGTCCGGCGCCGCCGCGCCTGCCGACGATGACGCCGGCGGCGGCGGGGCCGCGCCCCCCGTCGCCGCTGCAGGCGCCGGCGCTGCAGTCGCCACCGCCGCCGGCACCACGGGCGTCGGCGCCTGCCGCGGCGGCGCCATACGGCCCGCAGGGGCAGGCGCGCCTGGGAGTGCCACGAGGTGTCGCGCACGAGCGAGGAGCGCAAGGAGCTGCGACACCCCGTGGCGGGCATGCTCGCGTTCTCCCACGCCGTGTTTCATCCTGCCGAGACGTTCGAGCAGCAGCGGCTCGTCCTCTGTTCCCCGTTGCCCGAGCACGACACGGCCGCAAAGCTCGCGCGGCTGCTCGAGGCAGGCTAGGTCCGGCTGCCCGCGCCGTTCACGCGCTGGTCCCGCCGTCGACGACCAGCTCGGATCCCGTCGTGTAGACGCTCTCGTCGCAGGCGAGGTAAAGGGCGGCATGCGCGACCTCCTGCGGGAAGCCTATCCGCCGAAGCGGTATCCCTCCGATCAGTCGCTCGACGACCTCGGGCGCGGCCTCGCGCGCGCGTGTGTGCATCTCGGTGTCGATCTGGCCCGGGTGTAGTGAGTTGACGCGGACTCCCGATCGCGCCAGCTCGCGTGCGGCGACCTTGGTCATGCCGCGCACCGCCCACTTGCTCGCGGCGTAGGCCGTCAGGCGCGGAGCGCCCGTCAGACCCGCGACCGACGACACGTTGATGATCGATCCATCGCCCTGGTCGATCATCACCGGCGCCACCGCCCGCATGCCTAGAAACACGCCGACCACGTTGACGTCGAGGACGTGCCGGAAGTCCTCGAGCGAAGTGTCCGCGAGCGGCTCGGCGAGGAACACCCCGGCGTTGTTGAGCAGGACGTCGATGCGCCCGTGGGCCTCTAGCGCCCACGGCACGACGGCCTCCCAGTCGGCCTCGCCGGTCACGTCGTGCTCTCGGGCCGCCGCGCCGAGCTCTTCAGCCAGTTGCTCAGCCCCCGTCAGATTGGCGTCGGTCAGCAGCAGCGACGCGCCCTCCTCGGCGAAGCGCCGCGCGGTCGCAGCCCCGACGCCACCGGCCGCGCCCGTGATCAGCGCAACCTTGCCATCGAGCCGCCGTGGCATCGGGTGAATATACGACCCTGCCGAGCTACGACCCTGCCGAGCTACGACCCTGCCGAGCTACGATCGCTCACGACCCCAAGAGCGGCGATCGCTGCCCGCCCATCGGCGGCGCCGCCCGGGCCAAGCCGGACGACGCCGCGTGGGTGCTTGTGGAGGCGCCTCCCCCCTGGGTCACAGTCCTTCCAGGAAGGGCACGAGCTTGCTCGAGCGCCGGGTACACCCGAGCCAGGTCACGCGGGCTGCCGAGATCGAGGCCCGCGAGCCCTGCTATCCGGCGCCAATCTCGTTTCGCCCGCTGCCAGCGACAAACCGTCGAACAACTGTCCAGCGCTCGCGTCATTCTTTGCATCGCGATCACATCTTCGTTTGCATCGCGATCACATCTTCGTCGGTAAGCGGGGTACAGAGGGGGAACAGAGATGGATCGGGATTCAGAAGCAGTCTTGTTGACCGGCGCAACCGGGTTCGTCGGCATGGAGGTGCTCGCGCGCTACCTGGAGCAGACCGACCGGCAGGTGTACACAATCGTGCGCGCGGTCGACGACCGTCAGGCGGCGGCGCGTCTGCGCCAGGCGCTCGTGTGCATGTTTGGCGACGACCACCCGTATGCGTCGCGGGCGGTGGCGCTGCGCGGCGACCTGACGCGCGGCGGCCTGGGGCTGATCGGCGGTCCTGACAGCCTTGCCGAGCGCGTGAGCGAGGTCGTCCACTGCGCGGCCTCGGTGTCGTTCGAGCAAAGCCTGGGGGCGGCGCGGAAGATCAACGTGCAGGGTACCCGCCGGATGCTCGACTTTGCCGAGCTCTGCCGAGCGCGCGGCGGCCTACGGCGCTTCTCCCACATCTCGACCGCGTTCGTCGCCGGCGACCACGTGGGCTGCTTCAGCGAGGACGACCTCGACGTCGGTCAGCGCTTTCGCAACGCCTATGAGCGCTCGAAGTTCGAGGCCGAGTGCCTCGTGGCGAGCGCCCACGAGGAGCTACCGATAACCGTGCTGCGCCCGAGCATCGTCGTCGGCGAGCGCGACAGCGGCTGGACGTCCTCCTTCAACGTCCTCTACTGGCCGCTGCGCGCCTTCGCGCGCGGCGCCTACGCGGCGCTGCCCGCACGCGCCGACGCGATCGTCGACGTGGTGCCCGTCGACTACGTCGCGGACGCGATCTTCACGCTCACCCAGGCGCCAGAGGCCGAGAACGCAACCTACCACCTGACCGCCGGCGCACATCAGAGCAGCGTCTCAGAGCTGGCGGGGCTCGCGAGCGGGTTCTTCGCGCGCCCCGCCCCGCGGCTCGTCAACCCGTCGCTGTACCGGCGCGTTGTGCACCCCCTGCTGATCCGGGCCGCCCACGACGAGCGCCAGCGACGAGCGCTGAGCCGCAGCGAGGTCTTCTTCCCCTACTTCGCCGTGCGGACCTCCTTCGACGACCGGCGGGCGCGCGTGGCGCTGCGCACCGCGGGCTTGCGCACCACGCCTCTGCGCACCTACTTCGACCGCCTGGTCGAGTTCGCGCTCGCGGCAGACTGGGGCAGGCGGACGCTCGCACGCGCGAGCACGCCGCGAACAACCGAGCCCGCACCGCTGCGCACCGCTATGGTCCCGCTGGCTCGCACACGTCTCGTGCTCGTCGAATGACCCGGCGGCTGTCAGCTCTCGACGCGTCCTTCCTCGCACTCGAGACATCGACGGCACACATGCACGTGGGCTGGGTGGCGACGTTCGATGCGCCGGCCGGGGGGCCGCCGCCGAGCTTCAGTGATCTTCGCGACCACATCGAGCGGCGCCTGGGACGCGCGCCGCGCTATCGCCAGAAGCTGCGCTCGGTCCCGCTCGGCCTCAACGCGCCCGAGTGGGCGGACGACGGCAGTTTCTCGGTCGACCGTCACGTGTATCGCGCCGCACGCCC
>Ga0187783_10000607_pt1 | contig 26108 bp, 18 predicted proteins | sample 1015_SJ02_MP02_2_FD_132471 | JGI IMG/M metagenome (GOLD analysis project Ga0187783, IMG submission 132471) | Tropical peat soil microbial communities from peatlands in Department of Meta, Colombia - 1015_SJ02_MP02_20_MG | ecosystem: Environmental > Terrestrial > Soil > Wetlands > Peat | place...
CTCACAGGCGATGGCGCATCGCATTGCTGCTTGCCGTAGGAGTTCTGGTCAACTATCTCGACCGAATCAATTTGTCGGTCGCTCGTGAGGCGCTCAGTGATTCATTTGCAGTATCGCTGGTTGGGTTCGGCTACCTGGCCAGTGCCTTCAGCTGGACTTATGCCCTGATGCAACTCCCCGCAGGGGTTTTGCTGGACCATTTCGGGGTGCGCCGCGTAGGTCGCCTGAGCACCCTGCTTTGGAGCCTGGCCTGTTTTGCCGCGGCCCTTGCTCCGGGACTGGGCTGGCTGTTCGCTGCACGGCTACTGTTGGGGGTCAGCGAATCTCCCACGTTTCCCGCGAATGCCAAGGCCATCGGGTACTGGTTTACGGGCAGCGAGCGAAGCCTGGCTACCGCCATCACGGACGCAGCGGCGAAATTTTCAACCGCCATTGGCGTTCCGTTCCTCGGTGTGCTGCTCCTGCATTTTGGCTGGCGCTGGAGCTTCGCCGCCACGGGATTCATCAGCTTCCTCTACTTCGTTTTGTTCTTTTGGGTTTACCGCAATCCAAACGAGGATGGCAGGCTCTCGGCTCGGGAGCGCGAATTCCTGATCGCGGGCGGTGCACAGCCGGAAGATCCCACCCGGGCCGTGGGAGTTCGTGCCCTCGGTTATCTGTTGCAACAGCGCAAAGTGTATGGTCTAGCTATCGGGTGGGGTGCGTACAACTACACCTTCTTTCTTCTTTTGAACTGGCTGCCCAGTTATCTTTCTCTTTCTCTGCACCTCGCGTTGCTCGAGTCGGTGCTCTACACCAGCTTTCCTTGGCTGGTGGCGACCTTCACCGATTTGATCATCGGTGGATGGCTGGTGGACGTGCTCATTGAGCGAGGCTGGAACGCGAATCGGGTCCGCTACAGCGTGATCGTAGGAGGAATGACGTTGGGTCTGTCGATTCTGGGCGCGGCGCGAACCGACAATCCGGCGGCGGCGCTGGTGTGGATCAGCCTGGCACTCGGCGGGCTGGCCGCCGCCGCACCCGTGGCCTGGGCGATCCCTTCCTTGATCTCACCCCGGGAGTGCGTGGGCACTCTGGGCGGCATCGTCAACTTCTGCGGCCAGATTGCGGCGATTAGCGCACCCATCGTAACCGGCTACAGCGTCTCCGCCACGCATTCTTTCCGAGCGGCGTTCTTCACTTCTTCCGCCATTCTTCTCCTCGGCATCGCAAGTTACATCTTTTTATTGGGACGCATCGAGCCCATTCCCGAACCAGCCGAGAGCGGCGGCTAAGATAGGATATGGAGTGCTCTCCGCCTGAGGGAAGAATCGCCGGTTATGCGAAAGCCATGGGTCAGATCACCGGGTCGTTTGACGGTCCTCCTGCTGATGGTCCTAACATTGTGCGTGTCCATCTTCGGCCACGGCGACGCGGCACCCCAGAAATTTCTGGTTTACCTCGGTACTTACAAAGACCACGGCGGCAAGGGGATCTATGCCTGTCGCTTCGACTCCGTGACCGGCCAGCTCACCTCTCTAGGCCTGGCGGTTGACAGCGCCGAACCGTCGTTTCTTGCGATAGCCGAAAACGGGAAATTCCTTTACGCCGTGAATGAGATTATCAACTACCAGGACCAGCCCGCCGGTGCGGTCAGCGCGTTCGCCATTGAGAGGGAAAGCGGAAAGCTTTTGCTGCTGAATCAAGTCTCGTCCCAGGACCCGGGCCCGGCCCACATCATTCTCGACCGGAGCGGCCGTTACGCTTTGGTCGCTAACTACGAACGGGGCAGCGTCGCTGTGTTTCCCATCCTGCGCGATGGTCGACTCGGCGAGTCTGCGGCGTTCGTCCGCCACAAGGGCTCGAGCGTAGATCCGGAGCGCCAGAAAGGACCGCACGCTCACGCCATTGCGCTCTCGCCCGACAATCGCTTTGCCGTCGTCGCCGACCTCGGACTCGATGCGTTGCTCGTGTATCGTTTCGATCCGGCCCACGGCATTCTGGGCAGCGATCCCCAAATCGTGAAAACCGCCCCGGGCGCCGGCCCCAGGCACTTGGTGTTCGATTCGGCCGGCCGATTTCTCTATGTGATCAACGAGATGCAATCGACCATCGTGACCTACTCCTACGATGCGTCGAGCGGCAAGCTGCACGAGTTGCAAACGGTCTCCACTCTACCCGAGCGATATGCAGGCACGAAGGAGGCGGCAGAGATTGAAATCCACCCCTCCGGCAGATTTCTTTTTGCTTCGAGCCGCGGACACGACAGCATCGCCGTATTCGCCATCGATCCGAAGCAGGGCACGCTAAGCCTGGTCGAAATCGACTCGACCCGCGGAAAGACTCCGCGCCATTTCAGCCTCGATCCCACGGGTTCGTGGTTGCTTGCCGCCAACCAGGACTCTGACGAAATCGTTGTTTTTCACCTCAACCCCGAGAGCGGTCACCTTACCCCAGTGGGACAAGTACTCCAGGTACCCTCGCCGGCATGCATAAAGTTTGTTTTGGCTCCGTGAATCGGCCGGATTGCAGGCGGACCGCAAAACACCGGACGACCTCGAGGGACGTGTTCCATCTACATGGGGACGGGGCCAGAAGGCCGGCTCCGATGTTCGTACCGAGCCGACCTCATCCCCGCTGCCAGGCAGCCTAATCCGACGTAAAAGCGGCCCGTTCAACCGCAGGTTGGACCGCCCATCGAGTCAAAAACCCGCCGCAGCGCGGGGTAAATCTTGCGGTAGGTGGCATAAGCGCGCTGCATCACCGCGGAGACCTCCGGGTCGGGTGGGAGCCGCGACGCCACCCTCACGACCGCGTCGCAGGCATCCTCGACCGAGCTCCACGCCCCTGCGCCGGTGCCCGCCAGAATCGCAGCCCCGTACGCTGCGCCCTCTTCGGCCGCTACGATTTCCACCTCCCGCCCGTAAATATCGGCCTGGATTTGCCTCCACAGGGGAGATCGTGCCCCGCCTCCACCCAGCCGAATGGAGGTGACCGGAATCTGCATTTCTTCGAAGATGGTGAACGTGTCTTTGAGGCTGTAGGCCACACCTTCCATGATGGCCCGAATGATATGCCCGCGGGTATGCGAGGTTGTCAGACCCAGTAAGGCTGCGCGCGCGTTGGGATCGAGATGGGGTGTGCGTTCGCCCATGAGGTAGGGCACCCAGAAGGCGCCCTCAGAGCCCGCCGGTGCCGAACTGGCCTCTTCCGCAAGACTGTCGTAGGGGTCGCGGCCAGCCTTGGACGATGCTCCGAAACGATCGCGAAACCAGCGCAAGGATAAACCTGCAGCCTGCGTCACCCCCATCACATGCCAGCGTCGAGGGATGGCGTGGCAAAACGTGTGCAACCGTCCTTGCGGATCGAGCGCGGGACTATCGGTCGCGGCAAATACTACCCCTGAAGTCCCAATGGTCGCACTGACCGTGCCGGCACGCGCGATGCCCATGCCGACCGCGCCCGCCGCCTGGTCTCCCGCACCGGCCACCACGGGAGTTCCTGCCCGCAAGCCCGTGGCTTCAGCGCCCGCCAACGACACTCGTCCACAGACTTGCGGCGATTCATGGAGCGCCGGGAGTAGGCGCTCATCGATGCCGGTTCGGGCCAATACTTCCGCTGACCAACAGCGGCCCGCCACGTCCAGCAGAAGGGTCCCCGAGGCATCTGCCACGTCAATGGCTCGCTCACCGGTGAGGCGGAATCGTACGTAGTCCTTCGGCAGCAGAACGTGTGCCGTGCGGCTCCAGTTTTGCGGTTCGTTCTCACGCACCCACAGCAGTTTGGTGAGGGTGAAATTGGTCAGGGGAGGGTTCAAGGTCAGCCGCATCAGGCCGTCCACACCGAACATTTGCGCAAGCTCCTGGCTTTGCTGTTCGCTGCGCTGATCGCACCAGATGATTGCATTCCGGATCAGCTCATCGCCGGCGTCGAGCAAAACTGCGCCATGCATCTGACCCGAGAACCCGACACAGGTGATGGCTTCGACGGGCAGATTCGAGGATTGAAAAGCTTGCCGGACCGCGAATCGACAGGCTCGCCACCAGTCCCGTGGATCCTGTTCAGCCCAGCCTGGTCGCAGGCTAGCGAAGGGCTGGTGCTCCGCCGATCCAGAGGCCACCACTTTGCCCGTCCCGTCGATGACGAGCGCGCGCGTGCCCCCGGTGCCGACGTCGATGCCTAAATATCGAATGCTACCTTCCAATGCCTCTCCTGTTCCATGTCCACGAGAATTGCGACCGGAGCAAGGCAGCCCATTCATCCTTAAAGAAATACTTTAAGGTTTAATCGATCGCGTTGAGGAACTCGGAGACAGCCTGGAACAGGAGCAGAGCGCCCGAATTTTACATCATCGGCATCAAATTCTGCTGGTGCTGCGCTCCGGGGAAGGCGCGCCACAGATTGGGCCAACCCTCAACCAAGCTGGACGGCGCCTTCATGGACCTCGGGGCGCGGGGTCAGGCGGATGCTGCCGTGGATTTGCTCTCGGAGAATACCAACCATTCGATGGTTGAAAACGGCAGGTAAACGTTTGGTCGATCGATCGAGGCCAGGGCGTTCCCGGTAATCTCCCGCAGGGCCGAAATCAGGTCATCGCTCGTGAAGCAGAAGCCGATCTCATCGGCAGCAATGATGGTCCCGGTGAACGCGCGGCTGAATAGGGAAGACTTGAAAAGCACACGTTTGCCCATCAGCTTGGCACTCGAAGCATGGGAGCCGATGAGCGACATGTTTCACACCTACCTTTCGCCAGTTTGCCGCGCACAGTGCGGCTTGAACAAGACTGCCGGCGCTTCTTCCGTTACCGGAGTAATGAGCGATCGGGTTGCGCTAAGATCACGGCATGCCCTCCGTGGGATTGGCCATCGCGGGGTTAACCACGGCTGTTCTGGTGATCGGCTTTTTCCGCCACCAACGCGGCCCTTTGCCTGTCTATGGCTGGTTGGGGCTGATCGCTTTGCTGGCAGCGGGATGTTTGCTGCTGCGTGGATTTCAGCCGGTGGCAATCTATTTCACGCCTCTGGCCTGGACTTGCTACATTCTGCTCGCCGACGCCGCCGTGTTTGCCATCCGCGGCTGTTCCCGGCTGCATGACAATCCGCGTCAGTTTGCCGGGGTTGCCGCGCTTTCGATTCCGCTCTGGCTCATTTTCGAGGCTTACAATCTCCGTCTCGAAAACTGGGTGTATACCGGGGTTCCCGAGTCCTGGCCGTTTGCCATACTCGGCTACGGATGGTCCTTTGCCACCATCACTCCCGGCATCGTTGAAACCGCCGACCTGATCGAGTCCTTCCGATGGTTTCAAAGTTCCACTCCGGTGCGCTTTTCCGCCAGAACCCAGGGTGCCATGATGTTTTTTGGCGCCCTCTGTCTGATCCTGCCACTGGTCGTGTCGCAGCCGCTTGCAGCGCGCCTATTTGTGCTGGTCTGGGTCGGCTTCGTATTTCTTCTCGACCCATTGAACTACCGTCGCGGGCTGCCCTCGTTGATGGGCGACTTTGCCGAGGGCCGTCGCGGTCGGTTCTACTCCCTGCTGGCTTCGGGTTTTGTTTGCGGATGGTTGTGGGAATTCTGGAACTACTGGGCCGCTGCCAAGTGGCATTACATATTTCCCATGTTTCAGTCCTGGAAGATCTTTGAAATGCCGGCTCCGGGTTATCTAGGATTTCTCCCCTTTGCCCTCGAATGCTTCGTCATGTATGTAACCGCCGCCTGGCTGCTGAGGCTTCCGCGGTTCGAGCCTGTCGAATCCACCCATCCGGGCAGGGAAGACGCGAAAGCCTGAGCCGCGCCATGGACTGCTGGTTTATGGCTCGCGAGGAATCACCTGGTACTGCTCCAGCTTTCCGTCCGGCATCTCGTAGGTCCAAGCCTCGAGGGTTTTGCCAGGAAATTTGATCTGATAGATGCGCATCTTCATCCCCCCTCGGAGCGCCTCCTGGGTCTCGACAAACTGCTGAGGCGCTCCCAAAGGTCCGAGACCCGCCGCGATGTCGCTCAAGGCCTGTTCACTGAAGTAAAAGTTGGCATTGTCGGTGAACAGCGATCGATCGATTGCGCCGTGCTCCAGCCCGAGGAAGATCTTGCGTGCCTGCTCAAGTTTTTCCGACGCCGCCCGATCTTCACTGGCGAGGAGGAAGGGGGCAAGGGCGCGAGCAATTTCCTGTGCGGCTCCGACCGCATCCTGGTTCGTCATGGTCGCTATTGCGATTCGCTCATCGGGAAAAACCAGGTTCTGCGCGGTGAACCCGGAGACTTCTCCTCCATGGGATAGCGCCCGATGTCCAAACTCGGAACGGACGCCCACACCCAGCCCGTAGCCGGTTCCCAATCCGTTCTTGAGCACTACCTCACGCTCCAACTCGTCGTAGGAAACCGGCTTCATCAACCTGCGGTCCATGATGGAAACGTCCCACTTGGCTAAATCTCCCACCGGCATGGCCAGCTCGCCGGCGGCGAAAAGCCACCCTGGTCCTTCTTTTGGAGCCGGGCGCAGCGGGCCCAGAGCGTATCGCATGTAGCCGAAGGCATCGGTTGCTCCGAGTTTCTCCTTATCGATGTTGGCCACGCTCGTCATCGCGAGCGGGGTAAAAATCCGCTGCTGAAGAAACTCGAGTAACGCCATGCCGCTGGCCTTCTCCACGATCAGGCCGGCAATCACGAAATTGGTATTGCTGTACTGCCATTTTGTGCCGGGATCAAAATCCAGGGGTTTCCGCGCCCACCGCTCAAGGATTTGCTGCGGGGTCACGGGCCGGAGCATCTCCGGCATGACATAGTCCTGCGGCCAGTAGTCCTGATAACCCGACGTATGCGACAGCAGTTGCCGGATCGTAACCTCGTCCGCCCGCGTCAAGCCGGGAAGAAATTTGGCGACTTTATCCTCTAGGGAAAGCTTGCCTTGCTCCGCCAAAAGGAGCACGGCCGCTGCCGTAAATTGCTTGCTGATCGAACCAATGCTGTAGCGCATGTCCGCCGTGGCTGCAACGCGCGACTCAACCCGCGCTGCGCCATACGCCTTGAGATAGGCAACCTGCCCTTCCCTCACCACCGCAACGGAAACGCTGGGCACGCCTGTCTTGGCCAGACGATCTTCGACAATTTTGTCGATTGTCGGGCCGAGCTCGGGAGGGAGCTGGGGTTGGCCGATGGCCAGACCCGCTGCGGTGAAAACCAGAATGGGGCTCAGGAGGTGGAGAAGAGCAGGCCGCCGCATGGGAGTCTCCTTGGAAAAAACCGGGGACAGTGTAGCACGCATGCGGTTGAGGGCGGGCCCCGCATCGTGAAGAAGAACCCCGGATTCCGGCCACAGGAACGAGCGATACCGTCGTCGCTTCGCGCTTCCTTATTTTGGTTGCCGCTCGAAGAATTGAAATTTGTCCATGTGGGCAGGGACGGCCACATCAAAGAACCCCACCATCATCTCGTTATAGGTCTGGTCGCCCCATGTGACCGCGCTGTCGGGATCCGGGTTATGGCGATTGTGCCGCGAGTTGTCGTAGATCCCTACGGCCTCGAGCTTGGTTCCGGCTTTCAGCAGCCGCGGTTGCGCCAGACGATAGCTTAGCTGCCAATAAAAATCGTAGTTCACCCGCAACAGAGTCTCGACTCTGCCATCCGGATGAAGCAGATTGTATTCAAAACGTTTTCCGCGAAGGTGCATATGGGGAAAAAAGCTGAGCAATGTGCAGTCGTTCGGCAGCGTGCCGTGAACCTCGACCCGGTAATTCTCTGCCCCTGGGGGGATCGGAATGGTGTCGTGATCGTTGGCGAGTTGCAAGGTGATCACCCGCTCGGACGGAGCGTGCTTGGAAAAGACCACGCCTATACTCGTCTGATCCTTGGCTTCATGGCCATTGGTGGTGTAGTGCATCTGGAATATCAGGTCGGAGTGCGCCGGAACGAACTTTGCCATTGCATCCGGCCACTGGTCGGGCGAACTCCCCGGGGCATAGACCAGAAGCATGTCGCTCTTGGTTTCGTGGGCCGCGTGCCGCAGATGTTCATCCGCGAGACTCGAGGCAGTGAACGGCACACCGATCGGAGCTGCCCGCAACCAGTCGGAGTCAGGCGGGCGAATATAGACGACGGCATGGTGCACATGCTCCCGACTCGAGGGGCGCACCTCCGACATCTCGACCCATCGATCCGTTGCAAACTTGGTGGGCACGATTTCATAGGTGTACTCGAGATCTCCTGCTTGAGGGATCAAGACCGCCTGCGGCATCTTGAATACTGCGTCCGGTCGCGGGATGTTCCATCCCTCTGTCCGGTGCGGAGGCGGAGGCGCATCTTGTCGATCTCCAGCCGATGCACCGCCGTCCGCCCATGCCGACAAGGTGGAGATTTCCCCCGCTGTCAGGGACGGATCGTTCGCAAAATGCCCGCAGCAGGGATCGGCAAACCAGGGCGGCATGGCCTTTGTGCCGACGGCAGCACGAATCTGATCCGCCCACGGCCGTGTCTCCTGATAGCTCACGAACGACTGTCGCGCGATCTCCCCCGGACGATGGCAACTTTGGCAATGCCGTTCAAGGATGGGTACGACGTCGCGATAAAACGTCGGAACCGCGGCCCGGTTCTGATCGACGCGGTTCCTGCCAAGGAGGGGAGCGAGGAAAACCCCCGCGAGAATGAGGGCAGCTACTTTGGCAGAGCAGGGCACCCGTGAACAGTTATATCAGCTGGCGGCAAGATCTTTCTCCCCTACCGCGCCAGGCATGCTCAAGCGGCCTCGGGCTTGACGTCACGGTCCGCGAGCACTTCGAGAAAGGCGGCCAGCCATGCCGGGTGGGCTGGCCACGCCGGCGCGGTCACCAAGTTGCCGTCCACGCAGGCCTTGTCGATGGCTACGGCGACATACGTTCCCCCGGCCGCCGCTACCTCCGGCGATACCGCGGGATAGCAACTCGCTCGTCGGCCTTTGAGGGCTCCCGCAGCCGCCAGGAGCTGTGCCGCGTGGCAGATTGCCGCAATCGGCTTCTGCGCCTCGGCGAAATGACGGACCACCTCGAGCACACGCGGATTCAGACGCAAATACTCCGGCGCCCGTCCACCGGGAAGCACAAGCGCATCGTAATTTTCCGGCCTGATCTCGTCGAAATTCCCATTCAGGACGAAGTTGTGACCTCTCTTCTCACTATAGGTCTGGTCGCCCTCAAAATCATGGATTGCGGTGCGCACGAATTCCCCTGGCTTCTTTCCCGGACAGACCGCTATGACCGAGTGTCCCACCATCTGCAATGCCTGGAATGGGACCATTACTTCGTAATCTTCGACATAGTCGCCCGCCAGTAGGAGAATCCGCTTCGGTGGCATCTTGCCCTCCACGGCTATTGTGCCAGAAATGACTAGTTCGGCGGCAAGGAACGATGAGAAGCATGCCGAGGTATTTTGTAGTACCGCAGCCACCATCGGTTCGACGTTCGCCGCCCGCCGCGCCGGGATGTAGCAGGCGGCAAGAGCAATCAAAATCAATAAGGCCGAGCTGAGCGCACCAAGAGAACGATAGAAAGCTAACACTCATCTCTCGAAGGTACAAAGGGGATCCTTGAAAACACCAATTTTGCACCGCGAATTAGACTAGAGGCCAGGGTGAGGAAGTGCGGGTTCTTAGGGGTTCCGGCGTCGACTCAAAAAGACGCCGTCCGCCGTGCCAGGTACGTCACGAGAAGCCTCAACTCTTTCGTAAACTGACCTCCAGGCTGTACCATAAACAGTCACTTCTCCCGGGGGACTCGATCATGTTCTTTTCAAAGCTATCCGCCTGCCGAATCGTGTGCTGGACGGTTCTCGCGACCAGTCTGGGATCGAGCGGCGTCGCGCAGCGCGAAACCAAAGAACGCCAAGTTGCCGAGCTGTCTCAGCCCACCGATACCAAGGCCAATGCCGGAAAAAACGAGCAGGACCCGCTGTTCAAAGGCATGACCTATCGCCTAATCGGCCCATTTCGCGGCGGCCGCTCGCTGACCGCGGCGGGAGTTCCCGGCGACCCTAGGACTTACTACTTCGGCGCCACGGGGGGCGGAGTATGGAAGTCCACCGATGCTGCCACCACCTGGCATCCCGTCTTCGACAAAGAACCGGTCTCGGCGATTGGAAGCATCGCGATCGCACCCTCGGATCCGAATATCGTTTATGTCGGAACGGGGGAGGCTTGCATCCGCAGCAATATCTCGCATGGCGACGGAATCTATAAGACCGTCGACGGCGGCAAGACCTGGAAGAACATCGGTCTCAGGGACTCGCGCGCGATTGGCAAGGTGATTGTCGATCCCCGCAACGCGGATATCGTGTACGTGGCGGCGCTCGGCCACCCCTTTGGCCCGAACAGCGAGCGCGGCATCTTCCGCACTACCGATGGCGGCAAGACCTGGGAGAAGGTTCTTTATAAAGACGAGAACACCGGCGGAATTGACATTGCCTTCGATCCCCACAACTCCCACATTCTGTTTGCGGCACTATGGGAAGCGCGGCGGACGCCGTGGAGCCTCTCGAGCGGCGGACCCGGCAGTGGGCTGTATCGCTCGAACGACGGCGGCTCAACCTGGAAGATGCTGAGCGAACATGGTTTGCCCAGTGGTCCGTACGGTCGCATTGGGGTGGCCGTTTCCGCCAACTCCGATCGTGTTTACGCTTTGATTGAGGCCCCGGAAGGAGGCCTCTACCGTTCTGACGATGGCGGCCAGAGTTGGGAATTAGTGGATGATAATCGGGCATTGTGGCAGCGGGCCTGGTACTACATGCACGTGATCGCGGATCCGCAGTCGCCAGACACGGTTTACGTTGCCAACGTGGAGTTTTATAAGTCCACCGACGGAGGCCACTCCTTCAATAAGGTCAAGGTGCCCCATGGCGATAATCACGGCTTGTGGATTGATCCCCAAGACTCCAAGCGCTTGATCGTTTCTAACGATGGTGGGGTTACCGTGAGTCTCGATGGCGGCAAGACCTGGAGCCAAGAGGACAACCAGCCGACGGCGCAGTTCTATCACGTGATTACGGACACGCGTTCCCCGTATTACGTCTATGGATCGCAGCAGGATGCCGGAACCGTGGCCATTGCCAGCCGCAGCAACGACCGATCCATCGACCGCCAAGATTGGTATGACGTGGGAGGTGGGGAGGCGGGATACATCGCGCCCTATCCGCCCGATCCGGACATTGTCTACGCCGGCGAATACGAAGGCGTCATTACTCGCTTCGATAAGCGTACCGGACAAATCAAGAACATCTCCGTGCAGCCGGAGATCAGCGATGGCGGCGGTGCCGCAATCCTGGAACACCGTTTTCAATGGACGGCTCCCATCCTGATTTCGCCTCACGATCCGAACACTCTGTACCACGGTGGAGAACGGTTGTTCAAGACGACCGACGCAGGCATGCATTGGGAAGCCATCAGCCCCGATTTAACGCGCAATGACAAGAGCAAACAGCAGGTCTCGGGTGGTCCGATTGATAAGGACGACACCGGCACCGAGTATTACGACACCATCTTTGCCATCGCCGAGTCGCCCTTGGCCAAAGACTTAATCTGGGTAGGCACCGACGACGGACTCATCCAGATCACGAAGGATGGCGGTCGCAGTTGGACCAACATCACTCCCGGTAGCCTGGCGGAGTGGAGCCGGATCAGCCAGATCGATGCCTCCCCGCATGACCCGGGAACGGCTTACGTGGCCGTGGACCGACATCAGTCTGACGACATGCACCCCTACATCTATAAGACGAGCGATTACGGAAAGACCTGGACATTGCTTGGCAAAGGAATTCCGGAGAATACGTTTGTCCGCGCCGTGCGCGAGGATCCCAAGCGTCGCGGCTTGCTCTATGCCGGCACCGAAACCGGTGTCTACGTGTCTTTCGATGACGGGCTAACTTGGCGGGCTCTCCAGCTGAATCTTCCCACCACACCGGTGCACGATCTCGTCATCAAAGATGACGATTTAGTCCTCGCTACCCACGGACGGGCGTTCTGGATTCTCGACGACCTCTCACCCCTGCGGCAATATAAGCCGGAAATCGCAACCCAAGATCTGCACCTCTATACTCCCCGCACGGCAATCCGTTATCAGACCGGGAGCGAAGAGCCTGCGGAGTCGATCCTGGTGGGCCAGAATCCTCCAACCGGAGCCCTGATTGACTACTTCCTAAAGAGCAAGCCCAAAGCTGAAACCGTCATCGAGATCCTCGATGGAAGCGGAGCGGTTATTCGAAGATATTCCAGCACCAAGACCCAGAAACTCGAAGAGCCGTTGAATCCGGACGACAAAAAACCGGAGAAGCAGATCCAACCTGAATCTGGCCTGAACCGATTCCTTTGGGATTTGCGCTATGAGGGAAGCAGCCAGGTCCCCGATTATTATCTCTGGGAATACAAAGACGGCAGCCGCGGCCCCCTGGCCTTGCCGGGAAAATACCAGGTGCGTATAACCGTAGATGGGCGCACACAGACGGCGCCCTTTGCAGTCAAGCTTGATCCCCGCGTGCACGTCGAACAGGCGGACCTAGAAAAGCAGTACTCCTTGCTGATTCAGATTCGCGATGAGCTGAGCCGGGTTTACGACACGGTCAATCAGATCCAGGATGTCCGCTCCCAATTAGAGGGAGTCAAGAAGCGCCTTCCCGAAAATGCCAGCACCAAACCTGTGTCGGCGGCCGCCAGCGAGTTGGACCAGAAGATGCTCTCGGTGCGCGATGAGCTGGTGCAGCTGAAGATAAAGTCCGATGAGGATTCAGTGTCTTATCCCCAGCGGGTGGATAGCAAACTGGCAGCCTTGGCCATGACGATTGGGAATTGGACCGATTCTGCCCCCACCCAAGCGCAATATCGCATCTTTGAAAAATTGAGAGGACAGGCGGAAGATGCGATCGCTCACTGGAGCACGCTCGAAAAAACAGACCTAGTGGCGTTTCAGAAGATGATGGCAGGACAGAACATTCAAGCCATTGCCGTCCCACCCGCCGAGAGTGAAGGATCCCGAGGTGAGGGGCCGAAGTAGTCGGCTGATTTCTCGGCGATTCTTGCCGGACCGTGACTGCTTGCGCCGTGAGGATTTGAACTGCAATCAGTTCGTCTGGACAATCCCCGAAGGAGAGGCCGAATAGCTGTGGATTCCGGTAAACCCGTAAACAAACGGCGTTGCGGTGAAACTCCAGTTGTAGCTGCTCCCGCCCCCTCCGCCGCCGAAGCCACCGCCCCCGCCGCCGCCTCCCCCCGAGGAGCTAAAAGTGAAGGTGTAGCCTGCTTGCTGCCAGGTTCCGTTCGACGGCATGACAAGTTGTGGGCATGAAGTCTGATAGGAGTTGCAGACGGCTAAGGCTTTGCCAGTGAAATAAACACTCGAGACGGTATTCCAGGCAAAACTATTGTTGGCCGCCATCTGCAGACCGACGATAGATGGGGCCGCCATCGCGGCCAAGATCGCGAAAATGGTAAGTGCTATGAGAAGTTCGACCAACAGGTAGCCCCGTTCCTTCCTTCGGTGGATCCGGTTCCTCTTCCGTGCCCGCACCAGGTTAGCTAGATGGTGCTCATTCCCCTCATTAAGTTGTACCATCATGTTCTTCTCTGATTTCCAAACCATTTCGCGGTTTCGAATGGCGGATTTTTCGTCGCCGGCCTTGAGCGAATCAAAGTCTCCTTCGACAGTTGCACGACGCTCGATCCTTGCTGTAACAGCAGAAGGGTGCAAAATTCGTTCTCGATAACGCCCGAGCACACTTCCACGCCACACCGGCGCGGTTTGCCACAAAAAAGTCTAATCTTTTCCGACTCTGGACTGAGCATTACGCTGGTCACCCGGGACGCGTCTCGAAAGGATGCGGCGCGGACGTTCTCCCCACACTCTGTTTCCTGGTGATCAGCCCTGATGGATTCTCGTCTTCCGCGGTAACCAAGGCTATCCGCCTGGTTCAAGGCCGCATCCGGATCGAACAGTACACAAGGACCCGCCTTAGCGCTCGAAGATTCGGTCTTTGCGGAATATCCATTGGAAAATTAATGCTATGTGCCTAAGCCTTTTTGCGTAGGCTGCGTTCGACAAAGGTACTAACGGGTTTCTCGATGGGTCGGGCAGTCCGCCTGTCCTTACCCGGTTCCTGCTCATTACTTTCGCCATGCTAACTTTGTAGTAACCCCCACCTTCGTGCTACGTCTATGGCACGATCGGGGCGTTGATACCTTAGTGTGCGGTTGCTACTGTGAAATCCATATAACTCCTCCATCAGACTGATGTTTTGGTCGGAGGCAGATTATGAAGTTGGTGTATTGGTGGTATGCGGCGCTGGGGTTTGCGGTGGCCCGTTGGCTTTTGCGGCGTGAACCTGTTTCCGTAGCTGACCCCGTTGCCCGCCTACGTTCCTCTGGCTTGTTGTAAGCGGAAGACCCCTTCGGGCGTGCGGAGCCCCGTTGCGTGCTATTTCGTCCCGCACGCCCTATTCTCTCCTTACCTAAGTTCCACCACTATAGTGTGCGCTGGCCGCGCTGATTTCAGCACACAGTTCTAAGTACAATCGCGAAAGAGCTCTCTGTCCCATGAAATGTGATCGCTTTCTAAGTTTTGTGATCGCACTGCTGGCTGCGCTCCTACCCGCTGGCATGGTTGCCCAGTCGGAGGACCCGGTTCCACTCGGAGATGTTGCACGAGCTCTGCACCAGACCGGGAAAACCGCGGCACCAGCTGTCATCGACAACGACAACCTGTCCCAAGTCATGGCCGAAAGCGAAGGTCGCAGAGCGAGTGGCAATCCGGAATTTTCATTTGAAAGAGCAGACAATAGCTTTCGCGTATCCTTGCCCGACGGGACTTGTAGCCTCTCCTTCAACGCGAACGCAACCTCGCTGCTGCTCGCACCATCGGTGATCAAGGAGCTGCCGGAAGGTGAACTCGCCAAGCTCGAGGGTCCTGCCTCGATCAATGGCGATAGCCTGCAAGTTGCTCTGTATAACGCGACCGACTGGGACCTGAAAGAGATCACCGTGGGACTGACGCTCGCGCGCCCCACCCACGACAAAGATGAGGCCTTCTATGGGGCGGTGCGATTGCTTCCCGCCTCGGCAAACGAAGATCCTGCTCCGCTTGGCAAGCCCGCGGACCGGACGTGGATTCTTCACCTGAAGGGGACGGCAGCCCCGCTCGAAACTGCCATATTCCGGGAGAAACTGGGTGCGGATGTGAGCCCGGAACAAGAGTGGCATTGGGCGATTCTCGAAGCCAAAGGCATTCCACCACGACCTTTATCGATCACGCCCGAGTCCGAATCGAGCTCGTTTTCACCCATCCTTCCCTAAAGAGCGCAGAGATCGAATCGCGGTTCCACACCGCTGACGCCCTTGTCGTGCTAACCTGCAGGTTGTAAACAGTTTCTGAGGCTCGTGGCGATCGACAAGATTCGCGTGGGGACAGCCGGCTGGTCCTACAAGGATTGGCAGGGCGTGTTTTACCCGCCCGGGTTCGATGGCAGAAAGCACCATCCCCTGGAAGTTGTCGCGCGTTGCTTGGATGTGGTTGAGATTAACACTTCGTTTTATGGGCACATCAAGCCAGAACTGGTCAAGCTCTGGGCGAGGCGGGTGGCACCGGTCAATCCCAACTTTGTGTTCACCGCCAAGCTGCACCACTCTTTCACACACTCTCCTTTATATGTGATGGAACCGACCTCGGCCGCGACCATCAAGCCGAATGATGAGGATGAAAAACTGACCCGCGAAGGACTGGATGCGTTGGCCGCCACGGGCATGTTTGGCGCGTTGCTGATGCAATTTCCAGTTTCTTTCAAAAACACCTCGCTGAACCGCGAATATCTTGAAACCCTCTTGCGACAGTTCATCGAATACCCTTGTGTGCTTGAGGTCCGGCATTCCAGTTGGAACAACCCCGAGACCGTCGAGAGTTTTAAGCACAAGAATGTCAGCTTCTGTAACATCGATCAGCCTCTCATCGGACGTTCACTCGAAGCGACCGAACACGTGACTGCGCCTGTGGCTTACGTGCGGCTCCACGGTCGAAACTACGATCATTGGTTTGAAGCCGAGAAACCCCACGATCGCTACAACTATTTGTACTCGGAAACGGAGCTAAAGGGATGGAAAGCAAAGATCGAGCGTATGGCGAAGAAAGCCGAGGTCACATACGTGATCGCCAACAACCATTTCGAAGCAAAGTCTGGAGTCAATGCCCTCGAGCTCAGCCACATGCTGAGCGGACAGCGCCAAAAAGCCCCCCGGTCCCTGCTTCGCCACTATCCGGAACTGAAAGCAATTGCCGATCCGCTACCCGATGAAGTTTTCGATTCAGACCTGCCCCTGTTCGCTTAGTATTCCGGCACCTTCGGCCGGAAGCGATCTGTCAGGCGCGGTCCGATCGCAGCCGATGAGGAGGGGAAAAATCAAGGCGTTGCCAGTTCTTGGCTTGCTTTCGTCGCGTAGTGCGAGTCCACATAATGGTCGAGAATCTTAAGAAATTCCGCCACGATGTGATCGCCGCGCAGGGTAGTGAAGAGTCGTCCGTCGACGTAGACCGGCGCTTTTGGTTCTTCAAACGTCCCGGGCAGGGAAATACCCAGGCTGGCGTGCTTAGATTCTCCCGGGCCGTTGACCACACATCCCATGACCGCCACCTTCATTTCTTCCACCCCCGGATAGCGTCCCCGCCAGAGAGGCATCTGCTGGCCCAGGTAGGAGTAAATCTGTTGGGCCATTTCCTGGAAGAATGTGCTCGTGGTGCGTCCACATCCCGGGCAGGCGGTGACCTGGGGAGTGAAGCTGCGGATTCCCATCGACTGCAGAATCTGCTGCGCCACGCGCACCTCCTCGGTGCGATCGCCGCCAGGTGCGGGCGTGAGTGAGACCCGGATGGTATCGCCGATACCCTCCTCGAGCAGAACTGCAATCGCGGCACTGGACGCCACAATCCCTTTGGTTCCCATCCCCGCTTCGGTTAACCCGAGGTGCAAGGGGTAATGGCAGCGCGCGGCGAGCGAACGATAAACCTCGATGAGATCCTTTACGCCGCTGACTTTGGCGCTGAGGATGATTTGATCGGGCCGTAATCCGTACTTCTCCGCCAACTTTGCCGAATTCAGGGCACTAAGGACCATGGCTTCCATGGTGACTTCGTTGGCATCTTTCGGTTCCGCCAGCCGCGAATTCTGGTCCATCATGCGGGTCAGCAGGGCTTGATCGAGCGAGCCCCAGTTCACCCCAATGCGCACCGGCTTTTGATTCTCGACCGCGACCTCGACCATGGTACGAAAGTTCGAGTCGTCCTTGCGACCGACGCTGACGTTGCCCGGGTTGATGCGGTACTTGGCCAGGGCGCGAGCACACTCCGGATACTTTTTCAGCAGGATGTGCCCGTTGTAATGGAAATCTCCCACAATCGGCACCGACACACCCTGTTTGTCGAGTTGCTCGACAATGGGCGCCACGGCCGCGGCTGCTTCTTCCGTATTCACGGTGACGCGAACCAGCTCCGAGCCGGCCTCTGCCAGGGCGGCCACTTGCTTGACGGTTGCGCCCACATCGGCCGTGTCCGTGTTGGTCATCGACTGCACCGCAATCGGTTGATCCGAGCCCACGCGCACCCCGGCAATGTCGGAAGTGACGGTGTGTCTGCGCACAAAATTCGCCATGGAAAGATCAGTGTAACACGAAGAAAAGACGGGGTTCCCCTGGTCGGCAATATCTGAAACCTAGGTAGTTGGACGAACCCACCGCCCGCTTCAACGTCCGGTTCGTGTCCTGAAGGCATTCCCAACCACACTGACCAAGCCCTCTAAAGCTGGCGTCGGTCGCACAGCGAGCTGCCGCTCTTGCCACGGGAGGCGCCCGGCTCGGCTGTTCTCGGCTGGACAGTGCGTCCCACAACTGAACACCGCCACTCTCCGCGACTCGTATCCTGGTTTTAGTTTGAGCTACTTAGCTTAGATCCGATGGCAGGGCAATTGCCTCAAGGAGGAAGCCGCCGGTGGTGAGGGAGGAAACGCTTGCAAAGCTTGGCGCAGGATCTTCGACATGGCTTACGGCTTCTCCGAAAATCGCCAGGGTTCACGATGGTCTCCGTCCTGACGGTCGCGCTCGGTATCGGCGCGAATACGGCTATGTTCAGCGTGGTCAATGCGGTTCTGCTGCGCCCGCTGCCGTTTCGGGATCCACAAAGGCTGGTGGCAGTCGGTGAGTTCGATACGCGCCGGGGACGGACAGTTCACCAAGGCAGGCTGTCCTATCCGGATCTGATGGACATTCGTACGCGCAATCACTCTTTTGAGGCGGTGGCCGGTTACAACAGCGACAACCCGCTCACCTTGACGGGAGCCGGACAAGCCTTGCATGTCAAGGTGGCAACCGTGACGAGCAATCTATTTCCGTTGCTCGGTGCGCAGCCATCGCTGGGCCGTTCCTTTATCGAGCATGAGGATGATCCCGGACACCACGTGGCGGTCTTGAGCCAAGTATTGTGGCGCAGGCAATTTCATGCCGACCCCGGCATCATCGGCACAGCCGTCAGCCTGAACGGCCGTGTCTACACGATCGTAGGAGTCATGCCCGGCGGCTTTCAGTTCCCGGTTGAGGCCGAAGCCGCGGACCTGTGGATTACCTTCTCCCGGGACTCGGAGGTTGATCATCCGGAGGATCCGACCGACGTATCGGCAACCGCGCAACGTGGCAATCATTACCTGACCGGAATCGCCAGACTCACACCTGGCGTTACCCATGAGCGTGCCAACGCGGATTTGGGCGCCATCGCGCATCGACTGGCACTCGAGTATCCCAACCAGAACTCATATACCGGACTCGCAGCCAGCCGAGAGCTCGATGATCTCGTGGGTGACAATCGTCAGCCCCTGCTGGTGCTTTTCGGAGCAGTCGGGCTGGTGCTTTTGATTGCCTGCGCCAACATTGCCAATCTGCTGCTGGCTCGGGGCACGAACCGGGCCCACGAAATCGCAATTCGGGGGGCGCTTGGAGCCAGTCGAGGCCGAATTGTGCGCCAGTTACTCGTAGAAGCGCTCGCGCTTTCCCTCACCGGGGCAGCCTTGGGCACCGCAGTCGCCACGGGTGCGCTGTCCGCGATCCTGAAACTCTATCCCAGCAACTTGCCACGCGCGGCCGAGATTGGCATCGACTATCGGGTGCTGCTATTCACTGCCGCACTCGCCATTATCACCGGCGTCGTGTTTGGCATTGTGCCGGCGTTTGAAGTTTCAAGGCCCAACCTTACCGAAGTCATGCGGGAGCGCACCCGAAGCACTACGCTTGGCCGCAGTCCTCATCGCTTGCGCGCCGGACTGGTGATCGTCGAAACCGCGCTGGGAATGATACTGCTCATCGGCGCCGGCTTGCTCCTCCGCAGTTTTGAGCGCCTCACCCGGGTAAACCTGGGACTGAAACCAGAGCACGTCCTTACCGCCAACTTCGATCTCTCGGAAACCCGCTACAACCCCGACCAGCAGGACCGCTTCATCCAGGAATTGCTTCGTCGCATCCGAGCGCTGCCCGGCGTGATCCATGCCGCCGGCTCCTTCCCATTGCCTCTCAGCGCGGGCGAGATCAGTGTCTCTTTCAACCTGTTGGACCATCCGGTTTCCGAAGCGAATGAACCCGATGCCCACGTCTTTGTGGTGATACCAGGATGGTTCGAGACCCTCGAGATTCCCTTGCTGCGCGGTCGCACCTTCGACGAGCGCGACCAACGCAACGCGGCGCCCGTCATGATCATCAACCAGGAGTTTGCCAGGAAGTTCTTTCCCCACGAAGACCCAATCGGCAGGCAGGTGAAAGTTGGTGCGACAGAGACAGGCCGCGAGAGCTACGGCAAGCGCCAGGTGGTTGGCGTCGTCGGCAACACCCGAAGAAGCAATCTTGCGGGGTCTCCCGAGGCTGCGCTTTATATTCCCCTGTCCCAGCTTATGTGGGGGGCACCAACCTTGGTGGTGCGGACGCCGGGTGAGCCGCATGTGATCGCTCCTCAGATTCGCAAGGTGCTGGCTTCTATGGATCCGGACGCGCCCTTATACGACGTGCGTACCTTGGAGGACTATCTCGTTCTCGATCTCGGTCGTGCTCGCTTTCAGGCCGTATTACTTGGGCTATTTGCCGGCCTTGCCCTGCTGCTTACCGCGGTGGGCCTCTATGGCGTGATGACTTATACGGTGGCACAACGGACGCAGGAGATTGGGATTCGCATTGCTCTCGGCGCACGCCGTGAAGATGTCTTGCGCATGATCTTAGGCAAAAGCTTTTCCATTACTGGCGTGGGTCTGCTGATCGGTTGTGCCGGCGCGTTCGCAGTGACCCGCCTGCTCTCGAGCTTGTTGTTTGAAGTGAAATCGGCGGATCCAATGACTTTCGCGGTCGTCGCTTTGTTGCTTGCAGCTACGAGTACTCTGGCAAGCTATCTTCCAGCCCGGCGTGCGGCGGGAGTCGAGCCGATGATGGCACTGCGCGAGGAATAACTCATGGTTTTCGAAAACCATGATGCGGACCGTGGCCTGAGCCAATAGGCCCAAGCGGGCCATCCCCCCGGACCGAAACTGAAAAAAGGCCGCTCACGGCAGCCTGCCCGTCAGCCCGGGCAAGGTCTTGGCCAGATCGTTGTAGATCAGCATCACGGCGAAGAGCACGAGGAATACAAATGCCGCCTGATAGATGCGCTCTTTGATGCGCAGGCTGATGTCGCGACGCATTAGGCCCTCGACGAATAACAGCAAGATGACCCCGCCGTCGAGGATGGGAATTGGCAAGAGGTTAAAGACGCCCAGGTTCAGACTGACGGCTGCGCTGAGCTGAATCAGCGGGGTCCATCCCTTTTCCTCGGCGGCTTCCCCGGCCTGTTGGGCAATCCCAATAGGGCCGGAGATGGTGCGCATCGAGATCTTGCGCTCGACCAGCTTCTCGACCAGCTCGATCAGCATCACGGAATCTTTCCGGTTGCGATCGAGAGAACGCCGGAACGCCTCCGGGAATGGCAGCTGCATCACCTTCATTTCAGTCGTGCTCTGGAATCCGATGCGATACCGCTTTTCGCGGGATGTTTCGCTGGGGGCGAGGACCGGCTGAAGCTGAAAGTGGAGTGTCTGACCCTGACGAACCACCGTGAGGTCGACCATTTTGTCTTTGCTCTGCTGCAGACGATCGATCATGTCCTCGAGGGAGGTAAGCGGCTGATTGTCGAGGGCGACAATCTTGTCATCCTCTTTTATGCCGGCTTTGGCGGCAGGCATATTCGGCTCCATCTCGCCCACGATGATCGATTCGTCGGCATACCATCCCGCGAAGCCGATCTGGGATTCCCCGGTGGCATTCGGAACCACCAGCTTGTCGAAGCTCTGCGCCCCGCGCTCGACTGTGATGTCGACGGGCTGATTCGGGTTGAGCCAGATCTTGTAGTAAACCTGTTCCCAGGTGGGATTCGAGATGCCATCGATTCGGCTGATGCGATCACCGGCTACGAGTCCGACTTGGTCGGCGGGGGACCCATGTCGCACCCCTGTAATCACCGCCGGCTTATCCCAGAACACGGGATACTCGTAGTGGAACATGTAAACCCCGGTCAGCAGCCCGATGGCCAGCAGAATGTTCATGGCCGGGCCGGCAATCGCGATCAGAAAGCGATGCCAACGAGGGTGGGACAAGAACTCCGCCGGATCTCCGGTCCGGGCATCCATGGGATTCTCGCCGCTCATTTTCACGTATCCGCCGAGCGGAATGGCACTGATCCGGTAGTCGGTGTCCCCGCGGCGAAAGCCGAGCAGACGCTTGCCGAAGCCGATCGAGAACACCTCGACCCTTACCCCCAAAAGTTTGGCCATCGCATAGTGGCCCCACTCATGAATCAGGATCATGAAGCCCAGAACTACAGCGACAGCCAACACAGCGGTTAGAAATTCTGACATAATTCCTTATTAGTTCCTCGGAGATCGAGCTTTAGGAGAGCAGGAGCGCTCTTCCACTTTCTTTTGTGCAGCTTGGCGCGCCTCCCCATCCGCCTTGAGCACCTGTCTTATAGATTCGAGAGGTGTGCTTCTCGTTTCACCTAAAACCGCCTGAACAATCTCTGGAATTTCAGCAAAGCCAATCGAACCATCAAGGAATGCCGCAACGGCCACTTCGTCGGCGGCATTCAGTGCTGCGGTGTGCGTTCCCCCGGCTTCGGCTGCTTCGTAGGCGAGCTCGAGACAGGGAAATTTTTTCATATCGGGCGGGAAGAACTCGAGGTGCCGCAGGTCCATGGCCGGGAAGGGCCTGTTCGATTCAATCCGTTCCGGGAACGTTAGCGCATACAGAATCGGCAGCCGCATGTCCGCCACCGAGAATTGAGCAAGCAGGCTGCCATCCACGAACTCCACCATGGAGTGGACGGTAGATTGAGGGTGCACAACAACTTCGATGCGGTTGGGCGGTAAGTTAAACAAACGACACGCCTCAATGACTTCGAAACCTTTGTTCATAAGGGTCGCAGAATCAATCGTGATGCGGCGCCCCATCTTCCAGGTGGGGTGATTTAATGCCTGCTCTACGGTAATCGAGCGGAAGTCTGCCCTGGGAGTATGGAGAAAGGGTCCCCCCGACGCGGTTAGCCAGATCCGTCGTACCTCTTCAATCCTGCCTCCGCGGAGGCACTGGTGAATTGCATTATGCTCGCTGTCGATGGGGAGAAGCGGCTTTCCCTGGCGACGCGCTTCGGCGGTGATCAGATCTCCGGCTGCGACCAAGCATTCTTTATTGGCAAGGCCTAAGGTTTTTCCCGCGCGTACTGCTTCGTAGGTCGCCTCCAGGCCGGCCACGCCGACGATCGCGCTGACCACGAAATCCACCTCGGGGTGGGTGGCAACCTTCACCGTTCCCTCAGCCCCGTGAGTCACTTCGACCCCTGAAATCCCACTCTGCTTTAACCGGCCGCGCAAGCGTTCCGCATCGGACGGGCTGGCCAGGGAGATAAGGCGAGGTTTCCATCGCTGAGCCTGCTCCCAAGCGGTTTCGAGATTCCTCCCCGCAGCCAGCGAGATCACCTGAAAGCGCTCGGAATGCGACTCAACCACGCTGAGCGTGCTCTGCCCGATCGAACCTGTGGAACCGAGAATAGCGATGTGCTTCATGAGTTAAAAAGCTTGCATCGGGACCCCAGACTAACCCGAGGTTTTGCTAAAAGCTCCCTGGAGAACCATGCTGACGCAGGGTTTGCTGCCCGGTTCAAGCTTCGCCTGACCAGCAAAACCAGGCATTGCTCAGCATCAGAGAGAACCGTAGAACCCCGTCCCTTCACATTCGGAGATCTAAGGTGCGGGGGGCAGAGCTTAAAGCTGTCGGCACCGAGACCGCGCTCTTCCTTAAGAAAATCCCGAGAGTCAGCTGTAGGCAGTCGTCACTGCAGCACGCGCCAAGCCGCATAGTACCACACGACCGGAGCCGCAAAGAGTAAGGCATCGATGCGGTCGAGCATTCCACCGTGCCCGGGGAGGATTGCCCCCGAATCCTTTACGCCCGCCCCTCGTTTAATCAAGGACTCGACCAGGTCTCCCAGCTGCGCCGCGAGATTGACGGCGGCAGAGAGCAATAGGGTCGGCCCGAGCGGAGGCTTCTCGAGGGCAAAATAGCCATCCCGCCGCTCCATCAGGTGCGCATTCAGCAACGCCGAGCTGATGGGCAGAGCGTAACTCGAGAGCAAGATGCCAACCACCAGGCTCGCAACGAGAGAAGCCAGCGCGCCTTCCCAGGTTTTGCCGGGGCTGATACGGGGTGACATCCTGTGACGTCCCAGGAACCGTCCGACAAAATATGCCGAGACGTCCCCAACCCAAACCAGAAGCAGCAGGTACAGGAGCAGAAATGCGCCCGCCCACTGTTCTCGGATCTCGACCACAAACCCGAGTGGGAGAGCGATATAGGCAAAGGCAAAGACCGACACCGCCGCTGCCGGAAACCCACTCTTCAAATCCTCGCGCCGCATCCCTGCCGTAAGAAAAACAAAAGGGGCAAGCGCCGCCGCGAATCCCATCGTGTAGAGGAAAATTGCCGTTGCCACCAGAGGCTGACGAGCCGGCCGCAGGGCCAGGAAGAGAAAGAGGAGACCCACAAACAGATAGGTCGGCCAGCGAAAGGGCCGGATGCTGTAGGCTTCCGACAGCCGCAGCAATTCCTGGACTGCTAGCAGCGCCACCAACGCCGCAGCCAGGGCAATCACGGGAATGGGCGCCCGCAGAACTAACAGCAATACCAGCGGGATCAGAACGACTGCGGTGAGAACCCTCTTGAGCAGGTTCAAATGCCTCAGCTCCAGACCGTTTTGGAATGATGGGAGTTGTGCGCTGGAGCTACGTCGTCGGTCAAGCCACCATAGCGACGCTCGCGCTTCTGGTATTCCGCAATGCCTTCGAGCAGATGCACACCCCGAAATTCCGGCCAGAGCGTCGGCGTGACATAGATTTCGGCATAGGCAAGCTGCCACAAAAGAAAATTGCTCAAACGCATTTCTCCGCTGGTGCGGATGACAAGGTCGGGATCGGGCAGCTGGCGGGTGTAGAGGTGGCGGCAAATCGTATTTTCATCGATCTTCAGATGCTCAATGCCGCCGTTATTTGCGGCGACATCCACGATCGAGCGAAACGCGTCCACGATCTCGCTGCGGGCGCTGTAGTTGAGCGCCAAGGTAAGCACCATTCCGGAATTCTTGGCCGTCTCTTCGCGCGCCCACCGCATCTTCTCCTGCACGACTGGCGGCAATTCATGCTGCCGCCCAATGTACTCCAGGCGGATCTTGTTCTTGTTCAGGGTGGGCAATTCCGCCTTCAAGTAGCGGCAAAGCAGGCCCATGAGGAAATCCACTTCGCTCTTCGGGCGCTTTTTCCAGTTCTCCTCAGAGAAGGCGTAAAGCGTGAGTGCGGGGATGCCGATGCGAGCCGCGGTCTCGACCGTCGAACGTACGGATGCCACCCCGGCGCGGTGTCCGGCGATCCGCGGCAGATGGCGGCGGCGCGCCCAACGGCCGTTGCCGTCCATGATGATGGCGATGTGTTTCGGGAGCCGCCCCGGATCTAGCCTCTGGTAAACCTCTGTTTCCTTACGATCCAGGCCGGCGGGAACTGTCGGTTGCAACGTAACCTCTGCTGTGTCTTGAAGCTAACACAGCTTTCTGGTGGTTGCAATGACAACCGGGTGACCGAAGGGCAAAGGCTACGCGATTCGAGGTACTGCCACGACGCACCGGGAATGGAAAGCGCCTTCGCCGGCTAGCCATGCCTGCCGTGGTTCTGTCAATCGTCCACCCTTGTCGACCAAGCCTTGCGGTCCCATCGCCTTGCCACGAATCTGCTGCCTGGCTGATATCCACGCTTCGTGCTTGATCAAAGTATGAATGTGCAGCCTAGCGTAAGATCACGGTATGAAGCTTGAGCATCATGCTGACGCCGCCGTCTCGAGCATTGCGGCGGCCATTGGCGAGCCCGCACGAGCTCGCATTCTCCTTTGCCTGATGGACGGTCATGCGCGGGCCAGCACCGAACTGGCAGCGGTGGCCGAGGTAAGTCCGTCGACGGCGAGCGTGCACCTGAATCGATTAAAGATGGAACGGATGGTGAAAGTACAGGTCCAGGGAAAGCATCGCCTATACAGTTTGCAAGGACACAAGGTAGCCAGCGTACTCGAAGGGCTGAGCGTGATCGCCGGCGGTTCCCGCGACAAGTTCGTATCCCGAACCCCCAGCCGTCTGCGCGCAGCCCGGACCTGTTACGATCACCTGGCGGGCGTACTCGGCGTCTTGCTGCACGACCGGTTTGTGACGCTGGGGTGGCTTTCCGCCAGCCCAAATTCTCGAGGAGCCGCGGATCGTGGCACTCGATACGACCTAACCCCCCAGGGAACAAAGGCGCTCGAAGCTCTTGGCATCGACGTTGACGGCACCCGCAGACTGCGCCGCCGTTTCGCCTGCCCGTGCCTGGATTGGAGCGAGCGCCGGCCCCATGTCGGAGGGGCACTGGGAGCGGCCCTGCTGAAAGTCGCCCTGCGGAGAAAATGGGTGGTGCCGGATCTTGCGAGCAGAGCCTTGGACATCACCGGCCTCGGACGACGCGAACTGTGGGCTCGTTTTGGCCTTCACGTTTGACCGTTCCCGATCCAGGGCCCAGCGGAG
>Ga0187783_10000608_pt1 | contig 26107 bp, 23 predicted proteins | sample 1015_SJ02_MP02_2_FD_132471 | JGI IMG/M metagenome (GOLD analysis project Ga0187783, IMG submission 132471) | Tropical peat soil microbial communities from peatlands in Department of Meta, Colombia - 1015_SJ02_MP02_20_MG | ecosystem: Environmental > Terrestrial > Soil > Wetlands > Peat | place...
ATTGCTCCGGACGGCCGCTGGCAGGCGCGTGCTCCGATCGACAAACGCACCGTCGTTCGCGGGCGCGTCGGTCCGCGCGTTTCGACGCTATTCTCCCAAATTGGCCCCACGACGGTTGGGTTTCTGCTGACGGTACTTTACGTAACGCTCCTCGTGCCGGCGCATGCGGCGCCTGCCGATCCCAGGGAGTGGCCGGATGCGTAATAAGGCGATCTGGTGGAAGCGGCTCGCGCTGGCGGCTGGACTGGGGCTCGGCATCTACGTCATCGTCGAGATCGTCCTCGCCGGCCGCGGCGTACCGCCGTTGCCGCCCAGCCAATCGGAGATCGACTTGCGCGGCGGGCACGTCCTCAACAACCATATCGCCACCAAATCATGGAGCTTCGATTACGATCACGCCCGGCTCTCGCCTGACGGCATGAGCGGCAGTGTCGACGGCGTTCGCAACGGGATCGTATTTCGCAAAGGGAAACCATATCTGCGGATATCTGCTAAACACGTCGTGCTCAATATCCAGTCGCTGGACTTTACCGCCGTCGGCAAAGTTCACATCGAGCGGATCAACGATCCGCAGCGCCGCTCCTTCGATACCGATCTCGTGACCTGGACCAACGACGCGAAGGTGCTTCGCATGCCGCACCCCGCCTACGTCCATTCGGGCTCACAAACGCTTCGAATCGACAAGATCAGCGTCGACTTCGACGCCGACACGATTCACATCGGAAAAATCAGCGGCGGCGTCGACATTACGCACTAAATGCCCGCGCTGAAGTCAGCGCCAAACGCGAAAAGCGCTGATTTAGATGCAGCTCTAGGAGCCGATGGCCGAAGTTTACTACGGTAAACGAGGCCTGAGGCGACAACGAGATGCGCTAAATCAGCGCTTTTCCGATTCGAGCTTTTTCTTGGCTTCGGCTATAAGCTTCTTAACCTTCTGGCCGCCTTTGTGTCCGATCTCTTCGTAGAAATCGGAGCCGTATTTTTCCTTGACGATCTTGCCGCCTTTTTGACCGATCGACTCGTAGAACTCTACGCCGTGACGATCGCGCGTCGCCTTGCCGCCTTTTCGGCCGATGTCTTCGTAAAACGTCGAACCGTAGCGATCGCGCACGGTGTCGCCGCCTTTCTTGCCCGCCTCGCGGACCGACATCTCACGCTTGGCCGCGCGATCGTGCTTCTCAGCCATTGGTCTTGCCTAACCGTTAGCAATACGAAAAGGCTTACGTTCCGGAGCCCTTGCGCTTCGGGCGCTGACCGCCTTTTTGACCGATTACTTCATAAAACGACGGGCCGTACTTGCTCTTCGTCGCTTCTCCGCCTTTGCGTCCGATTTCTTCGTAGAATTCCGAGCCGTATTTCGCCTTCACGCGCTCGCCGCCGCGGCGGCCGGCCTCGCGAACGCTCATACCACCCGATTGTCCGGCCTCTTGCGCCATTTCCGTATCCTCTCTTGGGTAAAGGTACCGAGTTACTGTATTCCCATACAAGCGCTCGGTAAACTCAGGATTCGCTGAGAATCTCGCGCCCGGCGCTTAAATCTGGGTTGGAGCGGGCTAGCAGGTCCCGGTAGACCTCGGCGGCGCGCCGGCGCAGGTGCTCCAGATCGCCCTCGTTCTCGATCACGAAGTCGGCGGCGCGACGCGCCTGTTCCGGTTCGATCTGAGCCGCCACGCGCATGCGGACGCGCGCCTCGTCGAGATTATCCCGTCCGACGACCCGCGCGATCCGCTGTTCCAGCGGCGCCACTACCAATACCGACGCATCGACCAGCCGATCGTAACCGGTTTCGAAGAGCAGCGGCACGACGTGAACGGTGATCTGGCCGGGTTTGGCCCGAGTCTCGCGCTCCATCGCCAGGCGGCGGATGTGCGGGTGCAGCAACGCATTGAGCCGCTCCCGCGCGGTCGGGTTCCCGAAAACGATATCCGCCAAGGCGGCGCGGTCGAGCGCGCCGTTTCGAACCACTTGCGGCCAGACCCGAGCCACCTCGCGCAGCCCGTCGCTATTGGGCGCGACCACCTCGCGCGCGATGGCGTCGGTATCGATGAGAAACGCGCCGAGGTCCGCGAACGCCGCCGCGACGGCACTCTTTCCGGCGCCGATGCCGCCGGTTAACCCAACGCGCATCGCAACGAGCTACGCTTCCGCTGGCGGCTCCGTCAGCGCCTGGGCCGGTGTTTCGACGCTGCCAATCTCTTCTTCGGCCGCATACTGTTCGATCTCTTCGGGAGGTACGTCGGCAACGTGCTGAATGGAAGCGGTGATACGTCGCGTCGCATGGTTGATGGTGAGCAACGTCACCTCGACCTCTTGTCCGGCTGCGAACTGGGCGGATGCGTCGAATTCCCCCTTAGGCACCATGGCGAGAATGCCGGGGATGACTTCGACCAAAAGATAGTTCGGCGTCACCTTGACGATTTGCGCGGCCAGCTTATTCGTTTCGTAGAGACGGTCGGCGTACTGATCCCAAGGATCGGGCAATGCGTGCTTGAGCGAGAGGCTTACCTTTTTAGCCTCAGGGTCGAACTTCATGATCTCGACTTGCACGACGTCGCCGATCTTGACGACTTCGGAAGGATGCTTGATGCGCGCGTAGGCGAGCTCGCTGTTGTGAATCAAGCCGTCGATGCCGCCGAGGTCGACGAACGCGCCGAAGTCGGCCAGACGGACGACGACGCCTTCGCGAATTTGCCCGACTTCGAGCGTGTCGAGCAGCTCCTGTTTCTTGGCTTGCAACTCTTCCTCGAGTACCAGCCGCTGCGAAAGCACGACGCGATGGCGCTTGTGGTCGAGATCGATCACCTTCAGTCTAAGATGCTGTCCGATGAGCTCGTCGAGATTCCCAACGGGCTGGCGCCGGATTTGCGATGCGGGCACGAAGCCGCGCATGCCCAGGTCGACGAGCACGCCGCCTTTAACGACCTGCGTGACGGTGGCCTCGATCACCTCGTCGCGATCGTGCGCCTGGATTACTTTCTCCCACGTCTTAAGCGCGCGCGCCCGGCGCTCCGATAAAAAGAGCGTTCCGTCGAGCTCGTCGATGCGATGCACCATCACTTCGACGGTGTCGCCGACACGGAGCAGCTTGGGATCGAGCGCGAGCGAGAGCTCGCGGAATGGGAGGACGCCCTCGGATTTCCCGCCGACGTCGACGAGGACTTCGTCTTTGTCTTTCTGGACGATCGTGCCGGTAAGCACTTGTCCCTCGTCGAGAACTCGGAGGGACTCTTCGTAAAGGCGCTGTTCGAGCGCTAGTTGGTCTTCGTCGTATTGAATCGCAGCAACTTCGGTTGTAGAGATCTTACTTTCCCACTTTCATAAATTTTCCTTAATGCTGACAGCGCCTGCACCACCACGTTCCCCGTTGGGCTAACACCGTTCGCACGATTCGGCTCGTGCGGCAGCGCCGGCAGGGCTCTCCGTCTCTGCCGTAGACCGAGAGGTTGTTTTGGTAACCACCTTGCAGTCCGTCGGCATCTACGTAGTCGTCGACGCTCGTCCCGCGCATTTCGATGGCGCGCTTGAGGACGTCGACGATCGCGCGACGTAAGCGTCGAATGGCCGGTCTCGTCAACCTCCGGCTCGGAAGGCTCGGACGGATCCGAGCTTTCCAGAGCGCCTCGCATGCATAGATGTTGCCGATGCCCGCGATGCGCCGTTGATCGAGGAGCAATGCCTTGACCGGCGTCGTCCGCCCCGACAGCATACCGATAAAGGCTTCGTGTGTAAAGCCTGAGGAGAGGGGCTCGATGCCGAGGTCGCGATCCCACGCTTCACCTGCAGCCACCAGGCGCATTCGGCCGAACGTGCGCACGTCCGAGAACCATAAACGGCCGCCCCGGGCAAAGTGCATGACCACGTGCGCGGCCGGGAGCTCGCCCGCGTCGTCCGAGACGACGAGACGGCCGGTCATTCGAAGGCTCGTCACGAGCGAGCGTCCTGAGGCCAGCTTGACGATCGCGTACTTCCCTCGTCTCGCGACGCCGGTGACGCGTTCACCGGCGATCGCGCCCGCAAATTCGACGTCGGGCGGCGCGATCGTCATTTTTGCAAGCCGGACGTCAACGCGATCGATCGTCTTGCCGACGATCCTACGGCGAAGGCCTCGGACGATCGTTTCGACCTCCGGCAGCTCCGGCATAACGTTACGCGATCAATTCGCGGAAGGCACGCCGCGCAGATCGAGCTTGACGCCGGCGTCGATTCCGTCTTGCGACGCCTCGCCCGCGTGCAGCTCGATAACGTATTTTGCCCGTGCGCCCTCGCGCGGGATCTGGTCGTCGGGAAGCGTGGGCGAGACGACGGCTACGTTTGGATAGACGCGGCGAACCGTGCCGTCGCCGGCAACGAAGATCATGTCCAGCGGCACCAGCGTGTCCTTCATCCAAAACTCGACCTCGTCGTCGCGATCGAAGACAAAGATCATACCGGTGTGCGGCGCGATCGATGCGCGATCCATCAGCCCGTGCTCGCGCTGCGCCTCGGTGCGAGCGACCTCGAGCGTGAGATCCGCTCGAGACGCATGCACGACGACGGTCGGGAGCGCGACTGCAAGCAGCGCCGCAGCGACACTCTTAAACACGTTCGAGCTGCTCCGCGTCGAGCGCCTCGACGTCGTACCAGTTGCGACCCGACTTGAGCGTTACCTCGAGCGGCACCGATAACTCGATGGCGTGCTCCATGTGGTCGCGCACGAGGTTCGCGACCTCGCTCAGCCGGCTCTTCTTCACTTCGAAAATAAGCTCGTCGTGAATCTGAAGCAGCATCGCTGCATCGACCCCGGCCGCTTCGAGCGCGCGATCGATCCGAACCATTGCAAGCTTCATAAGGTCCGCCGCGCTGCCTTGCAGCGGCGCGTTGGTCGCTTCGCGTTCGGCGGCGCCGCGCAGCATGTAGTTCCCCGAAATCAAGCCGGGCATATACCGTCGCCGGCCGAGGATCGTCGAGACGTAGCCGTCTTTTCGCCCTTCCTCGATGGTGCGGTCGACGAACGCGCGCACGTCGGGAAACCGGGCAAAATATGCGGTCGTGATCTCTTTGGCTTCGGCACGGCTAATTTCCAAGCGCTGCGCCAACCCGAAATCCGACATGCCGTAGAATAGGCCGAAGTTGACGCTCTTTGCCATCCGGCGCTGATTGGGATCGACCCGCTGACCGGGCGGGACGGCGAAAATTTGCCGCGCCGTAAAATCGTGGATATCCTGACGTTCCTCGAAGGCTCGGCGCAGCGCGGCGTCGCCCGAAAGGTGGGCCATCAAACGCAGCTCGATCTGGCTATAATCGGCCGCCAGCAAAATGTACTCGTCGTTGCGCGCAACGAAGGCGCGCCGGATCCGACGGCCGAGCTCGCCCCGCACCGGAATGTTCTGCAGGTTGGGATTGGTTGACGAAAGCCGGCCCGTCGCCGTCGCGGTCTGGTTGAACTCGGTGCGCAACCGGCCGTCGCGCGGATCGACCAGTTGCGGAATTACGTCCACATAGGTGTTCTTGAGCTTCGTGACCTCGCGCCATTCGAGAACGAGCGCGCAAATTGGATATTCGCGCGCTAAACTCTGCAGCACTTCGACGCCCGTCGCCCAGCCGGTCTTCGTCTTCTTTCCGCCCGGTATCCCGAGCTTGCCGAAGAGAACTTTTCCGAGCTGCTGCGGCGAGCCGATGTTGAACGGTTCGCCCGCAAAATCGTGAATCCGCGCCTGCAAACGCGTAGCCGCCGCATCCACTTCGTCTCCGACGGCGCGCAACTCGCGCATGTCGATCGTGACGCCGGCATTTTCCATCTTCGCCAGCACCGGCGCAAGCGGCATCTCGAGGTCCGCGTAAAGCTCCAGCTGCCCTCGAGATTGAAGCTCGGATCGGGCTTTCTCGACGAGCTGGAACGTCGCGTCGGCGCGAGCCGCGGCATCGGGAGGAAGCTCGAGACCGAGCAGTTGCGCGGCCGCGTCTTCGATCTCGGCGTATCCGCGCGCGGGATCGAGTAAGTGGGCCGCGATCATCGCATCGTCGCTGAACCGGGCGTTTTGTATCCCGGCCTCACGCGTCACGTGAATGAGTCGCTTTGCGTCGTACGCGGCGACCGGCGAGGTCGCAAAGAGCTGCTCGACCGCGTCGCGCACTGCCTCGTGCGCCAATGCGCCGCGCGCGAAACTTACGCCCTCGCCCGCGCGCGCCGTAACGCCGACGGCGTTATCGCGCACCGCAAACGCGACCGGCTTGCCCTCGAGCGCTCGGAGTGCTTTTGCCAGCGTTGCAAACTCCGGCGGATCCGCCGACGGCTCGTAGCTACGGTAGGTTCCGATGAGTTTTTTACCGGTCTCAAACAGCGGCAGATCGGCAGGCGGTTCCAACTTTGCGAGCAGCGTCTTGAACTCGAGCTCGCTATAGAGGCGATAGAGCTCGCCGGCCGCGGGCTGGTTGTAGCGGCTGGACTCCCAGTCGATCTGCAGCGGCAAGTCGCGGCGCACGATCGAAACCGCTCGGCAAAGACAGGCCTGCTGACCGTATTGTTCGATCAAACCCGCCAGCTTCGGGTTGCCGGCCAGTGACGGGTCGGCAATCAGCGCGTCGAGCGATCCGCCGGCTTGAAGCAGCCGGCTTGCCGTCTTTTCGCCGACCCCGGGTATTCCGGGAAGGTTATCGGATGGGTCACCCTTGAGTCCGCGGTAGTCCGGTAACTGCTCGGGCGCTAGCCCAAAGCGCTCGCGAACGGCGGACGGATCGTACCGGCCCAGCTCCGAGATTCCGCGCCGCGTCGTGAGGACCGTCGTGCGATCGTCGACGATCTGCAGCAGATCCAAGTCGCCGGTCACGACGATCGTTTGCTCGCCGGCCTCTTGGGCTTCCCGCGCGAGCGTCGCAATCACGTCGTCGGCTTCCTGGCCTTCGACCTCGACGATCGGAATGCCATAGGTTGCGAGCACGCGGCGAACGAGCGCGAATTGGCTGCGGAGCTCGTCGGGCATGACGCGCCGCTGCGCTTTGTATTCCGGGAAAAGGGAAACGCGATCGGCCGGCATGCCTTTGTCGAAAGCCGCTAGGACGTGCGTCGGGCGCTCGTCGGCGATCAGCTTGTTCAGCATCATCGTGAAGCCGTAGACGGCATTGATCGGCATGCCTTTGCTGGTAGTAAGACCGGGCAGCGCAAAGAACGCCCGATACACCAGGCCATAGGTGTCGAGCAACATCAACGCCATTATGCTAGGACCTCAAGCGTAGCGTCTCGTGCATGAAACGTACACGTTAGCGTACGACGACCGTTGACGAGCCGGCGGTTACGCTTCCGTCGTCTGAGATGCCGAGCACCGATACCTCGTAGCGCCCGCTGCGCTGCGGAAGCGCGACCGCGACTCCTTTCCCATCGGCCCTCGCAACGCTCCAGGATATGTCGTCGGTTTCAGCTTGCGCAAGCGCAAGCTCGGGTGGCGGCTGGCTGCGGCGCACGAAATCTAAAACCGTTGCGTGCTCGCCGGTGGAATTCACCCACGGATGCCACGTGGTCGTCTCCGCGGCGCTGTTCTGCGTCGTCGTTACGCCGACCGCGAGCAGCGCGGGCGCCGATGCAAAGGCCGCGCTCCCCGACGGCGTCCCCCGGCTGATCCTAACGGCGAACGTGCCGGGGCCGTTTGCGTTGCCGTCAAACCCAACGGTCGCCGATTGGCCGGCCGCAAGTTCGGAGGGTAGCAAAAGCTCGGCGGATCGCGGCCGCCCGGGCGCGGCGAGCGCCAGCGGCATCGTGTCCCACTCGATTGCGCCATCGTGCACGAACGCAGCGCCGACGCGCAGCTCGCCGGCTGCGTCTTGCGCGCGAAGATGCGCGACGGCGCGTCCCCCCGACGTGCGCACCAGCGCAAACTGCACCCCAAGCGCGCTCTCAAAGGTAATCAAGGCTTCGCCTTGCGAGCCGGGGGCCTCGGCGTCGATCCCGATCTCGTCGCCCGAGCGGTAAATCTTGCGATCGACGCTCAGATGCACGTTCGCGCTTCCACCGCTCGTAACGCCTGCGGCTTGCGGGTCGATTCGCACCTGCGTTGCGTCCTTCGCGCGCCCGCCGCGATCGGTCCAAGCGAAGAGAAAGTCCGTGCCGAGCTCGGGTGCGCTGAAGCTGCCTCGCGCGTGCCCGTTCTCGTCGAGCGTCAACTGTTGGCGCGCGGCCGAGGCGCCGTGCATTAGATCCACGGTAACGACGGCACCTGCAAGCGGAGCGCCGTCGAGAGAGTTTGCGTAAACGTCAAAGCCGATCGGCGTTCCGAGGCTTTGCTCGGAGCGATCGACGATCAAACGAATTGCCGCCTGCGCCGTCGGAACGGTCACTCGCGTATCCGCAGTCGCTCCGCCGGACTCCACGCGCACGCCGTACGTCGAGCTCAAATCGTCGTTGGGGCGAGGGATTTGAACCGTTGCATTGCCGCTTTCATCGGTCGTCACGGTCGTGTCCATCCACGGCGACGGCGCCCATGGAGCGCTCTCGGGTCCTTCGCCCAGGTAGACGTGCGTCGACCGAACCACGATCACGCGCACGTTGGTGCCGCCGCGCGAAGCATGGATCAGCAGCGGAACGTCTTGGCGATAATCGCACGGAAAGTTACAGGCAGCGCTGACGTCGAGCGAGAGCCCGGCCGCGTTACCTTCGACCTCGACGGTCGCGCCGCCGACCCCGCCGGCGGCCTGCGCCAGCACCGAATATTCTCCCGTAACCGAATTCGCTGGAATCTCGAAAGCGGTAGCGAACGCTCCGGCGCGGTCGAGCGGCACTTGCCTTTGCGCGATCGTGCTCGCTCCAAAACGTAACGAAACGGTTGCATCGCCGGTGCTCGGGCGGAGAATTCCTTGCAAACGCGTACGCGCGAAACCCACGATGCGAACGGCGTCGCCGGCATGGACGACGGCGGAGTCGGTCCGAACGCCGACGATCGTCGACGGCAGCGGCGGTTGAGGCAGAAAGCTCAGGAACGCGAAACTATTTCCCCATTGCGCGAGCGCGAAGACCGGACGCGGCAGCCGGTTCCAGCGCACGATTCCCTCCCCGTCCGTCGCCAGCGTTACGAAGTTTTGGTTGACGACGAACTGCACGCGCATGCGCTGCAGCGGCATCGCGGTGCCAAGGTCCGCTCCGTAGAGGAGCAAGCCGCCCGGCGTTTCCTTCGAGAGCAGACCGATGCGCGAGCGGTTGATCCAAACCTGCTCGCCGACGTTGCCGCGCCGAGCTTCTACCACGAAAAATCCCTCGCGCGACCCGAGCGGAACGTTGACGTCGCTGGATTGGAATTGATAACCGCCTGGCGGAGCAAACGCAAACGACAGTAACGCACGCCGGCGAGACGTTACGATCGCGCGCGGCGCGGAATTCGACCCGGCGGTAAGGACGTCGGCGGGATCCACCTGATAAACCGAAAAAGCGACCGGCGCGCTCGAGTAGGTGTCCAACCGAACTGCGACCGGCTTCCACGGTACGTTCGAATCGGCGGCAAACAACTGGAAGTTCGCGTCGAGGCGATGAAGATCGACGATCGGCCGTTCCGCGCGCACGGGTACCGCGCACGCAGCAATAGCAAGCGCGCACGTTAGCAGGAGGCGAGCCGGATGCATGCGTCTCGCTGCTTCGGCAGGTCGAACTGCGAGGCCCGCGTAAAGCGGAAGAGGTGGACGAACAAGCGGCCGGAGAGCGACCTACTTCGACGCGTTGCCGCTTTTGCGGCTTCGAGGAGGCCGCCGGCGACGCGCGCAGCGTTCGTGAGAAGGCGCACCTTCAAGTCGTCGTCGCCTGCGGATCGTGCGGGCATCCGTTCGCGGTGCTTTCGCGCAACTAACGTGAGCACCGTCCGCCTCGCTGCAGCGACGCTCGCTGCATTGCTTACGACCTACGCGCCGGCGACGGCTGCCGCCACGCCCAAGCCAAGCCCGGCGCCGACGCGAATCGTCATTCATCTTCCCAGCGTGCCGCTGCACACCGAAGTCGTGGTCGAAGTGAACAGCAAAGGTCAAGTCGTACGCGTCAAATCGACCAAGCCGTGCAAGGTCGCAACCTTTAACCTGCAAACCTACGGCAACGCGCTGCAGATGTGGATCCGCAAGCCCGATGGGACCGCCGAAGTCGGACTCTATCGGGTGACGTACGATTACAATCCGAAGACCGCCACCGTGTTGCGGCGCGTCTCGCTCGTTTCTGCCGGCGGGAGCTGGGCCAACGATCCCGGGGCCGCCAACGTCATGATGGAGATGGCCCGCAAACAGGCCGAAGCGGCCGAAGCGGCCCAACATAAGGCCGAGCAAGAGCAAAGCTCAAAGCTTCCGTCGCTCAACGAAATCCGCGGCCAGCCAACGCCGAAGCCTTCGCCCGCCGTCACGCTGCCGCCAGAGTAGCATTGAAGTTCGTCAGCTACCGCATGCCCGGCGCGCAGACGCGTCCGGGGTTGGTGGAGGGCGCGATGATTCACGCCATCGAAGCGCCGACGTTGCGCGAATACATCGCGCTCGCGCCCGCGCAGCGCCTGGCGCGTCACGCGCAAGGCGACTTTGTAGCGCTCGACGCGGTCGCGCTCGACGCTCCCGTTCGTCCCGCCCGTAACGTGTTTTGCGTTGGGCGAAACTATCTCGAGCACGCCAAAGAAGGCGCTCGCGCCGCCGGACGCGAGCTGCGGCTTCCGACGGTTCCGACGTTCTTCACCAAGGCTCCGACCGCCATAGCCGCACCCAACGCCACGCTCGATTTGCGCGCGGCAATTTCGCGCGAGTACGATTTCGAAGCCGAGCTTGCCGTCGTCATCGGAACCGAGTGCAGAGACGTCTCCGAGCGGGAAGCGCCCGACGTGGTCTTCGGTTACACCGCCATCAACGACGTAACGGCACGCGATCTGCAACGCGCGCACGGACAGTGGTTCAAGGGGAAGAGTCTCGACGGCACTTGCCCGATCGGGCCGTGGATCGTCACGCCGGAAGAAGTGGGCGATCCCAATGCGCTCGAGTTGCGTTTTCGCCTCAACGGCGCCGAAAAGCAGCACAGCAATACGTCAAACATGATTTTTTCCGTAGCGCGCATTATCGCGGAGCTCTCCAAGGGCATGACGCTGCTCCCCGGCGACGTGATAGCGACCGGGACGCCGGAAGGCGTGGGGTTCGCGCGGACGCCGCCTGAATTTCTGGCCGACGGCGACGCGATGGAAGTGGAGATCGAACGAATCGGCATACTGCGAAACGTCGTTCGCATCGACTAGTGTCGCGTTTCCCAAGTTGACGAAGGGCGCAGTCGCTTCGGGGCCGTAAGGACTTCGAGCCTATGATTCTCGCCGTTCCACGCGAGGCCGCGGTAAAGGAGCGCAGGGTCGCGCTCGTGCCGGAAACGGTGGCGCGATTCGCTAAATCCGGCGTCGGCGTGCGCGTGCAGCGTGGGGCCGGCGACGGAGCCGCGTTCCCGGACAAGCTCTACGAGCAAGCCGGTGCCTCGTTCGCCGACGATGCGGCATCGCTTACCGATGGCGCCGCCGCCGTCGTGACGGTGGGACGACCGAGCGAGGAGGTGCTGGCGGCGTTGCGCGCCGGAACCGTCGTCGTCGGCTTTTTGAATCCGCTCGGCGATCCGGCTTTCGTCGAACGTCTCGCCGGCGCGCAGCTTACGGCGCTTGCGATGGAAATGATTCCCCGCATCACACGCGCGCAGTCGATGGACGCGCTCTCCTCGCAGAGCAACATCGCCGGATACAAAGCGGTCTTGCTCGCCGCATCCGCGTTGCCGAAATTCTTTCCGATGCTGACCACCGCGGCCGGCACGATCGCTCCTGCGAAGCTCCTGGTGCTCGGCGCAGGCGTCGCAGGATTGCAGGCGATCGCGACCGCGCGCCGGCTGGGCGCGGTCGTCAGCGGCTACGACGTTCGCGCGGTCGTCAAAGAACAAGTGCTGTCGCTGGGCGCAAGCTTTCTCGCGTTCGATCTGGGCGGCGATGCCGAGGGCGCGGGCGGATACGCGAAGGAGCTGACGCCCGAGCAGCAAGAGCGGCAACGCGCTTGGATGGTCGAGCAGATCGGCGCCAACGACGTGGTGATAACGACCGCGCTCGTCCCTGGTCGCAAGGCGCCCATCCTCATCACGCAAACCGCGGTCGCGGCGATGAAGCCCGGGAGCGTCATCGTCGATCTCGCTGCCGAGGCCGGTGGGAACTGTGCGCTCACCGTTCCCGACCAAGTCGTCACGACGCCCAACGGCGTAACGATCGTCGGTACCACTAATTTGCCGAGTACGATGCCCGCCGATGCAAGCCGGCTTTACTCGCGCAACGTGTACGCGCTGCTCTCCCCCTGGATTGCGGACGGTGAGCTGCGGATCGATCCCGACGACGACGTGGCAAAGGGCGCGCTGGTCGCGCGCGCGGGAAGCGTTTTAATCGGAGCCGGATCGTGACCGACGTCGCGCACCTCATCGAGCTTCTCACGGTGCTCCTGCTGGCGGTCTTCGTTGGATTCGAAGTGATATCCAAGGTGCCGACAACGCTCCACACGCCCTTGATGTCGGCGACCAACGCCATCCACGGCATCGTGCTGGCCGGCGCCATCGTAGCCGTAGCTCGGCTGTTTGGAGGCAGCGCCGGCGGCGCGCTGACGATTCTTGCGATTGCGGCCGTCACGCTCGGCGCGATCAACGTTTTCGGCGGCTTCGCCGTGACCGAACGCATGCTCCAGATGTTCAAGCGCAAGGAGCCCGGCAAGTGACCGCGACGGCAATCGGAACGTCGCTGGCGGATCTGGTTGCGATCGCGCTCTTCATCTACGGACTCCACGAGCTGAACTCACCGGCCACGGCTCGCCGAGGAAACCGCTTTGCGATGGCCGGCATGGCCATCGCGCTCGTTTCGATCCTTGTTGCAACGTCGGCGGTTGGCTGGTGGGCAGTCGCGATCGGCGTCGCAATCGGCGCGATCGTCGGAATCTACGCGGCCCTCAAAGTGAAGATGACCGCGATGCCGCAAATGGTCGCGTTGTACAACGGCGCCGGCGGGGGCGCCGCCGCTTTGATTGCGGTAGTTCAATTCTTCATCGCGAGCTCGAACGAGCTCGATCCGGTCGTGGCCGTTTCGCTCGTGCTCTCCGCGATCATCGGCTCGATCAGCTTTGCCGGATCGATTATCGCGTTTTTGAAGCTGCAGGAAGTGATGACCGGACGGCCGGTCACCTATCCGGGCCAGCAAATCGTCAACGCCGCGGTGCTGGTGGCGATTCTCGGCTTGGCGGGATGGTTCGTCGCAACGCTCGGAACGCTGCCGGCTTGGGCGTTTTTAACACTGCTGGGCGCGGCGCTGCTGCTCGGCTTGCTTTTCGTCCTGCCGATCGGCGGCGCCGACATGCCGGTCGTCATCTCGCTGCTCAACTCGTTTACCGGCGTTGCGGTCGCGATCGCAGGATTCGAGCTGGATTCGACGCTGCTCATTATCTGCGGAGCGCTGGTCGGCGCCAGCGGCACGATTCTGACGATCGCAATGAGCAAAGCGATGAACCGTCCGCTCACCAACGTGCTCTTCGGCGCGTTCGGCGCTGCGGGCGGCATAGAACCGGCAACCGCAGGAGGCGGACCGCAGCAGATCCGCAGCACCAGCGCCGACGACGTTGCGGTGATGCTCGCGTACGCGTCGAAAGTAATTTTCGTTCCCGGTTACGGAATGGCCGTAGCGCAGGCCCAGCACAGCGTAAAGGCGCTCGCCGACCAGCTCGAAAAGCGCGGCGTCAAGGTGCTGTACGCGATTCACCCGGTTGCAGGGCGCATGCCCGGCCACATGAACGTTTTGCTTGCCGAAGCCAACGTGCCATACAATCAACTGCTCGACATGGAAGACGTGAACCCGGAGTTTCCGACCGCCGAGGTCGCGCTGGTCGTCGGCGCCAATGACGTGACCAATCCGGCCGCCCGCAACGTGGTCACTTCGCCGATCTATGGCATGCCGATCCTGGACGTTGATAAAGCCTCGAACGTCGTCGTGCTCAAGCGCTCGATGCGCTCCGGCTTTGCGGGCATCGAAAACCCGCTCTACGAGATGCCGAACACCTCGATGCTGTTCGGCGACGCGAAAGCCTCGGTCGACTCCCTAACCGCAGCAGTTAAAGCCCTTTGACCCCAAGTCGAAATTCGCTCGGGGTATGCCGCCTCGCTAATTTTCAGGTTAATCGCTCGGCCAGCATACCCGCTCGCGAATTTTACTTGGGCGAGAGGGATTAAGGAGAGACCAGCGGCGGTGGTTCGGAAAGTGGTGGCGGCGGCAGCTTGGAGCTCGGCGGGGCGGAGCGCTTCTTGCGTTCGGTGAGCTCGACCACAACGATGTAGAGCACCGGTACGATCGCCAAATTCATGACCGTCGACACCAGCATTCCTCCGAGCACCGCGGTGCCCAGCGAGATGCGCGATTGCGCGCCGTCACCGTGCGCAAAGGCGAGCGGAATGATTCCCAGGATAAAGGCAATCGACGTCATCAAGATCGGGCGCAATCGGGTAGCGGCCGCGTGCGCCACCGCCTCGACGGCTTCCATCCCTTGCTCCCGAAGCTGATTGGCGAACTCGACGATCAAGATCGCGTTCTTCGCCGCCAAACCGATGAGCATCACGTATCCGATCTGCGCGTAGATGTCCGACGATGTGATCGGTATCGGGACGGGGTGCCCCGCTAAGATCGAGTGCACGATCTGGCTCAGCAGCTCGGCGAGCCGCCGGATATAGATCGCGCCGATCGCTCCCAGCAGCGCCACCGGAACCGCCAGCATAATGACGAACGGCGTGGATAGGCTTTCGTATTGCGCGACGAGCACGAGAAAGACGAAGAGCAGGCCCATTGCGAAAACGGCGACCGTTTGCGGGCCGCTCTGTACTTGCTGACGCGCGATGCCGCTCCATTCGTAGCCCATCCCCTTAGGGAGATTCGCCTGTACGTGACGCTGGATGGCCGCCAGCGCTTGACCCGAGCTCGCTTGGCTTCCCGGCGCGCCGTCGATCTCGAGCGCGTCGTACTCGTTGAAGCGCGAGATCGCCACGTTATTCGTCGCCATTTTGGTAGTGAGGAACTGGCTCACGGGCATCATGTTGCCCGCGCCGTTCTGCACGTAAATGCGCGAAAGGTCGGCGGCTGAGGTCCGCTGGCCCGCGCCGGCTTGCAGCACCACTTGATACGAGCGGGTTCCGTAATCGAAGAAGTTCACGAACGTCGAGCCCGTCGTGCCGTTGATCGTGTCGAAAAACGCGGTGGGCGTCACGCCGAACGCAAGGGCTTTGGACCGGTCGAATTCGGTAACCAAGTACGTGCCCGTAAAGATGGTCGGGAGGCGCACCGCAGAGAGCGTGGGATCTTTGCGCGCCTCGGTCAGGATCGCGTTGCCGACGCGATTGAGCGTCGGCAGACCAAGGTTATTGATATCCTCGACTTGGATGGCAAAGCCGCCCGTCGTTCCCAAGCCCGGAATGGCGGGCGGGTTCGCCGGCAGTGCGACTACTCCGGGAATCTTTTGAAAGCGCGTGTACAACGCGTACTGAATCGCAAGCGAGGAATTCTGCGGACCGTGGCGTTCGGAGAGCGGTTTAAGCTGGAGGAAGATCGTGGCTTGGTTCGAGCTGTTGTTGGCGAAGCCGAAGCCGATGCCCGAAGTAGCCGCTTCCACTTGAGGCATCGCGAGCATGATGCCCTCGAGCTTCTTCACCGCGGCGGTCGTCTGGTCCATCGATGACGCAACCGGCAGCGTCACCAAAACGTAGAGCAGACTCTGATCTTCGTTGGGAAGAAAGCCCGACGGCGTAATTTTGAACATGACTCCGAGCAGCGCGATCGCACCGACGAAGACGGCGATCATGAGCTTCTGCCGGCGGATTAGCACCGGCACTTTGGACTGGTACCACGCCGTGGTCGCGTGGATGCGGTCGTTGAACCACACCATGAAGCGATTGGTCGGAGGTTCGGTCCCGTGCACGAGCTCGTAGGTGAGCACCGGCGCCAAGGTCATCGCCGTGAAGAGCGAGATGCCGATCGATGCTGCCATGGTGAGCGCGAACTGCTGAAAAAGCAGACCCGTCGTGCCCGGAAGGAACGCGACCGGGATAAAGACCGACATCAGCACCAGCGACGTCGCGACGACGGCGCCACCGATCTCCCTCATGGCCCGTGCCGTTGCCTGGAACGGACTGGTCTTATCGTCGACGATATGGCGCACGATGTTTTCAAGCACGACGATCGCATCGTCGACGACCAGACCCGTCGCCAGAGTCAAGCCGAAGAGCGTGAGCGTGTTGATCGAAAAGCCCAGCAGCTTCAGCGCGGCAAACGTGCCGATCAGCGATACCGGAATCGTGATCGACGGAATGAGCGTGCTGCGCCAGTTTTGGAGGAAGACGAAGATGACCAGCACGACCAGCAGAATGGCGATGAAGAGCGTGACGATGACTTCCTTGATCGAGTCGCGCACGAAGTCCGACGTATCGAATGCAATCTTGTACGCGTAGCCCGCCGGCATGGTCTGCGCGATCTGCTCCATCGCCGCCCGTACGTTCTTCGAGATCTGCAGCGAGTTCGCGGTCGGCTCGCCCTCGATCGCCAGAACGACGGCCGTCTGCCCGTTGTAACGCGCCGACGTGACGTAGTTTTGCGCTCCCAGCTCGACCTTCGCGACGTCACCAAGGCGCAGATAGCCACCGTTGGGCTGCGCCGTAATGACGATCTGTTTGAACTCTTGCGGCGATTGCAGCCGGCCGTTGATCGAGATCGGAATCTGAAACGGCTGCGAGCCGGTCGTGGGCGGCTGGCCGATCGAGCCCGGCGCCACATCGGCATTGTTTTGACGGATCGCATTGAGCAGCGTGTCAATCGAAACGTTATTGGCCTCGAGCTTATGCGGGTCGACCCAGATTCGCATCCCGTAGGTGCGATCGCCGAGAACCTCGACCTGACCGACGCCTGGGACGCGCTTGAGGTTTTCGATCACGTTCAGGTCGGCGTAATTGCTCACGTCGATGTCGGAGACGGCGGAGCTGGTGGACAGCATCGCGACGGCGATCGTGATGTTTCCCGAGCTCTTCTGGACGCTCACGCCCTGGTTTTGGACGGCCGTGGGAAGCTGCGACAGCGTCAAGTCGACGCCGTGCTGCACGTTGGTCTGGTCGGTCGTCGGATCGGTCCCCAGCGCGAAGGTGCAGGTGATCACGCTCGTGCCGTTAGCGCTGGAATACGATTGCATGTACTGCAGGCCGTCGGCGCCGTTGATGTTGATCTCGAGCGGCGTCGTTACCGAGCGCATCACCATCTCCGCGGTTGCGCCCGGGTATTGCGACGTCACGGTCACGGTGGGCGGCGATATTTGCGGATACTGCGCGACCGGCAGCGTCGGAATGGTGATCAAGCCTGCCAGCAGGACGACGAAGCTCAGGACTCCGGCAAAGAGCGGACGGCGAAGGAAAAATTCAATCACGAGCCGGCTACCGCAAGCGCGCTCATCGTCAGCCGTGCGTTCGCGCGTTATCCGTCCGAATTCCTGGCCCCCGGTCGGGCAGGCGCCACTGATAAGAATTCCACGTCGGCAGGAACGCGTTGGGCGCAAATCCGCGCAACCGCTTTCGATACGCGTAGACGTAGTCGGCGTTGAAAAGGTAGAGAATAGGCACTTGGTCGGCGACGATCCGTCCGATTTGCGCGTAGATACGCTTGCGCGCGGCGGGCAGCGTTTGCGTCAGCGCGGCCTGCTCGAGCCGCTCGACGCGCGAATCGCACCAGCGCATGTAGTTCGAGGGCGCGCCGCAGGCGAGCACCGCCGAATCGTCGGGGTCGGCGCCCATCGTCCACGGCACGTAAGCAAGATCGAACGCGCCCTGCGCGAGCACGCCGGTTCGCGGAAGAAAGAGCTGCGCGTTGCTGACCGATTTTATTGAAACCTCGATGCCGCGATCGCGCAGCGCCGCCTGAACTGCCGTCGCGACACGCACGCCGGTAGCCGTTTCGGGAAACTGAACGTAGGTGAGGCGCAGCGGCGTGCCGGCGCGGCGACGCACGCCGTCGGGACCGCGTGGCCAGCCGGCGCGGTCAAGCAGGTCGTCGGCAGCGTGCGGATCGTACGACGGCTCGCGCACCGACGGGTCGAAGGCCCACGAAAACCTCGGCTGAATCATATTCGTCACCGGATAGAAGCCGAGCGTGATTTTGCGCGAGATCGCCTCGCGATCGATCGACATCGCAAGCGCCCGCCGAATTCGCGCGTCGCTCACCGGCCGATGCTCGGTATTGAAAGCGAGCCCCGCGACGACCGCGGTCGGCACGCGCACGAACGCAAGCTGCGGATCGCCGCTGACGACGGCGAGCTGTGCGGGCGCCAGCAGATTCCAATCCAGCTCACCCGATTGCAACAGCAATAGATTTGTCGTCGGGTCGGGGATCGTCCGAACGTCGAGCGTTTCGACGCGCGGCTTTCCGCGCCAATATCGAGGATTGGCAGCGTACCGCAATCCTTCACCGCGCCTCCACCAAAGAAACCGGTACGGACCGTCGCCGACGCTGGGCGCGGCGCTAAACGCACTGTGCTCCAGCGGAGCCTGCGCGCTCAACACGTGGGCCGGCAACACGAACTGCGCCGATAAGCCGCCGTATGAAAAGTACGTCATGGGCGCCGGCGCCCAGGCGCGTTTGAGATGAAGGACGACCACCCGCTCACCGATGGCATAGGCTCGGTCGATCAGGTCGTAGCCCGCGTGCGAACGTACCGGATTGCGGGGGTCGAGGATGGCCCGCAGCGTGAAGAGCACGTCGTGCGCGCTTACCGGCACGCCGTCGCTCCAAGTGACGCCCGTGCGCAAACGGTAGCGAATCGTGCGGCCGTCCGCGGAGATGCCGCCGTTGCTGCGGGTCGGAAGCTCGGCAAGCAATGCCGGCTGCGCCCGGCCGCCGGCATCAAAGTCGACGAACGGCTCAAAAACCAAGCGGGCTGCCTGCTCTTCGACCGACGCGGCATCGGGCGTAAGAAAGAGCGGGTCGAGGTTCCGGGGGTCGGCTGCCAAGTCGAAGCGGACGGCTGATGAGGAGGCTCGGTTGGCGGACTGGCCGCACCCGGCCGTGGCGCTCGCGGCCAGCACGATGGCGGCAAGCCATGCCTGCCACCTTGCGCCGAATGGATTTGTGGTGTTATCCTGGGCAAGCCGAATATTATTCGGCAAATCCTCTCCTATGTCGAATATGGTGCTGATCAGCGATGAGCTCGACGAGCTCGATTTGCAACTGCTCGAGGCGCTGCAACGCAACGCCCGCTCGACCTTTACCGAGCTTGGAGCGATCGTGGGTCTGAAGGCGCCGGCCGTCCACGACCGCGTCAAACGGCTCGAGCAGCGCGGCTACATCCGTGGCTATTCGGCGCAACTCGACGCCGACCGGCTTGGCTTACACTTAACCGCCTTCATCAGCTGCTACACTTCGCCGGATTGCACGTACGACGATTTTACGCGCCGGTTGAGCGAGATGCCCGAGATCTGCGAAATCCATTCGGTTGCCGGAGAGGAGTCCTTTGTTTGCAAGGTCGTTACGCGCTCGACTGCCCATCTCGATGAATTGCTGGCGAGGTTGAAAGCTACGCCCGGGATGGCGCGCACGCGCACCACCGTCGTGTTGAGCGTGCCGTTCGAACGCGGCGGTCTCACGGTGCGCTCGTGACGCGCTCGACGTCGCGCTGCCACCCGCTGGGAGCTCACCGCGTGCTCGTGCCCGCAGGCGCCATGCCCCAGGATGCGTGGAGGATTGACAATACTCCGATCGCCGGTCCAACCGAGATTCTTTGCGAGGTCGAGGCGCTCAACATCGACTCGGCGTCGTTTCGGCAGCTTCGCGACTCGTGCGGCAGCGATGCGGAGCGAATCGGGCTGCGGGTTGCCGAAATCGTTGAGGAGCGGGGCAAGCAGCATAATCCGGTCACCGGAAGCGGCGGGATGTTCGTCGGCAAGGTTCGCGAGGTCGGCGTCGATCTTTGCGAGCGAGTCGACCTGCGCGCCGGCGATCGCATTGCCTCGCTGGTTTCGCTGACGCTGACGCCGTTGTGGATCGACGCAATCGAGAGCGTCGATCTGGTGACCGGACGGATTGGAATCCGCGGAAAGGCCATTCTGTTTGAGAGCGGGCTCTGGGCGCGCATTCCGGAGGACATCGACGAAGGCGTCGCGCTGGCCGTGCTCGACGTGGCTGGGGCGCCGGCACAGGTGCGCCGGCTCTGCTCGCCCGGCGACACCGTCGTGATCGTCGGCGCAGACGGGAAGAGCGGCTTGCTTTCCTGCGCGCAGGCGCAGGATCGCGTTGGCCCGCAGGGCCGCGTGATCGGCATCGTTCCCGACGCTGCGACCCGCTCGTCGCAGCTGCTGCGCAGCGAGCAGCTGGTGGACGAGCTCGTCGTCGCCGATGCTCGCAATGCGCTCGAAGTGGCCGAGCGGGTCGCGGCTCTGGCCCCGCAGCTAGCCGATCTGGTCGTCAACTGCGTCAACGTACCGGGAACGGAGCTTGCGTCGATCCTCTGCGCGCGCGACGGCGGGATCGTTTACTTCTTTTCGATGTGCACGTCGTTCACTGCCGCTGCGCTGGGAGCCGAAGGCGCCGGCCGCGACGTCAGCATGATGATCGGCAACGGTTATACCAAGGGGCACGCCGAGATCGCCCTGCAGACGTTGCGTCACCATCCGGCCCTCCAAGACCATTTCAACGTTACTTACGGAACGAGGATACGAGCATGACCACGATGACGGCGACCCCGCACCTCAAGGACCCGGTACCGCCGGAACAGTTCGAGTACAAGCGACTCAAGCAGGGCGAGTTCTGGCGTCACATTCCGGCCTACGCCGACGTCGACGAAACCACGTTTCTCGATCACCTCTGGCAGCAGCGCCAATCGGTCAAGACTGCCGAGGAACTGCTGCAAACGATTCGCGACGTGTGTTCGCCCGAGTTCTATCGCGATGCCGAAGCCGGTTTTAGGCGGGCAACGATGGCCGTGAGGGTTTCTCCGTACGCAATATCGCTGATCGATTGGAACGACCCGGTTGCCGATCCCATTCGCCGGCAGTTCATCCCGCTGGCCTCGACGTTGCTGCCGGATCACCCGCGCTTGACGCTCGATTCGCTGCACGAACAGCAAGATTCGCCCGTTCCGGGCTTAGTGCACCGCTACGTCGATAAGGCGCTGTTCCTGCCCCTCAACGTCTGCCCGGTCTACTGCCGGTTCTGCACACGCAGCTACGCGATCGGCCCGGATACCGAGAACGTGGATAAGGTCGCGCTCGCCAAGACGCCCAAGCAATGGCAGGACGCGTTTGCGTACATCGCCGAGCGCCCCGAGCTCGAGGACATCGTGATCTCGGGCGGCGACGTTTACCAGCTTCCGCCCAAGAACATCGAATTCGTCGGCAACGCGCTGCTCGATATTCCGCACGTGCGCCGGATGCGCTTCGCGACCAAAGGGCCGGCGATCATGCCGATGAAGCTGCTCACCCACACCGAATGGCTCGACGCGCTGACCTCGATCGTCGAGCGTGGACGCACGCTCGGCAAGGAGGTCGTGCTGCACACGCACTTCAACGCACCCGAGGAAATCACGTGGATCACCGAAAAGGCGATGCGCGCCCTCTTCGAGCGCGGAATATTCACCCGCAATCAATCCGTGCTGATTCGCGGGGTCAACGATACGCGCGAGCGGATGCAGCTACTGGTCAAGCGGCTCGGGCACCTCAACGTTCATCCCTACTATGTCTACATGCACGACATGGTCAAGGGCGTAGAGGAGCTGCGGACGACGATCGCAACCGCAACCGACACCGAGAAGTACGTGCGCGGCAGCACGGCCGGGTTCAACACCCCCACCTTCGTCTGCGACGCTCCCGGGGGCGGCGGCAAACGCGACGTGCACTCGTACGAGTATTACGATCGCGAGAACGGCATCGCCGTGTATGCGGCCCCGAGCGTGAAGCCGGGAAAGGCGTTCGTCTACTTCGATCCGATCGATCAGCTTTCGACCGCAGCCCAAGCTCGCTGGCATTCACCCGCGCTTGCAGACGATATGATTCGCGATGCGGTCCATAGCGCCGGCGTCGGTGAGAAGCAACTCGTCTTGGCATAACGACCGAGAGAGCGAAGAAGCTTGGACGAACGGCGGTTTCGGCTCGACTTCGTCATCGCGTTCTTCGCGCTGGTGATCAGCACGGTCGCGGCGTTGGCATCCGTTTACCAGACCCGCGTCATCAGCCAGCAGCTCAGCGCCACGGTCTGGCCCTACCTCAATTTCGACAACACGTTTGGGCCACAATCGGTTACCCTGTCTCTCACGAACTATGGGCTTGGGCCGGCACTCGTTCGTTCGGCCGACATGACGCTGAACGGCAAGCACGTGGGATCCTGGGACGATGTCATCGGTGCGTACTTGCAGTTAGCTCGCCGGATGCACGTGAAGGGAAGAACCCAGATCTCGGATGCCAACCTCGATGCGTCGGTTGTCCTTAGCGCGGGAGTGTCGCGCCGACTACTCGACGTTCGCACGTCCGCCACGACGATACGCGCGGTGAGAGCGATTGCGAGAGAGATTTCGCTGCGCGTCTGCTATTGCTCCCTGCTCGGTCAGTGCTGGGAAATCGTATCGCGGCAAAAGGGAGCGCCGGCGCCGCGCTCGTCGTGCCCGATCGGGGCTGAAATCGCAGCTGAAACTCCCGCGCCCTAGGGTTCGCGCCGGAGCGCGCGCATCATGACCGGACCGGCCGGCCGCAGCGTAACGAGCGGCGCGATCTCAACTCGGGCGCCCGGTTCGATCGTAAAGCGAAAGCGCGACACGAGAACCTCCAAGACCATCGTCGCCTCGTGCAACGCAAACTCATCGCCGATGCAGCGCCGCGCACCGCCGCCGAACGGAACGTACGCAAATGGTTGCGGCTCGGGGCCAAGCCACCGATCCGGCTCGAACCGCTGCGGATTCACGAAAAGATCGCTGCGCCGATGCAATAGCAATGGACAGGCAAATACCGTCGTCTTCGCCGGGATGAAACTTCCGTCGGCCAGGGTTACGTCGCGCAGCGTCTCACGTCCGATGATCCATGCCGGCGGGTAAAGCCTCAGCACTTCCTTGACGACGCGGCCGGCGTACTCCCGATCGCCGGCACGCGCAGCCGCCGCGGCGCGCTCTTCGACGTCCGGGTGCTGCGCCAAGAGATAGAGCGCCCAGGTCAGCGCGTTGGCCGTGGTTTCGTGGCCGGCCATGAAGAGCGTCATGATCTCGTCTCGAATTTGCCGGTCGGACACGGCTGCGGTTTCGGCGTCCTGCGATTTGAGCAGCAACGAGAGCGCCTCGCCGCGATCGGCGCCGTCGCGGCGACGGCGTTCGATGAGCCCGTAGATAATTTCGTCGAGCTCGCGGTGGGCCCGCCAAAAGCGCCGCGTGTTGCGCAGCGGCAGCCGCTGCCGCAGCTCGCCCAGAGGCGTGAGCATTGCCGGAAACTCGTTCATCATGAGGCGCAACGCGCCGGCGACGGTTTGCGCCGAAGCGCTCTCGTCGCTGCCGAAAAGCGTTTCGCTTGCAATGCGAAGCGTCAGCTCGGTCATGGCGGCATGCGCGTCGAACGCGCCGGGCGCCGGGCGCTCGGCAAACTCGAGCGCATCCCGCTCCATGATGCGCCCGTATTCAGCGATGCGCTCGCGATGAAACGCAGGTTGTACGATACGGCGCATCCGGCGATGTAACGGATCCTCGCTCGTCAGCAGACCCTCGCCCAGCAACAGGCGCAGCACGCGCGTTCCCAAGGATTTCGAAAACGCGTGCTGCTGCGTGACCAATACGTCCTTGACGAGTGACGGCTCGTTGACGAAAACGTACGAACGCCACGGCAGGGCAAAGGCTACGACGTTGCCGTAGCGCGCGCAAGCTTCGCTCAAGAAGCCGGGAAAGCGACGGAGCGGCTGAGGAAGAAGCCCCGCCAGCGTCGTCCAACGATTGGGGCCTGGTATGCTACCGCGCATCTACTGCCCGGTAGGCCGCAACGTTCCCGAAGCGGCACACGATCGTATACTCGCCTCGCGCCAATTCCGCCGCCACCTTAGGCTGCACCAGCGCTCGATACGTCGCGTTGGGATAATCGGTGGCGTAAACGAGGTATTCGACCCCGCGTACCCGGTCGATGGTCGCGTTGGGCCGTTGCGCCGCAACCTTTGAAAACCACTCGTCGTGCGTCGCCATCGAGGCGTTTTTTGGAACGCAGCCGATTGCGCGGCGCGCATCGTTCAGGTCGCCGTAGTACGAATGAAGGTAGTGCAGCGGATGCAAAGGGTCGAACGCGATCAGAAAGACGCCGCAAAGGATCGTCGCTGCAACGGTCCATCGCGCGGCGGCGCGTTCGCTCTTGCGCCGCTGCATCGAGGCCACGGCCGCGACGGTCGCGACGAGCAGCCACGGAATCCAAAGCGCGGCGTAGTGATCGCCCATCCGCCAAACGTAGCCCGAGTTGGCAAGCAAGACGATCCCCCCGCCCGGCAGCGACAACAGCGCCCACGGCGAGCACAGCGGCAGCAATGCCAGCGGCACGACCGCCTCGAGCACGTACGTCAGGCGGCCGAAAGTAAAGATCGCGTGCGCGAACTCGGACGGATGCAGGAAGGCGGCGCCGACCAGCGCGAGCGGACCGTTCGCAAACGGATAGACGTAGAAATGGCTTGGGACCCACCCGCCCAGACGCGGCGTGATGGTCCCATAGTAGAGCGCCAGCGCGCCGGCTGCGCCGAGCGCCAAGCACGCGCCTGCGGTCGCGAGCGCGCGCGGCGCAAGCGCGCGGCCGTCGAGCAATCCCACTCCGGTTGCGTTTCGTCGCAGCGCGATCGCGACCAAGACCGCTCCGAAGACGACGAGCGTTAGCGCGGCGTCCTCGCGTACGCCAATCGCGAGAATCGCACAGAGCCCAAACCAGATCCACCGCCGCCGGTCGGCGCAGAGTATCAGTGCAAGAACCAGCGGCGTAAACAGACCCAACTCGTGAAACTCGTCGAAGCCCAGCGCAAGCAGCGGTGGATAAAGGAGCGTGAGCAAGCCGAGCCGCTCGGCAAGCCCTTTGGCCACGTACGGACGCGCGAGCGCCGCGATCAAAGGCGCGCAAAGCACGGTCGCCGCGGCTTGCGCCAGCTGTAAGCCCAACGCGCTGCGCGTAGGCGCGACGAGCGGCCACAGCAGCGCGAGCGTGGGCGACCAATGGTACCGGAAGTGCGATCCCGCCTCCACGCCGTTGCGCATGCCGCCAAACGCATCGGCGACGATTTGCGCAAACGTGCCGGTATCCGAACCGTAGGTCCAAAGCTTTGCGCGCGCGATCGCCAACGCCGCGAGAACGACGAACCCCAGCGCGCTCCACACCCAGACCCTCACGGGCAGGCGCTCCATAACCGTGCGGTCAAGCGACTCCTAATGAAGCGCATCTGCGTGTTTTGCGGTTCTCACGTCGGCAACGATCCCTCGTACGCGCGCGTCGCGCGCGAAACCGCCGAAGCGATCGTCGCGGCCGGTTACGGCGTCGTCTACGGCGGCGGAGGCGTCGGTTTGATGAAGATCGTCGCCGATGCCGCGCTCGCGTGCGGCGGCGAAGTGATCGGCGTGATTCCCCATGCGCTTGCGCGCACCGAGATGGCCCACGAAGGCCTCACGCAGCTTCACGTCGTGGACACGATGCACGAACGCAAGGCGATGATGGAGGACTTTAGCGACGCTTTCGTTGCGCTTCCCGGCGGCTTCGGCACGATGGACGAGTTCTGCGAGGTCCTGAGCTGGCGCCAGCTTCGCATCCACGACAAGCCGATTGGGCTGCTCAACTTTCGCGGCTATTACGACGCATTGCTTGCGCTGTTCGATTCGATGGTCCGCGATGGCTTCATTGGTCCGTACACGCGCGGGTTGTTCGTCGATGCAGCCACGATTGACGAGCTCTTAACGCAGATGTTCTCTACTCAGCGAGCGCCGCCGTAAGGATTCGTTCCTGTTCGACCGCGTGCTGGCCCGAGTACCCCTCGCTGGGACTGGCGCGGTAACCGCGGCCGATGTACTCGATGTCGAAGCCGTCGCGCTTGCCTTCGAGAAGCCGGCGCCGAACGAAGGCGCGCGCTCCCATGTTCTTGGGCTC
>Ga0187783_10000609_pt1 | contig 26080 bp, 24 predicted proteins | sample 1015_SJ02_MP02_2_FD_132471 | JGI IMG/M metagenome (GOLD analysis project Ga0187783, IMG submission 132471) | Tropical peat soil microbial communities from peatlands in Department of Meta, Colombia - 1015_SJ02_MP02_20_MG | ecosystem: Environmental > Terrestrial > Soil > Wetlands > Peat | place...
GGCTTCGATCAGGAGCACCGGTCCCCCATGTTGCGCGAGGACAATGGCCAGGTTAATACTGGTTGTAGTTTTTCCCTCCTGCGGTAGCGCGCTCGTTACCATCAAGATCTTGGCCGATTTCCCCGCCCTTGAAAGCAGAATGGAAGTGCGCAACGCACGGTAGGCTTCAGCAATCTCCGATTTCGGTCGCGCCGCAGACGCCAGAGCAGCAGTTGCCGGCGGAGGGCGCCTGGCCTGAGGTAGGGACCGGCTAGAACGCGCCGCGAAGGGAATTACTGCCAGCGAGGGTAACCGCGTAATCACGCGGACCTGTTCCAAAGAGTGGACCGTATCGTCGCGTGATTCCAAAATAAAGGCGAGCGCTAGCCCACCCGCCAAGCCCACCGCTAAAGACATCAGTAGATTTCTTGGAATGTTGGGCGTCGAGGGCGCGGTGGGAGGGGATGCGGGATCCACGATCCGCACATTGCTCGATCGCAATCCCGTCATGACTCCCGCTTCTTTCAGCTTTTGAAGGAGGCCTTCATACAGTTGGCGATTGCTTTCTACGTCTCGTTTCAGAAGGCTGTATTCGATGGCGCTTTCATTGAGCTGGTTCTCCTCGGATTTTTGGTTCTCAAGGGATGCTCGAAGCAGCTTTTCCCGCCAGAGCGCCGCGAGGTAGTCTTTCTTGAACTTGGAAGACAGACGCGTGATTTCGGTCGTGATGTCTGCCTCGACGGCCTCCAGTTGCTTGTTCAGTTCCTCTACCTTGGGATATGTGGCTTGAAAGCGAACACTCGCCTGCGCCAGCTCACGATGCAAATCCTCCTCCTGGCTTCTAAGCCTCAGCAGTGGGCCGGAGGGATCGAGATTGGTCAAAAGATCAGGGTCGCCGGAACTAGCCAATCGATAAAGGGACTCTTTCTCGATGCGGTCGCCTTCTGCTTCTGTCAATTCCTTATTCAGCGCGTCCAGCTTGGATGTGATAATGTTTTCCTTCTCGTCGATGCCGAGGATCCCATGCTCTTTCTGATAGCGAACCAGCTTTTCCTGGGATTCCTCAACCTTCATTTGAAGATCGGACAATTGTTGCGCGAGCCAGTCGGAGATACGCTTGGTTGCGTCGAAATGAGTCTTGTAACTCTGCTCGATGTAAGTATCGATCAGAGTATTTACAGCGCTGGCGGCCAGATTTGGGTCGGAACTGGAGAAGCGAATCTCAACCAGCCGGGTGCGGGGAATCGAATTGACCTGAAGTGATCCGTGGAACTTTCCGACAAGTCCGGCTTCACGATGTGGTTCGATGTACCGGGTTTCAACCGGTGATGCATCCGGTATGTCGGTTGCAGGCACCGCACCTTTTCCGGCAAAAGCTGGATTGGAATCTAGCTTTAACCTTCGGATGACAAGCTTGGCGATGGCATCGCTTTGCAGAACGTGTGTCTGCGTATCCATGGCAACCATGTAGTCGTCATAGGAATCGCTCCCGCCCGCATCGGAGTTCTTCAGACCGGCAGTGTCATCTCCCTCGCGATTGATCACCACGCGGCCAACCGCTTCATACATAGGTGTTGATGAAAAGGCGACCACAGCGCCTATCACCAAAGCCACCAACATAGCCGACAAGATGGTCCATTTGTGCCTTAGCACGATCGGCCAATAATCCCAGAGACTGGGAACATGCCCGTTGGTCGTGGTATACACGGCGGGAAAGGCGCCGCCCGCTAGGGGATGTGAGCCCTGTAACTCGTCATTGCGAGGCATCAGCATCCGAAAGGTCTTCTCAGGCTCCATACAATCGCTCCAGACGAGCTGTTGGTTTCGCGCGACGAGGCAGGCCAGGCAGTGCGGGCGCGTCCGGGTACTCGCGTCCTGAAAGTTGCAGTTGATTGTACAACCTTCGGAGCGCGTCGCAAGGACTTCTCAGAAAATATTTTCGAACGCTCAGGTTGGGCTGCGTATCATCCGTTCTCTGGGTTCTCTCCGAGGTTCTCATTACCCTTACAGCCTTGAACGGACCTGCGAGTTAGGAAGTCGATGTTGTGCTACACTGTCGAAATTCTACGGTCGGGTCTTGGACGTTCGCGATGCCACCCGCGAAACTACCAGGGCTATGTGATCGGGTTTTCGACGAAGGATATACTTCCTTCTAATGTTCTTAAATCTAGTGTGGGTTCTTCCGTCTCACGAATTAGACGAGCGGTTCCTGCGGCGGGCCGAGGTCGACCTCCTGCTCGGGATGCCAACAAGGCGTTTCAGTTCATGGTCGGCCACAACTAGGTACCGCGGGACTGGTGCGCGATATGGTTTCTTCCGACCTTGACTTCGACTCGCAAATTAGCGGCGATAACTTCGCTATTCGCGCGCTATCGCCAGCCCATTCCAGTCAGCCAAAGCTGCAATCCACCGGCGATTGATCATGCAGCAACTCGCGGTTCTCGATCAAGATCAGCCTCGCGAAGCCGGTGACATTGCGGACGCATCCGCGTCCGTTCCGCCCTCGTCCGGCTATCTCGCCCTGCTGCAAAATCTTTTCCGTGGAAAGATGAGCGGCGCAGCCATTGCCCTGGTCATCCGCCAAGTCGTCATCATGGCTCTCAGTGTGGGCAGCAGCGTAGCTGTCTCCCGCTGGCTCGGCCCGGAGATCGTTGGCCGATTTGCCATTCTGATTTTTGTAACGCAGGGGATTCTTGGCTACTTCGGCGACCTGGGGCTGAAAGCCGCACTGATTCGCAAACGTGGCGATCTGGATCCCACTGAACTGGCGACGGCACAGACGGTAATTCTTGGTATTTCAGTAACCTTCGCCGTCGCGATCGGCGCCCTGTTGCCCATCGCATTTCGGCTAGTGAAACTGGGGCCCGAGAATTACTTGCCCGCCACGGTTTTTTTGGTTCTGCTCATCGTGCGCAACCAGCGCACGGTGCCCCTGGCTCTACTAGAACGCGCTATGCGGTTCAAAGTTGTGAGTGCAGTGGAAGCCGCGGAAAGCCTTATTTACACGCTTCTTCTGGCCACTCTCGCATTTCTTCACAAAGGCATCTGGTGCTACGTCGTTGCCATGGGATGCCGAGACCTGTTCGGTAGTCTGGCCTTCAACGTAATCGCGCATCCGCCTTTCCGCCAATTTTCCTGGGCTTCGATCCGGCCTCATGTGGGCTTTAGTCTCGTCTACCAGGGCGGATCGCTGCTGAATATGGCGACCCTTGCGTTTCCGCCGGTCATGATTGCGCGGTTGCTCGGCAAGAATGCAGTGGGATACGTATTCTGGGCATCTACGCTCTCGCTCTATCCGCTTGTGATCTGCAATGCTATGGGCCGAATCTATTTGCCCGCATTCAGCAGCGCCGCCAACCATCCCCTGCTGCTCCGCTCGCGAGTGGAAAAATCTTTGCGCATTAACGCCAGCATCACCTGGCCCGTCTGTGCTGTATTGGCGAGCTTGAGCACACCAATCATCGCCTACGTGTTTACCACGAAGTGGTTTCCGGCGCAGCCCCTGCTCTATGCATACTGCATTACAACCATGATGCTTGCAGTCGGAGTGCCACTGTCAGAATTGTTTTTTTCCCAAGACGACGCTTGGTTCAACGTCCGTCTTTGCCTGGTGCAGGCCATCCTCACCTGGACGCTGGGCACGTACGCGACCTACCGCTTCGGCCTGACCGCGTTTGCCATCTTCCAGGGAGCGCAGCAAAGTTTTTGGCTTCTAGCTTTCCTTCACGCCCGTCAACCTGAAGGACTGCGCGTCTTCGCACCCTTGCGCGAACCACTGATTTTGAGCGCGGCATTAGTGGTCATAAATCTCTTAGTTATACGTTCGATGCCGATTACGTCAATTTACCGGCTCGGGGTAGTGCTCATGGTTGAAGGCGTGATTTGCTCGTTCTTCTTGATACAAATGATTAAGAGTTGGCGAACCGCGACAGGCCCAGTGGCAGCGGGACTTGTCCCGTAAACAATTTCGTCAAGAGGAATTTGGGCTACGCGCACGACGTGTTGTGATTGGGAGGATGAAAGCGCCCGCGCAAGTGCCCGGGCCGCCCATCGTTGAAGACTTGGCTTGCCTGCACAAGGCAGCAAGCACCTGATCAGGGTGAAATGGAACGTGGAATGTCGTGCGAGTGTTGTGCCTACTCGGTGCAGGAACAGGAGAAGAACGTGGGAGTCAGCGATGCCAGCAATATTCCCTTTGTCGCTAGCGAGTTACAAAAACTGAACCCTCAGTCCATTCTCGAAATCGGTGTCGGGTTCGGAAAATGGGGAGTGGTTGCGCGCGAATACCTGGAAGCGTGGCAAGGTCACTATCGCCGGCACGAATGGCGGGTTCGCATTGAAGGAATCGAGATTTTCGAGGGCTATCGAAATCCTATCTGGGCCGCTGCCTACGATCAAATTCACATCGGTGACGCCACTCAAGTTTTGAACACTTTGGGCCATTTTGATGTTGGGCTGATCTGTGATGTGATCGAGCACATCGAGAAGCCGATTGGGCGTGACTTAATCAATCAACTTCTTACCCACTGCCAGACCGTGATTCTGACAACACCTTTGAGCTTTTGGCCTCAAGGAGAAGAGCACGGGAATGCCAATGAGAAGCACCTCAGCCTGTGGCGGCCCGAGGACTTCCATGGCTACGGCGGGCACACCATTGAGTTGGGGGCGGCGTTCGCTGCTGTTATTCGATCTGGCTCAACAAACCATCCGCAGTTCAGAATGCAGAAACGACTGGACCATGTGGGCGTGCGTCTCTTGCTGCGCGCCGTGATGCGTCGTGCATTCTTGAAGATGGTGGGGCAAGCCCCCAACTCCTGAACATGATGCCCCTGCCCAAAATCCGAGTTCGGTTTGACTCTTGGCCCGCCGCCAATGTCGAAAGGTCCCTGCCATGACGACGTCTCGAGCGATGCGAATCGGATTCAACGGATCGGTTCTCACGAACCCAGAGATTCGTGGACTGACACGTTATACGACGCAACTTTTGCGGGCCTTGTCGAAACGGGATGATGTTGAAATCTTCTTGTTTTCTCCGTTGGAAATGCACGCCCCACATCTCGAGGGCGTACGCGCGACCACTATCTTATTCGACGCTCCTCGGGAGACGCTTTGGGTCGATTGGGCGCTACCGCGTAAGGTTCGAGCGCTGGCTATTGACGTGTTTCACGCGCCGGCCGAGCGGGGCATCCCGTTACTTAAACCCTGCCCGCTGGTTCTGACGATTCACAACTCATATGAGCGCACTCATTGGCGCGAGGTCTATTCCGGACTTAAACAGAAGTTGTGGTACTGGAAATTCGAAGCGGTCAACTACACCCGGGCCGACGTGATCATTACGGTCTCGGATGTAACCCGCAACGAACTAATCCGATGGAGGATCGCGCGCGAACGGCAGGTACGTCGGGTGTATTATGGGACGGCTGCAGAATTTGATCGGAATCCATTGCCGATCGACGCTGAAGTTGCGCGGAAGTACCAGATCGATTCGCCTTACATCCTGTACGTCGGCGGCTACAACGCGTGGAAGAATATTGACGCGCTAGTGCAGGGCTTCGATATTGCCCAACTGCCCGATCATTCTTTGGTGATTGCTGCGAGAAAGCAGTGGGACTACGAAATGCTTCGCGAGCGGTGGAGTTCGCTGCGGTGCTTCCCGAGGATGCGACTGGTCGAAGCTCTAACCGAAGAGCTCCCGTCACTGTACCGAGGGGCTGATTTCTTCGTGAATCCATCGATTTGGGAATCATTCAGTTTTCAAGTGGCGGAAGCCATGGCGTCCGGCACGCCCTTGTTGTGTTCGAACCGTACGGCTATGCCCGAGATTGCGGGGGATGCCGCCGTGTTTTTCGATCCGGATAATCGCGAGGAACTGGTGCGGCTGCTGCGGCGCTTTGTGGTCGACGCGGACTTGAAAAGCCAACTTCGCAGTCGGGGATTGGAAAGAGTAAAAGCTTTTTCGTGGCATGAAGCCGCCGATCAGACCGTTGCCATCTATCGCAGCCTTATTAGTCGGAACGGGCGCAACTGAGTTCTTCGGAAGGTCTGACCGCAATAAGTTCAAAATGGTATTCTGTGAACGCCTGAATCAGCGCAAAGCGTGTCGAGCCAAGACGCCAATGTAATGACAAATAGTCAGCGCGAGATCGCTTGCACCTCGGTACTGCGACGTAAAGGTCTCTCAATCAATGTCCTTTCGGGTGGCCATTCTGGGTTGCGGGGCTGTGGCGAACGTCCTTTATTGCCCGGCCCTAAAGGACGTTCAGGGAGAGCTCGAACTGGTCGGCGCTGCGGACCTGAACGGAGAGAGCGCCCAAAGTCTGCTTAGAGATTTTCCGCAAGCGAAGTTTTTTTGCGATTATCGACAGATGCTGGTGGAACTGCGGCCCGATGCCGCCATTGTTGCGCTGCCCCATTACTTCCACAAAACCGCCAGCCTTGACGCCATGCGCATGGGTATCGATGTATTCTGCGAAAAACCCATGGCGATGAGCTCGGCCGAATGTGACGAGATCGAGAGGGGAATCAGCGAAACGGGGCGAGTCTTCGCCGTCAACATGTTCCGCCGGCTGTTTCCCAGCTTGAAGGAGATCAAGCGTATGATCGATGCTGGCGCGTTGGGCGCGGCGAGCGCCTTTGAGATCATGGAAGGTGGACCCTATGCCTGGCCGGCGAGGTCGTTTTCCTTTTTCGACCGCAAGATCGCTGGAGGCGGTGTGCTCATGGACTCCGGCGTACACACGCTGGACCTGCTGCAATGGCTGCTGGGAGAAACCTGCGTGGTCGAGTTCTTCGACGACGCGGCCGCGGACGGAGTCGAGTGCAATTGCGTCGCGAACCTGACTGCCGGTAATGCGCCAGGCTCGTTGTGCATGAGCCGTTCCTTGACCATGCGGAATATTTATCGCCTGGAGTTTGAGCACGGCTGGATCGAGTGGGAGCACGATGATGCGGTCCGTTTCCGTTTTGGTGTGGACGGTGGCAAAGTGGTGAATGCCGAGGTGCAGTGCGACACACGCTGGAGCAGCGGTGGGAGGTTCATTTGCGCCCTAGCGGCGCAGTTGAGAAATTTTGCCCGCACTTGCCGCCGCGAGCCGGCAGAGGACATCGTTACGGCGGCTGAGGCAAGGAAGAGTGTGGACACGATCGCGCTTTGCTACTCGAAGCGCCGTCAGTTGGTCATTTGACTGTGAGTAGTCTGGATAGGTCGTATGCCGCTGCTCGGCCCGACACGAAGTATGTCGTGCTCGGGGCAGGCGGTTTTGTTGGTGGCGCCATAGTCGAGCGTCTCGTCAGGCAAGGCGCCCAAGTGTCGCCCATCATTCACCGGATCGGTCCCGGAAGCGCCTTCCTCGCCCGCTTCGGCCTGCAACAGCGTATCGCAGACTTAGGGGACCCGACTACTCTGAAGGACGTTTTCAAAGGCGCTGATACTGCGTTTCACTGTGTTACCGGTGATCGTACGGCGACCGTCCAAGGGCTCAGGAACGCGCTTGTAGCGGCGCAAAGCGCCGGCGTCCGTCGTTTCGTATATCTCAGCAGCGCCGCCGTCCACGGCTTCCGGCCAAGAAGCCCTTTGGTGGAGGGCTCGCCATTGAAACCCGATTCGGGGTCGGACTATGCGAGGAATAAGGCCGCTGCCGAGAATATCATCCGCAATTGGCGGGGCGGACCTGAGAGTGTTGTCTTGCGGCCATCCATCATCTACGGCCCACGCAGCAAGTATTGGAGTGAAACTCCCGCGCGGCAAATCGTGTCCGGCACGGCTTACCTGGTCGATCAGGGTCGCGGGCACATGAATGACATTCATATTGAGCATCTGCTGGATGCCATGCTGCTCACCGCTCATCACCCCCAAGCCGCGAACGAAGTTTATGTGTTGCAGGACGGCTTCGGGCTGACCTGGCGCGATTACTACGGCTCTCTCTGCGAACTGCTCGGAGCCAATGTCGACGCTCTGGTGAACCTCTCGTGGGACGAAGTGCTCCGCAGTTCCTCCAAGGTTCGCCAGTATGGGCAATGGGCAAAAGATACGCCAGGCGTGCTGCGCTCCGCGCTATGGCACGACCCGCTGAAAGCCTGGTTGAAGCGGGCGCCGGGCTTCGAGTCTTTCCGTCAGCGCATGGCTTCGGAGAACCCCGCCGTGCCGAGAAATCGCGGCAACAACGGACATTCGCCTGGTATCATTCCGGAACTACAAATCGCTCTGCTGCATACTTTCCCTCAACCGATTGCGGATTCCAAGATCCGAAATGAGCTTGGCTTCGCTCCACGCCTTTCGTTTACAGAAACGCTGGACGGCCTTCGCCGCTGGTATCGCTTCATGGGGCTGGTACGTTGATGGCTGTGGCGTGCGGAGCCGCAGCGATGAAGGTCATCATTGTAACCCCAGCCATGCCTCATCCTTTCGGCGACACCGCTGCGCGGTGGTTCTATGTCTTGATTACCGAATTGCTCGCGCGCGGGGGTGAAGTGGTGGCGCTGGCTGTGACTGAAGAACCGCCTGAGCGTGTATCGGAAGCGAAACAGTGGCTGGCAAAATACGGTGAGCGACTGACGCTGCACTGCCATCGCCTCCAAGTGGATTCATTCACACTGCGTCGCAAATGGCGGAATCTGATGCGACCGCGTAGCGAAATGCTTCAGGATTCGGTCTTGACCGGCCTACTGCACCGGGAATTGGCGAAAGGCTACGACGTGCTGCACCTCGAACAAATGTCTACTGGGTGGCTCGGGCTCAACGTACCTCGGGCGCTACTCAATGTGCACTTCTTCGACCTCATCGATTGGGCCGAGAAGAAAAACATGGATTTCTTCGATCACAAGGCACTGTGGCAGGCGCGTCGCGCCACTCGCCATCTCTTGCACGGTATTCCCAATGTTCGTCTGCTCACCCATCGCTTGAAGGAGATGGCTGAATCGATCAATCACAAGGGACAATATTGGGTTGTGCCTCTCGCTCTCGACCCAACCTTGTATGCTCTGCAGCCGCCCGCACACGAACCTGTGGTCGGATTGATCGGTTCCATGCACTGGGAGCCTTCTCGTTCCGCAGCGGAGCGCTTGATCACCCGTATTTGGCCTTTAGTAAAAAAAGGTTTTCCGCAGGCTAAGCTTTACATCGCGGGTTGGAACGCCGCTAAGCATTTGCAGAAATATTCGTCACGGCAAGATCTAACGCTGGCTGAAAACCTAGCACATCCATCCGACTTTTTCTCCAAAGCTGCTGTAATGGTCTATGCGCCTTCGCGGGGCAGCGGAATGAAAGTCAAAGTGATGGAATCGATGGCCTACGGCGTGCCCGTGGTCACTACTTGGGAGGGCGTCGAGGGCATTGATTATCAGAATGGGCGCGAATGTTGGGTTGGCGAAACCGACGAAGAGTTGGCCGGCAAAGTCTGCCGTTTACTGAAAAGCTCCGCCGAATGGCAGCAGATGCGCGATGCGGCGCGGGTCTTGATCGACGAACGCTATTCACCACATCCAGTCGTTGATAAAATGATTGCTGTCTATCAGCAGATGATCGCCGCTCCCTCGGGCTGATCCCCAAGCATTCTTTGGTTCGAGATATGTATCTCAAAAGCGTTCTCCAGATGGCTTCGCTGACGCTGCACTTTCGCAATGGCACAGAGCTTGTGCAGCGGATGCGTGCTTCTGAGCCCTGCGATAAAGTGGTGCTTTGGGACGGCACGCGTATTTCCCATCCACGAGCACGCGGCGGACTGTTGGAGTCAGTCGTGGAGTTGTGGCTGGAGCATGTCTACACCGCCGGATTCTATCGTCCAGCAGACGGAGACGTGATTGTTGACGCCGGAGCCAATGTCGGACTTTTCGCCATCCAGATGGCGCGGCAGAACCGGCGATGCAGGGTGATTGCAATTGAACCGTTCGCCGAGAATTTCAGGTATTTGAAGGCAAACGTTGGCCGCGCATGTCCAGAAACTGTAACTTGCAGCGAAGTAGCTCTTGGCGCTGGATTTGGCAAGGGCCAGATGCAGGCTGTGGGTTCCCGTTCTTTCGATCACCTTTTGCTAGTGGATTCAAACGCCCTGGATGGCATTCCGGTGGTACCTCTGTCCGGATTGCTTGATCTTGCTCGTGCTAAGGAGATCGATTTTCTGAAAGTTGATATCGAAGGCTCCGAGCGCGACGTTTTTGCCGCCGCTTCGTCCGACCTGCTCGGTCGATTCAAGCGCATCGCGATGGAGTATCACGATCAAATTGTGCCTGGAACGCTCGAGCTTTTGCGTCGCGTTCTCAGTCCCACGCACGAAATCACGGTTCGTCCATCGAAGATGGAAGGCTGCGGAATCCTGCTCGCGCGGCGTCGTGACATCAAGAAATAACTCCATGCCCGATACCGAAGAAGAGCCCGGTACATCGCCCGCGAGCCGCGCGCCGCGGGTTCTCACTGTGCTCCCCGACTTTCCCTTTCCGGCTACCACGGGTCTGCATCTCAGGATGGTCAGCAACTTGGAGTTAGTCCATCGGCTCGGCTGTTTCAGTGCGCTTCTTTATTTCTCGACCGAGGTCCGCGAGGCCGCGCCGACCGAGTCCACTCCGCTAGCGTATATCTGCGATGAAGTCCGTCACGGCGGCTGCAGATTTTCGCACGCTGACTTCTCGACCCTCTCATTGATTTTTCACAAAGCGGATTTCCTGGTGCGGGGTGGGCTCGGGATTCCAGGCAAGCGTTATCCATTCTCCATGTCGTATGACCGCATCGGAGCGGCTGAGATTATTCTGGCCGAGGCGCGGAGAATCAAAGCTGATTTCGTCGCTCTTCCCTCGAAGTTCATGCACTATACCGTCGGACTCCGCACTCAAGGATTCGGCGTGATCATTGATGCTGCCGACGTGCTGACCAACGTCACAACCTCGTTCTTGAGGAGTCTCAAAGGGCGCGGAGGTTGGCTGGGGCTCTACGCAAATTACCTCGCGTCTCGTACCCAGGAACGGATTTTTCTGAAAGAATGCACCGAGCTTTGGACGACCTCTACCGCTGAAGCCAAGGAATTCCACCGTATTTCACCGACGACCCACGTCATTGTCGTCCCCAACAGCCTCGATGAGAATTCGATTTGGCCCGCATCCGCAGGCGGCGAACCTGTCGTCGGATTCATCGGCACGTACTCCTATACTCCCAATCTGCAGGCGGCGCTCTTTCTGGCAGAGCAGGTATTCCCGCGTGTGTTAGACCAATGCCCAAATGCTATTCTTCGGCTTGCAGGAGCAGACATGCCCGATGACACGGCGTCGAAACTGCGCTCGTTGGAGAATGTCGAACTGCTTGGCCCGGTTGCAGATTCTGGTCGGTTTATGAACGATTGCATCGTTCTCGCCCTTCCTGTATTCATACGGGGAGGGGTGCCGCTTAAGGTAATTGAGGCCATGGCCAGAGGTAAAGCTGTGGTGGCTTCACCCGAACTTGTAGACGGCCTTGCGATTGCCGACGGCAAGGATATGCTTGTACGTAGCACTCCCACCGATTTCGCCACAGCGATCGTCTCTCTGTTGGAAAACGCTCCTCTTCGCGAACAACTCGGCGTCCACGCCCGTGACACCTTTGTGCGAGACTTTTCTATCTCTAGCGCAGAGAATACTCTACGTCGTGGTAGCGTGCTAACGCGCCAATGAACCACGAAATGAGCGTTGCGTCAAACGAAAGTCCGTTGCGTGCCGAACATGTGGGCTGATACGGCCAGAAAACTCAAAGGAGTTAAAGGATTAACTATGCGAAGAGTATTGGTAACAGGGGGAGCGGGGTTTATTGGGAGCCATCTGTGCGAGGCCCTCATCGCGCGCGGTGATGAGGTTTTCATGATAGATGACTTATCCACTGGCTCCTATGACAATATCCGCGGCCTGAAGGACAATAGTACCTTTCACATCACCATCGGGTCGATTCTCGAGAGATCTCTCCTCGAGCCGCTCGTCGAAAAAGTGGATTTAGTTTACCATCTCGCTGCCGCGGTCGGGGTGCATAAGATCATTGAGTCGCCTGTCAACACGATCGAAACCAACATTCTGGGCTCGCATAAGGTCTTGAGCGCATGCGCCAAGTTTCATAAGACGGTACTTTTGGCCTCAACATCGGAGGTCTACGGAAAGAGTGACTCGTGTCCGTTCCGGGAGGAAGATGATGCCGTCTACGGTCCGACGACCAAAAGCCGATGGAGCTACGCGTGTTCGAAGGCGATTGATGAATTTCTAGCGTTGGCGTACGCTGAAGAAAAGGGCCTGCCCGTCGTCATCGCCCGCCTATTTAATACCACGGGCCCGCGTCAGACGGGCCGCTACGGGATGGTGCTGCCGCGTTTTATCAAACAGGCACTCAAAGGGGCACCCATTACCGTATATGGAAACGGCCGACAGTCGCGCTGCTTTGCGAATGTAAGCGACGTTGTTGAGGCCTTGCTACGGCTGGTGGCTGAACCCCGGTCGCTTGGCCAAGTATTCAACGTTGGGAATCCGGAGGAGATCTCGATTTACGAACTGGCCGAGAAGGTGAAGCTGATGACCGGCAGCACTTCGAAGATTGAGCTTGTACCGTACGACGAGGCCTACAGTGCCGGGTTCGAGGATATGGAACGGCGAGTGCCTTGTATCGAAAAGATTGCGGCGCTGGTAGGATTCGTCCCTAAGATCTCTCTCGATCAGACGATTGCCCGAATTGTGGAAAGCATAAAGCCCGGGTCGCCCATTCTGAGCTCATGCCAACAAACAACAGAGTTTTAATTATCGGAGCATTTTCCACAGGCAGCCTGGGCCTTAGTTACGCCGCAGCCTACGAGCGACTGGGTTATGAAGTCTCTCGTTTTGACTACGACGAAGCCTATTTGCACAGCAGCCCGATCGCAGGGAACAGACTATTGAGACGTACGTTTCGGCGCATTCTTTGGACTCGGATGAATCGGAGCACTCGAGAAATGGCACGTGAGATCCGGCCAAGTTTGATTCTTGCACTGAAGGCTCCTTATCTGGACCCGGAGACAATCCGTGATCTACGCTCTCTGGGCGCCCCGACGGTCAACTATTACCCGGACAATCCATATTGTGGAGTTCCCTGGGATTCTAGAAAGACCTCTGCGCAACGCCACGACCTCATAGAAGCATTGCGGGAATACACGCGTCTCTGGATTTGGCAACCGGACTTGGCTACGAAGTTGGTGCGCGACGGCGTGTCCGCGAATTACATGCCGTTTGCGTCTGACCCAGAAATGTACCACCCGCATGAGGGCTCAGGTTCGGAGCAGTGCCCGGAATGCCATGGCGAACACGAAGTTGTCCTAATCGGTCAACACAACACCAAGCGGCAAGCACATGTAGCGGCTATACGCAACCATTCGGTTGACGTCTGGGGTGCCAGATGGAGGAAAGTCGGGTCGGAGTCTGCATCTAGGCATCGCATTCATCGCGCTTCGGCTTTTGGTACGGCGACCTCTAAGTTGTACTCACAAGCATCCGTTTCACTAAATGTGGTTGATGACTTGAACATGCCAGGGCACAACATGAGGACTTTTGAGATCCCCGCCAGCGCCGGCGTGATGTTGGCTTCCTACACCGATGAGCAAGCTGAATTCTTTCCGGAAAACGAGGCGGCGGCATACTATCGGTCACCGGAGGAACTCGATGCGAAGATCGATTGGCTGCTCGGGGATGACGCGCTGCGGATGCGGATCCGAGGTAACGCAGCCAGACTTGCAGCGTCACAAACCTACGATTACCGCGCGGTCGAGATGCTGCGCGAGTGCGGCATGAGCGTCCCTGCCTCAGTGAGTTCAATTTGAATAATCCAAGAGACTTTGCGATTTGAGCGATCTCATGCGCATTGCATTCGTCAGCGGGCAGAGCCAATGGTGGCGAAAGCAGCGACTGGCCGCAAAATACCTTAAGATGCGACTCGAAGGCGTGATTTACCCTGACGTTTACTGCCTGCCGCTAATGCTCTCCAAGAGGTTCGACTTTCTGCTGGAAGGTGAAAAAGTTTCGCCGGGGCAATACGAGATCGTCCTTGCCGAGCTGCCGGGTTCGGAGAGTCAACTTCTCTATTTAGAATCGCTGGTGGTTGCCGGCGAAGCTCCGGTTGCGGTGATTCCTGGCCCCCCGGCGATTCTGTCGCGCGAGTTGACAGATGCGAAGTTGCGAATGGTAAAGCGGATCCTGGAAGGAGCGTACCATGTGTGGGCTTACTCGCCCGAACTGAAGACGTTTTGCGATGGAATGATCGGGCAGGAGCGGGCCGTTGTCATTCCGTGGCCCTACGATTTGGCCGGTACGCAGAAGCTGGCGGGCGGTGCGAGGCGAGAGTCGGGACGCCACAAGATTCTGGTACAAGCTCCAATGAGCTTTCATGACATTGTGCAGAATCATCCGTTCGTGTTGAAGAGCGTGCTGCTTGATGTTTGGCGGGAGATGACGGAAGCCGTGCGCGAGAAAATCTCGTTTCACACGTTCACTTACAACTCGACGGATGCGGAGAAATACAAGTCGTCAGAATTTGCCAAGGGGTTGCCGTTCGTACGGGAGGCGAAGCTGGGGTATCGGGCGTTCTTGCGGTTCCTGGGAGGGTGCGACGGAGTGATCAATTTGACGGCGGGGAGCATCTTGGGGCGGATTACGTTTTTGGCGGCCGCGCTGGGACGTCCGGGAATTTTCACCGACAATAGCCGGCTCAATGTGCGGCTTTATCCCGGCTCGACGGTGGCGATGTTTGACACGGTGCGGCTGCGGGAATTGGTTGGTGCCATGTTGCACGGGCTGGCTAACGGCGAGACGGACGAACGGCTGCTGCCGTCGGCGGCGGCGGCGGCTGAAGTCGGGGACTTCGCGGCGAACCAGATGCGGCTGCGGGAAATTGTGGCGGCTTCTCTGCAATCAGTAACTTCAATAAATAGAGCGTGCCGGCTCTAGCAAGTCAAAAGGAAATTCCTGGGCTGTGTTACGTCGCCTGCCGCCGCGTCCTCGTGTGTACCACAATAACCATTCCAATTGCCGTGCCCATCGTCAGTAAGGTGGATAGAACCAGCCCGAGCCGGTAGGCGCGGCCTTCCGCAGAGAAGACGTACGGGTTGCCAAACAGAAACTGTAGCGGCGCAGAGCATAGCATCGCCCCAAATCCCAAAGGAGATATCCGGCAGGCGACCTTGAGAGTCTTGCCACATGCGACCAGCATTACCGGGGCTAGCACCCCGAGCATCCTCTCGTAATCTCCAGCCGTAGTCACGATCGAGCCGGCGAATGCCCCGCAGGCCAAGGCCGCAGTGATGGCCTTGAGCTCTTTCGAGCACCTCGTTATGCCGTAACACCCCAGTATCCACAGGCCGCCCCAGCTCATAAATATGCCGTACAGGACCTGTTTCATGGAGAAACTGGTGCGGGCTGTGGCTCCCGAGATCAGATAGTCCGCGTACCCCTGCTGAGCGTGAACCAGGAAGCGAGGAAGAAGGAACGTCACAGCCGGTATTAGAAGAAGCGCAACCAGTCGTCTTGTTCGTTGGTTCAACAACCATGAGGCGCACGGAAACAGTGCCGACTCCCGCACGAGTGCGCCAATCGTCGCCACGGCGATGAACCAGGCGTGCCATCCCCTCACAAAGGCGATGCACAGAACGAAAATTATGAGCCAACCGGCGGCGTCCGTGAGGTATGGATTGTAGTAGTTGAACAGGTTGGGGCGTGAACAATAGAGGATCAGCAGCGCCGACAGTGACGCGGCCACATTGACGCCCTCTATATCACACAAATACACCCCGCAAAGATATACGCCCGCCATGCACACGCACGTTATGAGTCGAAGCGCGGCGAGTGGGGGCAAAGGCAAGAGGCCGGCGACGAACGGGACCAATATCCTGAAGCAGAATGGCGCTTGTGCCGGATTCCCGCTCGCCATGGCCACGTAGGCGACATTGTCCGGCGTGAGGGACTGTCTGGGCGCAAGCGTCGCGAATGCGAACAGCGCGCCAGCCGATGCTACGATAATCGCCACCAACCAATTGCGAGGAGTCATCTCGTCCCGCAGGAGTAGCGGAATCGCGCGGGCGTCCGCCGCTGGCTAGTGTATATGAGGCGAGGTCGTCCGAGGACAACGGCACCTTCCAATCAGTGAGCGATTCGGAGTGCACGGATTAGTACGCTCAAAACGTACCTGACAAGGATCCACATTGTCAGAGACGCGATTTCATCGCAGTTGGATCAGGGGTTCGACCGCTCCCAAATCTGCCACTCCCCGGGTCTGCACGATCTTCCAGTCTGAAGCGATGTTCGGCTTCAATGGAGAAGGTTGGCGCCGTGCGAGATATCGGACCTCATACCTCGCCGCGACACCGCACTGTATGCCTTCGTCCGGCGGGGATGCTAGAATCCAGCGCAGGATGTCAGACCTGAGCCATCAGCAAACTTTGATGTCACCCCAGCGCCTAGACGAGCGTAGCTGTCCAGCGTGCGGAAGCTCGTCGCGCACCGGAGCGCTCTCTAGCGAGGGGGAGTATGACCTGGTGCGCTGCCGTGACTGCAGGATGCTATATACGCATAGAGTGCAAAGCGTTGAGGGAAAAATTCTGCACTACGATCAGCTCGCACGAGAGCGCATGGACACTACGTCAACTTTATCGCCCGCGCATTACGGCCTGGCCAATCAGATCAAGTCGGTGGCGCTATATGCGCGTGTCCTGCAGTTCGTTGTCAAAATGATTCCGCCGGGACCCATTAACTTTGTGGATGTGGGCTGTGCCGGGGGATTGTTTCTGCTGGCGGCGCAGGCCGTGGATGGTTACAACTGCGGAGTTCCGCCGCGGTTTAATGTGCGTGGAATCAGCATCGATCCGCGGGAACGCAGGGAGACAGAGAGAAACGTGGGATGTCAGGTAGCTCCTGCGGACGACGCTGCGGCTGAGTGGGAGGGCTGGGCCGACGTGGTCACGCTGATGAATGTGCTGGAACACGTTAAAGATCCGTTCGAATTGCTCGGTCAACTGAGGCGGGTACTAAGGCCGAGGGGGCTCCTGTTGATCGACGTTCCCAATAATTCCATGGTTTCCCTGCGCGGCAGACTGCGTCACAGATGGCCAACCCTCGATCTCGGAGAGCATATCAACCACTTCGTTCCAGCTACGCTGGATTGCCTGCTGATTCGGGCGGGATTTCGTCCCATGAAAAGATTTTTCGGAATGTACAAGGGGGTCGAGTCCCTCGCCATCACCCCAGGGGCGCGAACCTTGGCGCGATGGCTGGTCTCTTCGGCAATCATGCTCGTAAGCATGCGTAGGGCGCAGTTTTTTCCACAGATGACGATGGCCTACAAAAGAAATTTTAAAACAAACTGCGAATGCGCAATTGACCAACGGGAACTATCTCGGTAAACCTGTCTGAAGTGTGGGGTAGTTCTTCTGACCCTGGCCTCAGTTGAATCTGCCAAAGTTGGATTCTTCCGTCTCCAGCGAAAGCTGCGAATCAAAACTAGCCGCATTTACGCTGTGCCGTACGACCATCTGTTGGGTCGTGAGAGTTGTCTTGTACCTCAGTGACAACACTATGCCGGGGTATGCCGGTTTACAAACGAACTTTATTACCTGGCTCATCATGGCGGTCATCACGGGCTGGTGGACGATGTCAGTTCTTCCGGGGTGGGGGAGTGAAGGATGGCCGTCACTATTGAAGTCGCTGTATTGATTTGTGTGGCTTGACTTTGGATTGGAGGTTCTGCTGCGCTTCTGATGTTGGCGTACAACGCGGTGGAGTGGGAAAATAACACTTCGCGCCTCGTGGCACCGAGCGTGGACACGGAGAATACGACGCCGGCTTATTGCGGATTGTTCTGGCTGATGGTGACGGTGGCTTATGGGTTGTCTGCTTGCGGTGGTTGCTCTCGCGGCACGGGAGCAACCTTGAGCTACAGCATCAACGCCTTCGGGGTGTTTGGTAATGTCCGCCCCTAGGTTCAAGGCGGGAGACATAACGCGCCATTCCGAATGCATCGTGGGTTTGTGGCGCACAACTCCTGTCCTTTGCCCCGTAGCAGTGCGAAGGAGATAAGCGAGGGTCTGATTATCGGGCGAATTGCGAAAACTCCGGCATCGAGCGGAAAAAAATTGCACAGGACGCTGCCAGACATTTCGTCTTAACGAATTCCTCAATGAGAAAACCATATCGCTCCGAGGGAGACGCCGGCCCAGATTCGTAGAAAAAACATCACCGGGCCCGGACCAGTCTGCAGAATCCTGGCTGTCAGGATTCCTAGAGCGAACACGATCCAAGGATACGAGACGTGCCCTTGTCCAGGTGGCAAAGCCGCATCAGAGAGTCGCCAAAGATGGTGCACGTCGGATTGAGAAGTAAGACAGGCGTACAAAATTTCATCGTTGTCGGCAATCCACACGGGCGAGCCAGACTGGATGGCTGAGATCAGATTGGGCAGCGCCGAAAGCAGCCCAAGGAAGGAGCACAAGAGGAGCCAATGCAGGTGACTGGAGGCGCCGAGCGAATCCACGAGTCGCCACCAAGGCGCTTGAGGTGCGGCAGTTTGCGTGCGAAGTTCGTCCACACATTACTCTCCGCTGGCTAAAGAAAACAATGGGCACGTTACACTGCCATGCTGACCAACGACAAACGCCGCTGTTACGCGAGGCATTTTTTGATCCGCTTCATGCGAGCTCACCTTCTTCGTTTCATGATCATGAACCTGGCGAGGATGACGGCCACTACGGTGCGTTGCCGTGTAGCGAGCGATGCCGCCGCGCCTGATCTCAGTTGCCAGGGTGAGAACCTTCATCGCCGTCAGGAGCGCTCCAGACCTTGCCCCACCGAGCTCCAACTGCGGGCGTGTTGCGGGCGCTCATGCCGCGGTTCGGGCTGCCGCGCCAGCGCAATCACGCCGGCCACGAGCAGCATGAGGAGGAATATCTGAATAAAGCCCGCTACCGTGTGATCGAAATCGCGCTCAATCGACATCGCGCAATGCGTCGCAACCAGCGCGGTAATAGCCGCGCCACAAAATCGCGGGAGGTGCGACTTCCATCCATCCACCAGGCCTAGCAACGCGCCCCACAGCAGCGCGCCCAGCACGATGTACAGCACCCCGCCTGCGTCGTACAGGTCGCCGGGCATGGATGGCGCTATCGCTGCACCACCGTGGTCGCGCGCTTTAGGATCGTTATATGCCCAAATCGTCGCCCCAAAACGTGCCGCCGCGTCCGCCTCACCCTTTTCGCCGTAGACAAAGCGCGGTACAAATGCCCGAAAGAACGGACGTAACAAAACGTTGCGCCCAGAGTGTGGCCTTGCGCCGGGTACCAGGCCCACGGTGACCAGCATAGAATCGAAGGAATGAAAACGCTTCAGCCGTTCGCCCCAGTCTCCAACCAGCCACTCACTCAGGCTTGCCTCCCGCATCTCGATGGCTACTTCTTCGGGCCGCGCGCTTTCCCACTTCAAACGCCGATACGATGCCACCACCGTGCTGAGCAACACAAAACAAAGTAACGCCGCTGGCAGCAGCTTCCACAGCCGGGGTCTCCTGCCGGCAAACAGCGCCCCAATCAACGGTAGTAAGAACAGCGGCACAAGATTTTCGCGATAGGGACTCAGCACCCCATGCACCAGCGCGGGCAGCAGCGCCAAGATCTGTAGGCTTCCAATCCTCCACTTGGGACCGGGATGTCGAAAATGGTCCCACCACACCACAGCGGCAGGTACGAGGTATAGGGCGGCCAGGTCGGCAAGCGGAGTGACAAGTTTCAGAGGAATGTTCGGCCGATCAACAACGTAGTAGAGCACTGCGGAAGCCAACGAACCCGGAACTAGTAGCGCGTAGACAAGCTCCAGGTTGAATGCCTGTGTAAGACGCAAGGGGCCGGCCGTGCGACGGCGAACCGCGATTGCATACCCGACGGAGACCGAAACCCAGAACAGTCCGCAATACATGAGCGTCCGGTCAACGACTTCAAGTGGCAGGGCTACAAGCCGTGCCGTGTCGTTGCCCCACTCCACAGCGTTATAGGCCAGCATCGAAAAGCGCAGGACGATATCCAACCCGAAGCCAAGCCACACAATGCCATACAGCGACTTTAGTAGCGCCGTCCAGCCGTCGCGCCGCCAATCAGGGACGAGGCGCACTGACGCCAGCCAGCACAGCGTCATCCCGCCCATGATCATCCAGGTGTTGAAGTCGGTCCGTAATCCAGCAAATTCTGGCATGGAGGTCTTCGCCGGGGCGCTAAACGGTGTCCAGGCATTGCGCAAGCCAGGCACCGGAGCGCAGTTGTTATTTCCTAAAGTGCACCGACTGTTCGAGACTCCTGTTCGGCGATTTCAACTTAGGGAAACTTACAGGGATCTGTTCCGGGCACTCTAACCAGCGCATTTTGGCGTTACTATCCCACGAAACTTGTAGGACACGATTATGGGAGTATATAGCCGGTTGAAGCTAAAAGGAACGCCTCAGACGAAAACAGCCGAAATAGGTGAAGTTTTTGTGGTGGGAATGACACATCCCATTCTGGGTTGGAGTGGGTTCGCTCCTAACGGGGCTTCGATTTCCTTGCGCGACCGGCGGACGCCTCTGACTCTCTAATCCGTCTCCAATGCTCCAATAGCGCGGACCCCAAAACACCTGTGCCGAGTATCAGGATCGGGTCTACACTCGCAACCCGATATCGTATGGAACTTATGTAGATGCAGTAGAGCGCCGTATCCGCTAGGACCCACGCCCACAACAGCGACAATTCCCGCCAGCGCCGCCGGAGGAGCAACCAGCCCCCCATCCCAGTTACGAGAAGTGGAACATAGCAGATCGTGTAGCTGACGCGCTCGCTGAGGCTATGAAGCCTCGCCGATGGAACAAGTGTGTACATGGCCGCAAAATTCGACGCGAACATCTCTCCCCAGCGCTGCGGACTGTGATCGAGTATGGCGAGCGCCTGGTGATAGTAATACTTATCCCGCTCCGGCTCGGGTACATCGCGCAAGGCCCTGTGCTGCGAGTATCCGATCTCCTCCATCGATGCGCCCGGCACCAACCGGAAATACGCGCCAAACCAAAGGTTTGCGCCCTCATTGCTGCTGATCAGAACAAACTCGTGGTACAACCGATAATTCCGGTACGTCCAGGGCAAGACCACGATCGCGGCCGCAAGTACCAGCACCGCCGCGCGCCAAAGCGCCTCTCCCCGTTTGCTCACGCCGAGCAAGAATGCCAGCGCGAAGGCCGGAATCAGCATGAGCCCATTGGGCCGGTCGAGCGCCGCCAAGCCCGTTAGAACTCCCAGCAGAAAAGCGCGTACCGAAGAGATTTTGTTTCCCCCGCGGTAGTAGGCGAGGAGGGTCGCCGTCAGCAAAAACACAAATAAAGTTTCGGTTTCCAGCTCCGCTGTGTAAAAGACCAGCAGGGGATACAGCGCGAAAACTAGGCCCGAGATCAGTGCGGCTGACTCCCCGAAGAGAATGAGCGCCACCCCCATGAGGAAGTACACGGAACACCCTGCCAGGACCACTTGAAGACTGCGCAGGAAGAGTGTATTGCGCGAGATCTGGAAGGCCGCTGCCAGGAACATAGGAAACAGCGGCGTCCTCCAGGCGGAGAATTCCACCGGCTGCGAAAACGGCTGGTCCTCGTTAACGGCGTGCGCAAAGCCGACGCCTGTCGCCAGGTTGTGCGCGAACGAGAGATAGTCCTCAGAATCCGGATTGCGCGCGACGCTGAGCTTGCCGGCATCGACTGCGGCCACAAAGGCGAGCCTCGACAGGACCGCCAGCAAGATGATGAGCCCTGACTTGAGTTGGAAGGAAGGGGACATCGGGGAAGGGCCCTGTGACCAGCCGCACTCCGACTGATTTTGAAGGTCAGCTCAGACGCGACGGTCCGCAATCTTCCTTTCTCGCAATACCGACCAGGTTGACTCCCACTCCCGTCAACTGCATTACCTGCTTTGCGGCGATAACTGCTTTGCGGCGAGCCATGCGGCGCGGCGTAAAGCCGTCTCCGGTGATCCCCTGCTGGAAACTTTTCGCTGGAAGGATTGTCGTCGGTACAAGTCCGCATTTGCGAAAGAGGAGGGATAGTGTTCGCGGAGCGAACTGGCTTATGTGGCCGATGTTGGCGACATAACCAGTCGCGCGACGCACATTCTTCAGGTGCTCCTTGCGGAACTGCATTGGCCCGTTGGGCGATTTGACCACTAGCATCCCGCCTGGCTTGAGCAGCCACGCGCATTGGCTCACAGCGAGAAGGGGATCATACATGTGCTCCAGGACGTCGAGCATAGCCACCAGATCGAAACTCGCCTTCGGAAAGAACGGATCGGCAATCCGCCCGCAGCGCACGTCCTGTATGCCGAGTTTTTTACGGCAAAACGCCGGGAATTCCGCGCTAATCTCCAAGCCGCTCACTTGCCATCCGGCATCGCGGACATCCGCAATGAAGGTGCCAATGCCAGAGCCGACCTCCAGCAGGGTCCGCGAATGCGCTGGACCGAGCAGCTTCAGTATGTGGCGGTTGGAATACCTTGTGGCTTCGTGCCACCAGAAAAAAAGCTCCTGGGTGCACCCGTACCCGTCGCCGGCGCGCTCTTCGTAAAAGCGATCAATGTAGCTCTCAGAGAAGTCACGCTCCACATAAACAAACGAGCGATCGAGACAAGTGACAAGATTGACCTGCCGTTGCGTGTACTCGACGGAACGGGTTGGATCGTCGATGGCGGGTTCTTTCTGTATCAGTAAAGAACGTGGGCTCCTACAGATGGGGCGAGACATGAGGGGCATTTTAGCAGCGCCCCCAAAAAACGGGAAGCAGGCATCCCCGGTTTGGCAGACGCTGGGAAGCCAACTAGGCTTCATCCAGCGAAGGCCTATATGAGCGGATCGGACAGATGCCCTATCGAGAAGCGGATCGGATGGATCGCGTTAGAATGACTTTTGGTTTTGCTGCTCTGCGTCTGGCGCAGCCCAGGAACAGTGTCGCCGGGCACGGTTAACCAATCGACATATTACACCGCAACAACCACCGTCAGTCCCCCGGTGAACGCCGCTCTGCAGCCGGGCGGACATCGTGGGGCAAATCAACAATGCGCTCGTTGTGAGCAACGACGTGTTCATCCCTGCGGGGACATACTCAACGGGTGCTGTTCCGCGCCGAAGTTTCCCTGAACGAGTAGCGAATAACACTGTCTCGAGCATCACCAGGAGATGCGCGGGCGCAGGAGAATCAGCGTGGTTTCCAAAAAGCGGCTGTCCGCGCTGTCTACCAGAAAGCCGGTTGCGATAAATACGAGCGGTGTCAAGTAACAGACCATGCGCTCAATATCATCAGCAATTATCAATGCCCTCCAGGTTCCCAATGTGACCCACGCTAAGGCGCGAACAATTAGCGGCCGCCCTGGCGTGGAGTCGACATGATCCCGACCGGCAAGGCCCGTCACAGATAGCTCCAAGAGACGGCGACACCTTCACAGAATTGAAATGACAACAGTTTGGGCAGGGGACGATCTGCTGATCGGGAGTGCGCGCAGAGTTCGAGCAGAGTTCGCGGCAATACGCAGGCCAATGCTGTAAGGACGATGGGCAATAGCGCGCGCTTCCATTGTTCCGGCGTGAAAATCGCGGGCGTGAGGAACATTGCCAATTCGCGGCCGAGTGTACTCAGTAAGGGGGCTGTGGTGAAAGCGGCGTCACGGCCGCGAACAAGCACCCAGGAACATAGCAATCAGACCCAAACCATCCGCCAAGAGCGTGTTCCAGTAGTGAAAGCGTGAGTGCGCGCGCAGAACAACGACAGAAGAGCGATCAAGGACCGCGAAGGGAAACGCCGAGCGCTGAGCTAGATACAGTGCCACTACGTATGTGGAACCGAGGCAGACAAAGGTAACGATGCGAACACCCAATTCGGCCGGAACGGAAGCTTTGAAACCAAGAGCAGGACCAGAAAGCGGTAGCGAACGGGGCTGGCCCCACCATAATGCTATACGCTGCTTGCTGCAGCGTCGGGCCTCGGGAAGAGCGTGGGGTTTCGCAGGCGCAGGTAGTGTTGTAGTGTTGAGCGCTTGACGCATGGCGCGGCTGCAATCGATACTCTAAAGTCTTAAACGTATGGGCACGCGAGTCTTGGTAACGGGATCATGCGGGCTAATCGGTTCTGACGTCTGCCTACATTTTCATCGGGCTGGATACTCGGTGCTGGGTCTGGACAACAACCAACGCGCTGTGTTCTTCGGTCCGGAAGGTGACACGTCGTGGTCGCTTCAGCGATTACGCCAGGACATTCCCGGATACGAACACAGCGAGATTGATATTCGCGACCGGGAAGGCGTTCTGCGTCTGGTGAAAAGCGCCCGACCCACCGTAATCGTGCACACAGCGGCGCAACCCTCACACGATCGCGCCGCGCAGATCCCCTTCGATGATTTCGATACGAATGCAGTCGGGACGCTAAACCTGCTGGAAGCCGCGAGGCGCTGGACGCCGGAGTCGCCATTTATTCATATGTCGACGAATAAAGTGTACGGCGATCGACCGAACCGTCTGGCGCTGGTGGAGGAGGAAACCAGGTGGGACTATGCCGATCCGCGGTACCGACAAGGCATTCCGGAAAGCTTCGCGATTGACCAGTCATTGCACTCTTTGTTCGGAGCTTCAAAAGTGGCTTCCGACGTAATGGTGCAGGAATACGGACGGTATTTCGGGATGCCCACTTGTGCCTTGCGTGGCGGCTGCCTTACAGGGCCGAATCATTCCGGCGTGGAATTGCACGGATTCCTCAGCTATCTGGTCCGCTGTAATCTGATCGGCAGGGAATATAAGGTTTTTGGCTATAAGGGCAAACAAGTCCGCGACAACATTCACTCGGAGGACGTAGCACGCTTTATGTTCGCTTTCGCCCAGAAACCGCGTTGCGGTGAAGTTTATAACCTCGGCGGTGGGCGGGAAAACTCATGCTCGATTCTGGAGGCCTTCGCTTTGGCCTCGGAGATCTCGGGACGCGAACAAGCTTGGACGTATATCGAAAGCAATCGGATTGGGGATCATATTTGTTATTACAGTGATCTGAGCAAGATGAAAACTCATTATCCAGACTGGGGCATCACGAAGGGCCTGAAGCAGACGATGGCGGAGATTGCTGCCTCGTGGTCTGCGCATCCGGTGCGCGCGGCATAGCATGAAGATTCTGATTTCAGGAGTGTGCGGTTTCGTCGGCAGTCACCTGGCACGCTATCTGATTGAGTCCCGTGAGAGCATCACCATTTTGGGCCTAGACAATCTGACCCGCTCGGGCAGCGAGACCAATCGAGTCTCACTAAGGCAGCTAGGCGTCCAGCTTTTCCACGGCGACACCCGGATGGCGAGCGACTTGGAAACGCTTCCGCTCACTGACTGGGTCATTGACGCTGCGGCGCAGCCGAGCGTTCTAGCTGGTCGCGACGGGAATACCAGCAGCCGGCAACTGATCGAGCACAACCTGCTGGGCACGATGAACGTTTTGGAATATTGCCGATCTTCTCGTGCCGGCCTAATTCTATTGAGCTCCAGCCGGGTGTATTCGATTTCAGCGTTGGCTCAGTTGCCACTGGTTGTGGAGAATTCGGCGTTTGCTCTCGACAAAAAGCAGCCATGGCCGGCAGCGGCGAGCTCGGCAGGCATTCGCGAAGACTTTTGCACGGCGGCTCCGGTTTCTCTTTACGGAGCCACGAAGCTGGCGTCGGAACTTCTGGCACAGGAGTACGGCAGCGCTTTTGAAATCCCGGTCTGGATCAACCGCTGCGGGGTGCTGGCGGGAGCTGGCCAGTTTGGCACTGCCGCACAAGGTATCTTTTCCTATTGGCTCCACGCTCACGCGGCGCGGCGTCCGCTGAGGTATCTGGGTTTGGGCGGTGAGGGCTTTCAGGTACGCGACGCTTTGCATCCACGCGATTTGGCACGAATGGTGGACTTTCAATTGAACAGTGCCGAGCCGGGCCAGCTGTTAAACGTTTCTGGTGGCTCCGCGAACTCTATGTCGCTCAGACAGTTGACGGCTTGGTGCGACCAGCGTTTCGGCCCGCATCAGCCGGTAGCGGATGGATCTGGGCGTCCTTACGATGTCCCCTGGCTGATTCTGGATTCCAGCAAGGCATTTGCA
>Ga0187783_10000610_pt1 | contig 26032 bp, 16 predicted proteins | sample 1015_SJ02_MP02_2_FD_132471 | JGI IMG/M metagenome (GOLD analysis project Ga0187783, IMG submission 132471) | Tropical peat soil microbial communities from peatlands in Department of Meta, Colombia - 1015_SJ02_MP02_20_MG | ecosystem: Environmental > Terrestrial > Soil > Wetlands > Peat | place...
GCGATCAAGCAATTGTTGCCCCCGCCCGGCTACAGCACGATCGATTGGCCTGCTCCGGAGGTCACCCAGCGCTGGCAACGGCAGCTAGAGGCGATCCGCAGGTGGCCCAACGATCATCTAGTCAGGTACCACGAGCTCTTCTGCGGTTGGCCCCCGCACCCTCGACACGCTTGTTTCGGAGAACCACCCGACGCTCTGCGCACCTGGTACGTGATCACCGAGTGGGTGGAGGGGACCGCACTTCCCGAGCTCGTCCGGCGCGGGGAGGTCACGCCGTTCCAATCCGAAGCCTGGCATCGAGAAGCCGTCGGAGCTCTCGCAGATCTCCGGTCGCGTTCAAACCTCCCTTGGAGTCCGTCATCTGAGCCTTTCGCGTTCGAGGCTCGCAACATCGTCGTCAACACCCGGCGCGGGCCAGTCGTTGTGGACTTCGCCCGCTTCGGCGCGGACGGGACTCCAAGTGAAAGCGCAGACGGGTCTTCCAGGGAAGGCGCAGACGGGTCTTCCAGGCAAGGCCCAGTCGGCTCGTCCAGGGAAGAGGAGCCTCCTCGAGAACATTCGGATGATCTGCGTGGTCTACGGCGCGAGACAACGGGGGCGGCGACATCTGTGACGCCAAGACCACCCCGACGATCTGGACGCGGGGTCCTAGTCGCGTTGCTGTCTGGGTTGTTGGTGCTGGCGGCCGTCGGAACCGGTCTGGTGCTGTGGGCACCTTGGCAAACGACCAAGACCTCGGCTCCCTCTCACCCGCCAGCCCACTCGACCAATACGTCTGGCCCAGCTGCAGCCCCGATCGACATGTCAGCGGTCCCCGCCGATCAGACAGACTTTCTCGTTGCCCTCACGTTGAGCGAATACTTCGGCGGAATAAACCACCACGACTACTTGCAGTCATACAACGTCCTCGCTCCACCGCTGCAAGCAGTGCAACAGGGATACGACAACTTCGCCAGTGGCTACGCGACCACGAACGACTCGTCCATCGTCGTCGGGAACGTCTACGACGCTTCGGACGGTGAGGTAGAGGTGGGGCTCTCCTTCACGAGTAATCAGGCCCCGATGCCTGCGAACTACGAGGAACAGTGCACGGTCTGGTCTATGCACTACGGGTTGGTCCAGAACCCGTCGCGCGGTTCGCCGTTCTTGATCGCGAGTGCCGAGAACGTAGGGCCTGCATATCAGTCCTGCTGAAAAGGGTACGGGGCAGGGGTGCCCCTACCAAGGCCGAGACCGAAATGTCACGATCCGCATCGTGGCGGCAAATATCTCGAATCGGGCATTCGGCAGACGGGCCGCAGCGGCACGAGTTGCAGCAGCGACAGGGGTAGTAGCGGCGGCGGCGACATTGGGAGCCGCGGCTCTGTTGGCCGGATGTTCGACAGGCGCATCAACGGCGAGCTCAGCCAAAACTGCGGCGCTGCACGCCCGGCTGACGGTGACTCCTTCCTCCTCAACCACCACGCCCAGCTCGCCGACTCCCGAAACTGCCGCGGGCACCGGAGCCGCAGACGGTGCGGGCGCCGCAACCGTTGCCATAGACGGAGCAGGTACGAACGCCGTAGCCGGTGCAGCTCCTCCCCCGCAAGCACCTCTAGCAACAAGCCCGGCTGCCCCGGATCCGAGCGTCATCGCCCATGACGAGGCGCAAATTGCCGCTTTGTACGACAACTGCATCTATCTCGGACCAGGCGGCTGCCAAGGGGAATTCACGGTCGCGACGACGCCCGACGGTGCCGGAGGTCTTGTGTACGCGATCGAGTTGGGCAAGGACGGGATGGACTCTTGCAGTTGGGGCGACGTCTATTTCTTCGACGGCGAGCGTTTGATCACAGCTAGCCACGAGCTCGTTCCTCACGCACAGGTTGGCTATAACGGCGTTTCGTCACCCGGTCCTGGCGAGTTCGCGATCAAGTACATCGTGAACCCGTCGGTATCGACGTTCTGCTACCAATACGGCACCGCGGGAACCGACACGTACGTCTACCGGTGGAGCGGTTCGGCGATAACCCTCGTCTCCGGCCAGCCGCCGAACCCGCCGCTCGTACTGGGATGAGAACTAGCGCACCGGTGATGCGAACAAGTAGTCAGCGACACCGCCTGAGCGCGACACGGATCGCAGTCCTCGCATTCGTCGCGTCGCTCGTCGTCCTCGCCTGTCTCGGCTTGGTCGTGGTCGCGCCCGCGGCGTCGACCCACATCCCCTTGTCGACGATCGGGGACCCCTCCGAAGGATCTGTGATCCCGACAACCGTTCCAACCGGAACGACCAGGACCACATCTGTGTCTGCCCGTCCTCCCACACCATCGACGTCCGCACCCCTACTCGTACCGGCGTGGGAGACGGGCGGGCGCAGCGAGATTTGCGGCCCCGATGCAACCGTCATATCCGGGGAGATGGCCGGCCATGCATGGGTCGGTCAAGGCTTCGGTAGCGACTCGCTCGAGATCGTGAAGACGAGCGACGGCGCGGGAGGATGCCTGGTCGCTGTCGCGGGCTACCTGCGGGATGCCGCAGCGCCCGTTCCGTGCCTCGTCTTCCTCTGGGACGACACTGACTTCGTCGGCACAGAGCCTTCCAACCCGTCGTCGGGCTGCCAGGTCCGGGCGCCGGCATCCGAGTCCTTCGAGGTTTCGTATTTCGATTACGCAGCCGGCGACTACGGCTGCTGCCCAAGCCTTCCTCCGGCCGTGATCACCTACACGTGGAACGGATCCGGGTTCGACAGCTCCGGCCAGCCGGAGACGTTCGACTTCCCGAACGCGTAACGGGCAAACCGCACGGCTCGCACCGCACAGGTCGCACAGCCCCCTCGCTCGCCTCGCCGTTACCGAATACCGTCATCGGCATGAGGATCGCAGACATCGCGTACGAGGTCGACGGGAAGCCGATGGTTGGGCACTTCGCGATCGACAACTTGCAACCAGGACTCCGCCCAGCCGTTCTCGTCTGTCACGAAGGATCGGGGCTCGGCGAAAACGCCAAGGGCCGCGCCGTGCGCCTCGCCGGACTGGGGTACGCGGCGTTCGCGCTCGACTACTTCGGAGATGGAAAGGCCCCGCCCCGCGACGAGGCGATGGCGCGGCTCGGGGTGTTGATGGGCGATCCACAGCTCACGCGGGAGATGGCGCTTGCGGGATTACATGTCCTTCTGGAGCAGGAGCAGGTCGACACGAACCGGGTTGCAGTCATCGGGTACTGCTTCGGCGGAGCAATGGCTGTAGAGCTGGCGCGCACCGGTGCCGACCTCGCCGCAGTGGTGGGCTTTCACCCGGGTATCGGCCCACCGAACCCGACCTACTCGCGCAACATAAGAGCGAGCATCCTGATGTGCTGCGGCGCGGACGATCCCGTCGTACCCCCCGAACGCCGAGTCGAGTTCGAGGCCGATATGAAAGAGGCGGGCGTCGCCGACTGGCGCATCGAGGTCTACGGCGGAGTCGGCCACAGCTTTACGAATCCCCTTGCATCAGAAATGGGAATGCCCGGATTCGCGTACGACGCGACGGCTGACCGACGCTCGTGGCGCTCGATGCTCGATCTATTCGCCGAAAAACTCCGAAATTGATGGGAGCCTGACAGCGCGAAAAGGCCGGGCCCGACGGTTGGAGCGCCCGTCGGACCCGGCAGTGCTGCGGTCAGAAGCCGGCGAAGCTACTTACCGCAGTAGACGTCGAACACGATCTGCTGGCCCGAAGGCGAACCAGCACCCGACCATGTGGTAACCCATCCCCAGGCGCTGTAGAGCGGCGTGATGTCCGTCCTCGGGAAGGAACCCTGCAGCGTTCCCGCGTCCGTCAACGGGTGGTAACCGCCGCTGATCGCCACCTCACCTGTCGGGCAGGCGTAGTGGTAGAAGAGGTTGGTCGTTCCCGTCGGCACGTCGAACGTGATGTCGCCCTGCCAACCGGGCTTGGCCTTGCCGCCGTTCACGATGGCGCCCGCGGTCACGGACTTGCTGGCAGCCTGGCTCGACGATGCAGACGCTACGCCATAACCGACTCCGACCCCTGTGGCCACGGCCGTCGTCGCTACGACACCTGCGAGAGCGAACCTGCGTAGTACATGCATTGGACTGATCCTTTCTTCCGTCTGGCCCATCACCGGACCAGTCGATTTCGGATGCAGCCCATGGTCCGCCAGCCGCCTAACACCGCAGTTACACGACGCTTGCACCGGCGACGCATACGAACTCGTGAGTTCGTGCGTTCAAGAGTTCGTGCGTGTTCTCCCACACGTACGTCCGGGTGAGCGTGTCAGGTAGGTCAGCGACTTGCGCGGTTGCACCGGCGTCGGCGCGCTCGAGCGCCCGTGTCGGCCTGGCGGCTTGGGGTCTTCCGGCGACGCCAACCTTGGCCTGCGCTAAAGCTCCACCCCTGTAAGGCGCCCGTGTGAAACGATCAGCTGGTCTCAGCTCAAGTGCCGGGACCGGATCCGCAAGAATGGCGACTCGATTCTGGGCGACAGGGTTCGGGGCGCCCGGCTGGACGGGGGACAGGGAAATGCGGCTACGGCAGTTCGTGCGTCACGGGAAGCAGGAGCTGCACGCTCTCGGTGACGCCTCCAGGCAGAGCGGAGGCCGCGATGCGCTGATCGGCAGGGCCAAAGATCTGCTCGGACTCGAGGAGCTGGACGATCGCCTCTCGACCGATTTCGAGCAGCGTCTAGAGCAAGGCTTGAGCGACCTGGACACCCGCCTGCTAAAGCGCCTCGACGAGCTCGAAGCACATGCCGACGAACTTCGAGACGAGATCGAAGCCACCCGTGCGGTTCTCGACGACACCCGCCAACACCTGCGCTCAGAGCGGGAGGCAAACGATCGACATCGTCGCGAGCACGCACTGCACGCGCTCGTAGGACCGGTCACGGAATGGGTCCGTCAAGCGACCCTCGGATCGAGGCCGCTCATATCGGTGATCATGGCGAGCAGGAACCGCTCGGCTCTCTTGCGACGAGCGGTCGAGTCCGTTGAAGCGCAGGTTTACGACAACTGGGAGCTGGTCGTAGTAGACGACGGGAGCACCGACGAAACGGCTGCGCTTCTTGCAGATCTCTCTTCTCGCGACGAGCGGATCAACGTGATCTCGCAAAGCGCCCTCGGGGTGAGCGCCGCGCGTAATGCGGGTTTGTCAGCCGCACACGGCGAGTACGTCGCGTACCTCGATGACGACAATCTGATGCAACCCCTGTGGCTGAAGGCAGTCGCGTGGGCGATCGAACGCCGACCCGAGGTGGACGTCCTCTACGGCGCCAGGATCGCTGACGGCGATGTGCACGAAGACAACCCACTCGGGTTGAGCCCCCTCAGCAGCGGCAGCGGCGACATCGGCGGCAGCGGCACCGGCGGCAGCGGCACCAGCGGCAGCAGCACCAGCGGCAGCAGCACCGGCGGCAGCGGCACCGGCGGAATCGGCGATGGCGGAACCGTCATTGATAACGTCAGCGCTACCGACGCCAACGGATTTGGGTTGCCGTACCTCCACTTCGAGGCCTTCGATCGCGCACGGCTCGAAGACGCGAATTTCATCGATCTAGGCGTAATCGCTCACCGGCGCAACTTGACCGAAGCGATCTTCGACGAGAGCCTCGAGTCGTTGGTCGACTGGGACCTGATGCTCCGTCTGACAGCAGATCGCACGCCCCTCGCGCTCCCGGTGCTCGCCTCTCTCTACACCACGGCGGCGCCGGATCGAATCAGCCGGTCGGGCCGCTTCCTCTCGTCCCAAGCGGCCATCCGGACGAAGCTTCTGCGCGAACGACCATTGCGCGTGCTTGCGTACAACCACCTGTTCCCACTCGTTCCCGAGACGTACATGGCAGAAGAGATGCGCGCGCTCACCGACAACGGAACGCAGCTCGCGTGGTGCACCGACAAATGGTCTCCGTCTCCGGTCAGGGTGGCCGAGCCGACGTACACCGACCTCGACACAGCAGTCTCCGATTTCCAACCGGACGTCCTCTTTCTGTTCTGGGCGACATTCGCTCACGCGAGGCTCGAGGTGCTCACCCGGATCGGAAAGCCGTTCGCTTTACGCGTCCACTCCTTCGACTTCGACGAAGCTCTCATCGAGCAGGTCCGCAGACACCCTCTTTGCGTCGGAATCTGGGCTTTCCCGCACCATGCCGTCGTCATCCCCGGAGCACACGAGCTCGAACCGCTGCTCGCCGACCACGAAGACCTGCCAGATCCCGGCGGTGAACGGCATATCGTCCTCTCCGCTTCAGCGGCGCTCCCGAAAAAAGACTGGCCGCTACTCGTAAGCGCCTTCGCCGAGCTCGCTCGAGGCGGTGTGGACTGCCGGATCATTGTGGGGCTGACCAACCTTCATGAGGATGAGCCAAAATTGATCCGCGAGCTGATCGCGGAATCGGGTGCGCAGGTGATGCTGTCGGTGGACGTGCCGCGGGACCAGATGCTCGAGCTTCTCGGTCGCACCGCCGTCGTCGTCTACACGAAGGTGCCAGGCGGTCCCTTCGGCATGCCCCAATCCATCATCGAAGGAATGTATGCCGGTGCCTCGGTCATCATGCCCGACCGTCCCGAGTCGCAGCTCACCGGCGGACCCGATTGCCGGATCTACCGGCGGCCGGAGGACGTCGTCCGCCACGTGAGAGAGATCCTCGCCGGAGGACCGGCCATAGAGGCAGAACGCCGTGCCAACCGGCTCTTCGTCGAACGTCACTTCGCGGACCCGACGCGTGCGACCGCTTTTGCAGCGGACCTCGCGAAGGCCGTAGCGGGCTGGAAAACCTCGCGCTCCTGAAGGCCCCCCTGTCTCCCTGCGCCTTGTCGGCGCTCGGCCGGAGAAGGGGGCAGATCAGGGAGCGTCAGCAGTCGGAGGGACCGGTCGTCGCAGAGTCAGCAGGTGTACCAGTTCCATGCCGTGCTGATCCGGTGGCGTCGTGAGGGTGCCGTATTCGCGCAGAGTCGAGACCATCGTGGCGCGCTCGGGTTTGTGCCAGTGCGAGAGCACGAGCCAGACCCTGCCATGCGGCGTCGCTGCGGCCATCGCGACCGCGGTGCGCACCGCTTGTATCTCAGCCGCGGTCGAAATAGTGGTTGCGACCACGATCCGGTCGGCGGGTGGATACGCGATCCTGAACGTGTTCAGCCGGGCCTCATGAAAAACGAACTCAGGCTGCGCGGGCCAGTAGATACCGAGCCCAAAACCTGCGTCCACATTCGACACGATCACATCGCCCGGGCGGTGTTGCGCCTCTATCGTCTGGACTTGACCGTGGACGTCTTCCGGAGGGGTCGCCGTGTCCACCGCCGCGCGGGCGGCGTGCACGTACGGCGCCGCCAAGCCGACGACGAGCCCAACGAGAACCAATACCGCGAACAAGGCCGTGCACTTGACCGCCATCGCCGCGTTAGGGCCCTCGCGCCAGCGGCCGATCGCGAATCTGGCGAGGCGCGCGAGACCCGTCAAACCGATTAGCGCGTAAACGGTGAGCATGACGGTGAACCACGTAGACGTACGCGGGTCCCACAGCGGGTAATCGTGCGCACCGGCCGCTATGAGCTGTTCGACGGCCGCCACCGGTACGACGAGCGCGAGGGCCGGGAATCCCCTCCGCCACAACGTGACTATCCCGGCCAAGATAAGCGCTCCTACCACGATCGACGGTCCCAGGCCCACGCTCTGGAGCTCAGCGCCTGCACGGAAATGGACGAAGTGGATGGCGTTCGCGAGCCCATGGGACGTGGGTACGTAGAAGGCGTTCCAGTACGCCTTTAGTGACGGCGTGTCCGCTGGTTGATCGATGACGACGAACACCACGAAATCGAAGGCAAGGGTGGCGGCACCGACGATCGCGAGATCGCGGAGCCGGTGCAGTTCCCGCCGAAGGATCAAGACGAACGCCAAACATATGAGAACGGCGGGGCCGAGGAACATCGCGCCGTTCGAAAGGAGTGTGCTCAGACCGAGCGCAGCTCCGAGCACGACCAAGTTGCGGCGTGACCAGTTCGCCTCGAGTCGGGCGAGCAGCCAGAGCAGGACGAGCGCGTCGAACGCTTCCGCGGTGTACTGCTTCAAGTCGTGGCGGGCGAGCATCGCGGGAGCGAAGGCGACGCCTGCCGCGAGCGCGACTCGGGTGAGCCAACTATGTCGATCGATCTCACGACCGAGGTACCAGGCGGGCACGACCGCAGCGACTGTGAAGGCCAGGGGAAGCAGCCGGAGACTCGAAGGAGACCAGTGCGGCGTCACCCGGAGCAGCGCCGTGAAGAGAACCGGGGTGGTCGCCGTGAGGCTCACGATCTTGTCAAAGGGAGCCCGAAGCGATAGCGCGACCCAGTCCTCGTCACGCCAGAGCGGCTGGGTCAACATCCGGTGCAGGTCGTGCGCGACGAGGCTCGTCGCCATGAGCGTTGTGAGAATCGCGATCGTGAGTCGTCGCTCGTTCCGCTCGGCCTTCGCCGTCGAAGTTGCGGTTGCGCCGCGCCCGGCCTTCCGGGTTGGAAAGCGACGCTTCGGTGCAGTCGGGCGATCGAGCCCGTTCCAGCCCCGAATAGGCGTGTCCGGGGTTGCAGGCGAGGGCGACGTCGGAGCGGTTGCCGGCGGAGATGACGTGGCCGGGGTTGCAAGCGGAGATGACGTCGGAGGTGGCCGGAGCGTGGTGGCCGGAGACGGCGTGGCATCCTGCGCCGAGCGCTCGAGAGTGGGTGCCGTTCCTTCTCCTGGCTCCGCCACGGACGAACAGGCTAGGAGGATTCGTTCGACACGACAGTGATCCCTGGGCGAGAGCTTCGATCAGACCATACGTCGCGCCCGGCGGGGGTCGGGCCGGTCAGACCAGCAGTTTCAGTCGTGTCGGTCTGGTCGGTCAGATTGCGAGGATTGGTCAGATTGGCCGGATTGGTCCGGTCGGTCGGATTGTGAGGATGAGGAGCGTGATCCCGGCCACAAAGAGTCCACCAACCGAGACGTGAGGTAGGCGATCTGCACGACGTCTCCGGCGCTCTGTGCCCAAGTCATCCAGATGTCTTCTGCAGGGCCCGGTTCCTGCGGCGACCCGGCGTCGCGAAGGCCTCGGACACCTCTGGCCGCAACCGAGCCTGCTACGCGTTTTGCAAGATCCAGGTTCACGTCCACCAAGTGGACCGTGGCGTCGGTGAGCTGACCGATGATCTCGTCTCTCTCACTTTTCGGCACGTACGAATCGTACGCCACGCCCGGATCAGGCGGCGCGCCCCAGCATGTACGGGATGAGCGCACGTACGAACTGTGCGTCTTCGCCCTCCGCACAACCGGCGAATGCCTCCTCGTATGCGGTGACGGCGGCCGCCGCGATCCCCTCGGCGTACTCACGGGCGAACTCGATGCTCCCGTATTTGTCGAACAAGACGCGGACGGACTCGATCATCGCCACCGTCCGCTCCGGCCTGTCGACAGAGAGGTAATCGGATAGCACGACGGCGTCTTCGCCCCGAACTTCGGTTCCGAGGTGTATGAGCGCCAGCGACCGCTTCGCTTCGTAGAGGTCTCCGTTGATCTCCTTGCCGTAGACCTCTTCGTCTCCCGTGAGGTTCAGGAGATCGTCGCGTATTTGAAATGCCGCACCCAGGTAAAAGCCGAAACGGACCATTGCGTGCACGTTCGCAGGTTCAGCTCCGCCGAGCATCGCCCCTACTCGAAGAGGGTGGATCGTCGTGTACCAACACGTCTTGTGCAAGATGAGGTCCAAGTAGTCCTCAGGCGAAAGATCTGTGACGCGGTCGCGGCGCCATCCGAGCTCAGTCGCCTGGCCTTCGAGCGTGCGAAAGGCCATCATGTCGAATTCCTCGAGCACTTGGTCCGCCAAGCCGGGATCGAGTGAACGCGCGTGGTGACGCAGGATCTGGTTCGCCAATACGACCATCGCGTCTCCTGCGTTGAGCGAGAGCGCCTGCCCGTAATGAGCCGGAAGGGTCGGACGACCTCGCCTTCTCTCGCTCCCGTCCGCTATGTCGTCGTGGACGAGAAAAGCGTTGTGCAACATCTCGATGGCGACAGCGACAGGAAAGGCATCGTCGTCGGATCCCCCGAACGCGCGACAGGTTGCCAGACACAGAGAAGGGCGGATCGCCTTTCCAGGTCGGCCCGGATATGCGCGAACGAGCTCGTAGAGCCATTTGTGCGGTTCTGCATCCGGGATCGCGTCGAGCATGGCGCGCCTTATCTTGCGGCCGACGCCGGAGAGAACCTGGTCGACCCGGGCAGCGTCCTTCGGGTCGCTCGCATCCCGAAGAGCGCGGGACGTGAGGGTCACGTGGGTCCGCCCCACATGCCGTTACCCCGGACTTCGTCCACGCTCGTTTGGTCAGCCCGGTCGCCCTCGCGCGCACCGATATCGGAGAAGCCGTTGGAAGCGTCGGGCACCACCCGGACCTCCAACGCGATGCAGAGGCTCGGCGCACCTCGAGCCTGAACGACGCCCCGGTATGTCCCGGGCGAAAGAGGCCGTTCTGGACGCAACTGCAAGTACACGGCGCGCGCGCCCCGAGCGTCGATAACGGGCACGCGAGGTGGATCGAACCTGATCCACGTCGACTCGATGACGACGTCCTCGGCGGACCGCAGTTCGCCCGCGCAAAGATCAAACGAGTCGAATTGATCCGCCGACGGATTCTGAAGCCAGAGCTCCCGAGGACCGACCAGCTGACCCTCCACGTCCGATTCGAGTCGCCAGAGAACCGGCACGTCTCCGGCTGTGACATCGACGGTGATGAATCGGTCCATGGGGTCTACGGAGGAGTAGTTGTCCACCTGAGTAGACGGCGAGTACCCCTGTTCACCGCTTGATGGGGGAGGTTCGTCGTCGTCGCTGGTTGGGAGACGTTCGTCTCCGTCGCGAGGCGGGGGACGTTCGTCTTCGTCACTGGTTGGGGGACGTTCGTCGTCGCCGCTTGATAGGAGACGTTCAACGTCGCCTCGCGACGGGGGGTACACGTCTTCACCGCTGTACGGGGGGTAGCTCGATTGATCCGGTTGGACGGGAGCCGCCCCTTCCCCGGCGACCGCGGCAATCGCACGGGCGACGAGATCCCACCAAACCTGTATGACCTCGGCGAGAGGGAGGTCTTGTGGCGCGCCGGCCGGGAAACCCGATGCGCCATTGGCGCCGAATGGACCGAACGGACCGAACGGAGCATCCGGACCGTCGATCGAGGCCACAACCCTGTCGACGAGCTCGCGCGCTGCGCGAAGCCCACGACGCTGAACCTCGCCCAAGGCCTTTGCATTCGCCGCCGGGTCGAGCACGAAGGCCCACGGCAAGCTGGGGCTCGGTCTATCGGTCACGTTCTCTTCACTCATTGTTCAAACTTTCCGGCGAGCTGCCCCGACCGCCGCTCGTCTTCCTGTCGTTCCTCTCGCCTCTCCTCTGCCCATCCGGCCGAATCGCGGACACCGAGTGCCTATTGGTTTTGGACCATCAGACATCGGAAGTCGGATCAGCCGCCATGAGGTAGGGTACGCGAAAGGCGGAAGGATTGGGAGATGACCGAGCTCTCTGACCTGATGGTGGTCTTCGGTGCGGTCGACCAGTTCGTCACGGCCGACGAGAGTCTGATCCCCACTGTTGCCGCTCTCATACCGGCATACAACGAAGGAGCCGCTGGGTGGTTTGAGGGCATCAGCCTAGCGAGCGAGCGGATCATCTCCCGGGGTGGTGGCCCGGACGGAACGGAGTTGCCAAGCGGTGCGACGCGTCACCTCCCTTCGATCGAAGAAGCGCTGACCCGACTTGCTTCCCCCGACTTCTCGCTGGAGCTCGCGACGCGGCGCCTGCTCGCGATCGCGGTCCTGGGTCGTGTGCAGCGGGCGTACAAACCGCCGCCGTCCGGAATCCATCTGGATCTGATGCCGGACGAGACGCTTGCGAGAGCGCTGGAGCCGCTCACACGGGCGTCGGGATTCGACACGTTGGAGCCACAGGTCCAGGCAACCCGCCTTCTCGAGATATTGGTGAACAAGGAGCACTATCCGGATACGAGTACCTGGTCCGCGATGACGGCCGATGCCTTCAAGGCGGAATGTCTGGGCATCGCCGTCGTACGTCAGGTCCTCGTTCCCGCTGAGTGGACGGTCATCCCCAGCACTGAAGTCGGGGGTCCTGCGGTCGCGTTCGAGACGCACATGATCGTCCAAGGCTCGAATGCCGCCACAGGCGCCACGATCCTCGGAGACCTGACGGACATCCTGCATCCGAGCAAGTGGACGAACTACCTGCCGCCGTGGTGTGACATGAACATCATGACGGGATCCCATGTTCCCCTCGATCTCTACCAGGAGGTCATCGCCTTCGACTGCGCTCTTACCGGTGCAGGCGGTGCTGGCGCGTTTTCCGCGGCCAAAGGTTGGATCGGCCACATGGTGACACTGACGACGATTCTCGACTTCCGCAACACACCCCTTCCTTCTGGCGGCGGCGTTCTCGAATACCGGTTGGATCCCGACCAGACAAACGGAGACAAGCGCGTCAGCGTCGACGAAGGCAGCCTCGTCGTCAGACAGATTGACCCCATGACCACCGAGGTGATCACGACGAAAAGGGTTCAGTTCAGAGCCCTCAAGAGCATGTCCCCGGCGGAAGCGGCGTGGCTCGCCTATTTCGTCTGGCTGCTCGGATACGCCAACCTCGCCGAATACTTCGTTTTCAGGGTAGCGGGGAAGATTCCGTGCGTGATCAAGCAGCCTTCCTCACAATTTCCCGGAGGTGCTTTCGCCGCCATCGGTGCGGCGTTATCCGGATGCGGAATTAAGTACGCAGGTGGTGGACCCAGTCCCGTGGGAGGGGCTGGCCAATCCGGCTGGACAGCTCAAACGTGCGGGTCGCTCGTATCCGAGGTTGCCAAGGTCGTGGAAGAGTGCTTCGAGGACTGCGTATGTCAGATGCGTTCGTCGCTCAAGAAGATGGGAACCGGTCAGTACAGCCAGGCCGATTACTTGAGCGACGTGACGAAGATGTCGCGCCACCTCGTACACCACAGCACGAGCTTTTTGAAATTCGGAGCCGAGACGGTCCCCGACCACTTGCACAGAGCGGTGTACGGGTAGCCCGGGTGAAGAACCTCTCGACCGGGCGGTCATAGGAGGCATCGGTCAAATGGCGAACAGTGCTATGGACACCGAGATCGACCAGCTTGTCCAGGAGCTTCAAGCGTGGTTCGGAAGCATGATGAAGTGCTATCTGCTGCCCTACAAATGCTGTCGCCTTTTCGGCGGCAAGATGCCCAGTAAGTACCGGAGCGTGCCCTTCCCGGTTCCGAAAGACGCGTATCCCGGCACCCTCGTTCTGAGAGACGACTTGCAAATCGGTATCCCGCCGACCACGGCGGCTGAGAAGATCGCCAAGAACCTCGTACATATCATCCCCACGAGCGTCCTTACTCCCGGCCAGACAGCATTCCAACTGGAGGTGAACGCCAGCGATCTCGGGACGTCACCCGGAGGGACCTACTGGGGTCTCGTGGGCGTAGAGCCAAACCTGAGCATCTCGAGCGTTTCCCACGGTTCAGGGCCTGTGACGATCCCGGTCTGGCTGGTGATCCCCTGACGGGTTCGGCCTAGAGTTCGGCACAAATGGCTGAGGAGAAAACCGGGTCGAACCACGTCGACGAGGGCGGCTCGCAGCCGAGGGCGATGATCATGTTCTGCGACCTCGTCGGCTCGACGGAGCTTTCGGGGAGGCACGAGCCTGAACGCTACGGGCTGCTCGTCCGCCGTTACATCGCAGAGATCCGCAAGACTGTCGAAGACCGCTTCGGCGGCGACGTCGTAAACGAAGAGGGCGACGGCTTGCTCGCTCTGTTCGGCGCTCCTCGGGCCCACGGTGACGACGCCGAGCGCGCAGTGCGCGCAGCTTTGGAAGTGATCAAGCGCGTCGGATCGCTTGCCGCCCAAACCGAGCGCGAAATGGGTGAAGCGCTCGCAGTCCGAGTTGCGATTCACCGTGGACAGATCTTCCGAACGACGGACGACTCGGTTTACGGTCTCGCAGCCAACCTGGCCGCAAGGCTCCAAACGCTCGCTTCTCCGAACGAAGTGGTCGTCTCCGAAGAAGTGAGACGCCTCATCGGAGATCTGTTCGAGATCGAGGCGGGTGAACCACAGATGGTGAAAGGCGTGGCGGACCCGGTCCGTGCGAATCGGGTCATCGGCGAAGCCGTCGATCGTAACGTCGCGCGCAGGCCCCGGGGTCCGCTCGTCAACCGGGACCGAGAATGGGGACTTTTGCGCGACCTTTGGAATAAAACTCGTGAAGGGGGCACCGACAGTGCCGTCGCACTTCTGCTCCGGGGCGAGGCCGGTGTCGGCAAGTCGTACCTGGCGTCGAGAGTCGCGTCGATGGCAGGAGACGAGGGAGCCTCCGTCGTCGAACTCGCAGGCTCAGCCTTTTTCGAAAACGCCGGGCTCTATCCCGTGCGTCGCCTGATGGAGAGAACTGCAGGAGTGAGGCGGGCCGCCGACGGAGTCGAGCGATTACAGCTGCTGCGCGGTGAGCTGCTCATGCGCGGACTATCCCCCGAGGTTTTCGTGCCGAGGCTCGCACCCATCCTCGGCCTGGAGCCTGCAACAGGGTATGAAGCCGAACCCCTCGAGCCTCGCAGGCTCAACGAAGACATCCAAGAGGCAGCTTTCACCTACATAGACAGTTGTCTCGGCGACCAACCATCGGTTCTCGTCGTGGAGGACATCCACTGGCTCGACAGCTCGACGCGTGAGCTCGTTCATCATTTGGCCGGCGTTCGCCGGGGCTGTGTGCTCATCATGACGGCGCGCCCGGGATTCGAGCCGTTCAGGGGGGTCGAGGTGATCGAGCTCGAACCTTTCTCGGAGCAAGACAGCGGTCGCCTTGTGGATGCGCTTTGTAGCGAGGCTCCCATCGCAGAGGACATCCGAACAGACGTGGTGTCCCGTTGCGACGGAATCCCGCTCTACATAGAAGAGTTGGTCGTAAACGTCCAGCAGGGAGTCGAATCACTCTCCGAGAAATCGAACGGGAGATCTTCCGGAAGGGTGCCCGATCTCCTCTATGACCTTCTCGCTGCTCGTCTTGCGTCGCCCTCAGACGTGATCCCGGTCGCGACGGCGTCTGCGGTGATAGGGCGGGAGGTCGACCGCCGGTTATTGCAGACCGTGCTCGACGTCCCGGACTCGGAGCTCGAACGCTCTCTCGAGATCCTGTGCTTGCAGGGGGTGCTCGAGCCGCGCGACGGGGGTGAGCGACAGTACCGATTTCGCCACGAGCTTCTGCGAGAGGTCGCCTACGAACTGCAGCCGCCCTCGCGACGACGGTCTGTGCACGGCAGACTGGCGGACGCACTCGCGTCGGGCGCCGGCGGCAGCGCCGTCGTCGACTGGGCCGTTGTCGCACCACACTACGAGTTGGCCGAGCGGCCACTCGAATCAGCAGAGGCGTACGAGCGCGCAGCCTCGGCCGCGCGTCTACGGGGAGCGTTCGGTGAGGCGCGGAGACATCTGACCAAGGCGATAGACCTTCTCACCTCCGGATTGGATCACAGCGTCGACCGGGACATCCGCGAAGTCCGGTTGCGCTTGCAGCGGGGATACATCGCCGTCTCGGAAGAGGGACATGCAAGTCCCGCGGCTGCTTCGGATTACCAACAATGTCTGGAGCTCAGCAACTACGACCCGCTCGGCGACGACTGGTTCAACACCGTCATCGTCTTGTGGACCTACCACGTCATCAGGGGTGAGCTCTCCCGGGCCCGGAAGATAAGCGAGTCCACTTACAAGAACCTCGAGAAACGAGAGTGGTACAGACCGTTCAACATCGCCGCGTTAGGCATTCTCGATTGTTGGGGCGGCGACTTCCGGGCCGCGGTCGACCTCCTCGAGTTCTTCGACTCGGCCCGCGAGGAAGCCGACGAGGATCGCTTTCTCGCCGCCTGGTTCAACCCGAACGAGCCGGTGACCGCCATCCTCAACTGCCTTTCCCTAGTCCGATTCGTGACGGGAAACCCAGCTGGAGCAGAGGAAGCTTTCGACATCGCGCTCGAGCGGACAGAAGCGATGAACTTTCCGCTCGGTCCCTACAGCGCCACATATGCGCTGTCGCTAGAGGCGTGGATGCGGATGGAGCGCAAGCAGTTCGACAAGGCCGACGCGTCGGTGAGCCTGCTCAACGAGATCGCCACCCGGCACGGATTCGACGGATGGACGATGGTGGGCGTCACACAACAGTCCACGCTTGCCGCACTGAGATCGCTCGAAAGAGGTGACGACCGGGCGAGTCTCGCAGCTCACGCGTCGACCCTGGCGGGGCTCACGAACGTCTGGAAACAGTTCGACACGCGTTTCTTTCTCCCCTATTACCTCAATGTCGCAGGTGTCCTCTATGCCGCGTCGGGTGACGACAAGAACGCTCGCGCTTTGCTGCAAGACTCGCTCGCGATGACAGAGGAGACGGGCATGAACTTCTGGCGCAGCGAGGCACTGCGACACCTGGCCAACCTCGAGCCCGATCCGGTGCATCGCGAAGAGGGACTGCGCCAGGCCATCGAGCTTGCACGGGAACAGCACGCCTGCTTGTTCGAGCTGCGTATAGCGATCGATCTAGCCGATGCGTCTCCGACCGGTGCCCGGCAAGACCTCGAAGCAGCTCTTGACCGGCTGGGAACCGACGAGGCGTACCCCGAAGTTGCCCGAGCGCTAGGCATACTTGCCGGGGCGAGATGACGGCGGCTGGATGAACTGTGGTCACGGCAAGAAGGGCGGGGGCCGCGGGCAAGAGGAGGCGCGGTGAGCGCGTAGCCATCCTCGGCGCGGGGATGGCTGGCCTCGCAGCGGCATGGCGCTTGAGCGAGCCCGGATGGAGGGACGAATTCGATTCGATCACGGTGTACCAACGTGGTTGGCGGCTCGGTGGTAAAGGAGCGAGCAGCAGGGGGCGCAACGGCAGAATCGAAGAACACGGCCTGCACGTCTGGCTCGGATGGTACGAAAACGCATTCCAGCTCTTGCGCGAGTGCTACGAGGAGCTTGACCGACCCGCCGAACGTCCGGACGCGCCGATTAAAACTCTGTCGGAAGCCATGATCCCCTCGTGCGAGATCGGTTTGGCCGACCGATTCGACGGCGCATGGAGATCTTGGGTTACCGAGCTTCCTCCGAACAGCAAGAACCCGGCGGAGCGCGATGGCGACGGGCGCGATCTGACGGTCGTCGATCTGATCACCCAGGCGGTTCGCCTTGTAGGAAGTTACTTCGACTCATCGCAGCAGCCGGCGAACGGATCGGGACATTTTTCCCCGTTTCATGCGCAAGACCTCAGGTTCGACGGTTCTGAGCATTCGGCCATCCTCAGGTCGGATGGGCGTGAGGACTTCGCGCGTGAACGAACCAGGCGAGGTTTGGCGCTGGCGCTGGCCGCGGTAAGAGGAATAGTGGCGGACGGTGTCCTGACCGACCCACGCGGCCTCGCGAAGATCAACGACGAGGAGTACATCGACTGGATCCGCCGCCATGGTGGCCCGGTCGAGCTTGCCGACTACTCGGTCGTGCGCGCGATCTACGACATGGTTTTCGGCTTCGTCGGGGGCGATCCGAGCCGTCCATCGGTCAGCGCAGGCACTGCTGTGCTTTTCGGCGGAAAAACCCTGTTCGATTACAAGGGATCGATCTTCTGGAAAATGGCCGCCGGAATGGGGGACATCGTGTTCGCGCCCATGTACGAGGCTCTGTTGAGGCGCGGCGTCACCTTCGAGTTCTTTCACCGTGTGGACAATCTGCATCCGGCGAAGAACGGCAAACGGATCGAGACGATCGCGCTCGGCCGACAGGCACGACTCGCCGACGGCAGGACCTCCTACGATCCCTTGGTCCTCTACAAGGGGCTCCCGTGCTTTCCGTCCGCACCGATGGTCGAACAGTTGTCTGACGCTCGAGGCATCCAGTCCCAGCCTCTCGAGTCGCATTGGTGTGAGTGGCCCGACGCCGAACGTCTCGTGTTGCGCGACGGCGCTGACTTCGACATCGTCGTCTTCGCCATCCCGCCCGCCATGGCGGCTCAGACCTGTTCCGAGCTTGCAGCTCGCCAACCACATTGGCGCGAGATGCTCGGCGGACTCGGAACCGTCGCCACCCAGTCTTTTCAGCTCTGGCTTCGCGACCCGGAAACAGATCTGGGTTGGCCGCATCCCGGCTCGACGTTGAGCGCCTTCGTCGAGCCTTTCAGCACCTGGGCTTCCATGCCTCAGCTGATCGACTTAGAAGACTGGCCCGGTCACAGTCGTCCGGGCTCGATCGCTTACTTCTGCGGTCCGCTCCACGCGTCATCGCCTTGCGGACCCTCCGAAGCGGCGCTACAACGCGACACGGTGCGTACCAACGCGGTCCAATTCCTCGACGAGGAGATCGGGCACTTGATCCCGGGACTACTCGACGGGAGCCGTTTCCGTTGGGACCTTTTGTGCACCGACGGATACGGCGACGGCGACGGCGACGGCGACGGCGACGGCGACGGCGACGGCGACGGCGACGGCGACGGCCTTACCGGAGCGAATCGCTTCGACACACAATTCTGGACGGCGAACACCGATCTTTCGGACAGGTACGTGCAGTCGCTCCCGGGAACGGACCGCTTCCGACTGCGTTCTGACGAGAGTGGCTACGACAACATGTTTCTCGCGGGTGACTGGACCGACTCTGGTCTCAACGCCGGCTGTATCGAGGCGGCCGTCCTGTCCGGGCTTCAAGCGGCGAACGCGGTGCGCATGAGACCCCGAAACCACCGTATCGCCGGCTACTTCATGCCCTAGCGCCGCTTCATCTCCTCCTCGCAACTCGATCCGATTGCCTGTCCGATGAGGTGCCGCCGGGACCGGGCCGATCAGACAGCTCGGGCCGAGCAGAAGAGCGCCCCAGCGTGGACCCGTAGCTCGACCGGATATAGGTTCTCGGCCGGGCGATCGTCGGGAGGAACCGTCGACCCCTCGACACCGGGAATCTGAATGACCACGGGTAGCGAGACCGTCGAGCGCTCCACTCCCAGCGAGGAGCGCTGGTACGCAGTAGATCCAGCCGAAGTAGCCGCGCGTCTCGGGGTGTCCCCCGACTCGGGGCTCTCTGCCTACGAGTCGGCAAAGAGACTCAAGCTCGACGGCCCGAACGCGCTCCCGGTCGAGAAGCCACCCTCGGCCTTTCGCCGGTTGCTCGGCCAGTACACGAACTACATGCAGCTCATCCTCGTTGGGGCGGCGATCGTCTCGCTCGTCATCAAGCAGTGGAGCACAGCCATCGTGCTGTTCGTGATCACCCTCGTGAACGCCGTGGTCGGACTGCGCCAACAAGGAAAGGCCGAGAGCGCGATGAACGCCCTCCAATCGATGATGGAGGCAACCGCCCGCGTCCGGCGCGACGGCGCCGAGGCGATCATCCCTGCCGAGGAGCTCGTGGTGGGAGATGTCGTGTTGATCGCCGCCGGTGACGAAGTGCCGGCTGATTGCAGGATCGTGAACGCGAGCGCGCTGCAGATCGACGAGTCGGCTCTCACCGGAGAGAGCGTGCCGGTCGCAAAAGACGCCACCACCCTGTCCGGTGTCGATATCGGAGCAGGCGAGCAATCGAACATGGCATTCATGCACACACCCGTCACACACGGGAGCGGTGTGTGCATAGTCACGGCAACGGGAAGCGACACCCAGGTCGGCAAGATCGCCCACATGCTGTCTGCGACGGCGCGGGAGGAGACGCCGCTCACAAAGCAGATGAACACCCTCACTCTCTGGATCGTGGCCGCAGCGGGGTTCACGATGATCGTGATGTTCGCTCTCGGCTTCAGCCGGGGGCAGTCCTGGAAGACCTTGTTCGACACGGCGGTCGCGCTCGCCATCGCAGCGATCCCACTCGCGCTTCCCATGGTGGTCCAAGTCGTCCTGTCCCTCGGCAGCGTGGAGCTCGCGAAGGAGAAGGCGATCGTAAAGGACCTCCCGTCTGTCGAGACGCTCGGCTTCACTTCGGCGATCAATTCCGACAAGACCGGCACGCTCACCATGAACCAGATGACAGCGGTCGAGGTCATCACACCGAAAAACCGCTACCAGATAACCGGGATCGGATACGGACTCGAAGGAAAGATCAACCACGCGGCTGGCGAGTCCGAAAAGATCGACGACGCCATCCTCCCGTACGTCGTGGCGAGCGACGCGAAGCTCGTAGAAGGAAAGGTCGTCGGCGATCCCACCGAGGGTGCTCTGCTCGTGCTCGCTTACAAGGCGGGAATGTCGGTCGACGAGACGCGCGAGCAACTCCCGCGACTGGCGACGTTGCCGTTCGACCCCGGCTACAAGCTCATGGCCACTTTCAACCGGACCACCGACTCGACAGGAGGTGAGGTCGTCCGGTGTTTCGTGAAGGGAGCGGCGCCTGCGGTCATCGGCCGTGCCGCTACGGCTCTTTGCAATGGAGAGAGCGTGCTTTGGGACGAAACACTCGAACGCCGGGCCCAGGAGCAGGTTGTGCGGATGGGAAAAGAAGGGTTGCGCGTGATGGCGAGCGCCTTTCGAGATCTCGACCCCAAAACGTTCGATCCGGACGGCGACCTGCTCGCCTTGGTCCACGACCTGGAGATGACGAGCTTGGTTGGGATGGTCGACCCTCCGCGAGACGAGTCGAAAGCCGCGGTAACCGACGCGCAGGAGGCACATATCAGGGTGCGGATGGTCACCGGCGACGACGTGGTGACAGGAGCCGCTATCGCCCAGCAACTCGGCATTCCGGGAGAGGCGATCCTCGGTGCGGAATTCGCAGCCTTACCGGAGAACGAACGATTAGAGCGAATCGAGCACATCGGAGTCGTCGGGCGCGTAGCGCCAGAGCACAAGGTTCTGTTGGCGGAAACCCTCAAGAAGAAGGGCGACGTGGTCGCCATGACGGGAGACGGCGTGAACGACGCGCCGGCGATCAAGGCGGCTGACATCGGTGTGGCCATGGGAAGCGGCACGGAGGTCGCGAAGAACGCCGGGCGCATGATCCTCTCCGACGACAACTTCGCGACCATCGTCTACGCGGTCGAACAGGGGCGCAAGCTTTACGACAACCTCAACAAGTACATCCGGTTCGTCCTTCTCGAACTGGTGGCGTTCGTGATCACGTTCCTGGGCGCGACGTTGTTCGACATCGCAGCGGGACAGCCGTTCACCCCGGTTCAGATCCTCTGGATCAACTTCCTCGTCAACGCTCCCTTCGGAATTGCGCTCGGATTCGACAAGGAGACCCCCGGCCTCATGAACCGGAGGCCGCGACCACGCGGAGACTCGATCCTCACCAGGGGGGTCTTGACCACGTGCGGGCTCGTGGGGCTGTACATAGCGGTCGCCAACTTGGTGCTCATAGCAGTCGGCAAGAACCACTACGGCAGTGTCGTAACGGGGCAGTCGATCGGCTTGGTGGCATTTTGCCTGATGCTCATCGTGGCCGCATTCGAGGCACGAAGCGAGACCGGGACCGTTTTCAGCGTCGACACCTTCAACAGCCCGAGGATGAACCTGATCGCTCTTGCGGAGTTTTTCGGGGCGTTTCTCATCACGCAGGCAGACTTCATGCAGCGCCTTCTGGGCACGACGCGTCTCAAGCCCGCTCAGTGGGGGCTTGGGCTGCTGGCAGCGGTCGTCCTGCTTCTCGGCTGGGAAGCGGGCAAGTGGATCGCGCGTCGGGCCGAAAGCGCGCGATCAGCCTCGAGATCTCCGATGGCTCTTTCTCAACCACTCGACGATGTCACGGGACTTCCCGGAGGCTGACCAGATGGCGAAGAAGAACGGCAAGCACCGACACCACCACAACGGAAAGGCCGAGTCTTCGTCGACGACGACGGCTGATCACGAAAAGGCGTCTACTCACGAAAAAGCATCCGCTCAGGAAAAAGCGACTGCCCAGGAAAAGAGGTCAGCTCGCGAAAAGGCGTCTGCTGCCGAAAAGACATCTGCTCACCAAAAACGGTCTGCTGAGGAAAAGGCATCTGCTCACGAAAATAAGACTGCGGTCAAGGGCGACAGGCCCGGAAAGATGAAACGGAAGGACTACGAGCACGAGATGCGACTGCTGCACGGCGGGCTGGTCGCCATGCAGGAATGGGTGAAGAACTCGGGCGCCAAGGTCTGCATAGTGTTAGAAGGACGGGACACGGCGGGCAAGGGAGGGACGATCAAGAGGATCGTCGAACGCGTGAGCCCACGTACTTTCAGGGTAGTCGCGTTGCCTGCTCCGACGGAGCGCGAAAAGTCGCAGATGTACGTGCAGCGCTACCTTCCACACCTTCCGGCCGCGGGCGAGGTCGTCATCTTCGATCGCAGTTGGTACAACCGAGCGGGTGTCGAAAAGGTGATGGGATTCTGCACTCCGGAGGAGACCGAACGCTTTCTCGCTCAGCTACCCGGCGTCGAAAAGGCGATGGTCGATTCCGGCATAATCTTGCTCAAATACTGGCTGGAAGTAAGCCCAGACGAGCAGACGAGGCGGCTGCGGAGCAGGATCAACGACCCGCGCAAGACCTGGAAGCTGTCGGACATGGATTTGAAGTCATATTCGCGTTGGTACGACTACTCGCGAGCGAGAGATGCAATGTTCGCCGCGACAGACACGGCTTGGGCTCCCTGGTACGTCGCGAACACGGACGACAAGATGCGAGGCCGTCTCAACATCATCACCCACCTGTTGAACCAGATCCCCTACAAACCGCTCCCACCGCTGGAGGTGACCCTGCCGAGGCGACAGCCGGCTCGCGGTTACGCCCCGCCCAACCTGCCGCTGCGTTACATACCCACCCCGTTCTAGAGGGTCTCGGGCACACCCCCTTTTAAGGGTTGGGGAGCAGGACGGCCTGGAGTATCACGCGAGCGGTGTGAATGCCTTCGTCGAGGTGACAGTCCCTAGATCGGTCGCTACTTCCACGGTCCCCTGAACGGCTCCGGTGGGCCGGTTAGATGCGGTAGACGCGCTCCGCGTTGGCTGCGAAGAGCTTGTCCCGAGATTCACTGTCGAGGCCGGCGGTCACCGCGCTGAGAGCGTCGTAGAGATCGTCGAACGTGCCGTACATCGAGTCCACGGGGAAGTTGCTCGCGAACATGCAGCGATCGACGCCGAACGCACCGATCGCGTACTCCAGCCAAGGGGCGAGATCGTCCACGCGCATCGACGCGAGCGGCATGGCCAGACCCGAAAGCTTGCATACGACGTTGTCCCCGAGATCTGCGAGCGCGTCGATACCGGACTGCCATAGGCCGCGTTCGTCGTCGGAGTTAGACCGCGGCCAGCCGGTGTGCTCGACGACCACCACCAGATCGTCGAGCTCGGCGAGCTGTGCCGCCGCAGCGCGAAGTTGGTCAGGATGCGTCATGAGCTCGAACACAAGGCCGCGGTCGCGCAGCGCGCGTAGCACCGCTGCATCGGGAAGTGGCCCCTCGAAGGCACCCATCGGGCGTACCCCGCGGAATCGCGACGCAGCCATCTGGCTGTCGATGACGTCGATCGCCTGAGCGACCGTTTCGGTCGGTGTGATGCCACCCACGATCGCGTCGGGCCCGCCGGTGGAATCGGCCTTCTTGTCGAGCTCGATGGTCTCGTCGATCGAGTGACTGCCGGTAGCAGCGGCGACGTTGACGAACTTCTCCACGTTCCAATATCCGGATTCCGCCCTGTAGGTGTCGACGTCGAACCGGCGGAACATCCTCGACGGGTCTCCCACCCCTTTTTCCTGGGGAATTGGGAGCTGGCCCTGAGGTCGCGAAAGGTACGGGTACCAGTCGAGTCGTGCAGGGTCCCACAGGTGTACGTGCGCGTCCACCACGCGGGTGGGCCGACTCGCCGCCGCCATCACGCATCCACCTCGGTCGCTCGGGACTCGGTCGCACGGGCCTCGGTCGCACGGGCCTCGGTTGCGCGGGCCTCGGTCGGTGAGGTTTCGGTCGTGGAGGCCTCGGCTGGGCAGACATTGGCGCCCACGATCTCGCGGAGCGTGCGGTCCAGCCAGCTGGGGACCGAGGGACCGCCGTAGGTGACGCTGCCAACTGGTCGTGGGTGACTGCGAAGGCCCACCCACCCTGCGCCGATCGCGAGCTCGGAACCGGCGACGGACGTCGCCTCGGACTGACCGATGAGGTAGGCAACGAGCTCAGCCGCCGGTCGGGCGCCTTGCTCTTCGGGGGTTTCCACGCTCACGGCAAACGCTCCGACGCGCCCTTGTGTCGAGCCTGCGGCCGCGCGAGCGAGCTGCGCCGCCGCCTGACCCCTACTTCGACCGCCTGACGTCGTGGCGTCGGTGATGGTCACGAGACGTACCGGACGACCGGAGGCTGCGGCATAGTCAGCCACGGCCCTCGCCCACGCGGCGTCGGTGTGGATGTCCTCGATTATCCCTTCGTGCTCGGCGAGCAGGCGCTCCCAGCCATCTATTCGTCCCTTGCGCAGCTCGCGACCCGCCGGCGCAACGACGACTGCGTCGATCGGCCCCGCCGATGCCACGAGAGCGCCCAACGCGTCTGCCGCGTCGCCAAATCCATGAGCGACGTCGACGCGGTGGCAGATGACAGAGCGCGCCTCGAGAGTCGCGGTAAGACACGCGGCCAAGTTCGGGCTGTCGACAGCGACCAGACAAGATTGGACGCTCGCCGACGCCGGTTCGGCGGGGGCAGGTTCGTCGAAGATCGACCCGAAGCGGGGATTGCTCGCTCCGTCGGTCGCTTGGCTCGCCTCTGCTATGGCGAACGCCCGTGGAATGACTGCCTCGAGCACGTGGGCGAGAGAGACGACGTCGTCGCTTCGTACAACCTCGAGAAGTCGGGGCTCGTCAATCACCGCCACCTCGCTTCCGCCCGCGAACAAAACCTGCCCGTTGCACCATCCGAATTCGTCGCTCACGAAGTGTGCGCCGAGTGGGCCCAGATACTCGGGGCCCGCCATCGAGCTGAGTGAGAGTCCGCCGCCGCCCCTCTCTCCTCCTGCTTTCCGAGCACGCTCGAGCGCGGCGGCGACCATTCGGGTTGCCGCTATGGGAGACATCGCGTTGACCGTGACGCCCGCGGGTAGCTGTGTGCCCAGCTGCCATGTCAGAGAGGCGACAACCCGTTTGGCGCAGCTGTAACCGCCGGCGTCAGCCGCCCGCCACCCAGACCCCGAGGTCACGCCGAGGATGTGACCGTGCCCGGCCGGCGCCATGATCGGGAGGGCTGCGTTCAGCACGTTGAGGTACCCGCCGAGATGAACGGTGAGGAGGTCGAGCCAGTCCTTTTCAGTGCCGTGGGCAAATCCGTTCTGGCGCGTGATCCCCGCGACGTTGACCACCGCGTCTAGCCCGCCGTGCTCGCCGACCAGCTCTTGGAAAAGGCTGCGGACACTTTCGCCGTCGGTCACCGATACCGACGAGGCCCGGGCGGCACCACCCGCCGCGACGATCCTCCCGGCGGTCGTCTCTTCTGGCTCAGCGAGACGCTCGGAACCGTCGAGGCTGACAAGGGGATCGGCGGTGACGACAAACCAGCCGTCACGGCCGAGCTCTTCGGCGATCGCCGCCCCGATACCGCCTCCGCCGCCGGTCACGACGGCGACAGGTCGACGCTCCTTCACGATGAGGGGGAGCGGACTTCGAGCTCGAGGCCCTCGAGGTCCCCCGCATCGAGCCACCCCTCGAGCAGCTCGCGGTACGCGAACCAGTCACCCATCCCGCGGCCATAATTCCCGTTGCGGGGGTTCAGCAGTTCCGGATGACCTTCGTTGTTGATGCGCGAAGGCGTACATGCGGACATGAGAGCGCTGCCGTCGACGAATGAGTCCACGATCTTCTTCGTCCACGCTTCCTCGGCCTCGGCGCTCACGTCGAAGACCTCGACTCCGCGCTTCTCCAACAGCCCGATTGCCCTGCCGATGAACTGTGCCCCGAGCACGGCTAGCTGCGTGTAGTTCACGGTGACTACCGCCTGCTGCCCGGGCGCCGGCATGACGAACATGTTCGGGAACCCGCGACTCATCATTCCGAACAGGCTGGCCGCGCCTTCGGCCCACTTGTCCGCCAACGTCACCCCGCGAC
>Ga0187783_10000611_pt1 | contig 26030 bp, 19 predicted proteins | sample 1015_SJ02_MP02_2_FD_132471 | JGI IMG/M metagenome (GOLD analysis project Ga0187783, IMG submission 132471) | Tropical peat soil microbial communities from peatlands in Department of Meta, Colombia - 1015_SJ02_MP02_20_MG | ecosystem: Environmental > Terrestrial > Soil > Wetlands > Peat | place...
AGTTCGGGCGAGCCGATCCTGTTGGCGGTCGCGGACGTCGACCGGATCTCGGGGGCGATCGCGGATGCGGCCCTCGCCCCGATCCTCGCGGCGTTCGCCTGGATGCGATGCTCGGTCTTCGTCGGCTACAGCGGGGGCCACGCTCCGTCTCGCACGCCGTTCACCCATGTCCTCCGGGTCGAGGGCCCGTCCGCCGAGCGGTGGGCCCAGGCGCGGATCCATGTCGAGAAGGGTACGGTGGACGAGTGGCCGACGGCCGCCGCCGGCCTCCTGCTCTCCGACCTCCCGTTCCTTCGGGAGACGTTCCGGCGCGCGATCCGATAGGAGCCCATCGCCGTGGAGTGACCGATGAGGGGTTCTCCGCCCGCTCGGACGGCAGGGGTCCAGGGTGCCCGGGGGCGTACCCGCTCCTCGTGCGAGACTCCGCTTCCCCCGGGCATCGGGGGGATGGCGGTCCCTTCCGAAGGGCGGGCGGAGCCGGAGCGGTTGCTGCTTGCCACGCTGACGGTCCGACTGCCGGATCGGACGTGGACCGGGCCGTTCTCCCGGCGCCATCCCTCGCATCCGATCGAGGTTCTGGCCCGGGGCGACGCGGGCCGGTCGGTCATGGTGGCCGATCACTGGATCCGGGGCCGCCCGGCGGGAGTCTGGGTTCGCGAGATCGCGAGCTTCCCGGACGTCGTGCGGGTCGAGAGCCTGGCCGAGATCGGCGAAGGTTCGCTCTACCGCGTGAAGTTCCGTGCTCCACCCATCATCGAACTGTATCGGCGGCTCGGACTGCCGCTCCCGTTCCCGATCCGCATCCAGGCCGGTTACGCACGGTGGGAGGTGGCCGCGCGTGTCCCGGACTTCGCGACACTCGTTCGCTTCGCGCGCGATGTCGACCCCGGAACGCGCATCAGCTGGACTCGCACGCCGCCGCTCAGGGACCACCTTCCGCGGCTCTCGGCGAGCCAGCTCGCCCTCCTCCACCGGGCCATCGTCGCCGGCTACTTCGCCGTGCCGCAGCCGATCACGCTCGTTGAGCTGGCGCGCGCTTGCGGAGAGGGCAGGGCCGCCGTCTCCGGGGCACTCGCGACGATCGAGCGCAAGCTGCTCGGGACGGCTCTTCGGGAACCGCTACGGGGGACCGCGAGGACCCACGGCACCCGCCACGGCGAGGAGCGCCGACCACGGGCCCGCGCCCGGCCGCGCCCGTCGGTACGGACGACCCGGTGAGCCCCAACTCGCGGCCAGCGGGTCTCGGCGTGGAGCATCTGCGCACCCGCGGTGGAAGGGTCGCGACGGCGCTGTCGCCACCCGCGATAGACCGGACGGGGAATCGCCAGCTCGAGGCGGCTGTTCCGCCCACGCGAGCCCCTTGCCCGGAGCCATGGGAGGGACCGGAACGAGGGGCCACCTCGCTTCAGCAATTGGCCGCCCGGTCCGATTCGGAACCGGTGGAACCCTTCGCCCCTGCGGCGTCGGGAAACGGAAGGGCCGGACCCGCTCCCGGTCGGTGGACCAAAATATCCAACACGAAGTCGGGCCGTCCGTTTCGAAGGCCCGAGAGGTTGGGTCGGATCCGCTGGGAACCATGCCGGAGCACCGAGGAATCGTGTTGACGAAGCCTGCGCTCTCGGACGACATCGTTTGGAGTTTCGTGGTTGCCGAGCTGGATAGCCCTCGTTGGCGACCACGCCTTGAGTCGATCCTGGACCCGGCGACCGTCCAGCGACTTCGTTCTAGCTCATCGAAAGCGGCCCGCGAGGAGGATCTAGAGCGAGCGCGGCAAGCGTTGCTCGCGCACCGCGGCCGATTCGTCGGCTTTCTCCTCTCGGGATCGACGACATGGCAGTTCGGCCGCATGTCGATCGCACATCTCAGTCGACTTCGAGTCATCTCGGAAAAGGACTTTGTAGAGCGGGCCCCGACACGGCGACTGACGGACTTCGCCCGGGAAACCGACCGGGGGACGCGGCCGATTCCCGACTTCGACGCGGGCTACGCCGCCCTACGGTCCCATTTCCGGGTGACCCGGTCTCGGGGACTGCCCATCCTGGTGGCCGAATCGAACCGCGGTCCCTACATCATCGCCGAGGGACTTTCCCGCTTGACCTGCCTCGCCTCTCTCGTGCGGGAGGGCCGTGCCGTACCGAGCCAGGTCGGGGTAATCGCGGGCACGAACCCCGATCTCTCGCATTGGGGCTGGGCATAATGCACCGGATCGCGCGTTCGTCCCCGACCCGGCAGCTCCTCGACGGCGGGACCTCTTCGACCCGGAGCAGTGGTTCGCACTCCCGCGACGGATCCTTGCCGATCCGTGGCGAGCTCGACCAAGCGCTCGTCGCGTGTTCCGAGAGAGAGCCGCCGCTGGACGGACCTGAACTGGGGGTTCAAGTCCTCGCCCTGGAGGCGAGCTCGAAGGTCCGACTGGCGACCCACCCGGGTCAGGAAGGTCCGGACCGCGTTCGGCACGAGCCCGGGTCGCTCGGTTGGGGTGTCACTTCGTCGCGCGCTCGTAGTGCAGGAAGACGGCGCCTCCACCCCGTTGGAAGGGCCGTGCTTCCACGAGGCTGAAATCGTGCCTCAGTGGGCTGCCCATAGGAATGAAATCATCGGGGTTGTCCGGTAACCTCTCGACATCGAACAAGGGCTTCCCTCGTCCGAGCACGCTGGGAAATACCGCCAAACGGAGCTCATCGACCAGTCCCTGACGCAGAAACTCCTGAAAGAGTCGCGGACCACCCCCGAGCAGCATGTCCCCACCGGGATGCGATTTCAGTCGATTCATCTCCGTCGAGATCTCCCCTCGTATCACACGGGACTTTTCCCAGGGAGCAGAGTCCAACGTTCGGGAAAATACGATCTTCTGCGCGCGGTCCGCGAACTCTGAAAATTTGCGAGGGTACTTTCCCGCGTCTTGGCTCTTCCGGACGCCGGGCCAGAAGCTCGACCACTTCTGGTAGGTGTGCCGGCCGAGCAGCAGGGTGTCGACCGAATCCCAGTAACGGGCGTGCAGAGTTTCCCAGTAATCTGAATCATCCGGATCACTCTTGTCGCCGTTGGCGGGCCATTCGGCGACCCCGTCAATGGTCATCTGCATCACCGCTAGCACCTTTCGCGTCGCCATGCCGGCGGCGACCGGCAGATCGGGTATATACCCTCGCGCGGGCGCACTCGACCGCCCCCGTAGCCGGCGAAACTCAAGGTCCGAGGCGAGGAATTGGGGGCCCGCCAAGGGCCTCGCTTCCAATCAACGAGAGCCACTTGAGTCCCCTTAGCGGAGGGACCCTCTGGCACGGCGTTACGCTTGGAATCGCCCTCGGCTGTATTGCAAGATCCTCGAGGGCCGGACCTCGCTCCTAGGACTGATGAAGCCGGGCGAAAATCTCTGCCGACTCCCTCTCGCTCGCCTCGGCCGGTTCGAGTTGACCCGCGTTTCGTCTAGCGTTCCCCAGTAGGTGGAGACCGCGCGCGAGTTCGGAGGCGTTTCCCGACTTTCGCAACCAATCGACTGCTTCCCCGAGCAGAGTGGCAGCGTCGGCAGTACGTCCTTCCTGCATGGCGAGCTGGGCGCGTACCCTAAGGTCGAATCCAAGACCGATGGGGCTCTTCACACCGGTCGCGGCCCGGTGGAGCTCACCCGCGAGCTTCTCGATTTCCTCCGCCCCCCGCAGCTCAGCGGTCTGCTGGAAGAGCGCATCGAGAAGCGCCGCACGGACACGAAGAAATGAAAAGCGGAATTTGCCGGTACTTCGGCTAACGGGATCCTCTCTTGGCGGATCGCTTCCCGGAGCAGGCGAATCGCCTCGGTCAACTCACCCCGTTGCCGATGCAGCTCCGCGATGTCGGTGACCACATATCGGAAGAGACTACTGCCTTCCGACACACCGGCCTGAGCGAAATGGCGCGCCGCTCGCTCTAGCTGTCCCCGAGCTATCGCGAGACTACCGGAGTACCGCTCGATTCGATTGTCGTACGATCCTGGAGCCAAGTCGCGCAGTTCACGGGCTTCCTGGAGCTCCTCCTCGGCTCGCTGGACGTCCCCTCTCCACAGAAGCGCCATGGCCCTTCGGCACCGGCCAAGGACTTCCCATCCGCGATTGCGAGCCTTCTGGGCCACCCGAATGGCCTCGTCCGCGAGGCGAAGAGAATCCGCGACATCGTTGGCGGTAGTGAGACGCTCAAAACTCAGGTTGCTCAAGCTGGAAAAGAGTTGATCCGGGACCTCCTTACCCGGTTGAGAAAAGTACTGAATCCCTTCGTTCAGTATGTCGAACATCCTATCTTTCTCGGTCAGCGGAAGGAGTTGGTAGAGCGATCCCTGGACCGCCATTTCTGCGTCCCGATCCCCGATTGACCGGGCGACCTCGATGCCCTTTTCGGCCATCGAGCGGGCTTCGGCGGGCCGATTCAGCTCGGCGAGTCGAGTGCCATACGTGTCGTAGACCCGGACAAGCTCGGGGCTCGGTGGAAGCCGTACAAGAAGGGATCGGCCCTTCTCGAGTATCTCGTCGACGAGTTGGGGACGGTCCGGGGCGAGTTCGGGATGCAGCCGGTAGACGTCCGACAGCCAGGAGCAGAGCCCCCCGGCCCTCTGCAGGTCGCCGGCCCTCTCATAGAGCTGGATCGCCTTCTCCCACTCGGTGATCGCGCTATCCAAGCGGCCGAGGGTGTAGTGGACACGTCCCAACCCGTCCAGGATCTGCGCACGCGCTTTTTCATCCGGCGCTTCTTCCTCGAGCTCGAGGGCCGTCCGATACTGGCGCTCGGCATCATCGAACCCATAGACCTTGACCCATCGCTCCGCCGCGAGGGTCGCATACTCCCGAGCCTTGGCGACGTCGTGACCTTCCCGGAAGTGCACGGCGAGATCTCCCGCAAACTCCTCCCGACGCTTTCCCGCGATCCTCTCGAGAGCCTCGGCCGCCTTGCGATGATACCGTACGCGGCGGGGGGAGAGCATCTCGCCGTAAAGCACCTGGCGAATCTGAGGGTCGGGGAAGTGGTAGGACAGCAGGCGCGTTGGGCGAGATGACTCCTCCAGCAGGCCCGCGCGAACCAAGCGCTCCAGCTGCTCGATCAAGCGTTCCTCGTCGATCTGGGCGACCTCGCCTAAGAGCTCGAATGGAAACTCAACGCCGAGAACTGCCGCGATGCGGAGCGTCGACTGGGTAGGTTCGTCCAGGCGGTTCACCCGCTGCTTGACGACTTCCCGGACGGTCTTCGGGATCCCGATTTCCTGAATTTCCTTCCGCTCCCAAACGCCGTCAGGAGTTCGGTAGATCGACCCTTCCTCGACGAGGGAACGGAGGACCTCTTCGACGAAGAACGGGTTGCCACCGGTCCGTTCATGAACTAGCGCGGAGAACTCCTGGGAAATCTCGCCCCCTCCGAAGGTCTTCTGGATCAGCGCGCCGACTGCGGCCTGGTCCATCCGGCGAAGCGGAACGATTGTCAGCAGCCGGTTCTTGCCTAGGTACCGGTACACTTCGGAGAGCGTCGAGTCCCCGCCCGCTTCCGGCTCCTGAGAGGTCGCTAGCAGCAGCATGCGATGGTTAGCCACCGACCGGACCACGAACTCGAGCAAATGCACGGAGGTGGCGTCGGCCCACTGTAGGTCATCGAAGAAGAGAAGGAGCGGAGCATCCTGCGACAGGTTGACGAAGAACTCCGTAACCGCCTCGTAGAACCGGGCCCGAGCGCTCTCCGGATCGGTGGGAGCGGTGTGCGACGCCGGCGCACCGACCTTTTGCGCGAAGGCCGGCGTAATCTTCGCCACCTCACCCGCGACCGACCACCCGACCCTCTGGAGCAGCGCGGGAGGTGCGTCGTCCAGGAGTTCTCGGACCATCTCGGCCCAATGCGCGTAGGGCGTCGCGAGTTCCCCCGGAAAGGCGCGCCCCCTCAGAACCCGAAATCCGGATCGCTCCGCCGACTGAATCGTCTCCTCTGCGAGACGGGTCTTTCCCACCCCGGATTCTCCGAGGATGACGATGACCGAACCTTCTCCCTTCGCCGCCCGGTCGAGTGCTTGATTGAGGCTCTGTTGCTCGATCGGCCGGTCGACCCAAGGCGTCTTCGAGGCGAGCGACGTGACCATCCACGGGAGCTCCACCCGATACAGGGGCACCGGAAACTCGACGTTCTTCAGGGCCGGGGCACCGAGTGGAACCAGGCTCACGTCGACCTTGTTACGGATCTGGTCATAAAGCGCCCCCGAGACGCAGATCCCACCGGGCTCAGCCATCGGTTCGACGCGCGAGACGATGTTCACCGCGTCGCCGTAGATATCGCCGCTCTGCTGGACCACGTCGCCGACGTGCAGGCCGATCCGAAGCTCGATCTTCGAGCTCGAGATTTTTGAGTTGCGTTCGTGCAGCGATTTCTGAATCGTGATCGCGCACCGGATGGCGTCGAGCGCATTCGCGAATTCTACGAGAAAGGCGTCTCCGATGGTCTTGACCTCGCGCCCGGCGTGGTCACGCAGGAGCGGACGGACGATCCGGCGATGCTCCTCCAGGAGACGCAGGGCGGCGGCCTCGTCCCGTTGGGTGAGGGACGTGTAACCCACGATGTCGGTGAGCATCACCGCAGAGAGGTGACGGCCGCCGTCGTCCATGGACCGCGCAACTTCTTCACCTATCTTAAGAGCCCGGCGACCCGGAGACGAGCCGGCGGAGTGGAGGTCTCGGGGCGCTTTCCTCGTGGACTCGGCCTGTCCTCGGCGCCGTGATCTCTTCGCACCGAAGGATTAGTTCACACCCTAGCTATGGGCTTTCGTCACGCCACGGTCGACTCCTTTGAGAGAATGGACACAAGTTCGAGGTAAAGCAGCCTCCGGGAGGACCTGAACCAAGAGTTCAAGTCCACGTTCTCGCCCGGGTCATTCGTAGAACCGGACCGAAAGGCCCCGAACTCGTCCGAAAGCTCGATCCCGGGTGACGACCTCTTCGCCATGCCGCATCGAGATTCCCGCGATGAAGAGATCCCCCTCCGAAAGGCGTTCGCCTCGAGACATAAGGTCGGCGGCGATGTGAGCGGTCGTGTCGACGGCGTCCTGATCGAAGGGCAAGAGAGGGAGGGAGGCCAGCAAATCGCGAACTCGTTGTAGGTACGCACCTCCGAGTCGCTGACCGCCCGAGAGCACCTCGACCCCAGCCGGCGGAGAGATGCTCACTTGAGTCCCCTCGCGGTCGAATGCGGCGGCCATCTCGACCGCGGATGCTCGCCGCTTCAGGAGGTCGATGACGAAGGTCGAATCGAGAGAGACCATTACGCCGCTGGCTTCCTGCCCGCTCGACGCTTCAGCTGCGACCAGCCGAGCCGCCCTGAGGCCTCGAGGAACCGCTCAATCTCCTGTAGTCGATCCTTCGGAGCTCCTTCCCAGGCGCCGGCGAACTCGGAGAGGGGAACCGAATGTTCCGCCAGCCGGCGGACCGTCTCGCTGAAACTCTCATGGGGATGCTTTGCTCGGCTCAGGGCGTTATACGCCTCGACTGTGATCGTGATGGTCTTTACCGCCATGGCGCCCCGACCGTGCGATGGTCAGTTCACTTAAATGTATTGTGGTCAGTTTATGGAGATAGGCAGCCACGGGAGGGACCTGAATTCAGGGTTCAAGCTCCGTCCGTGGGGGCGTGATTCCCGACCTGACTGACTACAGCCGGCCCGGCGCGCGATCGCGAAATCGGGATCCCGTTCAGAAATGGTCGACCCCGTCGAGCGGGCGTTCCTGCCCCCTTAAAGGCCAGGGGGTTCTGTCTCCCGAACGTGGCGCGGCACGCCTCCAGGATCGAACGGGCGGCCGCCCGGAACATCCTCCGCCGCTGTCTCAACGTCAAGCGCGGCGAGAATGTCCTCATCGAGGTCTGGGATCACAACCTTCCGTTTGCCTCGGCGTTCGTCGACGAGGTCTGCCAGCTCGGCGCTCAACCGTACGTTCAGTACCAGGACCGGGATGCCTTCTGGTCGGAGTTCCGACGGGGGAGCCCTCGCTACTTCGGAAACGCCGGGGCGATCGAGCGGGCAGCTCTCGAAGCCGCCGACGCCTACGTCTACTTCATGGGGCCGGAGGATCTCTACCGGTCCTTCCAGAAGGCTCGGAAGTCTCCGAGGTTCTGGAAGGCGTTCGTCGCCTACCAAGAGCCGTTCTACGAGATCGCCCGTCGGACGGGATTGCGTGGGTCTCGGCTGAGCATCGCCTACGCCGACCGGGGCGACGCTCGGAAATGGAACGTGAAACGGTCGACCTGGCACCGCGAACTGATGCAGGCGTACCAGGTGGACCCCCGGTCGATGCTCCGCGACGCGTCCAGACTTTCCTACTCGTTGGTGAAGGGACGGCGACTCTCTATCCGCCACCCAAACGGGACGTCGCTCGACTTTCGACTCAACGGGGCCCGGCCGTCCGTCTTCGCGGGGGTCCATGGGCGGGACGACGTCCGGCCCCGGACCCATGGGTGGGGCGACCCGACGGTGCTCAACGACCTCCCCTGGGGCGTCCTCTCCGTGAGGGTCGCCCCGCATTCTGGTAACGGAACATTGGTATCGAACCGACCGAGCTACTACGGGTGGGGCAAGACTGAGGGCGCGTGCTGGACTTTCCGTAGAGGCGCTCTGGTGGAGCGGCGATTCGAAGGAGGAGGCCGGGGGTTCTCCCGTCACTTTTCCTCCGCGCGCGGCGGCCCTGAGCGGTCGGGGTCGCTCCTGATCGGCTTGAACCCGGCCATCCACCGCGCACCCAACGTCCAGTTTTCTGAGCTGGCCGCGGTATCGGTTCAACTTGGGCAAGGCCAGATCTCGTCGGATTATCCATCCGCGCTCTACCCTAAGGCCACTCTCGCCGGGGGCACCGTCGTCCTGGACGACCGGCCGATCGTGCGAGCCGGGCGGATCCTGTAAGGTCGAGGTCGCGCGCAGCCCCGGGTCCATTTCTCACCCACGAGCTTCCGGCGAGGAATCTCGCCTGGTCCATCGCCCCCCATCGAGCCGCAGGGAGGGTCGCAAGGGCAAGCCAACTGGGGACGACGGGCCCAAGCTGTTCAGGCTCCCGGATCGCCCCACGTCGCCGGTCGAATGTCGGCGCATTTCACGGTGGGCGAAATGGCACGGACCGATGCCCCGTGGCTACCTCGATTCCGTCAGGTGTTCTGAGGTGAGAGTCGATGGATGAGCCCCCGCCCCCACGCGTTGGAGAAGGATGATGAATCGGGGGTCGGCCCGCAGGCCGTCGTACGCCGAGCTCGTTCTCAAGGAGAAGGAGAGCGACTCGAGTCGGCGGAGGTTGTTCTCAGCCAGGGCCTTCTCCCAGAGAGCGTACGCCGCATCGAGGTGGCCGAGCGCGACTTGAGCTTGCGTCACGCAGTGGTAGGCCACGGTCCGGCTCTCCGAGAGCCTCGTCAAATCGTCCAGGATCTGGGATGCCTCCGTCGATTCCCCGGCCCGGGCCAGGGCCCATGCCAGGTTCGAGCGGGTCAGGTCCGTCCGCTGAATCTCTTCGGCTTTACGAAATTCGGAAACCGCCTCGGCGACCTGCGACACTCCCATGTAGCACTCCCCGAGGCCCGTTCGGAACTCGATGTGGGCCGGGTCGAATTCCAGAATCCGGAGGAGGACCGCGATTGCCTCGACAAAGCGCCGGTTGTTCTTGAGAACCCAGACGAGCATCTCGTTCGCGAAACGGTCGAGGGGGGCGAGCTCGAGGGCGATCCGGGCCTGGACTAGGGCCTCCTCGACGCGACCGGTGGTGGCGAGCAGTCCCGCGTAGTAGGAGTGGTTGTAGGTGTTGTTGGGGTTCAGCTCGAGAGCGGTCCTCGCTTCCCGTTCGGACCCGACCATGTCTCCCTGGTAGAACTTGAGCGCGAGCAGAGCCGCATGGGCATCCGAATCCGAGGCGTCGAGCTCCAGCGCCTTCGTGGCCGCGGATTCCCCCTCGGCCCACGCCGTCTCCGCGGGAAGGGCTCCCAGCAGGTAGAGTGACAGATAGCTGTCGGCCAGCCAAGCGTACGCTGACGCATACGCCGGGTCGATCTCGATGGCGCGTCGGAAGCACTTGATCGAGCTGAGGAGGCTCGACTCGCGACCGTAATCGGTCGTGTTGTACGCGACTCCCCGGAGGTACAACGCGTGGGCTTCGGGGTTGCGAGTCGGCTCGGCCTGGACCTTGGCGCGTTCACCCGACGCAAGTCTCACCTTGACGGCGTCCGCCACCGTTTGGGCAATATCCGCCTCGATGGCGAAGAGGTCCTTCATCTCCCGGTCGTACGACTCGGACCACAGATGGGAACTGGTCTCCGAGTCGATGGCTTGGACCGTGACTCGAATCTTGTCCTGAGACTTGCGGACACTCCCTTCCAGAATCGTGCCGGCCTTGAGCTCCCGGGCGATCTCCTCGACGTTGCGAGTCCCGTCCCTGTACCTCTGCACGGACGTCCGTGCGAGCACTGACAATCCGCTGATCCGAGACATCGTGGCGATCAACTCCTCGGTCATTCCGTCGGCGATGTACGCGTCGCTCGGATCCGGGCTGATGTTGGCGAACGGGAGCACGGCGACCCGATGCGGATGGGTGACCGCGGCGCTCTGCGCCGAGTTGACCCACGGCAGGACAATCCGATAGGTATCGACCGGTTCCAGCACTCCTTTGAGCGGACGAGGTCCGAGGCGCTCGAACTGGTACGGAACCTTGTTGCGGACCTGGTCGTAGATCTGACTCGACGTACACACACCCCCGGTCTCCGCGAGGTGCTCGATCCGGGAGGCGATGTTGACCGCGTCCCCGAGGATGTCGGCCCCACGCTCCTGAACGTCCCCGAGATGGAGGCCGATCCGGAGCCGGAGGGGTGGCCCGTCAACCCTCGAGTTGCGCTCGTGAATGGCCCGTTGGAGCGACACCGAGCATTCGACGGCATCGAGAGCGTTGGAGAACTCGACGAGGAGTCCGTCCCCCATCGTCTTGATCAGCCGCCCGCGGGAGGCGGCGACCACGGGCTCGACCAATCGAGCCTGATCCTCCAACATTCGGAGCGATTCCGCCTCGTTTCGCTGGGTCTCGGAGGTAAAACCTTGCAGGTCGGTGAACATGATGGCGGCAAGGCGGCGGGTCGAGGACACGGGGGCGGAACCGGCCTCTGTTAGATTAAAACCCCGATATCGGGCCATTCCATCCGCGCTCTCAGCCGAAAACCGCGCCTTACCACCCTCCGGACTGGTGCTCCCCTGCCAGTTCGATCCGCGTGTAAGGGGATGTTCAGGACAGAGGCGGTCACGCCGTCGCGCACCCCCTCGATTGATCGAGCGGTGCCTCGCCAACGGGGTTCAGCAGCCACTGGAGGGACTTGAACCCCCGACCTGCTGATTACGAATCAGCCGCTCTGCCGACTGAGCTACAGTGGCGTCCGTCAGCGGCGATGCCCTCTTCCGCATAACCTTGGCCTACCCGCCCCGAGGCGCCGTGGACGGCACGCACGATTCCGACGCCCGCCAGCGCCTCGAGCGCGCCCGAGATGTCCCGGACAAGGACGGCCGGGTCCTATCGCCCGAGCGACCGGCGCACCAGTCGATCGCCGGTTCTCGCGCGGACGATTTCGTCTGAAGCGAGATGACGGCGCGAGGTCTGTCGAGGGACGCTCGCGGCGCGCCCGACGCGTCCGCGGCTCGAGGCGACGTGGACGAACCGCGGGTGGTGCCGGAACGCGGCGAACGGTCGGTCACCGCCCCGACGACCTTCGCGTCGGTCCGCCCGAACTATCGACGTCCGCGACGGGGCGGCTCCGGCGGGGTCGGGGCGCTCACGGGCGAGCCTCCGCGCTCGACCGCTCCGCTCCCTCGCGCAGTATCGCGAGTCGGGCGGGAGCGCGGAGGCGGTCGAGGTAGCTCGCCACGGAGGCCGGGACCCGGGCTCGCCAGTCGCCGTCACCGGCGAGCTCGGCACGGATCTGGGCGCCCTCGAATCGCTGCCGTTCGACGAGCGCGGGGCGCTCGACCCGATAGCCGGCCTGATCGAACAGCAGCTGGGTGAGCGGGTTGTTCGTGTAGACGCGTTCGAAGCGCGGCAGCAGGCTCTCCAGGTAGCGCACCCAGAGGGCATGCCGGTCGATGTCGGGGATCGGTACGGCGAGCGTGCCGGAGATCCCGGCCTCGGAGAGCGCCCCCGAGACCATCTCGAGGCGCTCGCCCGCGGTGAACGGATCGCGCCAGGTGAACGACGCCTGGGCGCTGCCGATCCCGAGGATCAGCTCGTCCGACGGGTGCTCCGCCCGCAGCGTGCGGACCACCGCGAGGTGACCGGAGTGGAACGGCTGGAATCGGCCGACCAGCAGGCCGCGCACGGGCGGCGCGATATCACTCCGGGGTCAAATCCTCGACGTCGTCGAGGAACTCGTCGATGTGCGGGCAGCGGGCGGTGAGGTAGTGACGACAGTGCGAGCAGTGCCGGTCGTCCCACGCCGGCCGCAGCTGGCTGTTGAACTCGTAGCAGGGCCGGTTCGTGAAGCGGTCCTCGTCGTCCTCCTCCTCGCCCGGCGACGGGCCGGGCAGCGGCCGGGGAGCGAGCGGCGGGTGCACGGGCGCGCGATACGGACCCTTCACGACCCCGCCGGCCGTCCCGGAGGTGCGGTCGCGCTGGTCGCCGGCAGCGGCGCGGTGTCGTCGGCGGTCCGGCTCGTCGCGTGGACCATCGCCGCCAGCCGCTCGAGCAGCGACTCCTTCTGGGAGCCCTGTCCGACGAGCGCATACTTCAGGACGTCCCGGAGCGTCCGCACCGGGATCACCTCGACCGCGCCGCGATAGCGCGTCTCGAGCACGAGGTCCTCGACGTTGTCCTCCGGGATGAGGACACGACGGATGCCGGAGTCGGCCGCCGCCTCGACCTTCGCGGTCACGCCGCCCACGGGCAGGACCTGCCCGCGCACGCTGAGCGATCCGGTCATCGCGACCGACTGGTCGACGGGGACGCCCTCGAGGGCGCTGATGACCGCGGTCGCGATCGACACCGAGGCGCTGTCGCCCTCGACGCCATCGGACGTCCCGACGAACTGGATGTGGATGTCGTAGCGCGAGATGTCCTCGCCCGTGTACTTCTTGATGAGCGCGCTCACGTTCTGGACCGCCTCCCGGGCGATCTCCCCCAGCTTGCCGGTAGCCACCACGACGCCGCCGTCCCGCGTCTGGGCGGGCGTCACCTCGGCGACGATCGGCAGCACGATCCCGGAGAACTCGGCCATCCCGGTCTGGGCGTTGATCGCCGCGAGACCGTTGACGACCCCGACCGCCGCGCCCTCGGTCGAGAACATGCGGTACTCCTTGCGCCGCTCGATGTAGCGGTCCGCGATCTGCTGCTCGAGCGAGCGGCTCGCTCGCTTGGCTCGGACGACCTGCTCGGCCCGCACGACCGGAACGCCCTCGCTGAGAGCGATGTCGCCGGCGACGCGCACGAGCCCGCCGAGCTCGCGCAGCCGCAGCGTGAGCTGCCCGGAGCGACCCGAGCGGCGCTGGGCCTCGCGCACGACCTCGAGGACCGCCCCCATGTCGAAGTGGGGGATCTTCTTGTCCTTCACGATCTCCTGTGCGACGAACCGGACGATCTTCATCCGGTTCTCCGGCGTGTCGGGCATCGTCGTCTTGACGTAGAGTTCGTAGCCGTAGCCCCGGATGCGCGAGCGCAGCGCCGGGTGCATCGTCTGGACGCTGTCGACGTTGCCCGCCGCCACCAGCACGAAGTCGGACGGGACCGGCTCGGTCTTGACCATCGCTCCCGCGGAGCGCTCGGACTGCCCCACGATCGGGAACTTGCGCTCCTGCAGCGCGGTCAGGAGCGAGTGCTGGCTCTCGATCTTGAGCAGGTTGATCTCGTCGATGAACAGCACCCCGCCGTTCGCGCGGTGGATCGCGCCGACCTCGACCCGGTCGTGGGGCGGCGTCTCGAGGCCACCGGACTGGAACGGGTCGTGCTTGACGTCCCCCAGGAGCGCGCCCGCGTGGGCGCCCGTCGCGTCGACGAACGGCGGCTTCTCGTCCGGCGTGTGCGAGACGAGCAGCTTGGCCACGCCAGCGCCGGCCTCGTTGCGACTTCCGGAGAAGCGGATCAGCGCGTAGAGGATCAGCACGATCAGGATCCCGAAGAGCAGCGCCGTCCAGTCCGGCGGGTGGCTCGCGAGCGTGATGTAGAGCGTCAGCCCGAAGACCACGAGCGCGATCACGACGAACAGGATCGTGCGCTGCTCGCGCTTCTGGGCCGCCTCCAGCTTCTGGGCGGCGACGATCTCCTTGCCCTTGCCCGACGGGACGACCCGGATCTTCGGTTCGTTGGGGTCCTCGTTGTTGGGGTAGGCGAGGATGTCCTGGAGCTGCTCCTTCGGCAGGAAATCGACCATGGCCCGCGCGAGCATGCTCTTGCCCGTCCCGGGCTCGCCGATCAGCATCATGTGCCGCTTCTGGGTCGCCGCCTTGCGGGCGACCTCGACGGCCTCGTCCTGACCGATCACTTGGTCCAGCAAGCGGGGCGGGACCTCGACCTGGGACGTCGACTGGTAGGGCAGGCCCCGCGCCCACTCGTCCAGGTCGCTGGGCGGCGTCGGTTCCACGGCTTCTGCCGACGGGGTATCCGCGCCTTCTGCCATGCCGGCTTCTCGGCCCGACGAGCGGACCGTCCGCCATCGGAACCATGCGTCGGAGTCTATAAATGCGTTAGGGCAGCGAAACGGCCCGGTAAGCGCTCGTGGCGGCAAACCTCGTCCCCACCCCGCCGGCGCCCGAGGGTCGGGCGTTATCTATCGAGCCGAACTCAGCGGGTGGGCGCGCGGCGTGACCGAACGGCTCGAGGGGAAACCGGTCGCGGAGGAGATCGCCGCGTCGGTCCGCCGGCGACTGGGGAGCGGCGCGCCGGGCGCGGCCCCTCCCTCGCTCGTGAGCGTGCACCGAGGCGTCGATAGCCCGTTCCGGTTCTACCTGGCGCGCCAGGCCAAGGTCGCGGCCGGGATGGGGGTGCGGTTCCGCGACGCGGCGCTCGCCCCGGGCGACGGTCCCGAGGCGCTGACCGCGCGACTGCGCGCGCTCGACGCGGACCCGAGCGTCCATGCGGTGCTGGTCGAGCACCCGCTGCCGCCGCCCTTCGACTTCCTCACCGCGCTCGCGGCCCTGCGACCGGAGAAGGACGTTGACGGGGTAGGGGCCGCTAGTCTCGGGCGGCTGGTGGGCGGACGGCCCGTTCACGTCCCCGCGGTCGCCCGAGCCGCGATCGCGATCGCCCGGCACTACGAGGTGCCCCTCGCCTCCGAGCGGGTCGTCGTGATCGGACGGAGCGAGACGGTCGGCCTGCCCCTCGCGCTCGTGCTGACCGGCCGCGATGGAGGCATCGGAGCCACGGTGACGGTCGCGCACTCGCGCACGCGGGACCTGCAGAGCGTCCTCGCGGGCGCTTTGACGATCTTCTCCTGCGCGGGGCATCCGGGCCTGCTCGATCGATCGAACGTTCCCGAGGGTGCCTACGTCATCGATGTCGGGCTCTCGAGCCTCCCCGATCCCGACGCTCCGGGGGGATCGCGGCCGGCTGGCGACGCCGACGCCGCGGCGCTCGACGGCTGGGCGGGCGGACTGACGCCCGTGCCGGGCGGGGTGGGACCCGTCACCGTCGCCGAGCTCATGGACGGGGTCGTCCGCGCGCGCGACCTCCTCGCCTCGGTCGGGGGCCTTGCATGAGCCCGCCGGCGAGCGGCCCCGCGCGCCGACCCTCGCGTAAGCCGCCGCTGCACTGCCGCGACTGCCCGATGTGGTACGGGGCGGAGGACTCTGGCTGGGGACCCTGCTCGATCAAGCATCGCCGGGGGGACCGACGCTACCTCACGTGGGGGGGCCACGAGTGCGACGAGGGCTACTCGCCGCCCGCCGCCGCCCCGGTCATGGCCCGCGCCGACCAGTTGAGCGGGCTCCGCTCGACCTCGAGCGCGTCCGCAGTCGGATACACCTCGATCTCGAAGGCGGGCCAGGGAAGGCGGCGTGCGACCCGGCGCAGGCGCTCCGGCGCGAGCTCGACCCGCCGTCGAGCGGGGTCGACGCGGTAGTCCGCGGGGGCCAGCCGGGCGCGCGCGGCGACCCGGCGGCTCCAGCGGAGGAGGTCGACCGGACGCGGTGACTCGACGATCCCGAGCACGATCGTGCCGTCGGACGTGCGTTGGGCGAACGGCGGTGCGGTACGCTCGGCACGACGCAGCAGGCGCTGACGCAGCTGCACGCCGTCCTTGAATCGCGACGAGCAGTAGTGGACCGGGATCGACACGTGCGCCTCGCGCACGATCCGCTCCGCCAGGGCCCGGCTCCCCCGGACGCCCCAGCCGTTGCGCGGGTCGAGCCGATACCCTCGCTCGTGCAGCTTCTCCTCGTTCGTTTCCGAGAATTCGAGCTCGTTGAGATTGACGAAATCGACGCCGATCCCCTCGAGCGCGACCAATAGGCGACGCAGCTCGACCTCCTTTTCCGGCAAGACCGGGATCTCGACCCCTCGCCGGACCCCCCACGCGGGGGCCGCCGCGAGCACGTCCCGGTAGGCGCCGCCCGACGCCGCGAGCGGTCCCCACAGGTAGTGCGGGATGTGCAGTCGGAACTCGTCCAGGCCGGCCGCCGCGAGGCGTTGGAGCTTCTCGGCGTTGGGTTCGTGCGTGTAGAGATGGATATGGTGCTCCGGGCCGAACTCCTGCTTCAGGAGGCGAACGTAATGCTCGACCCGGTCGATGACGCCGAGCGGGTCGCCGCCCGTGATCCCGGTGCCCGCCGCCCCGATCGACCGGGCCTCCTCCAGGACATCGGCATCGCGTTCCACCCGTCGCTCGTTCGCATAGACAACGTCGAGCTGGTTGCGCGTTGGCGACACCGGGCAGTAGAAGCATCGAAAGCGACAGAGCCCGGTCACGAACAGCACCATCTTGCGGCCTTCGCTGCACTGGACGCAGGCCGGTGAGAGCGGGCCCCGGTAGCTCGAGGCCATCGGCAATAGCTGGAGGCCGTCGGGGACCATCGGTTCGAACGAACGCTCGGCCCTCGGTAAAAGCGTTGCCGCGAGCCCCGCGATCTGGCCCCGCCGGAGCCCCGTTCGGGGGGGGGCGGCCGGCGCTCGGGCGCGCCTCGTCGTCGACCGGACCCCCGCGCCGCATGGTGGCCGAACGCCACCAAGTGGGTCCGAGGAAGGGTCGGGGCTTAGATTCAAATCCCCCGCCCGACTGAGCGCCCGCGATCTCGGAGGGCACGCGCGATGGAGATGCAACCGGGCCAGATGGCGTACGACCGCGCGAGCACCGTCTTCTCCCCAGACGGACGGCTCTTCCAGGTGGAGTACGCGCTGCAGGCGATCCAGATGGGCGGCACCGCGGTCGCGGTGACCTACGACACGGGCATCGTCTTCGTCGCCTACCGCAACCTTCCCGTGAGCTCCCTCGCCGACGCGGGCTCGATCGAGAAGAGCTTCGCGATCGACGCCGGTCTCGGATGCGTGACCGCCGGACTGATCGCCGACTCCCGCGTGCTGGTCGAGTTCCTGCGCGTCGAGGCCCAGCGGCACCGCATCACCTACGGCGAGGCCGCCGCGTACCCGCTCCTCGGCCATGCGCTCGGCACGCTGCTCCAGCAGTTCACCCAGTTCGGCGGCACCCGTCCGTTCGCCGTGTCGCTCCTCCTTGGCGGATTCAACGACGGCGCCCCTGGGCTCGTCGAGCTCGACCCGAGCGGGGCGACGATCGGATGGAAGGCCTACGCGATCGGCCGCAACCGCCGTGCCGTCGCCGACTACCTCGAGGAGAAGGTGACCGACAAGCTCGGCGAGGAGGCCGCGTTCAAGCTCGCGGTCCAGGCGGTGGCCGAGGGCTCCCCGACCCCGTTCCAGCCCGAGGCGCTCGACGCGGCGATCCTGGAACCGGAGAGCGCGCTGCGGCGGCTCGCAACCGCCGAGGTCGCGCGCCGCGTCCAGGGCCTGCCGTTCATCGGGGCCCCGGAAAAGCGCGCGAACGGCCGCTAGGCGCGCGCGGGGGCCGGGCCTCGCCCGACCTCGCCCCCGGCGCCGGCAGGATCGTGCGGATCGCCGCGCGTAGGAGCCGCGCCGTCGTCGTCGGCGAATAGCCGACGCTCAGGTCCCAGACGGCGCCGCGGAACAGGCCGAGGACGAGGAACGCCAGCAGCTCCGCATCCGTGTCGGACGCGATACGACCCTGGCGCTCGAGTTCGGCGACGAACCGCCGCATCATCCGGCGGTCCTCGTCGTGGTCGAAGCGCAGGGCGGAGCGGATCGCGGGATCGTGGGCGGCCTCGGCCAGGATCTCGAACCAGAGCGCGGTCTCCTTCGGCTCGAGCATCCGCCGTGTCATCCGCTCGAAGTCCGAGACGAGGGCGTCGACCGGATCCGGGCGGGCGAGCGCATCGGCGATCCAGCTGCGAGCGACGCGACGACTGCCGGCCTGGATCTCCCGCAGCAGGTCGACCTTGCTCGGGAAGTAGAGGTAGAGCGCCCCCTTGCTCACTCCCAGCCGCGCCGCGACGTCGTCCATGGTCGTGGCCCGGAAGCCCTTCTCCGAGAACAGGCGCTCGGCGGCGTTGGCGATCCGCGCCCGCGCTTCCGCCTTGTAGCCGGGGACGACCTTGGGCATGGACAGCGCCCGGAAGACGCTCGCGGTATAACCGGCTTTCCGTTCCACAATATGACCGTTAGTATGAAAACTGACTTATAGTCACTTATCTGTCCCACCCGCGGGGGCTGCGGCCGAACGCGCACCATGACCGACCTCGATCCCTCCCCGGCGCCCCTCGCTCCGACGACCGTCCCGCCGTCCGCGCACCTCTCGGAGGCCGCGGCGATCGGGGTGATCGTCGGGATCTTCCTCGCGATCCTGCTCGCGGGCCTGGACGCGCTCGTGGTCGCGACGGCCCTCCCCACGATCGCAGCCTCGCTCCACGGGGCCGATGGGATCACGTTCGTGGCGAGCGCCTACCTGATCGCCTCGACCGTGGCGATCCCGCTGTTCTCCCGGCTCTCCGATCTCTACAGCCGGCGCAACGTCTTCCTCCTCGCGCTCGGGATCTTCCTCGGCGGCTCGGCGCTCGCCGGCCTCAGCCAGAGCCTGGACCAGCTGATCCTGTTCCGCGGGATCCAGGGCTTCGGCTCGGGCGCCTTCCTGCCGGTCGGCATCGCGATGGTCGCGCTCCTGTTCCCACCGGCGATGCGGACCCGCCTGACCGGCCTGCTCTCCGGCGCGGCCGGGATCTCGATCGTGGTGGGCCCGCTCCTCGGCAGTTACATCGTCGACGTCACGAGCTGGCGCTGGGTGTTCTACGTGAACCTGCCGATCGGCGTCGCCGCCCTGGTCGTGCTCGCGCTCGTCCTCGGCCCGCTCCGGGCCGAAGCGTCGGGGCGCTTCGACGGGCCGGGGGCCGCGCTGCTCGTCGGCTGGGTCTCGGCGCTCATGCTCCCGCTCGTGGAGATCTCGGACGGGGCCTGGGCCGCGAGCGCGCCGCTCGCGCTGGGGCTCTTCTCGACCGCCGCGGTCCTGTTCGTCGCGTTCCTCGTCCGAGAGCTGGGGGAGAGCGAGCCGCTGGTGCCCCTGCGGCTGCTCGGCCGCCGGGTCGTCGCCGCGACCGGGGCGATCAGCCTGCTCAACGGCATCGTCCTGACCTCGCTGATCACGCTGCTCTCGGTGTTCGTCGGTGTCGTCCTGCTGCCCGGGAACCCGAACGCCGCGGACCTGGTGCGCGACGTGATCTACTTCTTCGCGATCCCGCTCATCCTCGGCGCGGTGGCCGCCGGCGGCCTGCTCACGCGATGGCCGTACCGCGTCGTCCTCGCGCCGGCGCTCCTGGTCGGGGGCGCCGGCGGGTTGTTCCTCTACGGGGTACGCGCGACGACCCCGCTGTGGGTGCTCTCGTTCGGCTTCCTGCCCGTGGGCGGCCTCGCCCTCCCCCTCATCGTCCTCGGCTTCGGCGCGGGCATCGGCCTCGCCGGCGTCACGATCGCGATCCAGAACGAGGTGCCCCGCTCGGAGGTCGGCGCCGGCGTCGGGATCGTGCGCTTCCTCCAGAGCCTCGGGGGCGCCGTCGGGCTTTCGCTGCTCACCGTGTTCATCACCTGGCGCTCCGCCCAGGGGCGGCCGGCCGCGCCCGATCCGGGGGCGGCGCTCGGCGCGGTCATCGCCGCCTACGACCTCGTCTTCCTCGCGATGGCCCTCCTGACGCTCCTCGCCGGCGGGCTCGCGCTGCTGATCGGTGGACGGGTCGCCGCCGAGCCGCGCCCCACTAGCCCGGGGCCGGACCCGGGCGCACCCGGGCTCCGTCCAGCTCCTCCCGCAGCCGGATCCGTCGGCGGGTCCGGTGGTAGGTGACGGCGAACCGGTGCGCCTCGTCCCGCACCGCCCGCAGCAGGAGCATCGGCGGCGCGTTCGGGTTCGGCTTCATCGGCGACGACCGGTCGGTCCGGTAGACCTCCTCCTCCCGCTTCGCCAGACCGATCGCGGGGACCCGCTCCTCGAGCCCGAGGGAGCGCAGGGAGTCGACCGCGGCCGACAGCTGGCCCGCGCCGCCGTCGATGAGGAGGAGATCGGGCAGGGGCTCGGCCTCGGCCAGGCGGCGGGCGTAGCGCCGGCGCACGACCTCGGCGACCATCGCGAAGTCGTTCGTGCCCTCCACGCCGCGGATGCGGAAGCGCCGGTACTCCGATCGCTTCGGGCTCCCCCGGTCGAAGACGACGAGCGAGCCGACCCCCTCGAAGCCCTGGAAGATCGAGATGTCGATCCCTTCGATCCGGTTCGGGATCGTCGGGAGGGCGAGGAGGTTCTGCAGCGCGACGAGCACCTCGCGCGGCGCCGGGCGCGGGACGACCTGGTCGACCGTCGCGCGCGCGAGGCGCTCGGCGAGCCGACCGAGCGCGGCGTAGCGGCCGGTCGGCCGGAAGTGGACCTCGACGCCCCGCGTCCCGAACAGCTCGTCGAGCGTCGCGTCGATGCCGGCGGGTCGCGCGCCCGCGACGTAGATGCGCTCGGGCAGCTCGACCCGCGCGCCGTAGTACTGGGTCAGGAACTGGCGCAGCACCTCGCCGGGCTCGGGGAGGTCGTCGGCCGGGATCGCCACCAGGTGCGGCTCGGTCCCGCGGACCTCGCCGTCCTCGACGCGCAACAGGCCGAGCGCGACCCGCAGGCTCGCCGGGTCGTTCGGGTAGGCGAGCGCGAGCACGTCGGCGCGCCCGGTGCCGCGACCGACGACCGACTGGCGCTCCTGGAGGGCGCCGAGGCCGGCGAGCGCGTCGCGCAGGAGGCCGGCGCGCTCGAACTCCTCGCGGGCGGCCGCCCGGCGCATCTCGGCCTCGACCTCGGAGCGGACGAGCGGCGCCTGGCCGCGCAGGATCCGCACCGCCCGCTCGACGTCCGCCCGGTAGTGCGCCGCGTCGATCGCGCCGATGCACGGGGCGCTGCAGACGCCGAGGTGGTAGTACAGGCAGGCGGCGCGGGGCAGGCGCACGCACCGGCGCAGCCGGAAGAGATCGCCGAGCAGCCGCTCGACGCTGCGGGCCTCCCGCGCGCTCGTGTACGGACCGAAGAGCAGCGTGCCGGGCGCCCGGCGGGGGCGCCGCACGAGGACGATCCGTGGGAACTCCTCGGCGCCCGTGACCGCGAGGTACGGGTAGCTGCGGTCGTCCTTGAGGAGGACGTTCTCCGGCGGCTGGTACTGCTTGATCAGGCTCGCCTCGAGGAGCAGCGCCTCCCGCTCGGTCGACGTGGGCACGAACTCGACGCTCGCGCTCTGGGCGACGATCGTGCCGTCCTTCCCGATCTTGGCGCGCAGGTGGTCGAGCACGCGCCGGCGCAGGCTCCGTGCCTTCCCCACGTAGACGATCTCGCCGCGCGGCGAGCGGAACAGGTAGACGCCCGGCGCGTCCGGGCCGAGGCGGAAGCCCTCGCCCGTCGCGGCGGCGAGCTGGCTCGCGGGGACGAACGCCCCGGGCGCCGGCCCCGCGCCCCCGCTCATCGGGCGCGCGCCCGGGCGAGCGGTGCCGCGCCCCCGAGCGCCGGAATGAGGAATCGGCCGGTGTGCGAGCCGGGAGCGCGAGCGACCGCCTCGGGCGTCCCTTGCGCGACGACGCGGCCGCCGGCGTCCCCGCCCTCCGGTCCGAGGTCGATGAGCCAGTCGGCCGACTTGAGGACCTCCATGTTGTGCTCGATCACGACCACCGTGTTGCCGCCCGAGCGCAGCCGGAACAGGACCTGGAGGAGGCGTTCGACGTCGGCGAAGTGCAGGCCGGTCGTCGGCTCGTCGAGCAGGTAGAGGGTCTTGCCGGTCGGCGGCTTGGCGAGCTCGTAGGCGATCTTGATCCGCTGGGCCTCCCCTCCCGAGAGGGTCGTCGCGCTCTGGCCGAGGTGGATGTAGCCGAGGCCCACCTCCGCGAGCAGGCGTAGGCGCGCGGCGATGCGCCGGTGGTGCTCGAAGAACCGGAGCGCTTCGTCCACGGTCATCGCGAGCACGTCGGCGATCGTCTTGCCCTTGAACGTGACCTGGAGAGTCTCCTCGTTGAACCGCCGACCGCCGCACTCCTCGCAGGCGATGTAGACGTCGGGGAGGAAGTGCATCTCGTAGCGCAGGACGCCGTCGCCCTCGCAGGCCTCGCAGCGCCCACCGGCGACGTTGAAGCTGAACCGTCCCGGCGCGAAGCCGCGGGCCGTGGCCTCGGGCAGGCTCGCGAACAGCTCGCGGATCGGCGTCATGACGCCCGTGTAGGTCGCGGGATTGCTGCGCGGGGTCCGGCCGATGGGGGACTGGTCGATGAGCAGGACCCGGTCGATCTCGTCGATCCCTTCGATGTAGTCGTGGCGGCCGGGGCTCTCGCGGCCGAGCCCGAGGTGGCGCCGGACCGCCTTGTAGACGATCTCCTCGAGCACCGTGGACTTGCCGCTCCCCGAGACGCCGGACAGGGCGACGAAGAGACCGAGCGGGATGCGGATCGGGTCGCCCTTTAAGTTGTGCTCGCGCGGACCGTAGACCGTCAGCGCGCGATCGGTCGGGCTCGCTCGGCGCTCCGGCACCGCGATCGTCCGACGGCCGGCGAGGAACTGCGCGGTCAGCGAGCGCGCTGCGAGCCCGATGCGATCCGGCGGGCCCGAGTAGAGCACCTCGCCGCCGTGGATCCCCGCGCCGGGCCCGAGGACGACGAGCCAGTCGGCGGCCCGCATCGTCGCTTCGTCGTGCTCCACGACGAGGACGGTGTTGCCGAGGTCCCGCAGCGTCTTCAACGTCGCCAGCAGCCGCGCGTGGTCGCGGGGATGGAGACCGATCGACGGCTCGTCGAGGATGTAGAGGACGCCGACGAGCCCCGAGCCGATCTGGGTCGCGAGCGCGATCCGCTCGGCCTCGCCGCCCGAGAGCGTGCCCGAACCGCGGTCGAGCGTGAGGTAGGTGAGTCCCACGTTCTCGAGGAACCCGAGCCGGGCGCGGATCTCCCTCACGACCTGGCCGACGATCTGCTCGTCGCGCTCGCTCAGGGGAAGGTCGCGGAACAGCCGCGCCGCGTCGAGCACCGTCATCGACGCGACGTCGGCGATCGAACGACCTTCGACCGTGACCGCGAGGCTCTCCGGCTTGAGCCGGCGGCCGCCGCACCGGCGGCAGGGGGTGAACGAGAGGAACCCGAGGTAGTACTCCTTCGCCCCCTCGCTCTTCGTGGTCCGCCAGCGCCGCTCGACCGCCGCGACGAGCCCCTCGCGCAGCCAGCCCGTGCCCCACCAATGGCCCGGGCCCCGGCTCGTCCAGCCGAGGCTGCGCTCGGAGCCGTACATCAGCGCCTTCCAGCCCTTCTCCGAGAGCTCCCGGATCGGCCGCTTCAGGTCATGGCCGAAAAGGCCGGCGAACGTCTCGAGGCCGCGGCGATCCGGCGTGAGCCCCCAGACCGCGATCGCGCGCGCGAGGGGCTTGTCCTTGTCCGGCACGATCCGATCGGGGTCGGCGTGCAGGGTCGCCCCGATGCCGAGGCACTCGGGGCAGGCACCGAACGGGTTGTTGAACGAGAACATCCGCGGCGTGAGCTCCTCGATCGAGAACCCGCACTCCGGGCACGCCCGCCGGCTCGAGAATGTCTCGCGGGCCCCGCCGGGGCGCCGGACGATCACGAGCCCGTCGCCGAGTTCCCGGGCGAGCGCGACCGATTCCGCGAGGCGACTCTCCTCGGACGGCCCGACCTCGAAGCCGTCCACGATCACCTCGATCGTGTGCTTCTTGTTCTTCTCGAGGCGGATCTCCGGGCCCGGCAGCTTCACCTCGACCCCGTCGATCACGAACCGGCGGTAGCCGTCCCGTCGCAGGCGCTCGAGCACCTCCTTGTGCTCGCCCTTCATCGACCGCACCACCGGCGCGATCAGGTCGATGCGCTCGCCTACCGCGCGCGCCGCGACGCTCCCCGCGATCCGGTCGACCGACTGCGGTGCGATCTCGTGGCCGTCGTTCGGGCAGTGCGGGACGCCGACCCGCGCGAAGAGCAGCCGAAGGTAGTCGTAGATCTCGGTCACCGTCCCGACCGTCGAGCGGGGGTTGCGGCTGCCGGCCCGCTGCTCGATCGCGATCGCGGGAGAGAGGCCCTCGATCGAGTCGACGTCGGGCTTGTCCATCTGGCCGAGGAACTGGCGGGCGTAGGAGGAGAGGCTCTCGATGTACCGACGCTGGCCCTCGGCGTAGAGCGTGTCGAAGGCGAGCGACGACTTGCCCGAGCCGCTCACTCCGGTGATGCAGACGAACTTGCCGCGGGGCAGGTCGAGGGAGACGTCCTTGAGGTTGTGCTGGCGGGCCCCGCGGATGCGGTTCGCCCCGGTCGGTCCGAGCATCGTGCGCGGCCGCCCCTACGCCGGCAGCAGCGAGCGAACGGTCTCGGTGAGGCGGTCGAGCACGTGGGCCTGCACCCGGGTCCCGAGCTCCGCCGAGGCGCCGGTGGTGTCGCCGATCACGCTCTCGGGCCACTCGCTCTCCGAGCCCGGACCCGGCAGGAACGGGCTGCGACGGTTCGCGACGACCGGCCGCTGCGGACCGACCGTCGCCGGCGCGAGCGCGAGTACTCTGGAGGTCTCGAGCCGGCCGGCGTGCCCGTCGCTCTCGGGCGCGAGGCGTCCCCGCAGCTCGTAGACGAAGTCGTAGTCGGAGAGGACCGCGATCCGGGCCGCGGGGTACGCGCGCATCGCCTCGTCCGCCGCCTCGCGCAGCGCCGCCATGTGGCCGCGCTCGGCGTGGCCGCTCAGGACGAGGATCCGTCGCACGCCGGTGCGAGCGAGCTCGGCGAGCACGCCGGCCGCGTGGCCCTCGAGCTGGGCGATCGACAGCGAGACCGTCCCGGGAAAGCGGCGCGCGCCGGGCGCGGAGCCGTAGGCGATCGTCGGGGCGACGAGGGCGTCGACGCGCTCGGCGAGCGCGTCCGCCGTCGCTTCCGCCTGGATCTGGTCGGCCCCGAGCGGTAGGTGCGGACCGTGCGCCTCGAGGGCACCGACCGGCACGATTACGAGCGGGTTCGAGGCCAGGCGACGCTCGAACGTCCGCGAATCGAGCTCGTGCAGGCGGCGCGACACCGTCACGGACGATTCGACGGGCCGAGCGTATTTAACCCGGGGCGAGAGGTCGCGGAACGGCCGGGGGTCCTGGAGGGCGGCGGCGAGCTCTTAGTGCCGCCGGTGCTCCCGTTCGGCTTCGCGCGTCGCTACGGGGGTGCGGGAACGCTGCCGGCGGCCGGGACGGCGTCGGCCGACGCCGGACGCTTGGCGCGGGCCGCGCCGCGGCTCGCGGCGCGCCGCCGCGGGGCGCCCGCGGCGCGCGTTCGCCGGCCCGCCGCCGGCGCGGGGGCCGCGGCCTTCTTCGCGCCGCGGGCGGCGGGCTCCTTCGCCCGCGTCGGGCACTCGGGGTTGATACACAGGGTCCAGGGAGGCCGGCCCGCCTCGATCGCGGTGACGACCGGGGCGCCGCAGGTCGGGCATGGCGGATGGTCCTTGTCGAGCCGGCCGCGCTGCGGCAGCGGATAGGTCACGCGGCAGTCCGGGTAGCCGGTGCAGCCGACG
>Ga0187783_10000612_pt1 | contig 25989 bp, 21 predicted proteins | sample 1015_SJ02_MP02_2_FD_132471 | JGI IMG/M metagenome (GOLD analysis project Ga0187783, IMG submission 132471) | Tropical peat soil microbial communities from peatlands in Department of Meta, Colombia - 1015_SJ02_MP02_20_MG | ecosystem: Environmental > Terrestrial > Soil > Wetlands > Peat | place...
CCGCACGTTGCGCCGTTCGTCGGGCCGCCCTGGTACGTCGCCGGCGCGTGGTTGACGGCTGCGGTCGCCGCGCAAGCGACGATCGTGCATTATTTCACGCTGCGAGGCGTCGCGCCCAGCTTCGTGCTCGTCGTCGTTGTGTGGTACGCAATTCGCGTAGACGCGCAGCGCGCTGCGGTCTACGGTCTGCTCGCGGGCGCTTGCGAGGACGCGCTTTCGGCCGGGACCGGCGCAGCCTGGATGATTTCGACCAGCCTGACGGCGGTGCTTGCGGGTCTCCTGTCGCGCGGATTCTTTGCCGACTCGATTCCGTTGGTGAGCGCCGTTACGGCGACCGCGACCCTGCTGCGCGCGCTGCTCTTTTGGATCGTCATGGCGCTGGGCGGCTATCCGGCCGGACTTGGCGCGATGCATTTCCACGCGGCGCTGCTGCAAGCAGCGCTCAACGTTACGGTGGCCGTCGGCGCGATGCTCGTGACGCGAAGGTTTGAGGGCGCGCACCAATGACCCGGCCGCCTGACGGCCGGCGAGGAAAACCTTGGAAACTGCCGGCCTGGCGCCTTGCCGGGTTCTGCGCCGTTGTCGTAATTTCGCTCGTCGCGCTACTCGCGCGCTTGATTCAAGTTCAGTTGCTCGACGGCGAGCGGTATCGAGCCGCGGCTCAGGAGAACCAGATTCGCTTGATTCCCGTTGCCGCTCCGCGCGGCATGATCGTCGATCGTCATGGAAACGTCTTGGCGCGCAGCCGCCCTTCGTTCGTGGTCGCTCTCATTCCATCTGAAGTGACCGACGCGGCGCGCGAGTTAAAATCGCTCACCCAAATTTTGCGCGTCGATCAGGGCCGCTTGTGGTACCGGTTGCTGCACCATCGCGGGGTCGACTACTCGAACTTCGACGACGTGGTCGCCGCCGAGCCGTACGGGCCGGTTCTGCTGGCGCAAGACCTTCCGGTTGCGACGGTGGCGCGGCTTTCCGAAGTGCTCAACGATCTTCCCGGCGTGGACTTGGAGGTGCAGCCGGTCAGGGATTACCCGCACGGCCGCGCAGGCTCGCATCTCGTTGGTTACGTTGGCGCCATCACCCAAGACGAGTACCAGCGGCGCAAGTACCAGGGATATACTCCCAACGACGTTATCGGGAAGGACGGACTGGAGTTTGCCTACGATCGCGATCTGCGAGGCGAGCCCGGTGGGGAGCGCGTCGTCGTGGACGCGACCGGGGCGGTCGTTCCCAACATCAAGCTTGCCTCGAAAGCCGCGATTTCCGGCGATACGATCGTTACCAACATCGACTGGCGTCTGCAGCGAATCGTCGAAGCAGCCCTTTCCACCGGAATAAAGACGGTCGCGCGCGGTCGTTCGCTTTCCGGTGCGGTGGTTGCCGAAGATCCGTGGACCGGCGGAATCCTCGCGCTGGCGAGTTATCCGAACTACGATCCGAACGACTTTGCCGCGAATCGTTACCAGCGCATCGCCCGCGATCTGACCGACCCCACCCAGCCTCTCTTCAATCGCGCCATCGCGGCGGCAACGCCGACCGGTTCGACCTTCAAGATGGTCACCGGTTCCGCCGCGCTCACCGAAAGGGTCGTGCGAGTCGATCAGGTCGTTTACGATAGCGGCGGCTGGGACTGCGGCGGTTATTACGCGCGCGACATCGCCGCCGGCGGCTTAGGCGACACGACCTTCGTACCGGCGCTGGCGGCATCCAGCGATGGCTACTTTTTCCGCTTGGCGTGGTGGCTCGGCAACGCGCGCCTGCGCAAATATGCGCTGGCCTTCGGATTGAATGCAAAAACCGGCGTCGATCTTCCGGGCGAGAACGAAGGCAATTGGCCGACCAATGCCTGGGAAATGCGCGCGTTCGGGGTTCCGATGGAACCGAGCGAAGCGTGCTTTCTGGGGATCGGGCAAGGCGCGATGCAAGCGACGCCGCTGCAAATGGTTAACGTTGCGTCGGCCGTAATCAACGGAGGCACTCTCTACACGCCCCAAATCGTGCGCGAAATTCAGTCTCCCGACGGACGGCTGTTGCGGCGTTTTCAGCCACACGTAATTCGGCAAGTGCCGGTAACGCCGTCGGCGCTCTCCGCCGTTCGGGCCGGAATGGCCAAAGTGACCGATCCGGGCGGCACGGCCTACGGCTTGGCGATCGACGGCTTACCGTTTTCGGGCAAGACGGGGACGGTTGAAACCAACGGCGGAAACGGACCCAACACGACGTGGTTCATCGCTTGGGCGCCCAGCGACCGCCCGCGCTTAGCGATCGCGGTCTTCATCGATCGCAGCGGCGGGTACGGCGCCACCGTTGCTGCGCCAATTGCGCGCGATATTCTCGTAAAGTATTTTAACAAAAAGCCTTAACGCAGCAGTTCGATCGTTGCGGCGATCCGTCGCCCGCGTTCGTCACGATGGGCATCAAGATATTCGTGAACGCTCGCCGTCTGCCCGAGATTCGTCAAAGCGCGGGCCGCGGCCAGCGCGACCGCCTCACAGGGATCGTCCAGCGCCCGATGGAGCAAGTGCTCCGACGCCTCGTCGCCGATGGCGGCGACCGCAAAGATCAAGTCGCAGCGCTCGGCGTCGGACAGTCCTTCAAACTCGGCGCCTGCGGCGTGCGTCCAGCTCGAGGCCGGAGTGGCGACGTGCCGGCGCGCCGGACGAATCCGCACCGCAACCGCGAGCGCAGCGGCCAAAAGCACCAGCAGCGTTAGTGCGGCGACGAGCATGCCGCGTTGGCCCAGCCGGCTAAGCGATGGCGCGCAGCGACGAGCACATCGCGTCCAGCGCTCCATCCAGCTCGGCATCGTGACGGTGCGCTAACGCGTCGATGAACTCGCTGGACTCGCAGTCGCGCAAAGCGCCGAGCGATTCGATCAAGCGGTCGCGATAATCGGCATACGGCGGCGCGTCATCGGGTAAAAGATGCGCCAGCGCGGCCCAGGGCAGTGAGATCGCGAGTTCGCTTCCCGACAAGCGTTCGGCGAAATCGCGCATCACGCTAGGCCGCACCGTCCCACGCAGCTCGAGCGCTGCGGTCGGCGATTGCGCCGGCCAACCGTGCGCGCTCGCCGCTTCGTGAAGAACCCGGCCGACGGTGGCACGCAGCGATGGTGTTTCGATATCTCGCGGCGCGATCGAGTAGCTTGGCAGTCGGAGTTTGATGAAAAGACGGTCGAGCTCTTCGCGCAGGGAGTCTCGCAGCGACGCCAGCGATCCGCTGTATCCGTCGCCAATAGCGTCGGGAAGAAAAGCTCTCAACGCAAAGAGATGCGTGACTAAGCTTCCAAAGCGCGCCTCATCCAGGAAGCGTAGCGTGCGTTCGAAACGGTCGCCGGCGAACGCCGAAACCGTACCCACACTCTCCGAGTCGTCGAAGCCGGCGGTCAGTTGTGCGAGTTGGGGCGTGCCGTCGCCATCGGCGATCGGCATCGCAGGCGGCAGTTCCAAGAAGCGGTCGGCCGCCAGCACGCGCGGCTGGGCGCCTAGTGCGGGGCCGAGCATGCCGTCCAAACCGAAGGGTAAACCCGGAATCGCATCGGCGAAGACCGGCGTGGCGCGCACGCTCAAATCGCTCGAAGCGATGGTGTCTTCGCGTCCGTCGTATCGGATCTGTGCGAGGTGAGCGATCGAGGTGCCCGCCGTCAGTCCGTTATGAACCACGGTGCGCCACTTGATCGCGACCTCCACGCCGGGATCCACTTCGTTGAGCACGATGCCGCGAGGTGTCCCAAACGGCGCGAGCGGTCCGACGTCGCGCACCGGGACATCGTTGACGGTGGTGGAGTTAGGCACGTATATCAACGAATCGGGTGACGCTATCGCCATCTCCACCTGGTGCGCTACGCCGTCCCCGCCGTTGCGCAGCAGAAGCCGCCACTCCAACGTCTCTCCCACGTCCACGACGTCGGCGGGCTCGCTGCGAAAGCTGCCGACGGAAAAATCCGGTTCGGCGGTCGTGACGATCGTCAGCCGCGCAAGCGGGACGGGAAGAACGGCGTCGGCGGTGAGCACGCCGTCGACCGTCACCGGATACTCTTTTGCAAGACTTCGCAGCAGGCGAAGTCCCAGCCGCGCTCGCACGCGGGCGCCCGAGGCGATTTCGCCCAAGAGCAGGGTTGACTTCTCGCGCGTTGCGCCGTCAACGCTTTCCAATCGGGCTTCGGGCGAGATGTACAGCCGCAACGAGACGTTGTGCGCCACGTCGGTGCCCACGTTGGCGACTGTTAGGTCGATTTGCGCGAGCTGATTCGGCCGCAGCGCCGATTCGTCCGCAAGCGTGAGCAGGGTGCTTTCCTGGCGAAATGCCGGATGAGAATCGACCCGCCAATAGACGTCGCGCAACGGCGTCTCGCCGAGCTCTCGCGTGTGCAGGCTTGCGCCGATTCGCAGCTCGGTGCGATCGGAGCACGGCGACGGTACGCGGGCACGAACGGTCAAACGGCGCGCGGCTTGGGCCTCCAGAGTTCCCAGCTCGACCGTATCGGCATACGATGCCCCGGCCGAAGAGCGGTCCAAGCTCAAGCGGTCGTTCCCTTCAAAGAGACCGACCTCTTCGAACGACGGCTGCACCCGCAGATGTAAGACGCCGTCGTGAGCGGCGGAGGTTCCGTCGTTCGACAACACGATGCTCGCCTCGACCGTGTCGCCCGGTTGGACGAGTGCGCTCCCGCGGCGCTCCACCAGGTTCCTGCGTGCCGGAAAGGCCGGTTCGGAACGGACGGTCACGCTGCACTCGATGCGCCGGTGCGAATCCGGCGGCGAGTCCCATTCGAGCGTGGCCGATGGGCTCAAAACGGTGCCGTCGGCCAGCGGGGCAGCAACGACCGCTTCGATCGCGAGCGTGACGCGATCCCCAGCCTCGATTCGTCCTAGCTGAAAACGCAACGGCTCCTTGCGCCGCTCGCGCGTCGCGCGGCCGTCGATGCTGGACGCGCCGCGAACCCAGACGAGCGAGTCGGCAAGCTCGACGTTCGCGCTCACGCGCTCGGCGTCGGAGGTACCGCCGTTATAGGCGCTCAGGCGCAGCGTAATTCGGTCGCCGGGACGTACCTCTTGCGGCGGCTCGGCGACAAATGTGGTGCGATCGTCGCTGAAGTCCGGCGCCGCGACGACGGTCAACGACGCCGGCTCGAGCGCGAAGGCGGGCGTTTCCTGTGAAGCGATCTGCGCGTGCGCCGCCACGACCCAGCCGTTGGGCAGCGGCGTGTCGATGCGCGCACGATAGGTAAGCGTTCCCGAGCCGTTTGCGGGAAGCGTGCGCAACACGACCGGCGCGTACGCGCGATCGAAGCCGGCGGCAAGTTCGCGCTCGATCTCGCGACCGTTGACGCGAGCCGATCCGGCGACGTAAGTAGTGTGCTCCGGTATTGGCGCGACCACGACGACGTCGTGTGCGCTGGACTCGCCGGCGTTGTGCATCCGAATGGTTACCGCGACGTCCGAACCGGGAATTGCATCGCGCGGAGTTTCGATCGCGATGCGCGTCAACGCATTGCGGAGCTGTGGCTTACTGCGCGCAATGAGCCGGACCACGTTCGATCCGGTAGGGGTTAGCTCAAACGAAGCGAGCGCCGCCTGCAGCTCGACTACCGTACCGTTTTCGATCGCGCCCGCGACGCTGTAGGAAATCTCTGCGTGGCGTTCCTCGCCCGGAATCACGTCGCCAAGATGCGCGCCGGCGCGCGCAAGGAACGGCGAATTTCCCAGTTCATCGTCAAGGTCGTTGCCGTCCAACCGTCCGCTGCCGACGAGATAGACCAGACCTTCGGGAAGGTTGAAGCGCAGTCGCACGCCGGTAGCGGGTGCGCCGCCGTGATTGCGAAAGGTGAACGTCGCGCGCACCGTCATTCCAGGTTCCAACTCGCGCTCGGGCGAAACGACGAGCGTCCGGATACGCTCGGGCAACGTCGGTGCTCCGGGCGCGAAGACTTCCGACAAGGGGCGCATGACGCGGGGACGTTTCGCCGCGATGAAGCCGTGTCCCGCGACCAGAGATGGGGAGGTTTGCTAAATGCTCGCAGTTCACGAAGATCGATTGGCGACCGCGGTTGCGCGACTGGGTTCCGAGAACGCGTTTGAAATTCTGGCGCGGGCGCGGGAACTCGAAGCGCGCGGGCGCCGCGTCGTCCATATGGAAATCGGCGAACCCGACTTCGATACGCCCGAGCATATAAAAAAGGCTGCCGTCGACGCGCTGTACGACAACCATACGCACTATACACCGTCGAGCGGGCTACCCCAGCTGCGCGCCACAGTCGCCGACTACGCGAGCCGCTTTCGCCGCCTAGAGCCCGCTTGGCTACCTGAAAACGTCGTCATAGGCCCCGGTGCGAAGCCGGTGATTTGGAACACCTTGAGTGCCTTGCTCGACCCAGGCGACGAGTTCGTGTACTTCGACCCGGCTTATCCCGCGTACGCTTCGTGCGCCAGTTATCTGCAGGCGACGGTTCATGCCATTCCGCTGCTCGAGTCGCGCAACTGGCGCATGGATCTGGACGAGCTTGCCCGCCGCGTCTCGCCGCGTACGAAGTTGGTCGTCATCAACTCGCCGCACAACCCGACCGGCGGAGTCCTTACCAGAAGCGACCTGGAACGAATCGCCGAGCTTGCCGAGCGCTTCGATTTCTTGGTCCTGGCCGATGAGATCTACAGCCGGAACTTTTATCTCGACAACGATTACTTCTCGATTGCCTCGCTGCCCGGCATGCGCGAGCGCACGATCGTCGTTGACGGGTTCTCAAAAGCCTACGCGATGACCGGATGGCGACTTGGATACGCACTGATGCCCGAGCGTTTGGCGCGCACCGTGACGCTCTTCAATAACAACACGTTCAGCTGCGTCGCGTCCTTCGTCCAAGTGGCCGGCATCGCGGCGCTCACCGGGCCCGACGAGCCCGTGGCGCGGATGAACGAGATCTTTCGCACGCGCCGGGACCGTCTGGTCGCCGGTCTCAACCAAATCGCCGGCATTTCGTGCCTGTTGCCCGAAGGCGCATTCTACGCGTTTCCCAACGTGTCGGCAATCACTGCGGACGATCGAGCGCTGGCGAAGTTTCTGCTCGAGGAGGGCGGAGTGGCATGCGGCGGAGGGTCGTCGTTCGGCGCCGCGGGCAAGGGCTATCTTCGTTTCTCCTACGCGGCGTCGCTGGAAGACATCGATTGGGCGCTCGAATCCATCGCCGCAACGCTGCCCAAATTCAACCGCTGAATTAGGTGCTGATTTAAGGCAGGCTCCATTCGAGCTCGGACACATTCCTCGCGCGACATCCTGTCGCGCTCCCATCGTCTGCCTCGCGCCTCCCGCCATCCATGGCTCCGGCGCTCGGTCAGACGGTCCTCGCCCCGAACGGAGCCTGCCTAAGTGATGTGACCAACCTGGCGCGCGGAGGCCGTTTGGATCGTCCGAACGGCCCCGTGAACGACCGTCAAATATCCGAACGGAGGATGTTGTAGTGCGCTCGCAATGGGTACGCTAAAGAGCGTGCTCATACCCGACATCCTTCCTCATCTTGGCCGTTACTGCGAAGTGACGACCCGCAGCGGCAGGCTCTTCGGTGAATTCGTTCGTCTGTCGACGGTGCTCTTTATGGTTCGTTCGCGTTGGCCGTCGGTTCGGACTGCGTTAACTCTTCGTGCCGACGAAATCGAAGAGATCGTCGATCTCCAACCCCCGCGTTCGTAAAAAGAGGGAACCGCCATCAGCGATCAAGCTTTCGACCCGGTGCAGTTGCACGAGGACTTGCGGCTCATTCAAAAGCTGCTGCTCATCATGGCCTACGATCAGCAAGAAGGCCGGCCCGCCGAACACGGCGCGCTGCTGCGCACGATCGCTCCGGAAGTCTGGCCGGAGCATTTTGGCTCCTCGGGCCGGACGTTCTAAAACCGTTTAAGTCAGCTGCATCGCGCGCTTCACGTCGGCCAGCACGCCCGACGCAATTTCGCGCGCGCGCTGCGTGCCTTCGCCGACGATCCGGGCGACGAGCGATGGGTCGCGGCGATACATCGTGTAGCGTTCGCGGACCGGTCGCAGATAGGCATTGAGCTGCTCTGCAAACTCGCTCTTGTCTTGCACGCAGCCCAAGGCGCCGGAGCGGCATTGCGCCGCCACGCCGTCGACCTTGTCGGGATTCACGAAGTGCCATAGCGCGAACAGCGGGCAGATCTCCGGTCTGCCGGGGTCGCCGCGCCGAATCTTCTCCGGGTCGGTGACCATGGCGCGAACCTTGCGCGTCGTCGTCTCTTCATCGTCGCTGATGAGTATCGCATTGTCGTAGGATTTGCTCATCTTACGGCCGTCGGTTCCGGGAACGTCGGGAAACTCAGATAGCGTGGGCTGCGGTTCGACCAGAACCGGCTTTCCTTCGCCGTAGAGATAGTTGAAGCGCCGCACGACTTCGCGTCCTAGCTCGAGGTGGGCGACTTGATCGCGCCCGACGGGTACGTACTCCCCGCGTACGATAGCAATGTCGCAGAGCTGCAGCAGCGGATAGCCGAGGAATCCATAGGTCGCGATCTTCGCGCCGAGCGCGTCGATCTGGCTCTTGTACGTCGGGACGCGTTCCAACCACGAAACGGGCGTTATCATCGACAAGAGCGCGTAAAGCTCGCCGATCTCGGGCACGCCCGATTGCAAAAAAACCGTGGAAGACGTAGGGTCCACGCCCGCGGCAAGCCACACCGCTACCATCTCGTCGCGCGCCTCGCGAATCTTGGCGGGATCCTCGAATTCGGTCGTATATGCGTGCAAATCGGCGATCTCAAAGAAAGCGTCGGCGGTTCGCGAGTACTCCGCCCACTGCGTCAGCACGCCGACCAAGTGTCCCAGATGGAGGTCGCCGGTCGGGCGCATTCCGGACATGACGCGCGGGCGGCGGGCGGCGGTAACAGTCATCCGCGCGTCATTGCTACCATCGCGGCTCAATGCCTTGCCAGCTGCGCTCGCACGTAGGCCCGTGCGCCACGGACGGCCTGCGCTACCGGCTTGCCCGCGCCCAGCTCGCAAGCCAACGCCATCGCTAAGGTGCAGCCGATGCCGTGCATCGCGCCGGCGATCCGCGGCTCGCTAAAAATCTCCACTCCTCCCGCGGCCGCTAGCGCGTCGGCTGGGTCGTCTTCGAGATGACCGCCCTTGATCAATGCAGCCGCGAGCCCACGCCGGTGCAGTGCGAGCGCGGACTCGGCCAGCGAGCTGCGATCGATCTTCTCGCGCGCCAGCAGAAACGCGGCCTCTTCGAGATTCGGCGTGAGGACCACGCTTGCGAGCGAACCAAGCTGGTCGCGCAGGGCGTGTCGCGCGGCCGAATCGGAGAGCGTGCCGCCTCGGCTCGCCGTAAAGACCGGATCGACGACCGCGATCAGCCACGGATGGGCCCGCAAGGATTTCGTCACCGCCTGCACGGCAGTCGCGGTGGGAAGCGCACCGACGCGGACCGCCGCCGCCGCGTCCCACGGTAAGGCGGTGAGTTGCGCGTCGAGCACGTTTGGCGGTACCGGGTGCAGCGCCGTTACGCCGCGGCCGTCTTGCGCGCTGACGGCGGCCACCGCGGAGAAGACGCGCGCGCCGAACTCCGCGCCAACCACGAGGTCGCGGCCGATGCCCGCAACGTTCCACGGATGCGTCGTTCCTATCGAGAGGACGATCAAGGATTCCACGCGTCGACCAGCGCCGCAGCCGCGCAGCGCGCGTCGGGAGCTGCGGAAACGGCTGAGAGGATCGCTGCCATTGCAGCCCCGCTGCGCACGACCTCGGGCAGATTCGTCGCGTTGATGCCGCCGATCGCGGCGACCGGCCGCGAGCTCGCGCGCACCATTTCGGCCAGACGGGCCACGCCTATCGGCTCGCCCGCATCGCCCTTTGACGAGGTCGCGTAAACCGAACCAACGCCGAGATAATCGACGTCCTGTTGGTTTGCCGCCCGCACTTCGTCGAGCGTTCCGCACGAAAGGCCGATGAGCCGATCGCCTAATGCCGCTCGCAGCGGCGCCGGACTATCGAAGCCGGGATCGCCCGGACCCAAGTGCACGCCGTCGCAGTCGAACCGCTCCACGGCGCGCCAGTCGTCGTTGACGATCAACAACGTCCCGCTATCTCTGGTCAGAGCGCGCAACGCGCCGATGCGCGCAGCGTCAATGCCGCGCTTGGCGCGATACTGAACGATCGTAACGCCGGCGTCAAGAACTGCGCGCGCAAGTTCCAACGTCTGCGGACCGTCGTTAAGGATTACGTAGATGCCGCGCAACCCTTGCGCGCGTTGCCCGCGCGTTATTCCCGCAGTCGGGTGCGTTGCCACAAAACGAGGTTGGCTAGTAAGTACGCCGCATAGATGAGTCCGATGAAGACGGCGAGACCGACGTTGTGCCGCGCGAGCGCCATCGGTACGAGCATTCCAAAACAGAGAACGGCCGCCATCAGCAGCGCAACGATGCGCGAGATGGGGAAAAACACGTCAGCGTTCGCGCTCGAGCAGCGCGTCGCCGAGACGGATCAGCTCCTCGTCGCTCGAAAAGCGAAACTCAATACGGCCGCCGCGTTCGTTGCGTACGATCGAAACGTGCGTTCCGAAACGCTCGCGCAGGCGGGCGACGAACTCCAGTTCTTCGGGCAGGAGCGCGCGAGAGCGCGGCGTCGGGCGCGGAGCCGGCGCGGCATTGGCCAGGCGCTCGAGCGCGCGTACCGTGAGGCCTTCGCGTATCGCGCGCTGTGCCAGCACGGCGCGTTTGGGTTCCGGCGCTGCAAGCAGCGCGCGAGCGTGGCCCGCGGTGAGCCGCCCGTCGACGAGCATGATTTTGATCGCGCTGTCCAGAGCCAGCAGTCGCAGCGCATTGGCAACTGCCGGGCGGCTTCGCCCGAGCCGCCGCGCGAGTTCTTCCTGCGTCAATCCGTGCTCGTCGATCAAATACTGAAACCCGGTCGCTTCTTCCAGCGGGTTGAGGTTCTCGCGCTGGAGGTTTTCGACGATTGCAAACTCCAGCGTTTGACGGTCGTCGCTGCTGCGCACGATCGCCGGAATCGTCGGACGCAAAAGCGCCGCGCAGGCACGCCAGCGTCGTTCGCCGGCGATGAGCTCGTACGCGTTCCCGCGCCGCCGCACGATAATCGGTACCAGCACCCCGTGTTCGCTGATGGAAGTCTTCAGCTCGTCCAGCGCGCCGGCTTCGAAGTGCTTGCGCGGTTGGAATGGATTCGGCGTGATCGCCTCGACCGGAATTTCCCGAACCGCCTCAGATGAAGCAGCAGTAGGAACGGCCGTCTCGCCCAGAAGCGCTGCGAGCCCGCGGCCCAAACCCCGTTTTGGAAGGCTCACGCGGGCTGCTCAGCCGGTTCGAGCATCTCGCGCGCGAGCGAAAGGTAGGCCTGCGCGCCGCGGCTCTTGAGGTCGAAGAGAATCGCGGGCTTACCAAACGACGGCGCCTCGGAGAGCCGCACGTTGCGAGGGATCTGCGTTTTGAAAATTTGCTCGGGAAAATACTTTTCGAGCTCGCGGATGACTTCCAGCGCGAGACGAGTGCGACCGTCGAACATGGTGACCAGTACTCCACTGACGTGTAATGCGGGATTGAGCGCGTCGCGAACCCTCCAGATCACGCCGGTAAGCTGGGCGAGACCTTCAAGCGCGTAAAACTCTGCTTGTACCGGAATGAGGCAATCGTCGGCGGCGGTGAGCGCGTTGATGGTCAGCAATCCAAGCGACGGCGGCGAATCGATCAGCACGAAATCGTAGCGTTGCGCAACGGGTGCGAGCGCCTGACGCAAGCGCGTTTCCCGCGACAGCGCCGCAACCAGCTCGACGTCGGCCCCGGCCAGGTTGATCGTCGCCGGAGCGCAGACGAGGTTCTCGATTTCAGTGGGCACGATCACGTCTTGGAGCGGTATCTCTTGCAACAAGACGTGATAGATGTCGTGTGCCAGCCGCACTTTGTCGATGCCCAGCCCGGTGGTCGCATTGCCTTGCGGGTCGGTGTCCACGACGAGCACGCGCCGGCCGTTTAAAGCCAGCGCTGCGCCAAGATTTACCGCCGTCGTGCTCTTTCCGACACCGCCTTTTTGATTGACCAGCGCGATGATGCGTCCCAGGATGTGGTGCTCCTAGTCTTCCACGGCGTCGAGATACTGCTCGAGGATGCTCAGCAGCAACGTCCGCTCGTTACGTTCGGGCTCATCGGTGACCTGCTCGAAAAGCCAGCTCAACGTCCGCCCGACGCGCTCGTCGCCGTGAAAAGCTGCCGGCGCTTGGCCCCGGCGGATAAGCGCGGCGACGACGTCGTCTCCACCAACCGCAAGATCGCGGATCGAGAAGGCCGGCTTGCGTGCTAGTTCGGCGCGGACGCGTGCCTCAAAAACCTCGTTCTTGCCGTCCCGCTTTGGGAGGCCGCTTCCTACGATGTCGGCATGGCGAAGTGCGAACAGGCGTTCGATTGCATCGGGCGAGGCGCGGCGTATGAAGCGCCGTATCCCTGCGTCGCCGATCTCCGGGTCGATGGAGTACATGTGCTGGCGGACGAGGTGTTCGGTGGCCTTCACAGTGTCGGCCGGAAAGCGGAATCGCTCCAGCATGGCGACCGCCATCTCGGCGCCCAGGATCTCGTGTCCGTAAAAATGGCCGTCCTTTTTGGTGCGCGGCTTGCCTACGTCGTGGAGCAAGGCAGCCAAGCGGAGCGTCAAGTCTACCGTACTGGCGGCATCGGCGGTCGCAAGCGCGTGGTGCCAGACGTCGTAGGCATGCCACTCGTTCTGCTCGACGCCCACGCCCTCTAAGAGCTCCGGCCAAAGCTCTGCAAGCACCCCCGTCTCGCGCAGCAGCTCCAGCCCGATCGATGGCCTGGCTGCTTTGGTGAAAAGCTTCGTCAGCTCGTCCTGCACGCGTTCGCTCGAGACCGTTCTTACCAGAGAGGCTGCCGAACGCATGGCCGAGCGGACCGCAGGCGTCACCGCATATTCGAAACGGGCCGCGAACTGAGCGGCGCGCAGCATCCGCAGCGGATCCTCCTGGAACGCTTTGGGCGTTAGGATATCGATTCGGCGCTTCCGGATATCGGCCGCGCCGCCATAGGGGTCGATGAGCGTACCCGAAGGCAAGGCTCGGGCCAGCATGTTCATCCGGAAATCCCGCCGGCTAAGGTCCTCTTCCAGACTTACCTGGGGGCCGCTCTCGATTGTGAAATCCCGGTGGCCCGTCCCCACCGATCGCTCGCGGCGAGGGGTGGCTACGTCAACCGTTTGGCCGCCGACCGTGAGCTTTAGAACCGAAAACGACGCTCCGACCACATCGAGGCGTCCCAACGGGCGCAGACGCTCGATTAGGCCGTCTAGCGGTACCCCGACGACGACGTAGTCGGAATCAACCGGCCCAGCAACCGGCTCGATACCGGCCCGGACTTCGTCACGTACCCTGCCCCCGACCGCAAAGAGGCTGTTTGCCGGAAGCGCGGCGGCCAGGCGATCGTCGAGCGCGTGCAAGTGGCGCATGTTCCTCTCATCCTACCGCAGGGATTGTTTCACGTTGAACATTTTGGCGGCCAGCCTACGAGCAGAGTGGGCGTTTGGCCGGGATCCCAGCGCGGCGAGGGAAGCGCAGCGGTGTTGGAGCCAGCTTTCGGACCAGAATGAGGCGGCGCCGGCCGTGAATCGCGTGTTCGGCTTCGGTCCTCCCGCCCAACATCAGCACGGCGTCCTCGAGCGCCGCTCGCTCTGCCTGACTGATATCGCCTCGCTGCAGCACCGCGAGGCCCCCAGGCTCGAGAAACGGCAGCACCAGTTCGGCAACCGTTGCGGCGCTGCCGACGGCGCGCGCCGTAGCGCTGGCAAAGCGTTCCCGCAGGGCCGGATCGTGCGCGGCCATCTCGGCGCGATCGTTCACGACTGCGGCCTCAATCCCAAGTTCTTGGCACAACTCGCTGAGGAACTGGGCCTTCTTAGCGGTGGCCTCGATCATGGTTAGCGGTGCCCGCGAGGCGAGCGCCGCAGGAATCGCCGGCAAGCCGGCGCCCGATCCGATGTCAAGGTAACCTGGCCTCAGGAAGGGCGCAACGGTGAGACTATCCAGGATGTGCTCGACGAGTTGGGCCCGTGACTTCGCGGCGGTAAGGTTGAAGCGCCGATTCGCTTCGAGGACCCGATCCGCGAAGCGCGTGAGCGATGGAATCAACCGCGATTCGATGAACGCCGCCTCGAGCAGCGCTTCGAACGGCGGTTCGTTTATCGCATCCCTAGACAGCGGACGCTTCGCGCTCGCTTTTGCGAACGAAGAGGGCCACGATGGCAACGTCCGAGGGCGTAATGCCCGGAATGCGCGATGCGACGCCCAGCGTGCGCGGCCGCAGCTTGAGCAGCTTTTCACGTGCCTCGCGCGAGAGCGCTCGAATGGCTGCGTAGTCAAAATCGTCCGGAATAGCGGCCTGCTCGGCCTTGGCTGCCCGCTCGATGGCCAGCTGCTCGCGGCGCACGTACCCCTCACATTTGAGCTCGATGGTCACGCGCTCGCCAATTTCATCGTCGAGCGCCGGTGTAAGGTGCTGCACAACATCGGAAAAGCCGATTCGCGGGCGCCGCAAAGCGTCGGCAACCGTACTGCCGGCGGCGAACGTATTGTCGGCCAACCGATCTGTGAGGAGCTTTGTTTGCTCGGCCTGGGCGCGGCCGGCGCGCAGCGCAGCTCGGCGACGCTGGAAGCTTTCCCAGGCGGCATCGTCAATCAAGCCAATGGCACGACCGAGCGGCGTCAGGCGAAGATCGGCGTTATCGTGGCGTAAGACGACCCGGTGCTCCGCCCGTGAGGTCAGCATCCGGTACGGCTCGTCGACGCCCTTAGTGATGAGATCGTCTACCAGCACGCCGAGGTAAGCTTGATCTCGGCCGATCCGCACTGCCTCCTGGCCGCGGGCGGCGCGTGCCGCGTTGATTCCCGCCAGCAGCCCTTGCGCCGCAGCCTCCTCGTAGCCCGAGGTACCGTTGAGCTGACCGCAGTGGTACAGCCCCGCAATACGGCGCGTTTCCAGCGTTTCGCGTAGTTCGGTCGGCGGCACCATGTCGTATTCCACCGCGTAGCCGGCACGAACCATCACGCACGATTCCAGGCCGGGGAGCGTCTGGAGCATCTCCAGCTGGATTTGCGCCGGTAACGAGGTCGAGAAACCAGCGACGTAGAGTGTCGGCTCCTCCCAGCCTTCGGGCTCGATAAAGATCTGATGGGTGGGATTGTGCGCGAATTTAATTACCTTGTCTTCGATCGACGGGCAATACCGCGGACCGATCCCTCTAATCAGGTCGAGCCCGTAGAGCGGGGACAGATGCAAATTCTCCCGCACCAACGCGTGCGTTCGAGCGTTTGTTTGTGTTAAGTAGCAAGGCAATTGTGGACCGGCAAAGCGAGGTTCGCTCGAGTATGAAAACAGCAGCGGCCGCGCGCTGGGCGCCTGCGCTGCCATAGCGTCGTAGTCGGCGCTGTGCTTGTCGATCCGCGGCGGCGTTCCGGTCTTGAGCCGCACCGTTGGAAATCCGAGCCGGCGCAGGGCGGCGGCGAGGCCAACGGCCGGCGGCTCGCCGTAGCGACCTTCGTCGAGCACGACGTCCCCACGGAAGGATTTTCCTGCCAAGAACGTCCCTGTAGCCAGCACGATGCTTCGGCCAAACCATGACCTGCCGTCGAGGCAGCGGACGCCGCGTGCGCGGCCGCCTTCGACGATCAGGTCCTCGACCATGCCTTCCACGATCTCGAGATTGGGTTGCGCGCGAAGCAGCGACAGGGCCGCGCCCGCGTACCCCGGTTTATCCATCTGCTGGCGCAGTGCGCGCACTGCGGGCCCTTTACTCTCGTTTAGAAAGCGGGCGTGGAGGCTGCAGCCATCGGCCAACCGCCCCATGACTCCGCCAAGCGCGTCGATCTCTCGCACGAGCTGGCCCTTGGCGCTGCCGCCGATCGATGGATTGCACGGAAGCGTGCAGATTTTGTCCGGGTTGCCGGTCACCAGCAGCGTGGCGGCTCCAATGCGTGCCGCCGCCAGCGCGGCCTCGACGCCGGCATGACCGCCGCCTACGACGATCGTGTCGGCGTCGACGCGCATGGTTACGCTACGCGTGCGAGCGCAGGCGGAATGAAAACGCCACCAAGATAAACCCGAAGATTATGGCATATGCCGCGATCAGCCAAATGATCGCAAGCGCGCCGGCAAGCGGAAACCAGATCATCAACACGCCGAATGCGATCGAGGCAAGACCGCCGATGATCAACCAGATTTCGTTGGCTATGTGTTTTCGGAACTCTACCGCGGCGACCAGCTCGAAGATTCCGGTTAGAAACGCCCATGCGGCAATCGTCAGATAGAGAGCGAGCAGCGTGATGCGGATGTCGTAGAAGGTGATTGCCGCGATCAGCAGGCCGACGATGCCTTCAAGCAGCAAAGGCCACCAGCGCTGCTGGTGTTCCGCCGCTTGTACCGTGGCTACGATTGCGAAGATGCCGTCCACAAAGGCATACGCGCCAAAGAGAATGCCTAGAACGACGATCGTCACACCCGGCCAGGCGAACGCCAAAACGCCGAAAACGATCGCCGCGATGCCGCGGATCAGCCACATCCACCAGTTTCGCGCTACCGCCTGGACGATCGGTCCGCTTATTCCGACGCTACTGGAGGACATTGCCGTTTGCCAAATAGACGCGGTTGACCGTGCAACGCTTGGGCGTAGGCCCGTTCCACGGCTGGCCGGTCAGCGCGTTGGTGAGGTTGTGGTTGATCTGCGCGCCGCGCGTGAAGCTTCCCTTGTCGATCAGGATGTACTTATGGCCGTAGTAGTTCACCAGAAAGTCCACCTCGGTCGCGGGCGAGTCGTGCGTGTTGTAGTAAACGATGTTGATGCCGTTGGTGAGATTGCTGCCGTTTGAGTTAACGACGCAGCTGACGATCGATACGCCGAAGGCCGAGACGTTCTTTGCTTGCGCGGTCGCGGGCACGACCAGTGCTAACGCTGCGGCGCCGGCGATAAGAGTACGCTGCACACGATCTCCTTTCACACCCTTACGGGCTTAGAAACTATTTTCCGATGCAGAAACGGGAGAAGATCCCGTCAATAATCTCTTCGGCGGCGACCTGCTCGCTTACATTCCCCAATGCCGAAAATGCGCGCTGGAGCTCGCCGGTTACGAAGTCCAGCGGATCTTGCGAGCGAAGCGTTCGGGCAGCGCGTTCGAGCGAGTCGATGGCCGCGTTCACCGCCGCGAATTCGTGGAGCGCGGCGAGATGGGGGCGTGTAGCGTCGAAGGCCTCGCCGCCCCAGCCGACCCGCGCAATGGCGGCCCGCAGGAGGGCGAGCGTCGCGGGCTCTCGGACGCTTCCAACCACGGCTGCAGGCACGTTCGCGGCGCCGGCGGCGAGCGTTCCGAGGTCGGCTTTGTTGAAAAAGACGATTCGTTCGCGTCGGCGGGTGCGCTCGAGCAGGCCAGTGCCATCCGCGCCGAGCGCTCGCGAGCCGTCGAGAACCAGCAGCGCGATTCGAGCCTCGCGCAAGGCACGCTCGGTTCGCTCGATTCCCATGCCTTCGAGGCGGTCGACGTGACCGCGAATTCCGGCGGTATCCACCAGGCGCACCGGGACCCCGTCGATTGCAATGGTCTCCTCGATTGTGTCCCGAGTCGTTCCGGGCTCGTCCGAAACGATCGCGCGCTCCTCGCCGAGCAGCGCGTTAAGCAGCGAGGATTTGCCGGCGTTGGGCGGCCCGACGATGGCTACCGGAAGCCCCTCGCGGACGAGTCGCCCGATCTCACCGTTGCGCCGAAGCCGTACCAGCGACGCGAGCAGCACCCCGATCTGCTCGTGAAATCGCTCGCGCTCGGGCTCCGGAACTTCGTCCGGGAAATCGATCGCCGCGGCCAGTTCTTGCAGCATGCCGGCCAGCGCTTCTCGCAGCGTTCGAACCTCGGCGGCAAGGCCGCCGCCGAGATTGGCCAGCGCCGCCGCAGCCGCGCCGCGCGTTTCGGCTTCGACCAGATCGGCTATCGCGGCAGCGGCGCGCAAATCCATCTTGCCGTTGAGGAAAGCGCGACGGGTGAACTCACCCGGCTGGGCAAGCCGCGCGCCCTGCGCCAGCAACGCCCGCACTACCTCGCGAGCGACCACCGGAGAGCCGTGAATTTGCAGTTCCAGCATCTCTTCTCCGGTGTAGCTGCGCGGCGCGCAAAAATAAATCGCCAGCCCTTCGTCGAGCGGGTCGCCGCGTTCGTCTATAACGGTCGCGCGCGTCGCCACCCGTGGGCGCAGAGGCCGTTTGGTTCGTACTGCGTGGGTGATGAGCTGGGGAACGGCCGGTCCGCTCGCGCGAACGACTGCGATGGCGCCTCTACCCGGGGGCGTCGCGATTGCGACGATCGTGTCTTCGTTGGTCGAGCTTGCGCTCAACGCGGATGGATCACCACCCGCCGCTCGGGCTCCTCTCCTTCGGATTCGGTTCGCACCAGCTCCGAGCTCGCGAGCGCGAGGTGTATGATCTTGCGCTCGGACGGAAGCATCGGTTCCAGTTTCTGCGGCTTCTGCTCGCGCGTGACCAGTTCGAGCGTCGCGAGCGCGAGATTCTTGAGTTGATCCGCCCGATGCGCGCGATAGCCTTCGGCATCGATCGTGTAATAGCGGCGATTGTTTCGCACGCCGGCGTTGAACGAGTTATTGAAGACGAGATTTAACGCTTCCAGTGTATTGCCGTGCCGCCCGATTAGCATGCCTAAGTGGGGGCCGCTGATTTCAAGATATTCGCCTTCCGTGCGGCTGACGTAACTGATCTCGACCGAGCGGACGCCCATCTTGCCGAGGATCTCGAGCAAAAGGTCGCGCGCCGGCATGGCCTCTTCGGGTACTTCGCCGCCGCGTTCGCGGCCGGGCGAGCGCCCGCGATGCGGCTCGCGGCGGCGGGAGCCTCCTCCCCGGCCGCCGGGTTTTCCGGAGCCGGGTTTCGCTCCGATCGTGCGATCGCGCACGTCCGCGGGCTGTTCTTCAAACTCAAAATCGTCTTCGTAGAGCATCGTAAACCTTATGCGCCTCGTTTATTCTTGCGTTTCGATCGTGCCGACCGCGTCTTGGGCGAAGCGACGCCGTTAACGGCGGCAGGCTGTTTTGCCGCTTTGACGTTCCCGTTGGCGTTTGCGCCGGCAACGCCGTCGGTGATTGGGTGCTCGCTATCGAGCAGCGCGAGCGGTTGATGGTAGCGGCGCAGCAAGTAGAATTGCTGGCCCATCGTAAAGATGTTATAGGCAAACCAATAGAGGACCATGGCCGACGGCCAGTGATACTTCCATCCGAGAAATCCGAGCATGACCGGGGAGATCACGGCCATCATCCGCTGGGTCTGAGCCTGCTGCGGATCGGTCGCCGGCATGCTGACGTAGCGCACGCTCAAGTACATCGAAAACGCGTATAGCAGGATCAGTACCAGATCGGGGCGCCCGAGATTAGCGGCGAGGATTTGAGCCCCGAAAATTGCCGGTGCCGATGCAGCGTGTGACAGCGCGCTGCCGACCCAGAGCCAGTTCTGGGTTTCGAACAGCGTCCGGTGATTGATGACGACGTAATAGACGCTGATGATGACCGGATACTGAACCAGCATCGGCCAGCAGCCGGCCATTGGGTTGACGCCGTGCTGCTTGTAGAGCGCCATGACCTCTTGCTGCTGCTTTTGCCGGTCGTCTTTGTAGCGTTCTTGCACCTTTTTCAGCTGCGGCGCGATCTTCTGCATCGAAAGGAACGCTTTGAACTGCGCGGTGTTGAGCCACCAAAAGGCCAGCCGAATCACTCCGGCAAGAATTACCAAGCTCCATCCGAGGTTTTGAACCAGCCGGTCGATCCCGAACAATATCCACGATAGGAAGCTGACGAACGGGTCCAGCCACGAGGTTGCCAGGATCACGTGCACCGGCGACTCCTCGATAAGCTCCCGGCCCGCGGTACGAAGTCGATTCCGCCGCGATGCCATGGGTGGCAGCGAGCTAAACGCGCGAGCGCGAGCCAACCGCCGCGGAGCACGCCGTGCTCGCAAACCGCCGTCAGCGCGTACTGCGAACAGCTCGGATAGAACCGGCATGCCGGAGGCAGCAGCGGCGAAACGAGCGTCTGGTACAGGCGGATTAGCGCCACCAACACGAGCCGACCGAGCGTCAACCCGCTCTCCCCAGCGCGGCGCTCATTTCGGCGCGCAGCTCCGCAAATGCGGCCCGCGCCGCGATCGGCCGGGCCACGACGAGCAGCCGCATCGCACGCTGTTGCGCGAGCGCTTCGTCGATGATTGCCGAGAGCCGGCGGCGCAGTTTGTTACGGATAACGGCCTTTCCAATCGATTTACTCACCGCGATTCCGACCAGCGAAGAGGGATCGCCGGGGAGCGGCTCGGTGCGATAGAGGATGAGACTTTTGCTCGAAACGCGCCGCCCTTGCCGGCGCAAACGGGCGAAATCCGCTTGGCGGCGCAGGCTTGCGAAGCTGCGCATCACACGGCCAGGCGATGACGCCCTTTCTTGCGGCGCCGAGCGAGCACCTTACGTCCCGATTTGGTTTGCATTCGTTCCAAAAAGCCGTGCACGCGTTTGCGGCGGCGATTATGCGGCTGATACGTCCGCTTCATAACGTCCCTTTAGCGAAGAGTAATGCCCCACACCTGATGGCAGACAGCCCCTGATTATAGCCAGCGCCGCCCGCCGGGCGCAAGAGTTCCTCGGCGGGGATGCACCCCGAGGTCGCCGTAACTTGCTGAAGTTTTGAGCCCATCGAGTATCCGGCCGCTCGGCCGCCGGCGAGTCGTGGTGACTGGGCTGGGGGCCGTCACGCCCGTCGGCAACACCCGCGAAGAGTTCTGGAGACGTCTGATCGCCGGCGAGTCGGGTATCGCTCCAATTACGGCTTTTGACGCAGCTCGTTTCGATGCGCGCATTGCCGGCGAAGTCAAGGACTTCGATCCCGAACAGCTCATCGGCCGCAAGGAGGCGCGGCGCATGGACCGGTTCACGCAGTTCGGGTTCGTAGCCGCGCGCGAAGCGATCGCCGATGCGAAGCTGCCCGAAGATCCGGAGTTCAAGGAACGCGTGGGCGGAGTGATCGGAACCGGTATCGGCGGGATAATAACCTTCTGGAAAAACTCCGACAAAGCCAACGAAAATGGAACCTGGTCGAAGGTGACGCCGTTTTTCATCCCGATGCTCATGGCCAACGCTGCGACGGCGCACATCTCCATGGCCTACGGCTATCGCGGCCCATTCTTTGCCGCGGCCAGCGCTTGCGCGAGCGCCAACGACGCTATTTCCACGGCCTACAATTCGATCGCGTACGGCGACGCGATCGCGATGATCACCGGCGGAAGCGAAGCGACGGTATCACCGCTGGCCATTGGCGGCTTTTGTTCGATGAAAGCGCTCTCCACCAGAAACGACGAACCATTTCGCGCCAGCCGCCCGTTCGATCGCGAACGAGACGGCTTCGTGCTGGGTGAAGGCGCCGGCATACTGGTGCTCGAGGAATACGAACACGCGCGTGCGCGCGGTGCGTCCATCTACTGCGAGTTGCTCGGCTACGGACAATCCAGCGATGCCTACGACCTCGTCGCGCCGGATCCTGACGGAAACGGCGTGCTGCTCGCCTTCGCGCGCGCTTTTGCCAGCGCCGGCATTTCGCCCGCCGAAGTTGACTACATCAACGCCCACGGAACGTCAACGCCGGTCGGAGATCCGGCGGAATCGAAGGCCATTGAAAAGACCTTCGGCGAGCACGCGTTCAAGATTGGGGTCAGCTCGACTAAATCAATGCACGGTCACGCGCTTGGAGCGGCGGGCGGCATCGAGGGCGTGGCGACTGCGCTTGCGGTGGCAAACGACCTCATGCCGCCGACCATCAACTACGAGTTTCCGGATCCCGAGTGCCGGCTCGACTACGTGCCCAACGTCGCTCGCCGCGCGACCATCCGGACGGCGCTCTCGAACTCGTTCGGCTTCGGCGGACATAATAGCGTGATCGTATTCGGCAAGGTCCGCGGCGCGGAGTAGCGGCAGGCGTTTGTAGTGAGCGGTGAGGCGTATCGCAGGCGCTTGCGCGCGTTGCTTCGCCTTGCGGGCGTGCGAAGGGCGAACGACGTGGCGCTCTTCGAGGAAGCGTTCGTCCACCAGAGTTACGCAAGGGAACGAGGCGGCCTCTCCAACGACCGGTTGGAGTTTCTCGGCGACTCGGTGCTGGGCTGCATCACCGCGGAGTGGCTTTTCAAACGATTCGACGAGCCTGAAGGATTGCTCACCTTACGCCGGGCAGCCATCGTCAATGACGCGCGGCTCGCGGTCACGGCCAAGCGGCTTGGCTTTGGTGCGCTGACGCAACTCGGCGTCGGAATGCGCGCCGCCGGCGGAGCTGAGAACACGTCCGTACTTGCTGACGCGGTCGAGGCCTTCGTGGGCGCGCTATTTCTGCGTTTCGGTTTGGAGGCGGCGCGGCAGTTCGTCGTCGAGCAGCACATCGAGCAGTTCGATCACCGTGCGGACGCGCTGCTCGATGCCAAGACGCGCTTGCAGCACTACGCGCAGGAGCATCTGGCTGCGACGCCGGTCTATCGCGAAACGAGTCGCGGCACGCCGCAGCGTCCCGCATTCAGATCGCGCGTCAGCGTGAGCGGCAAGATACTCGGTCGAGGCGAAGGACTATCGAAGAAGGCCGCACAGCAGGCCGCCGCGCAAACGGCACTGCTGTCGATTGCGGGCTCCGAAGGGGACCCGCGCAGCGATAGTGATCGCGGGGGCGTGGAGCCGCGTCTTCGGGGCAAAGTTCCGAAGGCGCAGGCGGAACGCCAAAGCGTTGCGCGGAGTGCAACGCGTTTAAAATGAAACTGCGCCGCATTCGGTCTTTTGGATTCAAGACGTTCGCGGAGCCGACGGTTCTTGAGTTCGGCCAGGGCGTTACGGCGATCGTCGGGCCCAACGGTTCGGGCAAATCCAACTTGGTGGACGCATTTCGCTGGGCTCTGGGCGAGACGGCAACCAGAAGCCTGCGTTCGCGCACGCTCGAGGACGTAATCTTCTCAGGCAACGAGTTGCGCAAGCCGCTTGGTTTGGCCGAAGTCTCGGTTCTCTTCGACAACGCCGACGGTACCTTGCCGATCGCCTTTAGCGAAGTCGAGATTACCCGTCGCGCCTATCGCGTGGGCGAAAGCGAATACTTCATCAACCGCACGCAGGTGCGCTTGAAGGACGTCGTCGATTTGCTGATGGGCACGGGTCTGGGACCCGGATCGTACGCAATCGTGTCTCAAGGACAGATCGACGCGATTCTCACCAGCAAGCCGGTCGACCGCCGCGCGCTTTTTGAAGAAACGGCGGGCATCGGGAAGTTCCTGTCGCGCAAAGCGGAATCGATGCGCCGGCTCGAGCGCACCGAACAAAATGGAATTCGGATAAGCGACCTCATCGCGGAGCTCGAGCGACGCATACCCGAACTCGAAACGCAGATGCGCCGAGCGCGGCGCTACCGCCGCGTCAACGCGCGCGTACGGGATCTCGAGATCCTGGGATATTTACGGGCTACCCACACGCGCCGCGCAGAGTCGGCCTCGCTGCGCGAGCAAATCGCCAAAAACGAAGAACTTCGGGCTGCCGCGGCGGGGCGGACGGAATCGCTTTCCAGCGGACTCGCGCAAATGCGGACGCAGTTGTACCGGCGCGAGCTCGAGCTGGAGGAGCTTCGCTCCGCGGCGCAGAGCAAGCGCGCCGAGCTCGCGCGCCTGGAGGCACAGTACGCCGCAGCGCTGGCTAGACGCGAAGCCTTGGAACGGCAGTCCACGCAGACCTCCGAAGACGCCGCGCGGGCCGCTGCGGAACGTGAGTCGTTGATCGATGCAATCGCCGCACTGGAAACGCGGCTCGCACCGCTCGCCGGTGAGATCGAAAGCGCGCGTGAAGACGAGGCCGCCGCCGGCGCCGCGCTGTCCACCGCGCGCGCCAAACTCGAGACGCTCTTCGAACAGCTGCGCGAGCTAGAGTCCGCGAGCGCGCAGTTGGCCGCGCGTAAGGCGGAGCGGCGGGTGCGCGCGGCCGGCCTGCGCGCCGAAGCGGAGCGTCTCGAAGAGGAAGAGCGAGCGGCGCGCGAACGCGCCGAACAGCTCGAGATCTCGGCCGGTGCAGCGCAGCACCGTCACGGAGAACACCGGCGAGCGCTAGAAAAAGCTGAGGAACAATTGCTCGACGCTCGGGGCCGCGCGGAAGACGCGCAGCGCGAGGCGTCGGACGTCCAGCAGAACGTCGCAGCAGCTTTGGCGCTGCATCGCGATCGCTCCGGAGAAGTGAAAGCCGCAGAGTCGCGTCTGCACACGATCGAAGAGTTGGAGAACTCGCTCGAAGGACACGTCCCCGGAACGCGTGCCGTAGTGGATGCGTGGCAGCGCGGTGAGTTGCGCGGCATCGAAGGGATCGTTTCGAATTTGATCGCTACCGACGAACGCTACGCTCGCGCCTTAGACGTTGCATTCGGCGCGCGGCTCTCGAACGTGGTGACGACGACGTCCGAGGACGCGGAGCGTTGCGTCGAGTTCCTCAATCGAAAGGAGGCCGGACGCGCGACCTTCCTGCCGCTCGACACTCTTGCAAACCGCGAGGGGCGACGCCTGGACGAACGGGTCGGCGCGCGAGCCGGCGTTATCGGTTACGCGCATACCTTGGTGCGTACGCAAGCGCAGTTCACCGGAATCGTTAACTTTCTGGTCGGTAACGTTTTGATCGTGGATCGGCTGGAAACGGGCATCGAGTTGGTTCGCGGACAAGGCCTTCGCGACACGATCGTTACGCTTGGCGGGGAGCAAATCACCGGCGGCGGCGCAATCACCGGCGGACGCTTCCAGCGCGAGCGATCCATTCTGTCGCGACGATTCCAAGCGGCTAATCTGCGCGAGTCGCTGACCGAGTTGCGCGCGAAGCTCGAAGAGGCCGAGCAAGCACTGCGGGCCGCTCACCTCGGCGCCGACAGCGCGATCGGTAACCGCGACGTAGCTCGCGAGCAACAGCTGCGGCTCGAGTCGGTGCTGGTCGGCCTACGGGCCGAAATCGCGGCGCTGGCGACCGAGGTCGAGCGTACGCGGGGCGAACTGGAGAACGCGCGCGCTGCAGCGACGAATTTGCGCGCGCGCGCCACTGCGGCGCGCGAGCTCGAGCGCGAATACGAACGCATTGAGCCCGATGCCGAGCGCAGCGACGCCGAGCGCCTGCGGCTCGAGAGCGAGCTGGCGCAAGTGCGGGAGGAGATCGGCCGCGCGGAGAGCCGCCAGGCCTCGATAAACGGGCGCGGCGCGGAGCTGCGCGAACGCGGTGCCGCGTTGAGCGCGGAGCGCGACGCTGCGCGAGCGCGTCTTGCGATGCTCGATCAAGATCGCGAACGCGGCGGTTTGGCGCGCGAGGAGATGCTCTCTTCGATCGCATCGCTGGTGGAAGAGACGCGAGCGACGCACGCCCACGTTGATGGCCTGTCACGCGGGGTTGCGGAGCTCGATTCGCGGCTGGAAACGGCACGCAGCCAACGAGAAGAACAGGCAACACGCCAGGGTGCGCTGGAAGCCGAGCTGCGCGCCGCCGAACAGGAAGAACGCGATACGGCTGCAGCCGGCGAGCACGATCGCACGCGGCTGGCTCAAATCGAGGCCGAGCTGGGTTTGCTGGTCTCGCAGTTTGCCCAAAATCCGGCAACCAGCGAAGAATGCTCCGACGTGGAGGGGCGTTATGCGTCCGAAGCGGATTCCGTGGTCGAGGAGCTGCCGCGCCTGCGCGACGAGCTCGCGCGTCTGCAAGCCAACGTCAACCTCAACGCGGAGTCGGAACGGGGCGAGCTGGCGCAGCGTGAGGAGTTCCTGCGCGCGCAGCTTGCCGATTTGGCTCAGGCGCGCGAAACGCTGCTTGAATCGATCCGCGAAATCGAGCGCGAGACGCAATCGCAGTTCAACGAAACGTTCGAGCGCGTCGCCGACGCGTTTGCGCGCATGTATGGACGGCTCTTTGCC
>Ga0187783_10000613_pt1 | contig 25940 bp, 17 predicted proteins | sample 1015_SJ02_MP02_2_FD_132471 | JGI IMG/M metagenome (GOLD analysis project Ga0187783, IMG submission 132471) | Tropical peat soil microbial communities from peatlands in Department of Meta, Colombia - 1015_SJ02_MP02_20_MG | ecosystem: Environmental > Terrestrial > Soil > Wetlands > Peat | place...
CAAACCGAATGGGCATCGTTGCCGCGACCAGAGCCTTTCCACGAGCGAGGTCGATCTCGGCGTTGCGCAGGGCGACGGTATGCCGGTCGGCGTCAACGTTGCCCGCTATTCGCGGAATCGTCAAGTTATGATACCGGACGTTCTGCAGCGTCAGCGACTCGTTCAGGCGCGGGGCGGCAGTCGTGCCTTCCAGACGCAGCGTCGAGTTGAGCGCGCCGTTGACGCCGAATTGACGGCCGGTCGCTTTTGTCAAAAAGTCACCAAAGTCCGGGCTGGTGCTCGTCGCCACCAGCGCCAGCGCGTCGGTTGGACGCAATCCAAAGCTGCCCGATGCTACGGTCCGCAACGATGGAAGGTCGAGCTCGGCCGATTCGATTCTGCCTTCGCCGCGCGCGGCCGCTGCACTAACCTCAAAGCGCTCGACTGCCATACGCCCGGCGGTTCCATTGAAGACGGCTGCGTGCAGGCGCATTGCGATATCGGGATACGTTCCTGCGAGGTTCGTCTGCGCTTCAAGGCGGCCGGTGATCGGAGCATCGTATCCCAGCATCGGAAGCCACGTCCCCAGATCGACGCGATCTGCGTAGGCACTCACGTTGACGCTGCGCGATCCCGGCGCGACGGTGCCGTTCAGTGCCACGACGCCGGAAGGGCCGCCGAAGCGCAAGGCGCCGGCGATCGCGCCGCCGGAACTGCTCCAACGCGCCGCTACGCTGCCCAGATCTATTCGCTGGAATCGAGCATTCGAAAAGTTGGCAGCGCCGCTGCTCGCGAGGAGGCGCGTTCCGGCCACTCGTGCGCGAACGGCCAGCGAACCGGTTCCGGCGAACGTGTCCCCGGTATCGAAGAAGTCGTTGAAGTCGGCGAGGTCCACACGCGGAGAGCCGAGTGCAAAGTCCGCCGCGCCGGACCGATTCGCGCTGGCGTCTAAAGAAATGGCCGATGAGCCGACGGTTACGCGCCCGCCGGCGAGTGTCAGCGCGTTTGCGTCGCCGCTGAGATTGCCCGCAAAGTCGCGGAAATTCAAGCCGTTGATCGAGCCTTCCGGCGCGCTAACGTCTCCGGCGAACGTCGCCGCCGACCCAACGCCGCGCACGCGAAGATCGGCATCAATCGTGCCTTGCGCGAGCGCGGCTTTATCCGGCGCAACGGCGGCAATCAACGAGCTAACGTCAGAGGAGTGAAGCTGGGCCGCAAGATCGTACTGCGGCGTAAACGTGTCGCGCGGCGATAGGCCGCGGATCGTGCCGGCAACGCCGACGAAGAGCGGTCCAACGGCAACGGCGGCATCGTGAACGTCGAGCGTACCGTTCTGATAGTTCAATGCGGCATCGCCGTTCACGCCGAAATTTTGGTAACGGCCGCCCGCAACCACGATGGTGCCGGCGATGCGCGGCGAGCCTGCCGTTCCGCGCACGGTCGCGCCCACGCTTGCCACCGAGCCGAGGTTGCCGAAGATCGCGCCGCGCAGTGTGCCGCCGCGCAGCGCTACGCTTCCTCGTGCCGTCGCAGCGCCCCATGCGCCCGTTGCGTCTGCGGTGCCGCCCACGGTGAATGCGCCCCCCGTTTTGCTGCCGGCAAGTGTCGCGTTCCACGTCCCCGCACCCGAAGGCGCCGGGAAATCGCGCGCCTGCATCAGACCGATGCCTCGATTCGCTCCGGCGAGTGCCACACGTGCGTAAAGGCTGCCCTTTCCGCTGCGCGCGTAGAACGGCCCGATGGAACCACGGCCCTGCTCGTTCACGTCGAAAATGGCGCCGAGCGATTGCGCCGCTCCGTCGCCCCAGAGCGCGCCGCGCAGCGCAATCGCTTTTGGATCGTCGGCGGTCGCCAAAACCGCAGCATGCAGAGGGATTTGCCCAAGCAGCGAGCCGGCATAGGGAACGCGCCCCGCCGGTGCCGATGCTCGCGCCAAGATGGCGACCGCGCCGCGGCGAGCGTTCATCGCGACGCGTCCCCGCGCGTCGAGATTCACTCCCTCGTAGGCGCCGGTGAAGCGCACGATATCGGCCTCGCGCCCATCGAATGCGATGACGCCTTGGAGGTTCCGCAGCGTCGTGGCGGCGTAGGTCGTTTGCGGCGAGCGCAGGGCGATCCATGTTTGCGGCGCTTGCGCGGCGCCTTCGATAAGCAGCGAAAAATCGATCGGCCCACGCATCGGAAGGCGCTGCGCCTGCGCGAAGGCTGTGCGCAGTCGCGCCAGATCCGCGCCGGCTTGCACGGCAATTCGTAATCGTGGGCTATCCAGACCGTAGATGCCGCCAGTGACGATTGCCGGCACTCCGGCGACCTTCGCCCGGAGCCCCGGAGTCATTCCGCCGTCATCGTCTATATCGATCGGCCCGCGCACGTCGCTCACCGGCTGGGTCAGGCCGGCTATCGCGATGCTGCAATCGCTCAGCGACGCGTGCGCGGCGAGGTGGGCCGGTTCGCTTGAATCGAAGGCGAAATAGCGCGCGTCCACGTTGCGCAGAGTACCCGAACGCAGCCGCAGCGCGGCCGAGTTCACGACAAAGTTCACCGCTCCGGCAACCGGAAGCTGCGCTGCGCTCCAGTGCTGGTCGTCGTAGCCGTCGGCGGCGTCGATGATCCCTCGGCCGGTAGCTGCAAAGAGCCGGTCGGGATGCTCTCCGTAAGCGAGCGTCATCGCGTACGTCGAGCGGGTCGCGGTCGAAATGTCGGCGCGAACCTCGACGTTCTTGGCGTAGAGATGCCGGCTAGCCGCCAACGCGTACGGGCTCTCATCGTTGATTTCGAGCGAGCCGTTTCGGACGATCACCCGCGCGATCAACGGAGCCGCGCCGCTCGACGGCGCGTTGTTGAATTTGGAAATCGGCAGGTTATACGTCCCGTCAGGCCGGCGAATCACGATGATCTGCGGCGAGTCGATGGTGACCGATCTCAACGCGAACAGACGACGGCCGCCGGGAAGTAAATCCTTCAAATCGTATGCGATGTCGATCTGCGCGATGTCGGCGATAGGTTCCCCGCGCAGCGACGCTACCCGCACGTCCTCAAAGACCGCCTCGCGCGTCGAAAGCCGTTCGCGCGAAAACGAAAGTTGCACGTGCGCAATCGCTCGCATTCCGCCGATGATCGCCAGCCGCGCCAGCGCCTCTCGCTGCCAGTACGCGAGCAGCACGGTGGAAAGCAGTATGACCGCAACTGCGGGCCAGCGCTTCCCAGGTCGAGTGCGCCTCATAGAGCGAGTCTTCCCAAGCGGAGGGGCGGTTATTGCATGGCGCGACTATTATGAAAATTTGCTGAGTTATGGTTTGAAAGAGAAGTAGAACATTCCGGCGCTCGCGCCTCCGATCAAACCGACGGCGGCCCATCCCCAAACTCGTGCCGCAAGGGAGCTTCTCCACTCGCCCATGACCTTACGATCCGAGGCAAGCCATACGACCGCCGCGATAATCGGAACCGCCGCGATGCCATTGAGTATCGCCGACCAGAACAACGCTTTAATCGGATCGACTCGAAGCAAATCGATCGCTATTCCGACGAGGATCCCGGCGGCGATAACGAGATAAAAGCGCGGTGCTCGGTGCGTTGGCTCGCTCAAGCCTTCGCGGAAACGAAACGTTTGAGCGGCTACGTAAGCGGACGAGCATGCCAGCACCGGAACCGCGAGAATGCCCGTGCCCACCATGCCGAGCGCAAATAGCAGCTCGGCAAAAGGTCCGGCTAAGGGCCGAAGCGCCCGAGCCGCCTGCTCCGCCGTTGCGATGTTGTTTTCCCCATGAGCACCAAGCGTGGCGGCAGTCGTCACGATGATAAAGAACGCGACGGCGTTGGAGTAAATCATTCCGGTGTTTACGTCGGTATGCATCGTGGAAAGTGACGGAGCGTCGGTTCCGCGGCGCGATTCGATCGAGGTCTTGCCGGCCTCCTTATCTTCCTCGACCATCAGCGACGATTGCCAATAGAACAGATATGGCGTGATCGTGGTTCCGAGAACGCCGACCATGGTGGCGAGCCAGGCCGAATCCAAGTGGACTCGCGGGATGACGAGATCCACGAGCACGCGTCCCCACGGCGGCCGCACCACGAATGCCGCAACGACGTAGGCGAACAGCGCAAGCGTCAGCCACTTGAATATCTGAGCGATTCGCCGGTACGGAAGCCACGTTTGGGCGGCAATCAATCCAACGCCAAACAGAAATACCATCGCGTCGACCGGCAACGGTACGAGGAGATGTGCTGAGGCCGCCATGCCGCCGATGTCCGCGCCGATGTTAAACGTGTTAGCGGCGATGACCAGCGTCGCCAGCGCGTACGCGACGAGCAGCGGAAGCCGTTTGCGCATGATTGCCGCGACGCCCTCGCCGCTCACCATCGAGATCCGCGCACACATGCCTTGAATCACCGCCATCATCGGCGTGGAGATGAGCGTCAGCCAAAGCATTGAGTAGCCGGTTGCTGCGCCGGCCACGGAATAAGTTGATATACCCGAGGGGTCGTCGTCGGCCGCCCCGGTGATCAGTCCCGGCCCGAGTTTTCGAAAGAAGTTGATGATTACCAAATGCAAGCAATTCTGCCCGTGCCTGCCGCTAGAATCACGTTCCGGTCGCCCGCATGCTTGCGCGTAGCGGGTGAGCTGGAGTCGGCGCAGTTTACATTCTACGCTGCAAAGAAACGGCGGGGACTTGCCGGTGTTTCGCTAACCAGTGTCAATTGTGATCAGGAATCTGCGGCAAGGCGGCGCTGCGTTGTCACCCGAAGTCGGCGAAGCGGCAAACGCCGTGCGCATCACGGTGAACCTCTCGCAAGACGTTGCCGTAGAGCTTCGGCAAATCTCATTCGAACATCGCGTCAGCGAAAGCTCGGTCATCGAAATCGCGCTGCGCCAGTTGATTCGACGGGTTGCGCCGGCAGCGCTCGGAGCCTTCCTCAGACAGAACGGAGCTTGTCTGCGCCGCCGCGGGTGAGATCGGCACTGCGGACGATCGGACAAACCTTCGATACCCCACAGATGTCGAGAAGTCGCCGCAGGTGCGCGTCGCCATCGCTTAGTGCGATCTTTTGAGGCTCTAAACCGCTTTCGATCCGTTTCTTGCACAATCGCATCAGCTCTACGACGCAGCACGAGTCGAAGTAGGTGACGTTGCTAAAGTCCAAGACGACTTGAGGAAGAGAACGCAACGCGTCAAGCCGCTCGTGCAGCTCGTCTTTGATCGAAAGGTCGAGCTCTCCGGAGAACTGTACGATAGTTTCAGTCTCGGACACGGATTTGCAAAGCGCGCTACTTCGTTTGGCTCGAGCCCTGAAGCGGCGTCGTGGACCGCAAAACGCCCTGACCGTCCGATCCGATGTAAAGGTAGCCGTCGAGCCAGCGTATTCCCCAGAAGCTGTGAGCGATCGTACCGTCGTCGAGTCGCAGCCATTTGCTGCCGTCGTCGGTCGAGACATACGCGCCGCGCAACGTGGTGAGGACCACGTCGGAAACGCCTTTGGTGACGCTCGGGTTGTACTGAATCTCGCGGGCTTGCGAGTAGACGAAAGCCGGCGGTTTCGATTCGCCGGCGTCGCGATCGCGTGGACCCGCGCCCGGCTTGACGCGCAACGACTCGTTACGCTCGACGTGTCCGCGAATCAGCGGTGCGTGAACCACGGTAGCGACGCGCTTGAACGTCAGGCCGCCGTTGACGCTGCGCAAAACAAAGACGTTGTTGTTTGCGTCAACGCTGCTGGCCAGCACCGTTTTTCCGTTCACCGGCGAGATCGTCAGCGCATACCAGAACTGCGTTCCCGGCACGCCGGTGGACTTGGTCCAGGTGGTTCCGCCGTCGGTCGTCACCGAGATGGACGAGGTTCCCGTGTTCAGGTCGCAGACGATGATGTGCGAGCCGTTATTAGGATCGACTACGATCGCTCCCGGCCAAGTGAAGGGCCAGGACAGTTTGCTAATTGTGTTCCCGCCGTTGGTCGTTTCGTAGACCCCTTTGGGCCCCGAGATGCCCGGCCCCGGGATCGGGCCCGACGTGAAGTACATCTGCAGCGGATTGTTCGGGGCGAAGGCGATCGGCGTGGTCATGATGCGGCTCGGGAAAATGTTGCCGTTGAGCTCGGAATAGGAGACGCAACCGTTGGTCGATATCGTCAGGCCGGAAGCCTCGTCGTAGGCATAGCAAACGTTTGCATCGCCCGGGCGCAGTTCGTTGAAGCCGTCCTCGTAAAGGTTGAAGTCGGGCGTCCAGCTCGATCCGCCGTTGGTGGTGAGGTGGCTATCGAAGTCTTGCAGCGAGACCAGCAGCGTCTGGCCGTTGGGCGAAAGGGTGAACCGGCGAGCGAGTCCGGTGGACGCCGATGCGCTGACCACCGTGTCGTTATAGTTGCCGCTGGAACAGGTCGGTTCGTAATCGAGACCCTGATCGGAAGCAATCCAGCATGCATCGTCGCTGCCGTTGGCGACCGTCCAGATATTGCGCAGGTCGATCACCTTCAGGTTTGCAGCCTGAGTGACTGGCGGGTTTGGCGAGCCTGTGCCCGGGATGTAGTACCAATCGCCGTCCTCGCCGACGTAAAGCTGGTGCGGATGCACGACGCTGAATGCGAGCGCCTGAGTGCCTAGCCCATAGTCGTAGTATTGGCCGCTCAATACGGCGACCCAAGTCTTGCCGCCGTTGACCGAGGCGAACAAATTTTGATCCCACACGCCGTCGTTCGAGCTTGCGTAGAGCGTCGTCGGGACGAGTGGGTCGACGGCAATCTGGTGCACCACCCGCGTGCTGCCGTACGTGCCCGTGTCCTTAGTGAAGGGTAGCCGTCCGACTTTCGCCCACGTCTCGTTTGAGAAGGCGAAGATGTCGCCGTTGCTCATGCCGGCGTACAATGCGTTGCCGCTCGAGCCTTGCGCCTCGCCGAACGCCGTCGGATAGCGCTTCGTCGTTCCCTTGAACTGAACGCTCCACGTTGCACCGTCGTCCGTCGACGTTAGGATTCCGGCGTCATCGGTCGCGTAGAGGGCGCTCCCGAAGGAAGCGAATTGCGTGGCCTGCGCCGTCGGGTACACGTTCATCCACGATGCGCCGCCGTTGGTGGACTGATAGATCCCGTTGTATTCCGTGGCGGCCAGCAGTGTGGAAGGGTTGGAGGGATCGAGCCACAGCGAGTTCACCACCGAGGCGGAGAGGCCCGATGGATCGGTCAGCCCATTCTCGATCGACGTCCACGACTGCCCGCCGTTCGTCGTCTCGTAAATGCCGGCGCTCGAATAGGTCTCCAATCCCGTACCGCGTCCGCTTGCCATGTAGATGATCTTCGGGTTTGCCGGGTCGACGGCGAACGCGTTCACTTTGCCGGACGTCGGAAAGCCGTCGGACATGTCCGTAGGCCCGAGCGATTCGAACTCTATGGCGCTGGCAGGCCCGCCGGCGTGAGCGTTGGCCGATGACCCCGGCGGCAGCGCGCTCGTTCCCGACCCTGCGCGGCAGGCGGCAAGAGCGCAAATCGCAACGGCGGATGCGGCGAGCAAACGAACGCGAAACATCGTTACCTCACAAGACCGGGGGAACGTCCGGCTCATTCGCCGATGGAGCGATACCCGCCTGGGCGCGCGTGGTCTGCGAATATCGTCGTATCCGATTACGGATACAGCGACATCTTCATCTTTCCGCCAGGCCAAACGTCGCCTTCCTCGACGATTTCGGTCACCAGCCCGGATCGCAGCGCCGTCAACAAGACGGAGAACCTCATCTACGTCCCCCAAGCGACGGGCGACGATGTTGGAGTCCTCGATTATCCCAGCGGTACGTCCGTAACCAGTGTTCCGATTGGAAGCTTCACATCGGGGACCGCGCTAAGCCCCGCACCTAAACCCTAGATAGAGGCACTTCGGAATGGCAGGCGGGCCGCCAAATCGCCGGTCCGCCCGCTCCACCCTTACCAAGGAAGCGGCCGGTCAAGGCAGAACCGCCGAAATCCTTGCTGTAATGCGAAAGGGTGGAAAATGAAGCACACGGCATTCTTTGGCTTGGGCGCGGGCGCGTTCGTTTTGGCTCTCGTTGCCGCTCCGGTCGTTTCGACCGCTCAGCCGGCGCCGGCTCCAACGATGGTTCCGATTACCAAGCCCGACTTTTCCTCGATGACGTTCTTAAACGGTACCTGGAACTGCAGCCAGCCGTTACGGGGCAAGACTCGTCCCGATACGAGTACGACGACTGTCGGATTGAATGGAATGTGGATGGTCAGCCAAGACGTCGCCCCGCCGTTCGACCAATACCGCACCGTCGCCGTCAACACGACCAACTACTTGGGATACGACGCCACCATCAAGCAATGGGTCTTCGTCGGCGTTGACGATAGCGGCGGCTACGGCATCCAGTCCTCGCCCGGGTGGCAGGGCGACACGATCACGTGGACCGGCAAAGGGCTTGACGGAAGCACCTTTACCGACGTGATTACCAAGAACAGCGACACGCAGACGACCGATCAGAGCACCGTCACCGATCCGCAGGGTAAGGTAACGAAAGCTACGATCACCTGTGTAAAGGCCAGCTAACCCGCAACGCAGCCCTTCGAACGTAGGAACGAGGTTGCGGGGCGGACTCGCTCGATCCTCAGGGCCGTATCTCCGCGAGCAGCGGCGAGGCGGCCCTGACATTACCGGCGGTCAAACCAAAGATATTGAAGTGCGGCTCCAATCGTCGAGTACTTCTGCCCGAATCGACCGCTCAACCAGCGAGACCACGAAACTTTTACCGATAAACCCGATCCGGCGGGCTGCGAAAACGCGAGTCCGTAGCGCGAGTTCTTTAGCGAATTGATCGTCGGTGCTCCGTTGATGCTCGTGCCACCGCCGGCGTAGTAGTTTCCATCGAGTGCGAGCCATTGGTTCTGACTAAACGTATATCCGGCGTGAAACTGGAAAATGCCGAGCGGCGCTTGCCGTAGTACCTCCCCGTCGAAGTAATCCGCGTTCTCGCCGAAAACCCAGATCCCGCCGGACAGATCGGCGAACCATTTTCCCAGCGGTTCTTCCAAGCCGATTTCCGGCTTGAACGTCCAGCGGTTCGAGCCGGTGTTGAGGAGTTGAGTCCGGTCATACGTACCCGTCGGCACGATTGCGGTGACGCTGATACCGAGCGTAGTGCTGGGCTTGCGCCGCGCGAACTCTGCGGGGGTCAGCGCTTGACCCAGAAGATTTACGCCGAACCGGGCGCGAAAATCCGCGAAACCAAAACGCGATATCGCTTCGGGCTGACCGTAGACCGCCGCGCTGACGTGACCGCCGAGGTATGGGATCGTAACCGCCCAGTTCGCCGTGCGATCTCCGAGACGGAACGTGTGGGTGAAACCGATAGCTATCGTGTTGATCGCCGGGCGTACGTCGCTGAGCGGTAGCGATGGGTCGAGGGGCACTGTCCCGGTCGAGTTTGACACGGCTCCAACTGCGAAATTCGAATCGATCGGCGAAGCGGAATAGGAACGAGGCTCGAGTTCCTGGGCCATCGCGGTGCTCCCGGCGAACTCGAATGCCACCAGGGCGCTAAGCCAGAGGTGCACGCTCGATTGCATCGTAGGCTGCCGTTGCGAATGGCGTTACCCGCTTCCTTGTAGGAAGCGGGCTCGCTGCAGGTTAGCCGGCGAAGGCGCGAAACACGACAAGCGCATCTCCGGTACAAGGGGGAGCGAATCGCCCAAGAAAGGCCCGGACTCATGCTACTGAGGATTGCAAGTGCGCTGCTCTGCGCCGCCGTGGTGGCTCCAGTCGCCGCGCGCGCCGACGCCGTGCCGGATGCCGCTGCGAAGGCCATCACCGCCGACTATCAGTTAGGCTGCACCGCAGCCCAAAACCCGACCGACGCCAACCTCACCGCTCTGGACGCTACGCTGGCGCCCGATTTCGTGCACGTCGATTTCAAGGGAAAGCAGACCCAACGCGACGAGTACGTGGCACAAGGGAAGCAGCAGATCAAACAGCTGCACATCACGACCTGCGCCAACACGATACAGTCCACGACGCTTTCCGACCCGAGCACGATCGTCGTCGTAGTGTCCAGCAAAATCGCGGGTCAGATTCAGGCGCCCGATGGCAATCACGACATCGACGCGACCACCAGCACTCAGGATACCTGGAAGCTCGAGAGCGGTACCTGGCTGCAGACGCAGAGCAAGGACGTCAGCGCTCTAATAAAGATCGACGGCAAAGTCGTTCAAGACGAAGGCAACTAACCCCGTGCGTCGGAGACTCGCTCTGCTGGCGGCCGGCGTTCTTTGGCTTGCCGTTCCATTGGCTGCGCGCGCCGATCAAGGGCCTATCGGCCAAATGCGATGGCGCGCGATCGGCCCCGCGCTTCCCGAGGGACGAGCGACCTCGGTCGCCGGCAGCAACCAGCATCCGTTGCTCTACTATGCGGGCGCCGCCGACGGCGGCGTGTGGAAGAGCGTGGATGGCGGGACGTCGTGGCAGAACGTCTCCGACTTCATCAGCCTGAGCAGCGTCGGAGCAATTGCCGTTAACCCCAATGATGATACTGAACTGTGGGTGGGCGCGGGTGAGACGAATCCGCGTAACGACGTCATTCCCGAAAGCGGGCTTTACCACTCGACCAACGGCGGCCGCTCGTGGCAGGCGGTCTCCTTTCCGAACGCGCCCGGCATCTCGCGTATTTTGTTGGATCCGAACGACCCCAAGCATATCGTCGTCGCCGTGCTCGGCGACGTGTTTGCGCCCAGCGAGCAACGCGGCGTCTACGTCTCTTTCGACGGCGGCGCGTCCTTCAGCAAGACGCTCTACCTGTCGGAACAGTCCGGCGCCGGCGACATGGCGATGGATCCGAGGAACCCGAGTGTGATCTACGCCGGAATGTGGCACGTCTTGCGCCGTCCCTGGGCGATCACCAGCGGTGGAACTGGCGACGACGGGCTCTACCGTTCGAACGACGGCGGCAGGACGTGGAAGGAAGTGACCGGCAACGGCTTCCCCGCTCCGCCGATCGGACGCATCGGCGTGGCGGTCGCACCGTCGCAGCCCAATAAAATCTACGCGCTCGTCGAATCGGCTTCCGGGGTCTTGTGGCGCTCCGATGACTCGGGCGTTACGTGGAAGCTGGTCAGCAACGACTCGCTGGCCAACCAGCGCCCGTTTTATTTCTCGCACGTGCGCGTGTCGCCGACCGATCCCAATACCGTCTACGGAGTGAGCATACTGCTGGCGACCTCGTACAACGGCGGCCAGAAATTCAACCTCTCCGCGCTCGGCGTGCATCCCGATCTACACGACATGTGGATATCGGCCGACGGCAATCGCATGGCTCTGGCCGGCGACGGCGGAATTGCGATCTCGACCAACGGCGGCGCGACCTGGTCGAACTCGCGCAACATTGCGATCGGTCAAGTTTATCGGGTCGGGCTTTCGAATACGATCCCGTATCTGGTCTGTGGCGGCTTGCAAGACAACAACGCCTACTGCGGCCCGTCGTTCAACGGCGACACCGACGGAATCACTAACCGAGAGTGGTTCAAGGTCACCGAAGGCGACGGCGAATGGGCAGTCCCCGATCCGACGAACCCCCGTCTGATCTGGGCGGATTCCGAGAACGGCGAGCTCGTAATCTACGATCGCATCTCGCACGAGTCGACCAACATCCGGCCGTATCGCGGAACGGCGCAGCAAGATTTCGTGCTCGCGACCTCGCGCTATCGGTTCGATTGGGAATCGCCGATTGCATTTGCGGCGTACGACCCGCGCGTCGCCTTCATCGGCGCCAACGTGCTTTTCCAGACGAGTGACGGGGGCAAGCACTGGAAGGCGATCAGCCCCGACCTCACCAGGAACGACAAATCGAAGCAGCAAGTCGCGAAGAACTCGGTAACCCACGACGAATCGGGCGCCGAAAACTACGGGACGATTCTCGATATCGAAACTTCGGCGCATCGCAAAGGCGAGATCTGGACGGGCTCGGACGATGGGCTCGTCTATTTTACGCGCGATGCTTCCCATTGGCGCAACGTCACGCCGCCCGGCCTGCCGCCGGATAGCGCCGTAGAAACCGTGGCGCCGTCGCCGCTGGCCGACGGCACGGTCTTCGTCTCGGCCGACCGGCACGCGATGGGCGACGATGCCGCCTATATCTTTGTTACGCGCGATTTCGGGGCGCACTGGCAACGCGTCACCAACGGGATTCCGGCCGGCCAATACGTGCGCGCCGTTCGCCCCGATACTTCCAACGCGAACATCGTCTACGCGGGCACCAACCGTGGCGTCTTCATCTCGTGCGACCTCGGCGCGAACTGGCAGAGCTTCCAAAACAACTTGCCGGCGGTAGAAGTGCGCGACATTCGCATCCAGCCGCAATTCGACGACCTCGTTATCGCGACGCACGGACGCGCGATCTGGGTGATGGACGACATCCGCCCGGTGCAGCGCTCGGCATGCGCGGTGCCGACTGCGCCGCTGGTCATCGGTCCGCGGCCGGGAATCGATTTGATCGGCTACCGTGACGACGAAGGCAACTACACGGACTTCGTCGCGCAGCAGCCGGGCGGAGGAATACTGAGCAACGGCGGCGCGGTTGCCTCGCTCTACTACTGGTTGCCGACCATGGCCAAGAAGCGTCCGACCATTGACGTGTACGATCTTCACGGGCACTTGTGGCGGCACGTCGAGGGCGAGCACGACGTCTTCACCGGAGAGGAAGCCGAGTCGTACTGGCTGAGCCGAACCGACGGCAAGAACGAGTTCGACTACGATTTTACGATTGACGGTCCGGCCCGCTACGAGAGCGCACCGTTCTTTTTCCGCGGCCCCGATGAAGGGCCGGCGCTTCCGCCCGGCCATTACACCATGGCGTTTCACCTCGATGGCAAGACCTATCGCTTCCCGCTGCTCAAGCTCGCCGATCCGCTTTCGAACAAGACGGCGGCGGAATACTGGGCGGAATTCGAACAGCAGCGCCGCGTGTACGATCTGCTGGGGCGTGTCGACACGCTGCTCAATTCGTTGCATTCGGTTCGCGAAACGCTGGTGGACGACAAGAAGGCGCTCAAGCCCAGCGACGCGGCGAGTGCGGCTAAGATACAGTCGGCGATCGACGGCGTAGACACGCTCGTCGCATCGCTGACTTCGTCGCCGCAGAGCTTCGAGGATTTCATTCAGAAGCCGGGGCAACTGCGCGAAGACGTTCTCGGCCTGATCAACGACGAGCCGCTGGCGCAGGCGAGCCTGACCCTTTACGCCCGCCTCGAGGGCGAATACGCTTTGCGTGCCAAGAACTATGACGCATGGGTGGCTTCGCTGAGCGGAATCAATGCCACGCTCAAGGCAGCGGCAGAGAAACCCGTGGCGGCGGCGCAAGCTCCGCAATAAGGGAGCTAGGAGATCGGAGCCTAATTAACTGTGCCGGAAGTGCGCGGAATCGAGCTTGACGCCCAGACTCGTTGCGTCCATTACCACTCGGCGCTCGATATCATCGCCATTAAGATGAAGTGCTGCGGCACGTATTTCGCGTGCAAGGAGTGCCATGCAGCGCTTGCCGATCACTCGCTCCAGCCCTGGCCCCGCGAAGAACGGCAGCGGAATGCGGTGCTCTGCGGCGCCTGCGGCTCGGAGCTCACGATCGGGGCCTATCTGGAAAGCTCAGATCGTTGCCCCGCGTGCGGCGCGCCGTTCAACCCGGGCTGCCGCAAGCATTGGCGATATTACTTCGCCTAGCCGATGATACGCCAAGGGGTTCGCTAGTGGAAGTTTTCGGAATTTAGAGCGGCGGCGGCGCCTTCTTCGCTCCATCGCGCGCCGAGCGCCATCAGTTCCTCCAGGCGATCTCCAAACGCCTTTCGGAGCGCCGCGACGACGCGCTCGTGTTCTTGGCGTTCGGTATAATCCCGGCGCGCGCCAACCGATAGCAGCTGCGCCTCGACGAACCCGAGCAGCATGGCGGCACGTTCCAGCTTTGCCGTCGGACTTCGCTCGCCCGAGCCATCCTGCAACGCCGCGATCGCAGCGACGTGCTGGAGCACGAACGCCGACAACGCAGGTGCGCGGATATCGCGCGCCGCTTGCAGGGCTTGCGAAGTGTACGCGCGGGCATCCTCAAAACAATCCAGTGCTACGAGATATGCTGCCATGTTGCTCAAATCGGCCGCCTCCGAACGGCGGTTTCGGGTCGCCGCGTGTCCGGCGCGAGCCTGCTCCGCTAACTCCAATGCCGCCGCAGGGTCGCCGGCCTCAAATTCTACTTCGGCCAAGTGCCCGGCGATCGACGCCGCCGGCCGCTCGAGGCCAAGCGAAACGTAAAGTGCCAGCGCTTCGTCGTAGTATCGGCGGGCACCGTCGATGTCGCCCCCGCGCGAGCGCGCGGTTCCGAGATCGCTCAATGCCAGCGCTTGCAGGTGCGGGTTTTCGAGGCGCTCGCCCGCAGCCAGCGCGTTCTGCAAAAGCACTTCGCCTTCCGCGCTCTTTCCGATCGCGGTAAGGGCGCTTCCGGCGGCATGCTCGGCCCGCGCCAACTGCAAGTCGTCCAGCACGGAACGCAACCGAAACGCTTGTTCCGCCGAGGCGAGGGATGCCCCCGATTCACCGAGCGCGCCGCAGAGCTCGGCATCGGCGATGTAGAGTTGCGCGAGCTCGTCGGCCCGAGTCTTTTCGGTAATCGAGTCGATCGCCAAACGAACCCAGCGTCGCCCTTCAACCGGCGAGAGCGAATACCACAGTCGGGCAAGCGCTCCGGCGAGGAGACAGCCCGACCGCAGATCATTACGTTCTTCGAGCGACCAGCCCAGCGCGGCGCGGAAGTTATCGAGTTCTGCCTCGGCTTCGCGAAACCAAGAACGTTCGGGAGCGCCGTACCAATCACGATCGAGCCGCGCGGCCACCGCGAGCAGCGCGAGCGCATGGCGATGTGCCAGCGTTTGCCGTTCACCTCGGGTCGTCAGTTTCTCCAGGGCATATTGTCTGGTGGCTTCCTGCAAATGATAACGAGTGCTTCCGGGGGCGAAGTTCACAATCACCAGCGATTGCGCGACCAGCGACGAGAGCGACTCTAATACGTCTTGTTGGGCAAGGTTCTCGTCGCTGCAGACGACCGTGGCCGTCTCGAGCGTAAAGCCGCCGGCAAAGATAGCCAGGCGATCGAAGAGCAGCTGCGCCTGCGAAGACAAGAGCCCATAACTCCAGTCGATCGCCGCGCGCATCGTTGCATGGCGCGGTACTGACGCTTGCTGACCTCCGGTCAGCACGTCAAAGACTGCATCGAGGCGATCGCAGATCTCCTGCGGCGATAACACGCTGGCCCGCGCGGCCGCAAGCTCGAGCGCGAGGGGCAAACCGTCGAGACGCCGGCAGATCTCGACCACGGGTTTCACGTTTTCCGCGGTCACCGCAAAGTTCAGGTCGGCCGCGCGAACGCGGTCGGTAAATAGTGCGACGGCGCCGTACTTCGCGGCTTCATCCGGCGACGTTACGCTCTGCTTGGGAAAGGCCAGCGACGGGATTCTAAATACGCGCTCCCCGCTGATCTTCAGGGCCTCCCGGCTCGTCGCCAGTAAAGCGACGCTGGGACATTCGCGCAATAAGGCTCCCGCGACCATCCGCGCCTGCGAGATAACGTGCTCGCAATTGTCGAGTATGATTAACAACCGCTTCTGCGCGAGAAAAGCAAAAATTGTCTCCAGCAGAGAACGCTTGGGCGACTCTTGAACTCGCAACGCTCCGGCAAGAGCGTGCGGCACCAGAGCGGCATCGTTGAGCGGGGCGAGCTCGACGAACCAAACGCCGTGCTGGAATCGATTCAGCGACCGCGTTCCTACCTCGACCGCGGTGCGCGTCTTGCCGACGCCGCCGGTTCCCACGATGCTGACCAGCGGCGCCGCGTCGACCAGATCGGCGATCTCTTGAACGACTTCGTCCCGTCCGAGAAACGATGTAAGCTGTCGCGGCAGGTTGTGGCCCGTCGCCGGGTCGTGCTCGACCAAACGCGCGCCGCGCAAACGCCGGGCGGAATGCTCGAGGGCTTGTCGTGCTTCCTGCGAAAGCGAGAGCGCTTCGGCGATGCGCGTCAGCGTCGCCTGGTACGGCGCTTTGCGATATCCGCGTTCGAGCGCGCTGACGGCTTGCACGCTGATCAGCGCCCGGTCCGCAAGCATTTGCTGCGAAAGGCCGGCTTGTCCCCGAAACTTTTTGAGAAGGACGGCTAGCTCGGCGGTGTTCGCCGCGTCTGGCACGCCGCTAGCCGCCCGGCGCGGGCGCGATTCCAATTGGCGGATCGGTCACTCCGCCGAGCACTTCGAGAATGTATCCAATTATACCCTGAACGTTCACTGCGTCGATGTAGCCTGCAGCATCGGCAACCCAGAGATTCTGGGGGTGCCTCTTGTCGAAGTTGATGTTGGTCGGAATGACGAGGCCGCCCTTACCGATAGGCGTAAAGATGCGGCACGACGACGGGCCTTGGCACTTGAAGATGCCGAGGAGTTGATCGACGTAGTACAGATTTCCGCTGCGGTCGAAGGCCAGTCCACCGGCCTTCATGATTCCGGACTTAAAGAGCACGCCGCTGCCGTTGCAACCCGCGAACTCTACGATCGATCCGCTCAACGTCTTGGGATCGTTGAAACTCCAGTAACAGTTCCCATTGGAGTCAATCGCGATGCCCTCGCCCTGGAGCGGGTCACTGCCATAGGTCAGTATGCGCGACGGCTTGCGCTGCCCGTTCAGATAGACGCTCACGCTTCCCGCACCGCTTGTGGTGGTCGAACCGTTCGAAACCACGACAATCTGCCGATCGAGAGCGGCGTCCACGTTGACGGGGACCTCTCTCGTGTCGCCGAGCGTTGCCTCAGGGCCTTTGGGTCCTTTATGCGTCGAGCGGAAGACGAGGACGTTTGAGGCGCCGGAATTGGCGACATACCACGAGCCGTCGGGTGTCGTCACCATGCCCATCGCGCTCGAGAGTCCCGACGTCAGCGTTTCGAAGCGCGTCAGCGTGAAGCCCCTGCTCTTGCGTTTGTAGATGACGAGCTCGTTGTCTTTCGGTTGCGACGAGTACACCCAGTCGTTGCCGTAAAAGTGCGTCGCCGGCGATACTAACGCCTGTTGCGCGCCGAAGTACGACGGCGCCGGCGTAACGGGCGAAGCTTGCCCACATCCACTCACCGCGACGGCGATCGCCAAATGAACGAAGCGTCGAGCCACAAAGCTTGACACGCTAACCATGTTTCGTTGCGCCACTGATTCAGTCCTTGGTGAGATCGTCACGTCGCGCACTGGAACGAGAAGAAGGCCCGCCCGAGCGGGCCCCCTTCACTCGTGCTAGTTGCCTCCTAGAAAAGCACGATCCGGACGTCAACGATCTTGAGGTTATGCCGTAGATCTTTGACGACAAAGAAACCGTTGCCGAGCGCCAGGCCGCCCAGTAAGAAACTGGTCGTTTGATCGCCGATGAGCGGCTTCAGTTCGAGAATGCCCGGTATGTGATTGGTCAGCTTGAAAACGCCGTTGTATCCGTCTTCTTTGAACTTGCAGCGGACGTCGCCAAGCAGCTTGATCTTAATCACATCACCGCACAGCGAGATGATCGGGGATTTGGTTCCGCGGGCCTGGTTTTCGACGCCCGCGGCTGGAGGCGCGGTAATTGCGGTCGAGTCGGCGGGGATGTAGCCTGAGCTCGTTGGCGATTGCCCGTGACAGGCTGCCATGGCAAGCGATAGGGATGCCGTTCCGGCGGCGAGGGCGATTGGTTTGAGATTGAACCTCATTAGGTTGCTCCTTCTGTGGTGGTCGCGCGAGCTTCGCATGATGGGAGAAACTTCACGATGTCGTTTTGCATGAGGTCATGCCGGTAGAGGACAAGCCCCGATCGGGAGGCCAAGCGAGTAGCACCAGACCTCGGGCGAGAGCGGCGGCCGTTGTTCCGTTAACGGACGCCGGCAGTCAGTCCGAGCTGCTATCGACTCGTCAAGCGGTAGATGCGCGCGGCGCAGTGTAAGCATGAAACCAGCTTAGCGCCCGACCAGGGAGGCCTACCACATACAGGCCCTACTGTGTCGGAAAGTGTGTGAGTGCGGCCGCGACTGGGCCCTCATGAAGGGGCCCAGAGGGCAGACCGAGCATGCCGGGAGCCCTGATAATCGGTAGTCCAGGTTAGAGCGTAACGCGGCCCATTTGGGAAATCCACCATTCCTCGAACCACATTCTGCCGTCGGAGCCGGCAGCGATACCGATCGGACCGGCGTCTGGCGTCACGCCTCTCCCGTATTGGCTGATTTTGCCGTGCATCGTGATGCGGCCGATCTTCGAGGCTCGGATCTGGAAGGTTCCGTAGGTCTCAAATTCCGTAAACCACATCGCGCCGTCGGGACCAGCCGCAAGATCGTAGAGTTGCTCCGTCGGGGCGATTCCGTTTGAATACTCCGTGACTTTTCCCGCCGTCGTAATGCGGCCGATTCGCCCGCCGCGCAGTTCGGTAAACCACAGAGCGCCGTCCGAGCCCGGAGCGATTGAATAAGGCTCGGCTCCCGCGGTAATGCCTTTTGAGTATTCCGTTACGTTGCCGCTCGGAGTGATTCGTCCGATCAGATTGGCGTTCGGTTGCGTAAACCAGAGCGCACCATCCGAACCAACAGCGATGTCGTTTGCGAATGCGTTCTCTGAGCCGCTGAACGAAAACAGCTTCATGCTACCGCTCGTCGTAATGCGCCCGATGTCCGGCGGGTCGCTGTCGACGGTAAACCACAACGCCTTGTCGGGTCCGTTGCAAATGTTTAACGGAGCATCGGAGTTTTTCAGCACAAAGCCGGTAAACGTCCCTTGCGGGCTCATTCGCACGATCTGTAGGTTGAAGGTGTCGGTGATCCAAAGCGCGCCGTCAGGCCCTTCGACGAGATCGTAAAATCCTGCGCCTTGACCGTTTGGTCCGCTGTAGTAATACGTCCGCTGCCGCGTACCTGAAGTTGCGATCCCGACGACGGCGCTTTCGGGGGCGTCTCCGTTCCCCTCCTCGGTAACCCATACGAGTCCGCCCGGCCCAGAGGCAACCGCCGTCGGCGTGAGATTGCCGCTGCCGTACGGAAGGTCTGCGAACTGTTGGATCCTTACGCGAGTCTTTTGCACCTCCGACCCCGCGGATATGCTCCCATTGAATCCGCCCGCGGGTGGCACCGCAGATCCGTTAGCGCATCCAGACGCGAACGTTATCAGGCCGCTCAGGATGATGGCAAAACTAGATGAGCGCATCATGCAAGCCTCCTGCGACAGCGGCGCCCAGCACGCAGCACAGGGAAAACCCTCCAGCCCAAAATAACGATTTCAGACGCCGCCGAGGCGGCGCTCATCGGGTTCGCTCCCCACCTCGTCGCAACATGGTCGCTAGGCTCAGTCTTTTAGCTCTACGAAGACGACGTGGGTGTCGGTATCCCCGATGTTTTCTCCAACGTGAATTTCGGCCGGTCGCCAGAGCGCTCGCCCTGCTTCCAGCGCGACCTCCTTGACGTCATCGCCTACGCTCAATCGGCGCCGAAAGTCGGACAGAGTCAGCAGCACGCTGTTTGGGTGTTGGTGCGGCTTCGTTTTTGTCCCAGGCGTATCTTGGTAGTCCAGAACTCTAACCCGGTCGTTCTCGAAAATGGTCTTTTAATTGTCGGGATCGGTGTAAGTCGGGTCTAGATCGTCCATGTCGAAGCTTTCCTTTTCTCGGCGCGAGCTACTCTCGCAAAGCTCGGCGTACCTCCTTTCCGGCACGAACGCTCTCGCGGAAGTCATTGCACCGGCTGTACCGAAATGGCACCGCGACTCGAATCTCCGGAGGTCAACGCGGCAAAAAGCCGCATAACATCGAGTACGGAGAGGTGGCAGAGCGGTTGAATGCGGCGGTCTTGAAAACCGCAGAACGTGATGAGCGTTCCGAGGGTTCGAATCCCTCCCTCTCCCTTGGTACATCGGCCATGACATCGCGCTGACAGAACGCGTGCGGCGCGAGAAACCGTCAAAGAAGGAAGCGAGCGCCGGGGTTCGGTAACCTCTTGCCGGACGGGAGGTGGCGTCTTTGTGAGACGAGTCGCTTCGGTGTTGGCTCCGGTGCTATTTGTTTGCGCCGGCGCATTTGCCGCTCCGACTTCATCGGCCCTCACGCCCGTAATCGTCGCGAACGACAATCGCGTGCCGGCCGGAGTGCTTTCGCACGGCGTGCTGAGGATCTCGCTCGATGCGACGGTTGGCCTATGGTCTCCTGATGGGCCAAACGGCGTCGTGCTGCCGGTCGAAGCGTTCGCGCAATCCGGCCGCGCGCCGCAAATACCGGGTCCGCTCGTCCGCGTTCCCCGCGGCACCGTGGTCGTTGCAACGGTGCGAAATTCGATTCCCGGCACGGTGCTTGCGGTGCACGGCCTTGACAGCCGGCCTTCTGATGGAGATCGTCCGTTAGAACTTCGTTACCGCCAGGTACGAACGGTTCGCTTTTTAGCTGGGGCGCCCGGAACGTATTACTACTGGGGAACGACCACGAACAACACCGTTCAAAGCCGCACGGGGCGAGACACGCTGCTTTCCGGTGCGATCGTGGTTGACGACCCGCATTCGCGATGGAACCCGAACACCGATCGGATCTTCGTGATCGACGAATGGGATGGCGCGCTCACCAGGCACGGCGACGTTGATTTTCATTTCGAGATCAACGCGATCAACGGTCGCGAGTATCCATACACCGAGCATTTGTTCTACGGTGTCGGTTCGCTGGTCCACTGGCGGATTATCAACACGAGCGCGCAGAGCCATCCGCTCCACCTGCACGGCTTCTACTACAGCGTGGACTCGCGCGGCGACGGCCGTAGCGACGACGTGGCACCCGACAACGCCTATCACGATCTCCGAGTGACCGAGCTCGTGCCTACGGGCAGGACGGAAGCCATCACTTGGCGAGCCGATCGCCCTGGAAACTGGCTGTTTCACTGTCATATTTCGTATCACACGATGCTGCACGCCCCGTTTTCCAAGATGGGCAATCGGGTATACATCCATGCCTACGATGGATCGCCGCGAATGGGCGGCATGATCCTGTCGATCACCGTAACGCCCAAGAGCGGTTCGCCGCCGGCCGTCGCCGCCGCGCCGGTTCGGCACCTGGGCCTGTTCATCGAGCCCACCGTGCGCGACGCCCCCGACGTTCCAGCCTTTCGATACGTTCTGGAGGAGAACGGAACGACGATCGAGTCCGCGACTGCGATAGGGCCGCCGTTCGTCCTCACGCGCGGTGAACCGGTCGACATCACGGTGACCAATCACCTCACTGAAGCGACCGCAGTGCACTGGCATGGTATCGAACAGCAAGACAGCTATTACGATGGCGTTCCGATGATCAGCGGCTATGGGAGAAGGCTGGAGCCGATGATCGCGCCCGGCAAAAGTTTCGACGTGCTCTTCACCCCGCCGCGCGCCGGAACGTTCATCTATCACACCCATCTCAACGACGTCGTGCAGTCCATGGGCGGTTTGAGCGGGCCGTTGATCGTGCTGCCGCCCGGTCAGCACTTCGATCCGGCCAACGACCACATCGTCGAGATGTCGACGCCGCGAAACTTCGCGAATTTCTTCGACCTCAACATCAACGGTACGTTGAAGCCTCCGGCCCTTACCGTGGCCGCCGGCGTCGCTCAGCGCTTCCGGTTTATCAACATGACGATGGACGACGTCAATGCCGTCGTGTCGCTGGCTTCATCGAGCGGTCCGGTGAGCTGGACGCCGGTAGCAGTGGACGGCGCCGGTCTCCCCGTGCAGTTACGGCTCAGCGAACCGGCGGTTCAACACATTACCATCGGCCAAACGCGCGACTTCGCTTTTACGGCGAACGCTCCGGGAGAGTACGAGCTGATGTTTTGGAGCGACGGCGGCGACAAGCTGCGGATGGTGGTTCCGGTTCACGTCGTCGCGGCAACGGCCGCTTACTCTCCTCCCTCGTCGAGCTGGCCGGTCAGAAACTGATAAACCATCACGAAGTCGCCGCAGAACGAGAGCCCGGGATGCTCGAGCGTTTTGGGCTGATTCTTTTCGAAAACCCAATGCGAGACGAACGCCGGCAGGTAGCCGAGCGCCAGTCCCATCAATGCCAGAGCGGGGCGCCGCGTTACCAAGCCGGTTAGCCCGACGGCGAGACCGCTGAGCAGCCCCACGGTGTGCACCAGCTTGGTGCGGCGGTCGCGGTGGGCGGCCAGATACTCGGGATAGAACTCCTCGAACGTCATAAACGCCTAACCTCCGTTGATGTCGAGAAAGAGCTCGGTGGCAAGCGCAATTAGAAACCCGGCGCACATGGTTGCGGTGACGTAGGCCGTCAAACCCGTGCGCCGCAGCACGCTCCAGAGTTCGCCGATCACGAAGACCAGCGCTCCCACCGCAATTGCCAAGAAGAAAATCGACAGCGTGGGTGAGTAGAAGCTGTACCCCACAATCGTCCCCAAGAAGGTCGGGCCGCCGGCGATCAGGCCTGCCAAACCGATTTGAGCCCAGCTCGGAACGACACGACCGACCAGCGGTGCGGCCACGCCGAACCCTTCGGTCGCGTTGTGCAGTCCGAACCCGACGATCAGCGCAAGGGCCACCGCCGTTGCCCCCGATGCCGCCGAGGCGCCAATCGCCAAGCCCTCGCCAAAATTGTGGGCTCCGATTCCGATCGCGATGAGCGCGGCCAGCACGACCGGGTTTTCGGCGTGCATCGCGGCCTGGCGCGCAAAATGCGTCGCCGCACTGCCGAGCCCGACTAAGCCGATGAGCAGACCGGCGATAAAGACGGCGATCGGCAGCACGGGAAATGCGCCCGAGCCGGCGTGCCAGGCGTTGAGCTGCTGCGAGATTGGAACGATTGCGTTCTGCGCGATCTCGACGACGAGGTAAAGCAAAATTCCGATCGCCAGTGCGTTGAGCAGCGCGATGGTTTGCGGCGAGACTCGCCGCGCGCGGGCGATCGGCAAGCCCAAGAAGATCGTGAACCCCGCAATCGCTCCAAGCAGAACCGTCGTCGCGAAGCTGAGCGCGTGAGTGGTTGCGCCCGCCGCCGGTGTCATCGCGCGATACATCGCGGTCAACGTGTTCGGCGTGCCGGCGTAGTGAATCGCAGTAATCAAGCCGGCCGGCATGCCGGCATCGTCTTCGATGTGATCCATGACGTGACAGTGGATAAGCCAGGTTCCGGGCTTTGCGTTGGCGGCGATGACGACGTCGACCCGCTGCCCCGGCGCGACCAGCACCGTGTCTTCGACGTCGCGATAATCAACCGGTGCGGCGTCGCGCGCGACAATCTGCTGATAGTGGCCATGCGTGTGCATGGTGTGAAATTCTTCGCCCGAAATGTTGATCCAACGGACGCGAAAGCGCTCGCCGGCCCGAACGTCGAGTGTGTGTGTCGCCGGGTATTCCTTGCCGTTGAGCGTGAAGTGGTTTTCCGAGGCGCTCTGTATCTGCCACGAGGAAATCATCTCGAGAAAGTCGTGCGCCAGCCCGCGTTCGACCGGTCGCGGATTCGACGGTTCGACGATGATCGCGCCGTAGAGTCCCGAGTCGAGCATTGCTTCGTTGTCGTGGGTGTGATAGATGAACGTGCCGGGCTGGTCGGCGACGAAGCGGTAGAGGTAACGGCCTCCCGCCGGCACGAGGGGCTGCGAAATGCCGCCGACGCCGTCCATGCTGACCGGGATGTCGTGCACCCCGTGCATGTGGATCGAGTCGGGAACCGGCCCGTCGTTGCGGTAATCGATGATCAGGGTGTCGCCTTGCCGTACCACTAACGCGGGCCCCGGAACGACGCCGTTGTAAGTGTTTGCCATGACGGTCAGGCCCGGTTTAAGGGTCCATGGCGCTATCCGCTCGACGATGTGAAAGATCTGCGTGCGCCCTTGCACGGTGGGACTCGCCTGATACGCTCCGTCGGACCGCGCGAAAACGCGCGATTCGCCCGGAGCCGCCGTGCTTTGCGGGACGGGTCCCTGAATCGGCTGGAGACCCAACGCGGTGGAGTTCGGCGATGCAGGCTCGTCGGCATCGGCAAGAACGCCAATCGGCAATCCTAAAAGGAAGAGGAAGGCAACGACGGCGACGGCGCAAACCGCCCGAACCGGAACGGGCTTCATTTAGGTGCGCCTAAGCTTTTAGGTAGGCAAACCTTTCACCTGGTGCGTCGCATCAAAGCGTGGGCCATATAATCGAGAACGTCGTCTGCCGGCGGCTCAACCCGCTCTTCCGAGCAGATGTCCGACACGATCGATCTCGCCTGTTGTTCGCTGAGCTGCTCGCCCCGCTGGCGATGGCTATCGCCCACTTCCACGATTCGCTGCCAGACGCGATTCATCGGAAGTCGTATTCACGCCCAGGACCAGAAGCTCATACCAAGAATTAGCGAAATTGTCGGGGCTACTAGCCCTTAAGGGCCGGAGAAACCGCCCTTTAAATGCTGGTTTCGCGCAAAAAAGGGGGAACCAGACTTTCGCTGGTCCCCCTTACCCTCGCTACACGGCCTTGGCGGAGTTCGTGTAGCTGACTTAAGGTTTCGATAACCACCATTTAATCCTTCTTATTGTGCCGGGCGGCCGCATACGTTGGGGCGAACAGAGGGCGCGAGGAGGGTCTGTGACCGACGTTCTGCTCGAACGCAGTTTGCGGGTGCCGGCCGATTCGGCGGCCGCCGCGCTTGGCGAGGTGCTCAAGGCAATCTCCGAGCAGGAAGGACCCTGGCGCGGGTTTTCACTGCACATCGGCCTGGGCGATCTGCGCATGCCCGACGTCGGCTATGTCGCCGTTCCGATTCGCTTGACCGCGGACAAGACGTCCGACGACAAGTTGGCCTTCGACATCGCCTTCAGCTCGGCAAATCTACCCGCCGCGTTTCCCGGCTTTAAAGGGAGAATGGGTGTCGTCGAGCGGGCCCTGGGCGAATGCACGTTGTATCTGCGCGGCGCCTACGAACTGCCGATGCAGTTTTTCGGTAAGCTGCTCGATAAAGCGATCCTCCCGCGCGTAGCGGATCGCTCGCTCGAGAACTTCATCGACGAGATCGGCGTTGCGTGCGAGGCGCGCGTCAACCAGCGCGAAGCCGATTTCGCACGCTACCGGTTTTATTCGCGCAGCTTTCGCTGATGCAGGCGCGGGCTGGATGCTGCATCGCCGGCGGCGGACCGGCTGGGATGATGGCCGCGCTGCTGTTCGCTCGTGCCGGCGTACCGACGATCTTGCTCGAAAAGCATGCCGATTTTCTACGGGACTTTCGTGGCGATACGATCCATCCGTCGACGCTCGAGGTCATGGGAGAACTCGGCGTGCTGGAGGCGTTTCTGCAACGTCCGCACCAAGAGGTCACGACGCTGGCCGGCAATCTCGGAGATACGCAAGTTACGGTCGCCGATTTCAGACATCTGCCGACTCGTTGCAAGTTTCTCGCCTTCATGCCGCAGTGGGACTTTCTGAACTTTTTGGCAGAGCAAGCGAGGCGCTACCCAACCTTCGACCTGCGGATGTTGACGCGCGCAGACGAACTGCTCTGGGAAAACGGCCGAGTCGCCGGCGTGCGCGCGTCGACCCGCGCGGGTTCGGTAGAAGTACGCGCCGACCTCACGATCGTCGCCGACGGTCGCGAATCGTTGCTGCGCGGCCAGGCGGGCCTCGAGGTCGTGGAGCTGGGGGCTCCGATGGACGTGCTGTGGCTGAGGCTAACGAAGCGCTCCACCGATCCGCACGAAACCTTTGGGTACATTCGCGACGGCCGGATCATGGCACTGATCGACCGTGGCATCTACTGGCAGTGCGCTTACGTCATCGTCAAAGGCAGCTTTAGCGAGCTGCAAACGCTCGGGTTAGGCGAATTACGCGCGCGCATCGCCACGCTCGTACCGTTCTTGACCGATCGGGTAGACGAGATTGCGAGTTGGGACGACGTCAAGCTGTTGACGGTTCGCGTCAACCGCTTGCGCCGGTGGTACCGCTGCGGGCTTCTCTGTATCGGCGACGCGGCCCACGCGATGTC
>Ga0187783_10000614_pt1 | contig 25877 bp, 25 predicted proteins | sample 1015_SJ02_MP02_2_FD_132471 | JGI IMG/M metagenome (GOLD analysis project Ga0187783, IMG submission 132471) | Tropical peat soil microbial communities from peatlands in Department of Meta, Colombia - 1015_SJ02_MP02_20_MG | ecosystem: Environmental > Terrestrial > Soil > Wetlands > Peat | place...
CTGCGTTACCGCTGCCTGGCCCGGTCACCTGGCGGGCGGCGCATGCCAAGGAGCTGACGAATGTGCTGGGTGCTGAACCCGGCCAGGCCGCCGATGAGGGAAATGGCCACGGCCAGCGCCTCCACCCGCCACGATGACGACGCCGGCATGCCGAGCGACCACACAACGGCGCAGAAGGTTCCCCCCAGCAGGTAGATGACGCGGATCGCGGCAATCTGCCCCCGGCGGAGAGGCCGTCGGCGTCGCTCGCGGCGGCTTGGCTTCATCTCCCGTTCAAAGCCACCCCTGGGCGGCCTCCACGGCAGTACTTTCCGCGTAGCTGCGCTTTTCTCCGCAGGGTGCACGTTCTCAGGCTAAGCCGCAGTCGGGTGTGCGCGTCGCCGCCGCGTCTCCGGTCGGAACTACGGGGCGGGTGTCTGCTGGTGCGTGCGCAGGGCTGCTGTGGTGGCGGCGATGTCGGCTGGGTCGGCGGCGTAGGGGGTGTAGAGCGACACCCGGGTTGCCACGTCGCCGAAGCGCTGCCAGATCGCGGCGGCGACCTCCGCCGGCGTGCCGGATACCGCGAACGCGTCCAGCACGTCGTCGGTGATCAGGTCACCCATCTGGATCCATTCCTGGCGCCGGGACAGCAGGTTGAGCCGCTCGCCGAGCTCCCCCCAGCCGTGCAGTTCGAGCACCGCCCGGTAGGCCGGAGTGGAGCCATAGAAAGCGATCTGCCGGCGCACGCCCACCTCGGCTGCGGCCCTGGCCTCTGGATCTGACCCGATGACCGCCAGCACGGGCTGACACAGGGTGAAGCCTTTCAGGTTCCCGCGGGCGGCGCGCAACGCCGGGATCGTGCGCTCGCGCACGTATTGCTCGGTGGTGAAGCCGTGGCAGAGCATGCCGTCAGCGACGCGGCCCGCGACCGTGGTCATGCCCGTGCCGACCGCCGCGAGCATGATGACCGGGTTGCCGTGCGGATTCGGCCCGGGATTGAAGAAGTCCGTCATCAGCGTGTGCTGGTAAAAGGTGCCGCGGAAGATCAGCCTGCCGCCGCTCGCCCAGGCTTCCCAGATCGCGCGTATCGCGGCGATGAACTCCTCCATCCGGGGGGCCGGATGACCCCACGGCATGCTGAACCGGCGCTCGATATGCGCCCGCACCTGGGATCCCAGGCCCAGCTGGAACCGGCCGCCGGACGCGAGCTGAAGATCGTTCGCCAGCACCGCCATGCTCATCGGATTACGGGCAAACGCGACCGCGATCTCCGACCGGAGGGCGATCGTCGTCGTCGCCCGCGCGGCAAGGGCAAGCGAGACGAACGGGTCGTGCGATGTTTCCGACGCGCTGAAGCCGTCGTAGCCGTCCCTTTCGGCGGCCGCGGCAGCCTTCTCGACAGCCGCCAGATCGCCGGACACCGTACCTGAGTCGATGAGCATGCGCGTCCCCTCTCGGTCGAGTCGCGGGCCTCGCACGCCATCGCGAGGAACTGCTGCGCGTTTCGCATCCTGCTGACGTGGAAGCCGTAGGCGTCCTCCGGTGCCGTGGCCGCAACGTCGGCCGCGGCCGCAGCCTCGACGGAATCCGGCCGGATGGCCACAAACCCAGTATCGCCCGGCTGTTGCGTCGTCGCCCATCCCGCGGAATATGGTCGCTATGGCCGGATCGCAGGATTCCACAGGGAGCGGCATGCGGATCAACGGTGTGAGTCACGTCTTGTATCGGACATATGACCGAGACGCCGCGATCAGATTCTTCGTGGCCGCCTTCGGCTGTGAGCTCCTGGAGCGCGGCCCCGTCACCTACGCGATCATTGGCGACGTGCTCATCGAGATGACTCGCAACGATCCGGCGGTCGAGGCGGAGGCGCGCGGAGAGCGATACATGTTCGGCGTGTCCGTGGATAACCTCAAAGAGGCGATCCGGGAATGCGAGGAGCACGGCTCGCACGTCACCAAGCCGATCTTCGTCCCGGTGTCGTTCTGGGGTCGGCAGGCGGTCGTATCGGTACCGGGCGGGGTGCCGGTGGCGCTCCGCGAATGGCGGGCCCCCGACGGACCGCACTTTCGCGGCTGGCAGCCGGAGTAATCCCGAGCGCGCAAACCGAAGCCGGGGATGAGTACGGCGTCAGCTCGCCGGGCGAGCGATCGATTTGTACTCGAGGTAGCCCATCAGCCCCTCCGGGCCAAGCTCACGGCCGATCCCGCTGGCCTTGTATCCGCCGAAGGGCGCGCACGCCTCGATCATGTACATGTTGACCCCGTAGGTGCCGGTCCGCACCCGCCGGGCGATGTCCATGCCGCGCTCGGTGTCGGCCGTCCACACCGTGCCGGCCAGGCCGTAGTCGCTGTCATTGGCGATGCGGACCGCGTCATCGTCGCCGCTGTAGCGGATGACACTGAGGACCGGGCCGAAGATCTCCTCGCGAGCGATCCGCATGGCCGGGTCGACGTCGGCGAACACGGTGGGCGCGACGTACCAGCCGCGCTCTCGGCCGGCCGCCCGGGAGCCGCCGGTCACGACCTTCGCGCCCTCCTCCTCGCCGATCGCGATGTAACCCTCCACTCTGTCTTGTTGCCTGCTGGCGACCAGCGGGCCGATCTGAGTCGCCGGATCAGCCGGGTCGCCGACCCGGAGACCCGCCACCATGGCCGCCAGCGCGTCGACCGTCTCGTCATAGCGGCTGCTCGGCGCCAGAATCCTGGTCTGGGCAACGCAGGCCTGACCGTTGTTCATCAGCGATGCCATCTCCAGCCAGCCGACCGTCGCGGCAAGGTCCGCGTCATCGAGGATGATCGCGGCAGACTTGCCGCCGAGTTCAAGGCTGCACCGCTTGAGCTGCTGCCCGCAGATGGACGCGATGCGACGGCCGGCGGCCGTCGAACCCGTGAACGCGACCTTGTCCACGCCGGGATGAGACACCAGGTGCTCTCCGACCTCGCGCCCGCCAGGCACGATGTTGACGACACCCGGTGGCAGGCCCGCCTGCTCGATCAACTCCGCCAGCAGGTAGGCATCCAGCGGCGTCTCCGGGGCTGGCTTCACGACGACCGTGCAGCCCGCGACGAGGGCGGCCGGAAGCTTGGTCATGATGGTGAACTGCGGGACATTCCACGGCACGATTGCGGCAACGACACCGACCGGCTCGCGGCGCACGATGACCGGACCGAACAGGCCGGGCCGCTCGTCCTCCCAGGTGAACTCCCTGCCCAGCGCAGCGAAGTAGCTCAGCATGAGCTGCGGCTGCGGCGCTTGCGCCAGCTGAGAGAACGTGATGGGCGAGCCCATTTCCTCGGTGATGAGCTCGGCGAAGTCGCCGAGACGGGTGGCGTAGATATCCGCGAGCCTGCCGACGGCGGCGGCCCGTTCGGCCGGTGCCATGCGGGGCCACGGGCCGTCGTCGAACGCACGCCGGGCCGCTGCCACGGCTCGGTCCATGTCGGCAGCAGTAGCGTCCGGAACCCGGCCGACGACTTCCTCGGTGTGCGGCGAAATGACGTCAAGCACCGCGGAACTGGCAGGTGCGACCCAGTCGCCGTCGATGTAGAACCGGTCATGAACACGCATCGTGATCTCCTCGCAGCGCCGAGGCAGACTGTGCGCGCATGCACCGGCCGTGGCGCGCGGCAGTCGCGGACTTCGTCGACTGTACGCCGCGCGGCAGAGCTAGAACAGGTTTCAGTTCTGCGGAAGGTTAACCCGTGCAGACGTTCGCCGCCGATAGCCCGCACCATTGCCGCCAAGACCGATCAGCTGTGGAGGAGCCCGGCATGCCAGCATCAGCGCGAGTCGAGAGCCGGACCACCGGCATTCCGGGCCGCTACATCCTGTCCGCACCCGGCAAGCACATGGTCGTCGATGCATCACCGGCATCCGGCGGAGCCGGCGAGAGCTTCGTCGCCCAGGAACTGCTCGTCGGCGCGCTGGCGACCTGCGCGCAGGCTATCGTGCACGCCAAAGGCACAGAGTTGTCCACCGCACCCAGCTCGGTGCTCGTGGAAGTGGAGTCCGAGCGGGAGGTCGAGGCTCGCCCGCCCGCCTACTCTTCGGTTCGGATGGACTTCACCTTCGGCGGGATCACCGAGGACCAGGCGAAGACACTCGTGGGCGAGTTCACGCGCGTGTGCCCGATCTATTCCACGGTAGCCTCAGCGACGACGATGAAGGTGTCGGTCAGCGTGCTCGAGGACTGAACCTCGTCGCGGCGGTCCGCCCTGGCGCACAATTCCACCGTGGCAAACTGATCGAACGCGAACAAGCGAGCGCGGCATGAGCACCGAACCTTCCCCAGGCCAGCCGACGACGTCCTTGCCCACGCCGACGCGGCTTCGCTGGGTGTGGTTCGGGGTCTGGCTCATCATCGGCGCCGGCTATGCCCTGAGCCTGCTCGGGGCCTTCTCGATCGGCTTGTTCGTGCTACCGCTGCCGGTGCTCGCAACAATCCTGCTCGCCCGGCGACGGCGCGCCCACAGCGGACTGCCCGGCCTGATATCCGGTCTCGGCATCCCGTTGCTCTACGTGGCCTACTTGAACCGCGCCGGACCAGGAACCATCTGCACCACGATCACCGGCGGGCAGGAGTGCACCGCCGAATGGAGCCCATGGCCCTGGCTGGCAGCGGGAATGATCCTCATTGTCCTCGGAGCCGCCGCATTGATCGCCTGGCAGCGACACCTCTCCCGGCAACAAACCAACCCCCGGTTATGACACCACCCGGCACAAGCCGCTCCGCCAGCTGGGCCGTGCGCCGCGACGCCGCGCTCAGGCAAGCACCTTGCCGGGCTTGACGGAGACGATCCCGAGGGATCGCTGGCCAATGTGACGAGCTGGCGGTTCTAATCAGGTACTCGCGCACGCGGGCATCATTGCGTCACCACCGTGGCGCTGTCATCGCGGCAAGTACGGGAGGACATCGTGAGCAGCCTGGACCTTGACATCACGGAGCCTGGCCGGCCCGAGGTGCAGGAGCTGTCGCCTGGCGTATTTGCCTACGTGCAGCCGGACGGAACCTGGTGGATCAACAACACCGGGTTTCTCGCCGGCCCGCAGGGAGTCATCAGCATCGACTCGTGCTCGACCGAACGGCGCACGCGGGCCTACCAGCGCGCGATCGCGACGGTAACGCCAGCCGCGGTGCGCGCGGTCGTGAACACCCATCATCACGGTGATCACACCTTCGGGAACTGCCTGTTCCCTGCCGCGGCGATCATCGGCCAGGAGCGCACGCGCGCCGAGGCGATCGCCTCCGGCCCGCCGCGCGACCTGCCGGCCTGGGACGGGCCCGACTGGGGCGAGCTCAGCCTGGACCCGCCGTTCATCACCTTCACCGAGGGACTGACCCTGCACGCCGGTGACGTGCGCGCCGAGGTGCGCTCTGTCGGCACTCCCGCGCACACCACGAACGACTCGCTCGTCTGGCTCCCCGAGCAGTCGGTGCTGTTCTGCGGTGACCTGATCTTCAATGGCGGCACGCCATTCCTGCTCATGGGCTCGGTCGAGGGAGCCATCGAGGTGCTCGAGGACGTCGTCGGGCCGCTCGGCGCCGCGACGATCGTGCCCGGCCACGGCCCCGTCTTCGGTGACACCGGACCGATCGAGGCGACGCTGGACTACCTGCGGTTCGTGCTCGGCGTCGCGCGCGGCTGCCGGGCGGCCGGGGTGGCGCCGCTGGAGGCTGCCCGTGCCACCGAGCTTGGCCGGTTTGCCGCGTGGGCGGACGCCGAGCGCATCGTCGGTAACCTGCACCGCGCTTGCGCCGAGCTATCCGGGCTGCCGCGCGGTGCTCCGATCGACGTCGCAGCCGCGCTGACGGACATGGTCGCCTACAACGGTGGCGCGCCGCTGACCTGCCGGGCGTGACGCGGTGATCGCAGCGCTGAGGCGAGGAACATCGTGCGGACACGGCGGTCAAGGGCCAGGCGCTTCGGCCAGCCTCGGCAGGGGATGATAGGGAAGTAGGCGGCCGGCCCGGCGCGGGGGTGGCGCGCTGCTCTGCACGGCTGGCGCGGCTCAGTGACGAGCGCCCGGAGGGGGCTGGGATCGTGAACATGCCGCTCGCAGACGAATGGCGACGCCGTGGTGGCAATTTCTCCTGGCGGCCGGCGGAAGGCGGAGCCTCCGCGGTGGACATATTCCATGTCGAGCTCGGCGACGCCGAGGCTCCAGTCCTGCTGCTGATCCACGGCTGGCCGACAAGCAGCATCGACTGGGCTGCTGTCGCCAGCCGCCTGAGCGCGAGGTTTCGCGTATGCACGTTGGATTTTCCTGGCTATGGCTTCTCCGACAAGCCGCCCGGCTGGGGCTACAGCCTGAAGAGAGACGAGGAGCTCATCGAGTTTTACCTCTCGGACGTGATCGGCGCCGACGCTGCTGTGGTGGTCGGCCACGATCGCGGCGACAGCGTGGCGCTTGTGCACGCCGCCCGGTGCGCCGAAGGCCGGTCGGCGACCCGACTGGAACACCTGGTCCTGTCGAACGGCAACATCTTCCTGCCGCTGTCCAATCTGACCGACGCGCAGCGACGGATACTCGACCGCCAGTCATGGCCCGCGATCGCCAGTGCGCTGACCGCCTCTCGGCTGGCCGAAGGCCTGGGCGCCAGCACGTTCAGTCCGCCGCGCAAAGCCGGTGACCCGGAGGTTGACGCGCTGACAGCCACCTTCGCTCACCGCGATGGCGTGGCGGTGCTGCACGAGACAATCCAGTATCTGATCGAGCGATCCACCCATGAGCAGCAATGGCTGGCGACGCTCGCGCAAGCGTCGTTCCCGGTGACCGTGGTCTGGGGCCTGTACGACACGGTGTCACCGCCGCGCGTGGCCAGCTACGTATGGAACGAGTACCTGATGCTCAGGCCGGGCGGCAACCGCTTGTATTTCGTCCCGGACGCCAATCACTACCTGCAGGTCGACCGCCCGGACGCGTTCGTCCGAGTGCTCCTGGACACCCTCGCCGCCGCTGACGATCAGCAGCCCGGTGCCCTCGGCCCGGAGCCGGGCGCCCCGCTGCTGGTCGACACCTCCCGTGCGCGGTTGCCGGCCTCGGCAGACCTGCTCGGTGGTCAGGCACCCGACCACCCGAGCTGAACAGGACCGCGAGCCCGCCTGGCACTAGCCAGGTACAATCGGCCTCGGTCAGCGGCAACAGGAGCGTTACCGCGTTCCGGCTCGGCTCAGGCTGAGCAGCTCGCGCAGTACGTCGGACGCGATGTCGGGGAGGGACCGCCGCTCGCCTTCGCGGATCCACTGCGCGAAAGCTATCCCGAACACCGTGGCACCGGACTCCGCCGCGAGGGAAGCCGCGGGCTCGCCGATGCCTCGCGCGCGCAGAGCCGCAGCAGCAGTCGAAGCCAGACCAGCGAGCTTGTGCAGCTCGCGCTCCCGGAGCGGGGGGTTCTGTTCGATCACCGACTGCCGTGTGCGAGCGTACGGGCGGCGCTCGTCGGGAAACAACGATGCCACCCCCTGCAGCGCGGAGCCGATGACCTCCAGCGGGGATGCCTCTGACGGGGCGGCGTTCAGCCCGTCGACGAACGCCTGGAGGAAGTCTTGCTGCCCGTAGAACAGCACCTCGCGCTTGTCGCTGAAATGCCGGAAGAAGGTGCGCTCGGTCAATCCGACAGATTCCGCGATCTCCGCCGCGGTCGTCTGCTCAAAGCCCTGGGTGGCGAACAGCTCCAGCGCCGCTGCCTGCAGGCGCTCTCTCGCGCCAGGCTCCCAACGCGCCATACGGTGGAGTCTAGTGATGACAGTGACTGTCGTATAGGTGTATGGTGATGTCTGTGGCTGACATCAGTCCGCAGATTACCGCCACCGGCCGCTCCGTGCCTCGGGACGGAGCCGAAGGGACAACGCCATGCGTGTTTTCGTCACCGGAGCCTCGGGCTGGATCGGCTCCGCCACCGTTGATGAGCTTCTCGCTGCCGGACACGAGGTCACGGGGCTCGCCAGGTCCGACGCCTCCGCCGCTGCCCTCCGTGCACAGGGGGTTCGCGTTGTGCGCGGTGACCTCGACGACCTCGCGAGCATCCGCACGGGCGCCGAGGGCGCCGAAGCCGTTATCCATCTGGCGAACAAGCACGACTGGTCCAACCCGGCCAACTCGATCACGGCCGAGCGAGCCGCGGTCCAGGCCATCGGGGACGCGCTTGTCGGCACCAACCGCCCCTTCCTGCTCGCCTCGGGTGTCGCCGGCCTCACCCCCGGCAGGCCTGCCACGGAGGACGACGCATCTCCCTTCCGCGGCCCTGACTCGCCGCGTGGTGGCAGCGAGAATCTCGCGTTCGACTTCGTCGACCGCGGCGTGCACGCCGTGAGCCTGCGCTTCGCGCCGACCGTGCACGGAACCGGTGACCACGGGTTCATCGCGACAATCGCCGCGGTAGCCCGCGACAAGGGCGTCTCCGGCTACCCGGGAGACGGGACAAACCGGTGGGCCGCCGTGCACCGAGCCGATGCCGCGCGCCTCGTCGCGCTCGGACTCGCGAAGGCTCCGGCGGGCGCTCGCCTGCACGCCGTCGCGGAAGGCGGCATCCGCACCAGGGACATCGCCGAGGCCATCGGCAGGGCCCTCGGGCTGCCTGCCGCGCCGATCGCTCCCGAGGACGTCCAGGGTCACTTCGGCTGGATCGGCACCTTCTTCAGCATGGACCTCGCGGCGACGAGCACGAAGACACGGGAGCTTCTTGGCTGGGCGCCCACCGGCCCGACTCTCATCGAAGACATCGACGCGGGCGCGTACTCGGCGCCCGCGATGTCCGAGTAAGGGGCTGCAGCCGGCCGGCGTCTTACCGGCGGCCCGCCTCCCACATCCGCTGGTAGACGCCGCCAGACCTGACCAGGTCGGCGTGGGTGCCGCGCTCGGCCACGCGGCCGTGCGCCAGCACCACGATCTCGTCCAGCCGGTCGAGGCCCTCGAGTTCGTGCGTGATCAGCAGGACACCCCGGCCGGAGGTCGCCGCCAGCAGGTCGGCCATGAGCGCCCGCCGGCTCTCCGGGTCCAGGTGCGCAGTCGGCTCATCCAGGATCAGCACCGCCGGGTCGGCAAGCAGCGCCCTGGCGAATGCCAGTCGCTGACACTGACCGCCGGACAGGTGCGTACCGTGCGCGCCTACCTGAGTTTCCCAGCCCTGCGGCAGTGACTCGATCCAGCCAAGCAGGCGAGCCCGATCAGCCGCGTTCGCCAGTTCCGCATCGGTAGCCGTCGGCCTGGCCAGCAGCAGATTAGCCCGGATCGTCGTGTCGAAGATGTGGGGGTCCTGCGGGCAGCCGCCAATCCGGCGGCGCACAGCGTCGGCCTCGAAGCTGGACAGCTCGTGGCCGTTGACGGTCACCGATCCGGCTGCGAGGTCGCAGAACCGAAGCAGCACCGCGGCCAGCGTTGACTTGCCCGCACCCGTCGGGCCGACGACCGCGATTCTCCGGCCGGGCGGGAGGTCGAGATCGACTCCGGCAAGCGCAAGGGGGCCGACTGGCCCGAACCGGACACACGCTCCGCGCACCCTGATATGCAGCGGTCCGCACGGCATCGGCTCGGACTTGACTGGGTCGCGCACCGGGTCTGGCGAGTCCAGGACGGTGGCGACCCTGGCCGCGGACGAGCGCGCGTGCCCGATCTGGATCGCGGCTGCGGGAAGCGCAGTGACCGCCTCGAACGCGGCCAGCGCCGTCAGCGTGATCACGGCAAGCGGGACCCTCGTGAGTGCCCCCGCGCCGGTCGCTGCGACACCGAGCAGGAGCACACCCCACAGCGCGGCGCCCGCCGCGGCTGACGTCAGCCCGGCTCCCAGGCCGGCCGCCGTCGCCGACCGCCTCGCCAGCCGGGTCAGCTCTGCGTCGAGCTGGCTGGCCCCCGCGAGCGCCGTCCTTGTCGCGCCGAAGACGTGCAGATCCGCAGCGCCGGTCAGCATGTCCGTGAGCACAGCACCGAGCCGACCGCGGGCCTCAGCCGATCGCAGTGCCGACCGGCGCGCCGTCGCGGCCGCGAGCAGCGGTACCGCCAGCCCGGCCAGCAGCAGGCCGGCGCAGAGCACCAGCCCGGCGGGGGCGAGCACGGCGGCAGCGGCCAGCGTTGCCGCGGTGCCGACCAGCGCTGCCGTCAAGGGCGGTGCCAGGCCGCGGACGAAGAGATCCTGGGCCGCGTCGACGTCGCTGATCAGCCGCGCTAGCAGGTCGCCGGAACGGAGGGCGGCGAGCCCGGCTGGGGCAAGCCGCTCGAGCCGGCGGTAGATCGCAACCCTGACGTCGGCGAGGACACGGAAGGCAACGTCATGCGAGCCAAGCCGTTCGGCGTACCGGAAGACGCCGCGGCTGACACCGAGGGCCCGGACCGCGACGACCGCGACGGAGATCGCCACGATGTTGGGGTGCTGCGACGCCCGGGCGAGGAGGAAACCAGAGACCGCAAGCAGGGCGACGCCGCTGCCGGTGGCGACCGCGCCAGCGAGCACGGCCAGGAGCAGCTGGCTGCGCATGGGGCGCGCCAGCAGAAGCAGACGCAGCAGCGGGCCGCGAGCGCGCCGGCCGGCCGCAGGCGCCCCGGTTCGCAGCACCTCCGCCGGCGGTCGTTGCCCGCCTGCGCGCACCCTCGGCTGCGAGTCCGCCTGCGGCGCGAGCGCGGTCACGGGACCGCCGCCGCTGCTCGCGGCATCGTGCGCCCGGAGCGCACCGAGGCCGATGCCGTCGCGGGCTCGGCGGTTCCCGCGCGAGCTGGAACCGGCGCGTGCTGCTGCACGAGGCGGCCCGCGCGCAGCGTCAGCACGCGATCGGCGGCCGCTGCGGCCGCCGGGTCGTGGGTAACCTGCACCACCGTGCGGCCGGCTAGCAGCGCCGCCAGCGAATCCTGCAATTCGTGCGCGCTGAACGGGTCGAGGTGCGCGGTCGGCTCGTCAAGCAGCAACAGCGGTGCGTCCACGAAGAACGCGCGGGCCAGCGCGATCCGCTGCCGCTGCCCGGCCGACAGCTGCAGGCCGCGCTCGCCGAGCAGCGTGTCGTAGCCGTCGGCCAGGTTCCTGATGAACACGTCGGCACCCGCGAGCGCCGCGGCCCGCTCGATCGCGCCGCGGTCGGTATCCGGCTTGCCCAGCGCGATATTCGCGGCCACCGTGGCCGCGAAAAGGTGCGGGTGCTGGGGAACCCAGGCCACCTGCGAGCGCCACTGCGCGACATCGATCCGCGCCAGGCTCGTGCCGCCGACTTCGATCGTGCCCGCGGTCGGCTCGGCGAGTCGCAGCAACAGCGCCAGCAGTGAGGACTTGCCGGCGCCGCTCGGGCCGGTGACCGCGATGCGCTCGCCTGGCCGGATGGCGAGGCTGAGATCCGACAGCGCCGGCTTGTCCCGGTCCGGGTAGCGCAGGGTGACGCCGTGCAGGCAGATCTCCTCGGTGCGCAGGTCAGCTGATCCGAGCGGGCCGACCGCTCGATGGCCCTGCTGCGCCGGGGTGTCCAGCACATCGAGGGCCTGCTGAGCCGCGGTGGCTCCCTCCATGCTGGCATGGAACTGAGCGCCGACGTTGCGCAGCGGCAGGTAGGCCTCCGGCGTCAGGATCAGCACCAGCAGCGCCGTGCGGTAGTCCAGGTGGCCGGCCAGCAGCCGCAGCCCTACCTCCACCGCTACCAGGGCGGTGGCGAGAGTGGCCGCGAGCTCCAGCACCATGGCCGACAGGAACGCCACTTTGAGCGTGCCCATGGTCGCCCGCCGATGCTGGTCGGTCACCTCCTTGATGACGTCGGCCTGCACCGTTGCCCGGCCGAAGACCTTGAGCGTGGGCAGGCCCTCGACGACGTCGAGGAAGTGGCCGCCGAGCCGGGCCAGCAGCTGCCACTGCCGCTTCGTCTGTGCCCTGGTGTGCAAGCCGATCAGCACGGCGAAGACCGGGATGAGCGGCAGGGTCAGGGCGATGACCAGTGCCGAAAGCCAGTCGGCGAGCCCGACTCTGACCAGGACCGCGATAGGCACGAGGCTCGCGAGGACGAGCTGAGGAAGGTACCGGGAGAAGTACGGGTCCAGTGCGTCCAGGCCCTTGGTGGACAGCGTCGCGAGCTCCCCGGAACGCTGGCCGGACAGCCAGGACGGGCCCAGGTCAAGCGCCTTCTCGGTGAGCCTGCGCCGCAGCTGCGACTTGACGGTGGCTGCGGTCCGCAGGGCGGTGACCTCGCCGCCGTAGCTGGCCGCCGCGCGCGCGGCCAGCACAGCCGCGAGCGCGACCAGCGATCCTGCCACAGCCGGCCAGCTGGTGCCGCGAATGGCGCCCGCGAGCAGGGTGGCGAGCAGGCCGGCCTGGGCCACGATCAGCGCGGTTGTCGCCAGGCCAAGCCCGACCGTGCAGGCGAGGTAGCCGCGGGCGGCTCCGGCATAGCGCAGCAGCCGCGGGTCGAATGGGCGCACGGCTACCGGCCTACGGTCGCAGCCGTGGTGCCCGGCTCGCCCGTGCCGCCCGTGCTCCCTGTCGCCTCCGGCGTGACCTGGTCGCCAAGGTCCGCATGCGTCAGCCGCTTGCGGAACACCCAGTAGGTCCAGCCCTGGTAGGCGAGCACGACGGGAGTGAATACGAGCGCCACCCAGGTCATGACGGTCAGCGTGTAGTGCGACGAGGATGCGTTGGCCACCGTCAGGCCGTACCGAGCCGCCGTGCTGGACGGCAGTACGTGCGGGTACAGGTCGCCGAACAGGGTGACCACGGCGAGCAGCAACGTGGCAGCGGTGCCGAGAAATGCCCAGCCTTCGCGGCCACGGAAGGCAGCGGCGGTGCCGGCGAGCAGGGCCACCGCGGCTAGCGCTGCGGTCACGTCGGTCCACGGCTTGCCGTGCCCGACCTGACTGACGGCGAGGAACGCGGCGGCCAGTGGCACCGCCGCGAGCGCGATGGCCACGGCCAGGCGGCGAGCTCGCTCCCGCAGCGGCCCGTCAGTCTTCAGCGCCAGGAAGATGGCGCCGTGCAGCGTGAACAGGCTCAGCGTCACCAGACCGCCGAGCAGGCCGTACCAGTTCAGCAGGGTGAGCAGGTTGCCGGTGTAGACGTGTGCCGCGTTGAGCGGCACGCCGCGCACGATGTTGGCGAACGCGACGCCCCAGAGCAGGGCTGGCACCAGCGAGCCGGCGAAGATGGCCGCGTCCCAGCAAGCGCGCCACCGCCGGTCGTCCACCTTGCCGCGGAACTCGAACGCGACGTTGCGCAGGATCAGGGCCGCCAGGATCAGCAGCAAGGCCAGGTAGAACCCGCTGAAGAGCGAGGCGTACCACAGCGGGAAGGCCGCGAACGTCGCGCCGCCAGCCGTCAGCAGCCAGACCTCGTTCCCGTCCCAGACCGGGCCGATCGCGTTGATCATCAGGCGCCGGCTCGCGTTGTCCCGGCCGAGCACCGGCAGCAGGATGCCGACGCCGAAGTCGAAGCCCTCGAGGATGAAGTATCCGATCCACAGCACCGCGATGATGACGAACCAGAAGGCAGCCAGGCTCATGTCAGTTCTCCGGCATCAGTAGGAAAAGACGGGCAGCTGGACGTCGGGTGTGCCGGTCTCGGAGTCGGCTGGCACGCCCGCCTTGATGTGCCGGACCGCGAGTCTGCCTGCGACGACGGCGATGCCCGCATAGAGCAGCGTGAAGACTGCCATCGAAATGATCACCGAGGACGGAGTGACCCCTGGCGACACGCTCTGCTGGGTCTTGAGCACCCCGAATACCGTCCAGGGCTGGCGGCCCATCTCGGTGAAGATCCAGCCGCTGGTGGTGCCCAGGTAGGGCAGTACCACACCCCAGATCGCGATTCGGTAGAACCAGCTGCTGCGCGGGATCTCCCGGCGCCGCCTGGTGAGCCAGAGCCCGATCAGGGCGAGCAGGCCAGCCAGCAGGCCGAACCCGATCATGAGACGGAACGACCAGTACGTCACCGGGATGTAGGGCTTGTAGTCGCCGGGCCCGTACTTTGTGACGTAGGCGCGCTCGACGTTGTTGATGCCCTTGACGGTGCCGTGCGGGTCGAGGGTGGCGATGAGCGAAAGCAGGTAGGGGACCCGGATGCTCCACAACTCCTGGTTGCCGCTCAGCGATCCGATCGTGAACAGCGAGAACGAGGCGGGGGACTCGGTGTTGTACAGCGCCTCCGCCGCGGCCATCTTCATCGGTTGCTGGCTGTCCATCAGCCTGGCCTGGACGTCCCCGGTGACCGCGGTGGCGATGGCTGCGGCCAGCGTGATGCTCAGGCCGAGCCGCAGCACGCGCCGGAACAGGGCCCTGTCGGCGCCCGCCTGTTCACCGGGGCGGCGCAGATGCCAGGCGGCCGCCGCGATCACGACCGCGCCGGTGATGAGAAGGCTGGCGAAGAACACATGCGGCCACGACGCCAGCGCGGTGGAGTTGGTGAGCAGCGCGACGATGCTGGTCAGCTCGGCCCGGTGGGTGACCGGGTTGACCCTGTACCCGACCGGGTGCTGCATCCAGGCGTTGGCGGCCAGGATGAAGTACGCCGACAGGCTGGTTCCTATCGCGGCAAGCCAGATCGTGGCCAGGTGCAGTCGAGGTGACAGCTTGTTCCAGCCGAAGATCCACAGGCCGAGAAACGTCGATTCCATGAAGAAGGCCAGCAGGCCCTCCATCGCGAGCGGCGCGCCGAACACGTCGCCCACGAACTTGGAGTACGCCGACCAGTTCATGCCGAACTGGAACTCCAGCACGATGCCGGTGACCACGCCGACCGCAAAGTTGATCAGGAACAGCCCGCCGAAGAACTTTGTCAGCCTCAGGTAGGCGGGGTCCTTCCGGACCAGCCACGCCGTCTGCAGGCACGCGACCAGCAGCGACAGGCCGATGGTGAGTGGCACGAAGATGAAGTGGTAGACGGTCGTGATCCCGAACTGCCACCTCGACAGGTCAAGCGTGCTCATCGCGCTGCCCTCCCGAGCGCATTGGGGTTCGGGCCAGCACTCGGGCCGGCGCGGAGTTGGCTGGCGAAAGCTCACCACCAGCCGTCACGCGCGGATGAGGGCCGAAGGGGTGGCGGTCGCGGGACCTTGGTCACCTCGGAGACCCCGGCAGCCGGGCGAGCAGCGACGGTCCCGTTGCTCCGGCAACGGGACAGAATGGCCCTTTCAGGGCGCCCCTGGTACATCGATCTGCCCGACATTAACCTCGACAACAAGACCGCGTGCGGGCGAGGTCGCAGATGAGCCCGTACGCGGATGAATCCCGGCGGGACAGCCCGGAGCGGGCATAACCGGGATCTCGAGACCGTGCGGATAGCCACAGTTCACGAGCGGAGGAGCCAAGTCATGACGTCGTTGGATTCGAAAGTCGCCGGGACGCCAGCCATGAGCTCGTTCGATCTGGAAGTCGGCGAGGCCGCTAGCTGGTTCTCCAGTCCCAGGTTCGAGGGCGTTACGCGGTTGTATTCCGCGCCCCAGGTGGTCGAGCAACGGGGCACGATCCCCGTTGACTACACGGTCGCGAGAATCGCGGCCGAGCAGTTCTACGACCGGCTCCGGCAGCTCTTCGCCGAGCGCAAGCAGATCACGACCTTCGGCCCCTACTCACCTGGTCAGGCCGTGGCCCTGAAGCGGATGGGCATCGAAGGCATCTACCTGGGCGGCTGGGCGACGTCGGCCAAGGGGTCCATGACGGAGGACCCGGGGCCCGACCTGGCGAGCTATCCGCTTTCCCAGGTGCCCGACGAGGCCGCGCCGATCGTCCGCGCCCTGCTGACGGCAGACCGGAATCAGCGCTTTGCCCGCTCGCGCATGACCGACGCGCAGCGCGCTGCCTCTCCCGAGATCGACTACCGGCCATTCATCATTGCCGACGCCGACACGGGGCACGGTGGCGACGCGCACGTCCGCAATCTGATCCGTCGCTTCGTTGAGGCCGGCGTCGCTGGCTATCACATCGAGGACCAGAAGCCTGGTGCCAAGAAATGCGGGCACCAGGGCGGCAAGGTGCTCGTCGGCGTAGACGAGCAGATCAAGCGGCTGAGTGCGGCGCGCTTCCAGCTCGACGTCATGAAGGTGCCGGGCATCATCGTGGCCCGCACCGACGCCGAAGCGGCCACGTTCCTGGAAGGGCGGGGCGACGAGCGCGATCATCCGTTCATCCTGGGCGCCACCAACGTTGACCTGCCTACCTACAAGGTCGGCTACCTCGCCATCCTGAAGAGGCTCCGCGAGCTCGGCGTGGACGACGCACGAGGTCATCTGCTGTACAAGATCTCCGCCGCGGAGTACGACGAGGCCGCAGCCTGGCTTGAGCGCGCGGGCGTGATCCGCGTGCTCGAAGCGAGCGCGAAAGCGTTCCAGCAGGCTGACGAGTCCTCGGTCGACGCACTGCTGGACAAGGTCGAGACGGCGTTCCTGGAGGCGTGGCAGTCCGAGGCCAACCTGACGAGCTATCCCCAGGCGGTGGCCGACGTGATCGAGTTCCGTACCGCTGAGGGCGAGAGCTTTGACGTCAGCGTCGAGGAGTGGCTGGCCTTCGCGAACCGGACATCCTTCCATGCCGCGCGGGCCAGGGCCAAGTCCATGGGCATCGACATCACCTGGGATTGTGAGGCTTCGAAGACGCCCGAGGGCTACTACCAGATCCAGAGCGGAATCGACTACGCGATCGCCAGATCCCTGGCCGTCGCTCCGTTCGCCGATCTGCTCTGGATGGAGACCAAGACGGCGGACCTGCCGGACGCCCGGCGCTTCGCCGAGGCCATCCACGCCGAGTTCCCGTCGAAGATGCTCGCGTACAACCTGTCGCCGTCGTTCAACTGGGACACGACTGGGATGAGCGAGGAGGAAATGAGGCGATTCCCGGAGGAGCTCGGGAAGCTCGGGTTCGTCTTTAACTTCATCACCTACGGCGGGCATCAGATCGACGGCCTGGCGGCGGAGGAGTTCGCGGCGGCGCTCAAGCAGGATGGCATGCTCTCGCTGGCCCGGCTGCAGCGGAAGTTCCGCCTGGTCGAATCGCCGTACCGGACCCCCCAGACCCTCGTGGGCGGGCCGCGGCTGGATGCGGCGCTGATGGCCTCGTCGGGCGGCACCGCGGCCACCAAGGCGATGGGCAAGGGCTCGACGCAGCATCAGCATCTGGTGCAGACCGAGGTGCCGACCAAGCTGCTCGAGGAATGGCTCGCAATCTGGATGAAGTACCACGAGATCCCCGGCTCGCTCCACGTCGGGCTGCGGCCGCGGACGGCAGGCTCAGAGCTGCTGGAGCTCACCCTCTCCAACGCGGGCGGGGGCAAGGTCGCCAACATCATCTTCTCGGTGATCGTGGATCGCCGCGGTCGCAACATCCTGTCGGTCCGGGACCAGAACACCTTCGACAGCACCCTGCGCCAGAAGCGCCTGATGACGCTGAACCACCTGTTCCTGATCCATCGCTACAAGATCTGGGCGGTCCACTACGTCAGTCCCACCGAGGACAATCGTTACCAGGCCCAGAAGATGAAGACGCACGGCCTGTTCAGCGACGTCCACGACGAGGTCGGCCACATCATCGTGGCGGACGTGAGCGCTGACGGCATCAAGGCTCTGCTCGCCCCGGACCGGGACCAGCTGAACGCCCTGATTCAGCGAAGGTATCCGTACGTGCCGGTCGACATCGCCGCGGAGGTCTCGCAGACGACCTCGGCCTGACCTGGCGGTAGCCAGCCTAGGGGTGGGCGGGCTTGGGTGCGCTCCTGCCGACCGTGGCGTGCGCGGGCTGTCCGTGGGCGACCGCTATGCGGCGGGGCTGGACCTTGGGTGATGCGGGAACGGTCACGTGCAGGACGCCGTCGGTGTAGGTGGCGGTGAGGTGGTCGGGGTCCACGCCCTCGCCCAGTGTGAGCTGCCGGCTGAATGTTCCCTGCGGCCGCTCGGCGGCGACGACGTGGTCGGTCTCGCCGTAGCCGGCATTGCGCTGGGCGCTCAGCGTGAGGGTGCTGTGCTCGACGGTGACCTCGATGGTGTCCGGCTCGGCACCGGGCAGGTCCGCCTCGACGTGGTAGCTGCCTTCTGGTGTCCGGTACACGTCGATCGGCATCGCCAGGACCGCCCGCCTGCCGCTGGCCGCGAGGGACATTAGCTGCTCGACCGGGTCGCGGAACGGCTCGTACCTGATCACTGCCATGGCTGCCTCCTAGTGCCTCGGCAGCAAGCCCGAGCACGGCTTGCGTTGTCTTCTGGCGGCGAGGCTAGTGCCTCCGGCTGCAGCGACCCTCCGGCGTAGGTCCCCTTGGTCGCGGACCTTGGTAATGAGCCGGACTGACGGTCAGCACGCTGGGGACCGGGCGCCGGATGCTGATCGCGGTCTCGAGGACGGTTCCGAGCCGGAGCACGAGTTGCGGGTAGCTGCCGTCGCCGAGCTGGGCGCGGATGGCCTCCCGCTGCCAGGCGACCTCGACGGGCTGGCTGTGCAGCGCGGCGGTCACTCCGCGGGCCGCGGACGCGAGCAGGATGCGCTGGAGCGACTGGCCTGCGTTCACCCAGGCGGCGGGACCGTCGGCGGGCGTGGTCAGCAGGCAGACCACGCCAGTGAACCTGGCGGGTGAGATGCGAGTCGAGTACGCCAGGCCCCAGCCATGGCCCTGGGCGAAGTCGCGGCCGGGAAAGTAGGGGCTCGTGCGCTCGGGGCGCGCCGGGTAGGCCGAGGCAGGCACGCCGTCGAGCCGTGCGCTGCCGGGTGGCGGCGCCCAGGCCGCCAGCTCGCGGGCGTATGAGCTGTCCAGACGCTCGACCCGGTCGGCGGTCTCGGTAATGGCGGCAAGCACCGCCCTGGCCTGGTCGGTGATTGCCACGCGCAGCGCGGTGTCGTACAACGCAGCGGCCTGCCGCAGGGCTTCGATCAGGCCAGGCGGCGGCGGCACCGGCTCGAATCCGCCCCGGTGCGTCCGCCGCCGCGTTACCTGGCTGAAGAGCCTCTGTTCCCACGCGGTCGGCGGCGCCCGCCGGCGCCACCGCAGCCGGGCGACCAGCAGCGGGTCGTCGGGATCGGGCAGCACGCGCGTCTCGGGCACGTAGCCGAGCGACCGGAGGGCGAGCCTGGCGGTGAACAGCGCGGCCCCGCAGCTGATCATCATCTCGCGGCCGCTGGGATCCGCGACGGCAAGCTGCCGCCCGGCGTCGGCCCGGAGCGTGAGCTCGGCTCCTTCGGCGGTGTATCGCCACGGCTGGGTATTGTGAACCGACGGAGCCCACACCGCCGTTGCCACGACGTACGTGCTCACCTCGTCCGGAGCGTGCGACAGCCGCGGCCGAGACACCACTGTGACCGCCATGCTTGCTCCCGCCGTCCGCGCCGATAGTGGTCGCGTGCCTACTCGACGCCGGCTGAGGGCCGCGGTCCAGGAACAGAGGTCCCTGCTCGGCGGGACTTCTGCCCCCGTGCCGCCCCGAAGGCCTCTGGTTCACTGAACCCGCAGCTTCCAGCCCGCCGAGGTGATTACTCGCCCGGCCCAGCCCCCCGTTACAGTTCCAGCTATGCCGGATATCGTCGGGCTTCATCACCTCAGCCTGCCCGCCAGCGACTGCGTGGTCAGCAGCGACTGGTACGAGCGCGTGCTCGGATTCTCCCGCGTCCTGGTCGAGGAGGATGAGGACGCCGTCACCACGGTTGCCCTGCAACACGAGTGCGATGTGCTGCTCTACTTGAGGCTGGACCGGGGAGGCGTCGAGACAGTGGACGGGACGGCGACGCACGGACCGGCCCTCAGCTTCCGCGTCTACAGCCGCCGAGATCTCGACGCGTGGGATGAGCGGCTGACAGCGCTGGGCGTCGAGCACTCGACGCCGCGTCAGGTGCATCTGGGCTGGGCTATCGACATCGCAGGGCCGGACGGCATGCTCATCCAGCTCCATACGCACGAGCGCATCAGCGCGGATCCTGACTGAGGCTGCCGTTGTCCACGCATACTGATGGGATCATGGCTGGTATGCCCGATAGCTCGCTGCCGGTGGAGTGGCACGGTCCGCAGGCGGTCGTCGTGCTGCCCGAGCACGTGGATCTCGGCAACGTCGGCCCGCTTCGCGACCAGCTGCTGGCGCTGATCAACCGCGGGGCCGCCGCGGTCGTCCTGGACATGACCGGGACGGTCTCGTGCGACCACGCCGGCCTGGACGCGATCGCGCGCGGCTATCAGCGGGCGGTCATCAGCTGCGTCCCGCTGCGGCTCGCGGTGGCCGCTTCGGTCGTCAGGCGGATGCTGGGCATCGAAGGGCTCGACCGCCTTGTCTCGATTTTTCCGACGGTGGCCGCGGCGCTTGCTGCCGGACCACCGCCGGACGAGGCATCCGCGGCCGTTGCCTCGGGCTCGGCCGACGGGCGCGCAACTGGGCTGGCGGCCGGACCGGAACGGGGCGGCCTGACGCCCGCCGTGTTGTGGCAGGTGATCGACGCGCTGGGCGACGGGCTGGCGCTGACCAGGGACGACGGCGAGATCGTGCTGGTCAACCGGCGCTGCGCGGAGATGTTCGGGTACCAGAAGGATGAGCTGGTCGGACAGCTCGTCGAGACGCTGGTTCCGAAGGACCTCCGGGCGGTCCATGAACGCGACCGCGCGCGGTATGCGCGCGTGCCAGCCGCCCGGCCGATGGGCGAGCGGGCCCGGCTGGTCGGGCTGCGCAAAGACGGAGCGACGATTCCCGTCGAGATCAGCCTGAGCCCGGTGCCGACCGCCACCGGTCACCTCATCCTCGCGGTCATCCGCGACAGCACCCAGCCGCGGCGCCGCCGCGACCTGGCCGATCTCGCCAGGGCCGCCACCGCCGAGCAGACGCGCCGCAGCCGGGAACTTCTCGACGCGGTCGTCCGGAGTCTGTTCCAGGTGGGCGTCAGCCTCCAGGCTGCCGAGGAATTGTCCGGTGCCGAGGCGCGAGACCGCATCGCGGAGGCGCTGCTCCGGCTGGACGACACCATCCACGAGATCCGCAGCTACGAATTCGGCGCACTCGGCGACCGCCGGGTCACCTGACGCGTGCCGAAGGCCGCCATGACGGTGGCCCGGCGAGGGTTTCGATTGCTGACCCCGCCGAGCCGAGTGTCCGCTTGCAGGTGATCGATAATGGACGAGGTACTGCGAAGCGCCTGGAACTCCGGCGGGGGGTTGAGTGGAATGAGCGATTTCAAGAAGGGGGATCGAGTCGTGGTGGTACGGCTCGACAGTGACGAAATCGAGTGCCACGGCTGCTACGAAGGGGAATCCGGCCCCATCATGTTCGTCCTGCCAGACGATGATGACCTGCCCGACCCGGTCGAGGTGGGCGCAGATCGCGTCTTCCCCGAGAAAAAGGGCGGCGATCGGCCGATCTAGCTGCGCCGCAGGACGCGGCTCTGGCGCCGGCGGCTCAGCTGCCCAGCTTCCTGATCAGGGCCTGGAGCTTCGGCGTCGACGCGAGCGCTGCCCGCAGGCCCTCTAGTGAGTCCTCGCTGTCGATCATCATCGGGCTGCGCTGAAACCGCCCGTCGAGGCTGTAGTAGCAGAACCGGATCCCTTGTCCGCCCCCTTCGTACTCGAGCAGCTGGATGGCCGGCTCGGTGTACTCGCCGGTGAAGGACGCCTCTTCGGTGATCTGGCCCTTCCCCCAGTGGAACTCAAAGGGTCGGGGCACGGGGCGGCCCTTGGCCGCTGGTGTCCTGCGCATGCCCCACTCTCCCACGGCCGCGTGCCCAGGGGGTCCACGCCCGCGGATCCGGGCGCAGCTCGCTGCGGTTGGGGTTCACCCGTGTGCAACCTCCGTTCCCCGCTGCTGTATCGAATCGGCCGAAGCTGGCCGGGGGCGGCCAGGTTCGGCTGATCGCTGGAGCCCGCTGATCCACCGCAGACCGCGAGGGCGCAGCTTGGAGTGTCGGGCATCAGTCAGGACCGGCTGGCTTTGCGGGCGAGGACAAGCCGGTATCGCTGGTTTCCGTCCTCGGGCCGGCCGAGGGCCGTGAGCGGGACGGTGGTCACCGTGAACCCGGCTGCTGCCAGGTCGTCGCGGACCGCGTGCAGCGGGCAGGTGCGGTAGTACATGACAAATGGCGGACGCCACACGGCGTTGCGGACGCGCATGGCCACGTCGAACCCGAGCAGTGCCCAGTACCAGGGCGAGGTGATGGGCTGCGGCGCACCGATCGGGAAAGCGAAAGCCCCGCCAGGCCGCAGCGCGCGGTGCACGCCGGCGAACAACGCGGGCCGTTCGCCGGGCAGGAAGTGCCCGAGCGCTCCGAAGCTGACCGCGAGGTCGAAGGCCTCGGTGAAGGGCAGGACCCGGACGTCGGCCCGTACCCAGCTGGCGTCCGGGTGGGCACGAGCCGCCTGCGCGAGCATGCCCGCGCTGAAGTCGACGCCGATGACCGGTCCTTGGCATGCCGATCGGAGGACCTGCATGCCCGCGCCGGTGCCGCAGCATACGTCGAGTCCCCGGCCGAACGGACCGAGCGGGCGCAACTCGTCGGCCGTCGCGTCGAGCACGCTGTCGGGGGTGCGGAAGGGCGTGTGATCGAACTTCGGAGCAAGCAGGTCGTAGCCGCCCTCGACAGACGACAGCGCCTGCCTCGCTAGCTCACGCACAGACGGGCCCTCAGGCGAGAACATCGGCCCAGGGTACTTCCCGATTGCCAGCCAACCCCCGGTCGTGTTCGGCACCCGCGCCTGTGCCGTCTAGATCCGCTCCAGCGCCGCGCCGTCGAACAGCGGCTCGATCTCGTGCCGACCGAGATCAGCGGCCATCTCTGCGTCTGCGGGAGCCGGGCCGCCGGCGACGGCGGCCGCAAGCGTCGGCCTGAGCAGGCGGGCGTCGCTCGACGAGATGAGGAAAAGACCCTGGCGGCTCAGTACGTAGCGCACCGCCCGCGCTAGCGCGTCGCCGTCCGTCAGCGGCTCATACCAGCTGAACTGCCGCGCGGCTCCTTCCGGCCAGCGGCGGCGCGCGACGGACTTGATCGTCTGCACCGCCACACCGCGCTCCTCGCACACGCCCAGCAGAGCTTCGACGTCTGCCCTGTACCGGTCGACGGACATCAGCGCGTAGTTGTAAGGAAGGAGCACCGAGCCGAAGTCAAACCGCTCGAGGCTGCGCAGGTGCATGCCCGCGATCCGCAGGCCGTGCCCGGTTACACCGATGAACCTGGCGAGCCCCTCGTCGCGGGCCTTGGCCAGCGCCTCGACCGCGCCACCAGGGCCGTGGGCCACCTCCCATTCGGCCGGCTCGACGAGATTGTGGAGCTGGATCAGGTCGACGGAGTCGACGCCGAGGCGCGTCAGCGAGCGTTCGAGGCTGGCGCGCGCGCCGGCACCCGAACGCTCTCCCGTCTTGGTGGCGAGGAAGAACCGGTCCCTGTGCTCCGCCATCCACGGCGCGATCCGAAGTTCTGACTCGCCGTACGCCGCGGCCGTGTCGATGTGGTTGACACCGAACTCCAGCAGGATGGGCAGGACCTGATCGGCGCGCTCCTGTCGCATTGACCCCAGCGCCGCTGCGCCGAAGATGACCCGGCTGCTGTCGTGTCCGGTCCGGCCAAATGGCAAGCACTCGATCATAGTCGGAGACTACCCACAGTCCGCTGGCCGCCGGAACGATGGCCGGGCCGAGGGTGGAGCCTCCAGCACCTGCGCTCGGCGCCGAGTTCTTGACGCGAGGCCGCTCGCCCGCAGACAAGGTTTCGTCGGCAACACGTCATCGCGGTGCAGGAATGGCGAGGTTCGACCTGGCTCAGCGCTTGCCGGGCCACCATGTCTTCATCGCGTGGTCTAGTTCCTGAGCGCTGGGCGGCTTCTGGCCCAGCTCAGTCGGTGCAGTTCGGTCGCGGCGAAGGCCGTCCAGCATGATCCCCAGGTAACGGCGCCAGATCTCCGGCCGGGCACCGGCGAGGAAGTCGGCACCCGAACCGAGGATCACGTGGAGAACGGGCATGTCGTCGGGAGACAGATCCTCACGCAGGGCGCCCGCAGCCTGCGCCCGGGCGATCACGTCGCGCACGATCTCATTGAGGCGGGTGTGGATGCCCAGAAAGTGATCGCCCTTGCTAGCCGCGGTCGTCATCATCGTCCACAGGCCACGGTCGGTCGCCATCATCTCGACAGCGCGCTCCAGGAACATGCAGAACGCCCGCCACGGGTCGTCGATCGTCTGCGCCTCGCGCGCGGCGGCCAGCAGCCGGTCGAGGCTGTCGGCGAAAAGCGCGTCGATGAGCTGCTCACGGTTAGCGAAACGCCGGTAGACGGTGCCGACCCCGAGGCCCGCATGGCGTGCGACATCGTGCAGGGTGACGTCAAGGCCGCGCTCGGCGAACAGTTCGCTTGCCGCCCGCAGGATGCGCTGCTTGTTCCGCTCGGCGTCCCTGCGCAGGCGTTTCGGCTCGTCGATCACGGCGGCGTCTGGCATCACCAAAGCATAGCCAGGCCGGCCAGATCATTAGTGGACATGGCGTGTCCGCTTCAGTTAACGTCTAGTCAGCGTCCGCGAGCCGTTGAGGAGGGCGAGGAGGCCATGACAGCAGCCCAGATTACGGAGTATCCGACAGACAAGCCCGCGCCCGGCTCGATGGCCGGGAAGATGGTGCCGCAGCCGCCGCCTCCGGGGCCGGGCGAGCTCAAGCAGACGATTCATGAAATCGAGGGCCCGTACTTCCGCATCGGCGCGCCGCGGCGCACCGTCTTGCTCGAGGCGGGCGACAAGCCGGAGGTTGTCATCTCGGGGCGCGTTCTCAACGAGAGGGGAACGGCGATTCCCCACGCACTCATCAACGTATGGATGAGCGACCACGACGGGAACTACGACATGGTCGGCTACCGGTACCACGGCATCGTGGAGACCGACGAGCAGGGACGCTACGAGTTCACCTCGATCATCCCCGGCTGCTACCAGCCGCGTGATGCCAAGCACATCCACATCAAGCTGCAGGCGGACTCGAGCCCGGTCACCACCCAGCTGTACATCGAGGGCGAGCCCGGCACCGAGGATGACCCGTTCTACTCAGAGGAGACGCTGGTCCGCTGCACTCTGGATGACCAGGGAGTCAAGCACGGCACGTTCGACTTTGTCATCAGACAGGTCACCACCTCGGAGAACGTGACACCCGAGAGCCTGGCCGCTGTCGTCTGACAAGCTCACCCGCAGTTTGCTGACCGCCGTCGCCGGAGATCCGGTCCAGGTACGCGGCATCGCGGACGTGGCCGAGCAGGTGACCGCGCTCTGCCACGTCCGGCCGCCTGGTGACAGCGCTCATCCCCGGCGGATTGCGGACGAGGCTCACCGGCCTGTCCCCGCGTTTCACCCGGATGCTGCCGGGACCGGGGCGACGATGTCATAGGGCTCCGCATCCTGTGTGCACAGCGTCCCGGTCAGCTTTGCCGCCTTCAATCCGGAGCCGGCTGGGCAGGCAGTGTTGTCGTTCGGGTTGGCGGGGGTTCCCCCGGGGAGGTAGTCGTAGGGGACGCAGGTTGCGAGACCGTTGGTCTGGCCGAAGTAGTAACCAGCGGGGCACTTCCCTGTCGGGAACTCGATCGCGGACCAGGAGATGACCGACGCCTGCAAGGAAAGCGGCGACTCCGATGAGGGGCACAGTCCTCCCGGGGTTGAGCAGGTGTCCGGGCCGGGCGGAACCGGGGTCACGATGCCAGCCTCGTTCTCGCACTCCACGGGTCCCATGGTCATGAAAGAACCCGCCGGACATGCCGTGTGGTTGCTGGGATCCGAAGCCGTCCCGCCGACCAGATAGGCATAGGGGACGCACTCGCCTGCTGCTAGGTTCGCGGGGGACAGGAAGTAAAGACCTGCCGGGCAGGTGAGATCGGACGGAGTCGGCAGCGACTCGAGAGTGAGCGGCGGACGCGTCTGGTTCGGGGCGGCGGTGGCCGTGCTGGCTGTGGTCGTCGTGCTCGGGGCGGCTTGAGGCTTACCGCTGCTGCACGCCGCGAGCACGAACAGGCACAGCGCCGCTAGCACGTATTTCGTCAA
>Ga0187783_10000615_pt1 | contig 25875 bp, 21 predicted proteins | sample 1015_SJ02_MP02_2_FD_132471 | JGI IMG/M metagenome (GOLD analysis project Ga0187783, IMG submission 132471) | Tropical peat soil microbial communities from peatlands in Department of Meta, Colombia - 1015_SJ02_MP02_20_MG | ecosystem: Environmental > Terrestrial > Soil > Wetlands > Peat | place...
CTTCCAGATTCCCGTCATTCAAGCGCCGTTTCGAATCTACTGGGCGTACAACTACCTGCGTTTTAACCAGAACGTGGAACCGCCGCTCGGAGCATTCTATGTCCCGCCGGATGAGCGTCTGGCACTGCAGCAACTGGGCGTTTACTATTCCCAAATCGTTCCACAGCTTCAGAACTTCTTGATCACGACGCGGTCACAGCAGATCGTCGCGCCAAGCTTGTATGAGGCGGCGCACACCTTGCGTTTTGCGGTCAGCCGCACATTCTGAGGAAGGAAAAGTCCGCGGACATGACTTGCGTGCCATGGTTGAAGGAGAGCTAAAGATGAGAGCGTGGGGGCTGGCAGTGCTTGTTGTTTTGCTGGTCGGTTGTGGAGGGAACAGTACGCCGGTGTCCGTCCTCGTGACCACGACGACCTCGGGTGCTACGACCACCTCCGTTACGCTGCTAGAGAGCACTTCGGCCCAGTTCGTAGCGGCGGTGAGTGGTTCGTCCTCGAAAATCGTGTTCTGGCAGATCTGCCTGCCCACGGCCTCGACCACTCTGGCGCCAACGAACTGTACGCAGGGCCTCGGACCCACGCAATGCGCGGGCGACATACCGAAGGTTAGCACTCCTCTGACCGGATTCGGAACCATCACCATGAATGGGCTCTACACTGCTCCTTCTTCACCGCCACAACCAGATAGCTTTCTGATCGTAGCCACCAGCTGCGTCGATTCCACCAAGTTTGGCACCTACACCGTAATCATCGACTCGGGGATTCGCGTGACCATTACTCCGCCGTCCGCGACGGTCGCTGCGACGCAGACGTTTCAATTCCAGTCGACCGTTACCGGCACGACGAACTCCGGCGTCAGCTGGTTGGTCTGCGCGGCCGGCAGCAATAGTGTCCCGACGAACTGCACGCCGAGCGGCACGGTGGGTCCGAACGGATCGATCACTTCGAGCGGAGTGTACACGGCGCCGGCCGCGACGGGCTTGGCCGTAGTCGAGGCGATAGCGGCCGCGGACCCGAACCAGACGGCGACTGCCATCGTGACGGTGGCAGCCGATACGCCCCCGTCGCTTTCGACTTCACCGACCAAGCCGCCTCTGGACCCGGCGACGGTGGCACAGGGATCGGTGCAACAGGATGTCTATCTGACGGGCGCAAATTTCGTCTCGACGACGAATGTTGTCGTGGGCGGCGTCGTACTTCCGACCGCCAACGTTGTCTTTCTCAGCGCTTCTTTAATGCGCGCCACGATTCCTGGTGCGCTACTGGCGCAAGCCGGAACCCTCGAAGTCGGCGTCCAAGACCAGAAAGGCAATACCTCAACGGCCGCGTTGAACGTCATTCCCGTGCGCCCGGTGGTCGTCAGCGCCTTGCCGTCCAGTCTGCCGCAAAGCCCCGTGTCCACTCCCACCATCCTCCTCACGGGCGGGTTCTTTTCGCCGGGCGCGACGACGGCGACGTTCAACGCGCAATCGATCACCGCGACCGTTACCGGCAGCCGCCTGCTGTCGCTTGCGATTCCCAGCGGGGATCTCACGATCCCGGGCCTGTACCCCATCGTCGTCACGAACTCGGGACTCGCACCCGGCCAGCCGTCTCAGTCTGCTCTGAATCTAGGGGTCACCCCGGTTCCCGCCGCCATTCCACCCTCGGCGAATGCGACGTCTGTCCCCGTCGGCTTGAGCCCCTCGGCTGTGGCCATCGATCGGGCCGATGGGATCGCGGTCGTGGCCAATACCGGTGACGGCACCGTCTCGCTCATCAACGTCGCGACCTTGAGCGCGATCGGAAGTGCAATTCCGGTCGGTAACCAACCAACCGGAGTGGCTGTGGACGACCTTCTGCCCGATCCGATTGCGGTGGTGGTGAATAGCGTGGACTTAACGGTTTCCGCAATCGACTTGCGAACGCAGGCCGTGGTGGGAGCACCGCTTTCAGTGGCGATCGGTCCGGCGAGCACATCTCCTGTTCCATTTTCCGTCGGGATTAATCCGCTCACGCACCGTGCCCTGGTCGCATACATTTCGACGAACCAGGCGACAGTATTGGATCTGTCGACCGGAACGCCCGTAATCGTCCAGCAAGTAGGCGGTGGAAGTGGCCTTTTGTTTGGCACCGGACCCAGTCCTGCGGTCGCCGTTGATCCGCGGCTGAATTGGGCTGCGGTCACCCCGGGCGGAGCCGGAGCCGTGAACCTGGTTGATCTCGGCACAAACCCAAGCGCAGGCCAGCCCGCGGGTCGATCGCCTCAGCTGATCGGCTCGGTTGCCGCATCGACCTCCACCCAAGGGATTGGAATCGACACGCAGGCGCATGTGGCTTTGGTGAGCGATCCGCAGTCTGGCACGCTCGCAACCGTGGCCCTACTCAATTTTGCCGTCACCGCTGTGACGAGCAACGGGGCGCAGTTTAATCAGAAGGGTTTTGGCGCCGTGGCCGCAAATCCTCTCGAGAGCGTGGGGATCGCCGTCAGCGGGAATGCTTCGGGTGCAAGCGCCGTGATCGTCAATTTGCAAAACAGTACGGTGCTGCAAACCGTGGGCGGCTTCAGTAGTGGTGCGAACCTACAGGCCGTGGCGGTCGATCCCGTAACCAACCAAGCGGTCGCAGTGGATCGTGCAAACAATAAAGTCTATTTTATTTCTCTCGGGCCGGCACTCAACCCCGTTCAAATCGTGGAGGCGAGCCCCGCCCTTGTCTTCGGAGGAGCGGGCGCCGGCAACGTTCTGCTAACTGTCAATGGATCCAGCTTTGCCAGCGGTTCGCAAGTGACCATGGACAGCACACCGCTCGCGACAACGTTCGTTAGCTCCCGCCAGCTCACTGCCATCGTGCCGGGCGGCGTCGAGGGCCTGCTCAACGTGCCTCGAAACTTCGCGGTACAAGTCGTAAACCCCACGGGCGCGGTTTCCAATGTCGCGGACCTGGCGGTGGTCCTGCCGGTGCCGGTGGGTCACGGCCCGATCGGCGTGGCGATTGATACGGATCGCGACATGGCGATTGTTACCAACATGACCGACGGCACCGTTTCGCTGGTCGCTCTCACGCCAGAGACTCCCGTGGGACCCAACCAGATACAGGCCGGAGCCATTGGAGTTGTCGGAGGCCCCATTACAGTCGGCACGCAACCGGAGGGAGTCGCTGAGATTCCGCGCTTGGGCCTGGCGCTGGTTGCAAACAATGGAAGTAACGACACGACGATCGTTGACGTCACCCAGACGAAGGTCCCCGTTACGCTGGCTCTGTGCGGCGCAGCGTGCGTCGGCCCGACCGGTGTTGGCGTCAATCAGGATTCAGCCAGCGGGGTCGTCACCAACACGAATCCAGGCAGCTCGACGACGCTTGGCAGCGTCAGCTTCGTAAGCCTTTCGGCGGTGACCACCAGCCAAGGGCCCAGCATCGATCACAACCCGGTTGCGGTTGCGATTGATCCGAACCCTTTGCTTCCTTACGCGGCCGTGGCCACCGCTTCGGCAACCAGCAGCGTCGATTTCCTGAACCTCTCGACCGGCGGAACCTTGGTGGGACGCACGTCGGGGTTGGCAAACCCGACGGGAATCGTGTTTGATCCGGTTAACCAGGTCTTTCTCGCCGCGAATAGCCTGCAAAACCAGGTGGTGATTCTTGATCCCGCCAGTTTTCTGCCAACTCCCGTGGCTGTAGGGATCGGGCCGACCTCGCTCGACTACAATTACCAGACACGCACGCTCGTAACGGTGAACTCGGTCAGTAACTCGATGTCCATCCTGTCGTACACGTGCCCTCCGAGCCTTGCCGCCCCCGCTTGTGTGGGGCCGCAGGTGGCCACGGTGCTCGGTCTGGGAGGCGCGCAGCAGACGGCGCCGGTATTCGGTCCGAACGCGGTGGCCATTGACCCGATCTTGAACCTGGCCGTGCTGATCGATGAGGACGACAATCAGGTTTTGCTGGTTCCGTTGCCACACTGAGGGGCAACCCTGGACGCTTGACCACTCTCTAAATGGGTAGCTATAATGCCCGATTTCGACTGATCTCAATTCACAACCCATTTTGAGGTAAGGAGTGAGAATGAAGATTCGAGCAGCATTTCCGGTCTTGGCAGTACTGTGGATGATACCGGCGGCTTGGGGCCAAGCGAGCAACACGGCTGCGGCCGCCATGAAAGTGGGGGTCATCAACATACAGGCGGCGATCGCGGGGACCGCCGAAGGGAAGCAGGCGGCCGCCGAATTGCAGTCGCAATTTTCTCCTCGCACGACAGAGCTCCAGAATCTGCAGAAACAGATCCAAGACCTTGGCGCTCGAGTGCAGAACGGCCAAACCACCCTCAGCGACGAAGAGAAGGCGCGTCTGCAGCGCCAGTATGAAATACAGTCGCGCCTGTTTCAGCGGAAGCAGCAGGAATTCCAGGACGATTCGAACGATGCGCAGCAAGAGGTGGTGAATCGGATTGGTCGGAAGATGATCGACGTGATCGATAAATATTCCAAGGAAAACAACTATTCGGTCATCCTCGATGAGTCGTCACAGCAAACGCCCGTCATCTATGCTGCCAATCAGATCGACGTCACGCAGGATATCATCCGTATCTATGATCAGAGCTACCCGGTGAAGAATGCGACGGCCTCCGGCGCGGCTCCTAGGCCGGCACCCAAGCCTGCTCCCGCAACGCCTGCCACAAAACCGTAGACAAGCCGGAGCCTCGTTGGCGGAGATGCGGTGAGGCTGGCTCCGCGCGGGCACGGGGCGGGGTTTGTCCGGCACCGAACCTTCCGCTATCATACAGGACCGAGGGATGTCGAATTCGAACCCGCTCGTGCGGGCGAACCAGGAGGTTGGCGATGGCACCGTCAGTGGGAGCGGCAGCTCCCGATTTTACTTTGAAGGACCAGAACCAGAAGGACGTGAAGCTATCGGACTTTCGCGGAAAGAAAAATGTGGTGATCGTTTTCTATCCGCTGGATTGGAGTCCGGTCTGCACCAATGAGCACGTTTGCTTCGTCAATGATATGAAGCGTTTTGAGCAACTCGATGCACAGGTGCTGGGTCTCAGTGTGGACAGTGTCTGGTCTCACAAAGCGTTTGCGGAGAAAATGGGCATCCATTATCCGCTGCTGGCTGACTTTCAGCCTCGCGGAGCCGTTGCCGACAAGTTCGGAGTGTATCTTGCGGACAAAGGGATCACCGGGCGCGCCATTGCTATTGTCGATCGCAGTGGAAAAGTCGCCTGGTTCAAGAACTACGACATTCCCACCGTTCCCGACCTCGGGGAAGTATCCGAGGCATTGGCCAAGCTGAAATAGTCAGGCCTTCTCGGCGGTTCTGGGTTCGAGCGGTTCCGCAGAGCTTTAGAGATCCTGTCTTCGGACTTCCACAACCCGGGCTGATTTCAACAGCCGAGTGTCTGCTTGCGCTCGCTCGGCGAGCCGCATATGCTTGCAAAATGGCGCGAACGGATTGTCCCCTCTGTCAGGGCAGTGGCTGGAAGGTGGTCGAGCGCACGACGAAGGGCGCCGAGGCCTTCTCTGCCGATGGGCCCGGCGAACCGAAAATGGTCTGGGCAGTTCCCTGTGACTGCACCGTGGGAGACCGCGCCGACCGCGTCTTGGCGAAGGCGCGCGTCCCCGAGCGTTATCGCCACTGCGACTTCGACAATTACGAAGTCGACAACGAAATCGAAAATGTCTCCCGCGAGCAATCAAGCGCCTGGAATCGCAGTTTGTCGCAGGCCAAACTCGTGGTGCGCCGTTTCGCCGAGGAATTCTCCCCGGTGCGCGAGGTCGAAAGCGAACATGGCCTGCTCTTGATGGGCCCCTGTGGTGTCGGCAAGACCCATCTTGCGGTGGCCGCGCTCAAGCAGATCGTCGTGAGAGGTCATCGCAGCCTTTTCTACGACTTCCGCGAACTGCTCAAAGCCATCCAGGATAGCTACAACCCCGAAAGCCAGACCACGGAGATGAGCGTACTCGAGCCCGTGCTCCAGGCCGAACTGTTGGTGCTCGATGACCTTGGCTCCAGCAAACCCTCGCTCTGGGCCCTTGAAACGGTCGGGCACATTTTGAATACCCGCTACAACGAGAAGCGCGTCACACTGCTGACCACCAATTTTCTCGATGCCGAGCCGTCGGAAACTGCACGCGCGCGCCCTGCGACGATCGACGATTCGCTCACCGATCGCGTGGGCAAGCGCATTCGCTCGCGGCTCTATGAAATGTGCCGCACGGTTGAGATTTTCGCTCCGGATTACCGAAAAGAGATCCGCAACATCAGCCGCTTTCGCAGCTAGCCTCCCCGTAACAATCGTATGAAATTGTATATGTCTCACGCTACGCAGTGAACACAAAGGCATCGACTAGGCGATTTGATCCCTCTCCCCTTCCGAAGGTAGAATCAAACACGGTTCTCCGACCTCTCAGACCTACAGGAGAGAAATCCCACGGCTGAGAAGGCGAGGCTCTTCGGCTTTCGAGGAGCCGAGGGTTCGGGGGGAAACGCCCGTGCCTCCCTTGCGTGGTCCGCCTCGGGCGGATCGTCCGTCTTTTGGAAAGGGGAACGCCTTGAGCACACCGTGCTCCGGGCGGATGGCCCAAATCCAGATGCGGATTTGGGCTTTTTGTTTGGGGGTAGATTCCGCGAAGCCGATGCCGCTTACAGACAAATTCGGTCGAACGATCACAGACTTGCGCGTTTCGGTCACCGATCGCTGCAATTTCCGATGCGTCTATTGCCGTTCCGCCAACCCAGAAACGCACCGGCCGGCGGACGAACTGCTCGAATGGGAGGAATACGAGCGGCTGGTGCGCCTTTTGGTCGGCATGGGCATTCAAAAGGTGCGGGTGACGGGTGGCGAACCCCTGGTGCGCCCGGGAGTGGAGCAGTTCATAGCTCGGCTCGGTGCGCTTGGCCTGCACGACCTCTCCATGACCACGAATGGTTACCTGCTAGCAGAGCGCTTGGATGCTTTGGTGGCCGCGGGAATGAACCGTATTAACATCAGTCTCGATTCGCTCGATCGCGAGAAGTTTGAGCGGATTACCCGCACGAAAAAATTCGATCAAGTGATCGCTGGCATTGACCGAGCCCAAGCATCGAAACTGCGTCCCGTGAAGGTGAACGCCGTGTTAGTTCGCGGCATCAACGATGATGAAGTGGAGGCTTTTGCGAGATTTGCGCGCGACCGTGATTTGATTATGCGTTTCATCGAGTTCATGCCGCTCGACCAAGACCACGCCTGGACGCGCGACATGGTCGTCACGGGACGAGAAGTATACGGGCGTATTCAAGCTTTCTGGCCTCTTGAGGCCATCCCCCATGGGCGAAGCGAGACGGCTCGCAAATACCGCTTCGCCGATGGCCGCGGGGAAATTGGACTGATTTCTCCCGTTTCAGAACCCTTCTGTGGACATTGTTCGCGCCTACGGTTGACAGCTGATGGGAAGCTGCGGACGTGTCTGTTCAGCAAGGAGGACCACGACCTCAGATCCTTTTTGCGCCGCGGCGCGAGCGACGGCGAAATCAGTGAAGAGATTCTTGCCATCGTGGCTCAGAAAGAGCGAGGGCACCCGATCAACGAACCTGGCTTCGTTCCCCCTTCGCGCACGATGGTTTCGATCGGGGGTTGAGCAAACGATCGCGCTCGCCCGAACTCCGCGGTAGAATTGGCTGCGTATGGCGGACGAAGAATCCAAATTGTTTTCGCTACGAGAAGCCGAACGCCTACGCCTCCAGCTCGAGCCGACTCTGATTGAGGCGATTGAGTCACGCCGCAAGCTCGGGGATTTAGAAGAAAAACTCGGCCAACTGGCCGAGCGCATTCAACGCTCCGGCGGGTTAATGGTCCACTATGAAGATGCCGCGAAGTTGCGCATCGAGCGCAACCGGGTCGAGGAAGCGATTCGCGAAGCCCTGGAACGAATTCATTCGACCGGTTGCATCGTGAAAGACCTCGAAGTCGGCCTGCTCGACTTTCCCGCGCGGATCGACGGCGAAGAAGTCTACCTCTGCTGGAAGCTGGGCGAAGACCGCATTCGCTTCTACCACCGCCAGGATGAAGGCTTTGCTGGCCGAAAGCCCATCGATCCGCGTGACGCCGATTACAACAGCCCCCTGCAGTAGCTCCCCTCTCGGGTGAGATCGGTTCCTTCGCTTGACACCGGGCCAAGCGGCTGCAAAAGTAGCTGGCCGTATGAAACAAGGAGAGCAAACAGAGCCATGGCCACAGAAACCGCTGCTGCGCCGATCCGTATCACCGATGCCGCCTGGGAAGCAATTGAAGGCGGTTACGACCTGCAGGTTCATGTCGCGCCGGACGTGATCGCACGGCGTATCGATGATCTGGACCTCGCCAAGGAATTTTTGGCGCGCAAGCTTAAGGGATTCGTGCTGAAGTCGCACTACGCACCTACCTATGAGCGGGCCAAGGTGGTGACCAAAGCGTCCCCGGGCATCGCGGCGTTCGGCGCGATTACGCTCAACCACAGTGTGGGCGGTCTGAACCCCGTGGCGCTGGAGATCGCCGGGCGGTCCGGCAATAAGATTGTCTGGATGCCTACCGTAGATGCCGAGAATGAAACCGCCGGGCGCAGCGACGGCCCAACGGACAAGCTGCCATTTTGGGCCAAGATTCAGCGCGAACTTTCCTCGACGGGCATTGCGCCGCCGCCGCTGACCGTCCTGGGACGAGACGGCAAGGTTCATGAGACGGCCCGTCGCTGTTTGGAATTGATCGGCAAGCACGACATGGTTCTCGCCACCGGTCACCTGGGCAAGAAGGAGATCCACGCGCTGGTCAAGACCAGCAAGGAAATGGGGCTGAAGCGAGTCCTCGTCACGCACGCCGAATTCCCCTCGCAGAATCTCACGGCGGCCGAACAGGTTGAGCTGGCCGATCTGGGCGCGCTAATCGAGCACTGCTTCACGACGATGTATACGAACAAGGCTCCTTGGGAGGCCTATTTCGATAGTGTCCGTAAGGTCGGCCCGGAGCGCGTCGTGCTCTCTACCGATCTGGGGCAGACGATCAATCCGCCCGTTTCCGAGGGCTTCGCCATGTTCGCACAGAAGATGCTCGATGCGGGCTTCCGCGCGGCCGAAGTTCGCCGCATGTGCGTCACCAACCCAACGGCGCTCATTTCCTGAAGCCGCCTGCCGCCATTCTGTACGAAGCTGTGTAGACAGTCTCGGTAAGTTTGACGATGGCCCAAATGACAGAAAACCGACTGAAAGATTCTGCGAGCCCCTACCTGCGCTCCGCCGCGCACCAGCCAGTTGACTGGCACGAGTGGGGCGAGGAAGCCTTCGAGCGAGCACGCGCGGAAGGCAAGCCCATCCTGCTCGACATTGGCGCGGTTTGGTGCCATTGGTGCCACGTCATCGACCGCGAGAGCTACGAAAACCCGGAAATTGCCCGACTGATCAATCAGCTTTATATCGCGGTGAAGGTCGATCGCGACGAGCGGCCTGACGTGGACGCACGTTATCAATCCGCAATCGGCGCCATTTCAGGCCAAGGCGGCTGGCCGCTCACCGCGTTTCTAACGCCAGAAGGAAAGCCCTTCTTCGGCGGAACATATTTCCCTCCCGAGGACGCCATGGGTCGGCCAGGATTTAAGCGCATTCTGGCTGCTGTTTCCGATGCGTTCCAGAATCGCCGCGCCGAAGTGAACGAGTCAGCGCGCGGACTCGAACAAGCCGTGGCAAAAGCGGAGGTGTTTCACGACGCACGGGGCGCCTTTGATGTACGCGTTGTGGATCGGGTCGTGGAAGCGATCCTAACCCGCTTCGATCCGATTCATGGAGGGTTCGGCCACGCTCCGAAGTTTCCGCACTCTTCGGCCATTGATCTCCTGCTGGAGCGGACCTACGGGCCCGACGGGGGGAAACTCAAGGAGATCAGCGAGGCTACCCTTGAAGGAATGGCTGCCGGGGGATTCCACGATCAGATTGGCGGCGGATTTCATCGCTACTCCGTCGATGAACGCTGGTGCGTACCACACTTCGAGAAAATGTCGTATGACAACTCCGAGCTACTGAAAAACTACCTGCACGGCTTTCAAGTGCTCGGGCGGCCGAACTATCGACTCGTAGCGGAAGGGATCATCGGGTGGGTGACGGAAGTGCTTTCCGATCCCGATCACGGCGGCTTCTACTCTAGCCAGGATGCCGATCAAACGCTCGACGACGATGGCGACTACTTTACTTGGACACAGTCGGAGTTGCGCGCCGCTCTCACGCCCGAAGAGGCACGGGTCGCCGAGCTTTACTACGACGTCGGCCCGCGCGGCGAGATGCATCACAATGCGGAGAAAAATGTTCTATGGGTCGCAGAAACAATCGAAGGCCTCAAACGGCAGCTGGCAATGGGCGAGGATCAGTCCGCGCTCCTATTGGCCCGGGCCAAAGCCAAGCTGCTCGAGGCGCGGCGGAAGCGACGTCCAACGCCCGCGATCGATACGACGCTTTATGTCGCCTGGAACGCGATGTTTATATCCGCCTATCTGGAAGCCGCGAATGTCCTCGATCGGGCCGATTGCCGGGACTTCGCGCTCAAGACGCTTGATCGCATCCTTCACGAGGCCTGGGAGGAGCCCACGGGTTTCCTGCATCGAGTCGGCGGACCGCGACTGGAAGGCTCGCTCGATGATCAAGTTTTTGCGACAGCTGCTCTCCTGGATGCCTATGAAGCAACGTTTGACCGACGCTACCTCGACACGGCCGAACGGGCGATGCGACGGGCCGTCGAGCGCTTCGGAGATCCCGACGCCGGCGGATTCTTCGATCGCGCGACGGATGGTCAGCCAATGGGGGGGATTGAGGTGCGCCGCAAGCCTCTGCAGGACTCACCGACGCCCGGAGCAAACTCCGTCGCCGCGATGGTGCTCAATCGCCTGTACGCGCTCACGGGCGAAGCGTTTTACCGCACCTGGGCCGGGCGGACACTCGAGGCATTCATCGGCCCGATTCCTCAATACGGCCTTTTCGCCTCCACCTATGCGCTGTCGGCGTTGCTTCATGCACGCCACCCTCTGGAAGTCATCGTTACAGGCGGAACCGGCGATGCGAAAGCCGCGGAACTCGAAAGGACTGCACACTCGGTGTATCGCTTTGGAAAAACGGTCTTGCGGGTTACGCCGGAACGGCTCGCCCACAGTTGTTTGCCGCCGGCGCTACAGCAAACCCTGCCCCACCTGGATGCGGCCGAGGCACGGGCTTTTGTGTGCATCAATAGGACCTGCTATCCGCCCGTTTCGGAGCCGGAGAAGCTGAGACTGCTTTTGAGGGAGACTGCCACATCCGCCCTAAGCGCTTCGTAAACGCAGGTCAATCTTGGCGCTCGGCTAGCTGGACGCTCGGAACTGTGGCACACTCGATAGGGACGCGGCGGCTGCGCCCTCGGCGCCATCCCTGCCGCCCTGCGCTCCGCACGAAAACACATGGATCCCCAGTTCATTCGGAATTTCTGCATCATCGCTCACATCGACCACGGTAAATCCACCCTGGCCGACCGCCTACTCGAGCTGACCGGTGCTCTCAGCCAACGAGAAATGACCGAGCAGGTGCTCGACTCGATGGATCTGGAGCGCGAGCGCGGGATCACGATTAAAGCCAAGAGCATCCGCCTGCACTATGCGGCAGGCGATGGGCACGAATATCGCCTGAACCTAATCGATACGCCGGGCCACGTGGATTTTTCCTACGAGGTCTCGCGGGCACTTTCCGCCTGCGAAGGTGCTCTGCTCGTGGTAGACGCAAGCCAAGGAGTGGAGGCGCAAACCGTCGCCAACGCCTTCTTGGCTTCTGGGCACAATCTCGAGATCATTCCGGTAATCAACAAGATTGACTTGCCCGCGGCCCAGCCCGAATACGTGAAAGAGCAGATCGAGAATGTGCTCGCCATTCCCGCGCACGACGCGCTCGCCATCAGCGCAAAAAGTGGCCTGGGAGTGAAAGACGTGCTGGAAGCGATTGTTCGGCGGGTTCCTCCGCCCAAGGGCTCGGCGGACGCGCCCCTGCGAGCGCTGATTTTCGACTCCTGGTTTGACATCTATCGCGGTGCCGTTGTGCTCGTCCGCGTGATCGAGGGGCGGCTCACGCCTCGCATGAGAATTCGCCTCTGCGCAAGCAGCGAGGTGTACGAAGTGGAGGCCCTCGGCGCTCTCACCCCCAAGCCGGTCTCACTGGACGAGCTCGCGGCCGGCGATGTCGGCTTTGTCATCGCCAACATCAAGCGTGTAGCCGATGCGCGCATGGGCGACACGGTGGTCGAGGCGGACCGTCCCGCCCCTCCGCTGCCCGGTTTTGAGGCCATCAAGCCGATGGTGTTTGCGGGTCTATTCCCTGTGAACGCAACCGACTACGAGGTCCTGCGCGATGCTTTGGGAAAACTTCAGCTTAACGACGCGGCGTTCTTCTATGAGCCGGAAAACTCGGCGGCGCTGGGCTTCGGTTTTCGCTGCGGCTTTTTGGGCCTGCTGCACATGGAGATTGTCCAGGAACGGCTGGAGCGCGAATTCAACATCGATTTGATCACGACGGCGCCCAGCGTGCGTTACCGCATCACGACCACAAGCAACGAGGTGCTGGAAGTCGATAACCCAACGAAGTTTCCGGCGCCGTCTTCGATTCGCCAAATCGAGGAACCGATTCTGACGGCCATGATCATCACCTCGGAGGAGTCGGTCGGAGCGGTGCTGCAGCTGTGCGAAGAAAAGCGCGGCGTGCAGAAGAAGTTCGAATATCTGTCGCCCACACGGATCATGCTCACCTACGAGCTACCGCTCAATGAAATCGTGCTCGATTTCTACGACCGACTGAAGAGCGTCTCGCGGGGCTATGCCTCGCTCGACTACCATCTCTCCGGCTATCGCGAATCCGATCTGGTGAAACTCGACGTACTGGTGGGCGGCGAGCCGGTCGATGCGCTCACCATCATCTGCCATCGCGATCACGCCTATGAGCGAGGGCGCGAGCTCGCGACTCGCCTGCGAAAGTTGATACCGCGTCAGATGTTCGAGGTGCCGATTCAGGCAGCCATCGGCGGCCGCATCATCGCCCGGGAAACGATCAGCGCCATCCGAAAGAACGTGCTCGCAAAGTGCTACGGAGGAGACATCACGCGCAAGCGCAAACTGTTGGAAAAACAGAAGGAAGGGAAGAAGCGCATGAAGCGCGTCGGCCGCGTAGATATTCCCCAGGAAGCCTTCCTGGCCGTGCTGAAGGTGGCTGGCAGCGCCGAACCGGAATGAAGGTCAAAAGGTCCTACGTCTGGCGCTTTTGGCGCACGGTGGCGTCGAGCTGGCCGTGGGCCAGGCGCACGGCGATGTCCTCCCCAACGGCAACCTGGTCGGACGAACGCAAGACTTTCCCCGACCGATCGTAGGCGATGGCGTAGCCGCGCTCGAGCAACTGAAATGGGCTGCGTTCTTCCAGTTGCAGCTTGGCGGCTTCGAAACGCCGCCGCTTGGCGGCGAACACGCGATCTGTTCGCACGCACAGATTTCCGAAAGACTCATTCACTTGCCGGCGCAGCCTTTCCACGCGAGCCCGCAAATCCAACCCTGCGAAACGCAGGTGCACGAGCGCGAGGTGGCGCTGCTTGCGCGTCAGGACCCGCTCGAGACCGGAGCGGAATGCCTCCCGGCCCTGCTCAATTCTGCGCCTGAGAACCGCCGCGCGTACGTGCAGATCGAACGATTGAATCTGTGCGCCGGCTTGCGTGAGCCGCTGCCTAGCCAGAACGAGCCGCCTTCCGAGCGAGATCCCGAGCGCCCGGGACCGTTCGTCGAGTTGCTGATGGTGCCGCCGGATGAGTACTTCGACCTGGCGAAATCCGCGATCGACGCGCACGTCGTGCAGGCGGCGTTGTCTCAAGGAAAGTTGGTACCGCATCTCCTTGACGAGGTCGCGAAAATAAGCCTCGATGTGGCGGTCGAACTCCTGCCGCGACCGCACCACGATTTCCGCCGCAGCCGAAGGCGTCGGGGCGCGTAGATCGGCCACGAAATCGGCGATCGTAAAATCGGTCTCATGCCCTACGCCTGTGATGACGGGGATTTCCGATGCGGCGATCGCGCGGGCGAGGCCCTCCTCGTTAAACGCCCACAGGTCCTCGAGAGACCCGCCCCCGCGCGCCAGGATCAAAACCTCCACAAGCTTTACGCGATTGAAGTACCGCAGGGCCGCCGCGATCTCACTGACAGCGCCCTCGCCTTGAACCTTTACGGGATAGAGTTGGACATGGACATTGGCGAATCGGCGCTGGAGAACACGCAAAATGTCTCGAATCGCCGCTCCGGTGGGTGAGGTGATGACGCCGATCGAGCGCGGCAAAAGCGGGAGCGGTTTCTTGCGCTGTGGGTCGAAAAGACCTTCTTCGTCCAGTTTGCGCTTCAGCTGCTCAAAAGCGAGCTGCAGCGCGCCGCGGCCCACGGGCTCGATGTAATTGACGTACACCTGGTACTCGCCCCGCGGCGAGTACACGCCGACGGAACCGCGCACGGTGATGTGCAAGCCGTCCTCGGGCCGAAATTTCACCCCCCGTAGCTGGTCACGGAAGCAGACGCAGCGAATCTGGGCGTGTGCATCCTTGAGCGTGAAATACAGGTGCCCCGATTGCGCCGCGTGGTGGTTGGACACCTCTCCTTCAATCCACACATCTTCGAACGCCCCCTCGAGCAGCGCACCGATCTGCTCGGTGAGTTCGCCGACCTTCCAGATATGCCGCTGGGGAACGAGATCAAACAAGGACGTTTGGCTCATGGCTCTAGCGACGAATGGAATTCACAATCCAGAGAATCAAGGTGAGGGCCAGGCTCAGGACGATGCAAGTGACCACTGGAAAATAAAAGCTTCCGTGTCGCCCGGAGTAGTGGATGTCCCCGGGGAGGCGTCCTAACCGGAACGGCAGCTTCCCCCCGTAGCTCAGCAAGAGTCCGACCCCCACCAACAGGAGACCCACGACCAGCAAGAACCTGCCCAATTCGCGTAGCGGGTCCATCGTCGATCCGTATTCTAGCCCGATCGGAAAAGTGTCGATCTACACCAGCTCAGAACCAGAGAAAAAGTATCCGATTTCGAACATCGCCGTCGCCGACGCATCGGAACCGTGCGTGCAATTGTTTTGAATACTCGTTCCCAGGTCGCCGCGGATCGTGCCAGGCGAGGCCTTGGCGGGGTCGGTCGCTCCCATGCTGTCGCGCCATTTCGAGATCGCATCTTCCGCTTCGAGCACCAGCACCACGACTTTCCCCGAACTCATGAAATCGGTCAGCTCGCCGAAAAACGGCCGCTCCCGATGAACCGCATAGAAACCCTCAGCCTCTGTTTTGGTCAGTCGCAACGACTTGATTGCAGCGATTTGAAACTTCGCTCGGTGAATGCGGCTTAAGATTTCGCCAGCCAGGTTGCGGCGAACAGCATCCGGCTTGATGATTGCGAGAGTACGCTCGGTGGCCAAATCGATCCCTCCTCGAACAGCTTTCAATTCCGGCGACTTCTGGGTCGCTTCTTTCCTCTCGCCGCTTGGCTCGACGTCTTGCCGCTCGCGGGCCGCGCCTTTTTCGATGCTCGAAGAACTCGCGCCACGGTTTCGCCGATCTCGGCAGGGCTTTCGACGGTGTGAATTCCCGCTCGGCGCAGCGCCGCGTACTTCTCTTCTGCGGTCCCCTGTCCGCCACTAATGATCGCACCGGCATGCCCCATGCGTCGGCCCGGTGGGGCGGTTTGCCCGGCGATGAACCCGACCACCGGTTTGCTCACATGCTCTTGAATGAACTCCGCCGCCGTTTCTTCCGCGTTGCCGCCGATTTCGCCAATCATCACGATGGCATGCGTATCCCGATCCTCCTGGAACAGGCGGATGACGTCGAGGAAACTCGTTCCAATGATCGGATCGCCACCGATGCCCACACACGTGGATTGGCCGATCCCCAGCTTCGTCAGCTGACCCACGGCTTCATAGGTGAGCGTTCCGCTGCGGCTCACGACCCCGACGTTCCCGCGCTTGTGAATAAAGCCGGGCATGATGCCGAGCTTCGACTGTCCGGGCGAGATGATTCCGGGGCAATTCGGCCCGAGCAGGCGAGTCTTGGAATGTCTCACCGTGGCCTCGACGCGCACCATGTCGAGCACCGGGATGCCTTCGGCGATGCAGGCGATGAACGGCAGTCCGGCGTCGACCGCCTCCAGAATGGCATCCGCCGCAAAGGCAGGAGGAACGAAAGCCAGCGCCGCATTGGCGCCCGTCTTCGAAACAGCCTCCGCCACCGTATTGAATACCGGCACATTGAGATGCCGTGTGCCACCCTTGCCCGGCGTCACCCCGGCAACAACTTTCGTGCCGTAGTCGATCATCTGCTGGGTGTGAAAGCTGCCCTCGCGACCGGTAAGGCCCTGGACGACGACGCGCGTGCTTGTATCGACTAAGATGCTCATAAACCGCTCGGTCCCCCACCTCTCGCCGCTCGCACCGCGACGCCCTATTTCCCCGCGAGCTTTACCGCTTTCTCAGCACCATCTTTCATTCCATTTGCGACCGTGAAATTCAGCCCCGACTTCCTCAGGATTTCCTTGCCTCGCTCAACATTGGTGCCCTCCATGCGTACGACGACCGGTACCTGAATCTTCAATTCCTTCGCCGAGTTCACGATGCCGCTTGCGAGCATGTCGCACCGGAGAATTCCACCGAACACGTTAATGAAAACCACTTTCACGTGAGGGTCGCTCAACAGAATGCGAAATGCGTTCTTCACGCGTGTCTCCGAAGCGTCGCCGCCCACATCGAGAAAATTCGCTGGGTTGCCGCCAGTGAGTTTGATGATATCCATCGTGGCCATGGCGAGCCCCGCTCCGTTGACCATGCAGGCGATGGTGCCGTCCAGCTTGATATAGTTCAGCTTGTATTTTGAGGCTTCGACTTCCAGCGGCGTCTCTTCATTGAGGTCGCGCAGTTCTTGGAACTCCGGATGGCGGTAGAGCGCGTTATCATCGAAATTGACTTTGGCATCCAACGCCACGAGTCTGCCGTCGCCCGTGATCACGCACGGATTGATTTCCAGAAGCGAACAGTCGGTTTCGAGAAACGCACGATATAAGGACTCAAAGAATGCCGCAGCGGCATTCAGCGCGGTCTGGGGAAGACCGAGGCCGAAAACCAGCTTGCGCACGTGGAAGGGTTCGAGCCCGGTTTCCGGCCGAATGACTTCGCGCAGAATCGCTTCGGGCCGCTGCTTGGCGACCTCTTCGATTTCCATTCCGCCCGCGGCGCTGGCCATGAGTACGGGAGCGCCTGCTTCGCGATCCACGACGAAGCTGATATAAAGCTCCTGCCGGATGTCGAGGCCCTCCTCCACGAGCAGCCTCTTGACGAGGCGACCTTCGGGTCCGGTCTGCGCCGTAACCAGCTTGCTTCCAAGCAGGCCTTCAGCGGCCGCAGCAGCCTCGTCGGCCGATTTGGCGATCTTCACTCCACCGGCTTTGCCTCGCCCGCCGGCATGAATCTGCGCCTTGACGACAGCAACCGAAGTTCCCAATCGCTTGGCTGCGGCGCGCGCTTCCTCCTTGCTGAATACGGCCTCGCCCCGCGGCACCGCGACGCCGAATCTGGCAAGAATGGCTTTGGCTTGATACTCGTGAATCTTCATGCGGAGATCACGGCCGGTCAGAAGCCGACCTTAGAAATGCTACAATTTGTAGACAATAAGGGCACTCCAGTGTACTTGGAACCCGCAGGTCGAGCAAGGCACGGCCATCAAAATGCTTCGTCGGGCGCTGGAAATCATTGCTGCAGGCCGGGATCTGTCGCGTGCGGAAGCCGAAGCCGCGATGGAGGAGGTTCTCGCTGGCCGCGCCACCCAGGCCGAGATCGTCGAACTTCTCTCCGGGCTGAGCACCAAGGGTGAGACGGTCGACGAACTGGTCGCATTTGCCTCGGCCATCCGACGCCACGCCCCGCCGATCTTCCCGACCCTTGACGGTGCGGGCGTTGAAGAAGCTCTGCTGGACACCTGCGGCACGGGAGGCGACGCTTCGGGCACATTCAATATTTCAACCGTGGTGGCTCTGGTTGTTGCCGGAGCAGGCGTGCGCGTGGCCAAACACGGCAATCGCTCGATCAGCTCCCGCTGCGGCTCAGCGGACGTGCTCGAGGAGCTGGGCGTCGCGATCGACCTTCCCCCGGAAAGCATTCGGCGCTCGATCGAGACGGTTGGGATCGGATTCCTGTTCGCGCCGGCGATGCACACCGCAACCCGCCATGCCGCGGCGGCCAGACGCGAGCTTGGAAGACGCACCGTCTTCAATCTTCTCGGTCCTCTCACGAATCCGGCGCGGGCCTCGGCACAGGTGGTGGGCGTCTACGACCGAGTGGTGGTGGAACCAATGGCACGCGCCCTCCGAGAGTTGGGAGTGCGGCGCGCCTTCGTGGTGCATGGGGAAGATGGTCTGGACGAAATTTCCCTCTCCGCCGAAACGTTTGTTTCGGAACTGCGCGAGGGTCGAGTCTGGAGCTACCGGGCAAGTCCCGAGGATTTCGGACTCCATCGCGCGCCTCTGGAGGCCCTCCGGGGCGGCGACGCGAAAAAGAACGCGGAGATCGTTCACACCATTCTGGGACGCGCCCCAGGGGATGATCCTTATCGGGCTGTCGTGCTGGCGAACGCGTCCGCCGCGCTCGTCGCGGCTGGCAAAGCAGAGGATTTTCACGCGGGGGCGGAACTCGCTGCGAAATCGATCGATTCGGGCGCAGCCCGGGAGCGCCTGGCCCAACTCATCGCTTTCTCCCGGTCCGAAAAGGAAGACCGGCGCACGGCTAGATCGTGAGGAAATTCTCGAGCAGCCGGAAGCCCGCTTCTGTCAAAACCGATTCGGGATGGAACTGTACACCCTCCACCTTCCACTTCTTGTGACGCAAACCCATGATCGTACCGTCGGCCGTCTCAGCGGAGATTTCCAGCACGTCGGGTAACGATTCCCGTTCGACGATCAGCGAGTGATAGCGAGTTGCCGGAAAATCCTGCGGAAGGCCGCGGAAAATGGTTTTGCTGTCGTGGTGAATGGCGCTGGTCTTGCCGTGCATCACTTCCTTGGCACGAATCACCCGCCCTTGAAAGGCCGCGCCGATCGATTGATGTCCCAGGCATACGCCCAGGATTGGAATCTTGCCTGCGAACCGCTGGATCAGCGGTACGCTCACGCCCGCTTCGGCCGGCGTGCAGGGCCCCGGAGAAATCAAGATCCGCTCAGGCTGCAGCCCTTCGACCTCCTCGAGCGTGATCTGATCGTTGCGCCGCACTTCGAGCTGCTGACCCATCTGACCCAGGTACTGGGCGAGGTTATAGGTAAACGAGTCGTAGTTGTCGAGAAGCAGGATCATGACCCTGTTGGTAGCATAGCGCAGAACTGTCAGTCGCCGCGACTTGCACCCGCCTGGGCGATCTCCAGGGCCTTGACGAGCGCCCGCGCTTTGGCCCGTGTCTCCTCGTATTCACGCTCCGGCACCGAGTCCGCCACGATGCCCGCCCCCGCCTGAATGTAGACGCGCCCGCCTTTGGCAACCAGGGTGCGCAGCCCGATGCACGAATCCACATTCCCCGAAAAATCCAGATACAGAATCGCCCCGGCGTAGATTCCCCGACGTGTAGGCTCAAGTTCATCGATAATCTCCATGGCCCGCACTTTCGGCGCCCCCGAGAGCGTGCCCGCAGGAAAACAGGCCATCAGCGTGTCGAAGCAATCGACTTCTCGGCGTAGTCTGCCACTCAGGCTCGAAACCAGGTGCATCACGTGCGAGAATCGTTCGACAAACATCAGTCGATCGACCTTCACCGAACCATACTCGCAAACGCGTCCAAGATCATTGCGCCCCAAATCGACGAGCATGATATGTTCGGCGCGCTCTTTGGGGTCGGCCTCGAGCTCTCGTTCGAGCTCGCGATCTTCTTCCTCGGTCTGACCCCGTGGGCGTGTGCCAGCCAGAGGTTTGTAGAACGCATTGCGCCCCTCGACCTTGACGAGCATTTCCGGTGAGCTACCCACGACAGAAACGTCATCGAGCTTTAAGAAATAGAGGTAGGGAGAGGGGTTGATCACGCGCAGGGCGCGATAAATCTCAAAGGGATCCGCGTGGCTTTTTGCGGAAAACCGTTGGCTGACGACAATTTGAAAGGCGTCACCGGCCAGAATATATTCTTTCGCCTTTTCCACGGCTCTGAGGAATTCTTGCCGGGTCATGTTTGATTCCAGCCGCACAGGTTTTGCCCGTTGCGCCCGAGGCCGACGCGGCAAGGGACCTTCCAGCAGGCGTCGGATTCGGCGGATTTCGCCGAGAGCCGCGTCGTACTTTCTGCGCAAGCTGCCTGGTCCTTCGGTGAAGACATTGCGGATAATCGATACCCGATGTTGCACGTGGTCAAACGCCACCAGGCTGAGGTAAAACATCATCACGCAATCATCCACACCCACGTCGTCGCGGCCACTGTCCGGGATGCGCTCGACCAAGCGCACCATGTCGTAGGCAAAGTAGCCAATCGCTCCTGCTGCGAGCGGAGGCAAACCCGGGACAGGGACCGGTCGGTAGCGAGCTGTGAGCCGGCGTAAGCGCTCGACCGGATGGTCGTCAAACTGGGTTGTGCCACCGCGCGTCTGGAGCGTGCAGCAGCGGCCTCGTGCGCGGAACACCTCCTCCGGCATCACCCCGGCAAACGTGTAGCGTCCGATGGTCTCGCCGCCCTCCACGCTTTCGAGCAAAAATGAATACTTTCCGTGGCGCGCAAGACGGAGGTAGGCCCCAACCGGTGTCAAAAGGTCGGCTGTGTAGGTGTCGTGGATCGGCACCAGGTTTCCCTGCCGTGCGAGCTGGCAGAATGCGTTGAAGTTGGGCTCGATCATCGAACTCCTTTTGTTCGCCCTCGTGCGCTGTCGCGCCTGAGGGCGGCGAGGACCGCCCGACGCATCGCGTCGGCAGGCGCGCGCTCGCCGGTCCAAATCTCCCACTGTGCTGTGCCTTGCGCGATGAACATCTCGACCCCCGAAACCGTTGCCACTCCCCGGCGGGCCGCCAATCGGAGCAGCCGGGTGACACGCGGCCGATAAATCGTGTCAAAGACGAGTCGGCAATTCAATTCGCGCGCTTCCAACGGAGATCCCCCTACGGCCGGAAACATCCCGACCGGTGTGGCGTTCACGATCGCGTCAAAGAATTCATGACGGAGCCGAGGCCGCGCGATGGCTTCACCGTTCACTGCTTTTGCAAGTCCCGTCGCCTGCTTCCATCGCCTAGCTGAAACGCATACGGCCGACCCCGCTTGGGCGAGTGCAAAGGCCACCGCGCGTGCGGCGCCGCCGGTTCCCATAATCAGGACGCGGCTTTTCGAAAGAGGCATTCGGGACGCCAGTGTGCGAAGCACCCCGACGTAATCGGTGTTGTAGCCATAAAGCCCCCTCGCGCCGCGCACGACGACCGTGTTGACGGCTCCGATCTTGGCTGCGAGCCGATCGCAACCATCCAGATAGTCAAGGATCGACTGCTTGTGTGGCAGCGTCACGCTGAACCCGCGGATGCCGAACTCAGGGATCGAATCGATAAAATCCTTCAGCTCCTTGACGCGGAACGGCAGGTAAACCGCATTCATCCGGCGGGCTTGGAATCCCGCGTTCTGCATCGCGGGCGACAGTGAGTGCGCGATGGGATCGCCGATCACACCGTAGACGCGCGTCCGGGAGTCGAGGTGATCGACGCGGTAAAGACTTCTCATCTCTTGGAGGGAGGTCTGACCCGGAGCCGTGGCATTTTCGACGGGTGCGTATGCAAAACCGCCCCGGGCGCGCAAGGCCAGGACTCGGGCGGGCAGCGCGACATCACCCATGGGAATGGCCACCAGGCTTCTCTGCTCGCGAGCCAAGAGCTCCAGTCTCCAGGCCTTGGCAAGGGAATCACATTGGACAGCGATTTTGATGCGATCCGGGTCGCCCCGTCGGAGCTCCCGGGCAATTCGTCGGAGGTCTTGCGGCATGCTGTGAAAAAAGTGTGCCGACCGTAGCTCGCGGCCTTCCCCCAAAAGGGCCTCGATGAGTTCCGGCGGGCACTGGCGAACCGTTTCGATTTCCAGGTCATACCACCGACTCCCTGCCCGTATGGCCTGGGCGAGATAGAAAAGCTGCTTGGCGATGGTGCCCCGATAGCGGCCCCCCGCCTCCCGCCGCCTTAGGGTGGCGATGAATGTTACGTCTGTTTGGGGTGCCCTGAGCTTTCCGAAAAAACGCTCGATTTCTCGATCATTTGCCAACCAGTCCAGGCGAAATTCAATGGTGTGGGTCTGCCGAAGGGCTTGGCGAAGTTGGCGGTAAAGGCTTGAGGCCGTGGAGGCGGCGACCACGGCGCACAGTTTGTTGTGTCCTAACATCTGCATTTCTCGTTGTTTCCGGGTTCCTTCGATGGGTCGCCTATCGGTTGAACAAGAGGATCTTTGCTTCTACCACGCGGTGCACAATGTGTAAAGCCCAGCGGATCCGTGTCTTGACGCTCCGGGAATCGTTTGTTACGGTCCCTTCATGGGGAGGGGCCTAGTACCAAGTGGCCCGGTTCCACTACAAGGAGCGTGCGTCATGCGCGGGAAAGTCCTCGTTGCCGGTCTCATTCTAAGCCTGTCTGGTCGAGTCTGTGCCGCGCAAGCAAAGCCCCAGACTCCAACGGCCGGCCAGTTATATTGCTCCGGCATTGTCACCAATGAGCCTGTTCCACACGACACTTACGTCATCACCGGCCAGGAGTCGAACCGCGTGCTGACCTTCGGCGAAGGGCAGTATGTCTACATCAACAAAGGCTCGAGCGAAGGAGCCAAGGTGGGCGATGAGTTCTTGGTTGTCAGGCCCGTTGAAGATTCCGACCCCGTCGATTGGACAAAATGGCAGACAGCCATCCTGCACAAGATGGGCACGGTCTGGGAAGACGAGAGCCGCTTGAAGGTGGTAGTTGCGCAGGCGAACGTTTCGATCGCACAGGTGGAGCACGCTTGTACATATGTTCAGCGCGGCGATATCGTCCTGCCGTTTACCGAGCGGCCGGCGCCGGCGCTGAAATCAGAAGCCAACTTCGATCAGTTCGCTCCTCCCAATGGTAAGGCGCTCGCCATGGTGATCGAAGGTAAGACATTCCAGCAGCAACTCGGCAGAAACGACATCATGTATGTCAACTTGGGCGCCAGCCAGGGCGTCAAGGTGGGGGACTATTTCCGGATCTTCCGCTACGAAGGCACGGAGCACGAGTTGGCGTATCAAACTCCGCGGTATGCTTTTGACGTAGAAGGCGTTCTCGGGCCGACCCTCGGCTTTGGAGAATCGCCCAAGAAGTGGGACTGGAGCAATGTGCCTCGCGAGGACATTGGCGAGGGCGTCGTACTCCGAACGGCCCCGAACTCATCGACCGTTCTGATTACGTTTTCGCACATTGAGATCTATCCGGGCGATTACGTCGAACTCGAATAGTTCCGCTTTCACAGTGTCGGGGCTCTCATCTCAAGATTTCCGACGATTTCTGACTCGCTGAAGACCTGGGCGGTGAATGCGAGGATGTGCGTTTCCGGATCGGTCCAGGCGTTCGGCTCAAGTCCGGCCTTTACGCAGGTCTCTTCCAAGAACCGCAAACTTCCCCAACGATGTTCCATCGCCACCTGAGGCAGCAGGACCCCGCGCCGAAAGCCCTGGCTCACAATCAGGCCGTGCCGGCCGACCTCCACCTGTTCAGGAGCGACGGGTTGGGGAGGGGAAAGGATGGACAGTTCGATTTCGATTTCCGTGAGTTCGTCGACTCGAACCGGCTCGAAGCGGGGATCCTCTAAGGCCGCGGCTCTTGCCGAATACGCGACCAGCTCAGCGGTAGGCTGTTTCAAAGCGATTTGTCCGATGCATCCTCGTAGTCTGCCGCTTCGCCTCAAAGTAACGAAGGCTCCCGCGCATTCAAGAGAGGTGATCTCCGGAGGCAACTCTTCTGTCGAAGGGCCGTTCCGAACCGCTGCCGTCATCGTGCGCCGTGCTACTATCAACAGCAGCTGCTTTTCGTGATTATCGAGTAAGAACATCCTGCGGTTTGTCTTTGGGTTCGACCAGCACGACGCTCGTCCGTCGTCGTTCCTGGACCCGGAAATTGATCTGGCTCCAAAACACTTGGAAGTAGTGCATCGCCGAGACGACGGCGCTGATTACGACAAGCCAAAGCAACGTTGTTCCCAGTGTCTCGAGGGCCGGGTGGTTCGCGGTGAGAATGACCGTCGAGCCAGCCAGAACCTGTAAGATCATTTTTGTTTTACCCAGCGGCGAGGCCGGAATCACCAATCCCTCGACCGAAGCGATCTCTCTCAACCCCACCACAAGGAACTCGCGCCCGAGAATGATCACAACCATCCAGGCCGGTACCAGGTGCATCCAGACAAGAGGAACGAACGCCGCCGTAATCAGAAGCTTGTCTGCAATTGGGTCGAGCAAAATGCCCAGTGTTGTGACTTCGCCCCGCTTCCGCGCGATGTAGCCGTCCATCGCATCGGTCGCAGCCGCTACGAGCAGGATCAAGACACCCCACACCTCAAAGTGGATCGGCAGCCCAAGGAAGGTCCAGTTGGGCTGTCGGGTCAGCAGGACCACGACCAGCAAGGGCACGAAAAAGATTCGCAGAACCGTTAGGCTGTTCGGCAGGTTCATTGCGCTCCCGCAAAGACACCCATAGCCGTGATCGCATCGACTATAGTCGGTCGCCCCTATCCAGTCAACGGTACGTGGCCGGAGACCAGGTGCGGAAGTACTAACCGTTTCGAGCTTGAATTTTTGATCGCTATGCCCTAGATCTGTGCAAATCCGATTTCTCGCCCTAGGGAGACTTCCATCACGCCCACCGCTGTGAAAGCGCGCAGGATATAAGATAAACGACTTATTATTAATAGATTACAAGGAAACTGCCGATGAGGGGAGCAAGAGGTGCAAGACTTGCTAGTCGAAGGCCTTCTCGCTACCCTGATTTTTCCACAGTATTTTTCACAGCAAAAAAAATGGCCACTTACGCCCTTTTGCCTTGCTCCTGTGGATTGGGGGATCTGAAAGAACTCTAGTCCTGGACGAATTCCTGGAGGCGCCGTGCCGCGGATTGTGGCAGTTCCGCCTCCACCAAAAAATGGCCGTCCGACAGCTCTGAGTGAAGGATGCGTCCACGGGCCTGCACCAATGACCAGTGACGCCCATCGGCCACGGGCATCCGCAATCGCAAGCGCACCAGCGGATCGACGGGCATTTCGGAGTCGATCCGCGCCAGCAGTTCCTCGAGTCCGGCGCCTGTCACCGCCGACATAAGGACGTTGTCCCGTCCCGCACTGTTCTTTTGCAGGTGCTCTTGATCTTCTTGTTTCAGACGGTCGATTTTGTTGAGCACGTGTATCCGCGGACGATCTTCGACGCCGAGTTCGCGAAGAACCTTGAGCACTTCCCGGTCCTGTTCCGCATGATGAGGGTTGGAAATGTCGGTCACGTGCAAGATCAGCGCAGACTCCTCGACTTCCTCAAGGGTGGCCCGGAAGGCCGCAATCAGGCCGGGAGGCAAGTCACGCAGAAATCCGACCGTGTCTGAGAGCAAGACGCGACGCCGCGAAGGCAGTTGAATTCCGCGAATCGTTGGATCGAGCGTCGCAAACATTTTAGAGGATGTGTGAACGCCCGCACCCGTTAAGACATTAAACAAAGTGGACTTGCCCGCGTTGGTGTAACCCACCAGAGCCACCATCCCCAGCGGCACGGCCTGGCGGGCTCGCCTCCTCGTGGTGCGCTGGCGGCGGACGGTCTCGATCGCTTCCTCGATTTTTCGAACGCGTTCTCGAATGCGGCGGCGATCTGTTTCGAGCTTCTGTTCACCCGGACCTCGCGTCC
>Ga0187783_10000616_pt1 | contig 25856 bp, 24 predicted proteins | sample 1015_SJ02_MP02_2_FD_132471 | JGI IMG/M metagenome (GOLD analysis project Ga0187783, IMG submission 132471) | Tropical peat soil microbial communities from peatlands in Department of Meta, Colombia - 1015_SJ02_MP02_20_MG | ecosystem: Environmental > Terrestrial > Soil > Wetlands > Peat | place...
GAAGTCTGGCGATTTGCGCAACAACGGCACCAGCGGGTGGTCCGGCGGAAGAGCTTGCAACGTGGCCACCAAGTCGTCAATTTCGCCGTCGCTCCAACTAATGCCGAGGCGGCGGCAATACTCTTGCAGCATGTAGACCCCCGCCCGACCGTACGGCGCATAGACCATCAAATGCATCGCGCCGCTCTCGTTGAGAACGCCGCGCAGCGCCCCTAAGCCGGCCTCCGGATCGGGCAAGTGATGGAGCACTCCGGTACAGACGACGTAATCGAATTGTTCGGCGAGCTCGCAAGCCCGCTCCACCGCGAGCTGCCGAAGCTCGAGATTTTGCAGGCCATGCTTGCGCTTCAACTCGGCGGAGAAGGCAATGCTCTTTTGACTGACGTCAATTCCGACGACGCGAGCGTGCGGCCAGCGCACCGCGTAATGCGCGGCCTGCCTTGTCCCGCAACCCGCGACTAAAATACTGCGATCGCCGCGGTAACGCTCGCCGGGCCAAAAAAGATGCGCCTCTGCCCGCCGGCGGTTATCGTCCCAGAGTCGCCGGTACGCATCGAGATCGTCGGCCGGCGGCGGATAGGGGTGCCGCTCGTAAAAGTCGCCCACTTTCGCAGCGATGGCGGCTTGCGCCGCCATCGCATCGCCGTCGCTCACAATCGCAACGGTTTAACCGTGTGGCGTCTTTATCTGATCCATCACCGAGTCGAGATTGAACGAAGCCGGCTTCTGCCGCGGCGGGAACTTCTCAAAGTCCTCGATCTGCTGCGCTACGACGGCTTGCATTAGGTACATCTGCGGTACGTGATCAAACATCCAGTCGAAGTAGGTATTCGAGTTGAAGTCGGCACGTTCGAAGGGATCGCGACGCAAGTTGACGATGTGCGGCAGCCGCAGCTTTATGAATGGCTCCGCCCATTGCTGTAGCTGATTGGCGCGCTGTATACCCAGATTGAACTTGTAGTCGCCGACTCGCACCGCGATAGCGTCACCATCGTCACTGAAGTACATGATAAGATTTCTCGGGCTTTCCTTCACCTTTCCGCTGAAGTATGGACCCATGTCCCATCCATCAAGGTGAACGTGAAACTTTTTGCCATCCACCGTCGTGCCGTCGAGGAGCTGTTTAGTGACGTCTGGATTGCCTGCGGCGGCGAGAATCGTCGGGAACATGTCGATGTGCGACACGATGCCGTTAAAGACCGTTCCCGGCTTGATCACTCCCGGCCAGCGGATAAAGGATGGCACGCGCCAGCCGCCCTCCCAATTGGAGTCTTTTTGACCACGGAACGGCGTGTTGGCCGCGTCCGGCCAGGTGTCGTTCTCCGGACCATTGTCCGTTGAGTACATCACGAACGTATTGTCGGCGATGCCGAGCTCGTCGAGCTTGTCGAGCATCATCCCGATCTGTTCGTCATGCACGACCATACGATCGCTGTACGGATCCTGGCCGCTCTTGCCGAGGTTCTTTGGTGCGACGTGGGTTCTGACATGCATGGCCGTCGCATTGTACCAGAGGAAAAACGGCTGATCGGCCTTGGCCTGCTTCTCCATCCACTCGAGCGCGGCGCTGGTGATCTCCTCGTCGATCGTTTCCATGCGCTTCTTGGTGAGCGGACCCGTGTCTACGATTTTTTGTTTGCCGACGCGTCCGAAACGTGGGTCCGTCGTAGCATCGTCCTTGTCGGTCGCCCAGCAATGCAGGACTCCGCGCGGGCCAAACATCTCCTTGAACTTAGGATCCTTTGGATAGTCGGGCAGCTCAGGTTCCTCCTCGGCGTTGAGGTGATATAGATTGCCGAAAAACTCATCGAAGCCGTGTACCGTGGGAAGGTACTCGTTGCGATCGCCTAAATGGTTCTTGCCGAACTGACCAGTTGCGTAACCGAGCGGCTTCAAAAGCTCGGCGATAGTCGGATCCTCCTTCATGAGGCCGACGGGCGCACCCGGCACGCCAACCTTCGTCAAGCCCGTGCGGATCGGATTTTGCCCGGTAATGAAACTGGCACGGCCTGCGGTGCAACTTTGTTGCGCGTAGTAGTCGGTAAAAAGGGCGCCCTCGTTGGCGACCCGGTCGATATTGGGCGTTCGATATCCCATCATTCCGTTGCTGAACTTACTAATGTTCCAAATGCCGATATCGTCGCCCCAAAGTATGAGGAAATTCGGTTTCTTGGCTGGCATAGGGCTCGCTTTCTGTAGCTTGTTTGAGCTTAGAGCCCCAGTATACTGACGTTTAGCTCGGGCGTGGTATCCGAAAAATGCAAGGTCACGTGCCGGGTCCGGGCCGGCGCATCAAGCCTATGCGTCGTTGTTAGGATTGAACTCCGCGTGTAAACCTTCGCCTAGCGTCTTTCGCGCTTTCTCACCCTCGCTGAGCGGCGCAGGCTCCCACGGTTCCCATTCCTCCCAGCCCAGCCACTGCGAGATGAGCCGATATCCGAATCCGGCAAAAAATGCGACTGCGGTCGACGGAACCACGTCCCAGCCTAAGGTTTGAGTGCAGACGAGGTACGCGATGCCCGTCAAGATCGCGGCGGCCACGAAGTGCTCGCCGCGAACGAGTTGCTTCGGAATCACGAGGCAAGCCGAGTCGATGATCCACCTTCCTGCCGTCGTCGCGATCACGCCGATGATTACCGCCGCGAAGTATCCGAGGTTGGCGGCTAAGGCCGCTTGGACACCGACGATGGCGTACCACGGAAGCGAGAAGGCCGTCATGAACTGAAAAAGTCCGTCTTTGAATCGTAGCTCGCTGTAGTAATCGATCAGCAAAGCTGCCGTCGCAGCCGCGAGGCAGGCGACCAGGAACCACGGATTTTCGAGCGGCGTCGGAACCTTGTTGACAAGAATGTCGCGCACGATGCCGCCGCCGATGCCGCCGATGTAGCCCAGAATGATCACGCCGATGACGGTAAAGTGTCGATAGTGGTCGGGGCGACGGGCGAGCAGCACACCGTTGAACGCGTTCGTTGTCGCGGCAATCAACGAGATCCAATCGGTCGTTGAAAGCGTCCAGATCCCGAACTTCGAGATGATGAGCGGCGTCACGCAATGGCCTCCTTCGCCGTGCGCGTAAAATAGGCACCGACGATGGTCGTGACGATGAATTGAATTACGAAGTATACGATCACCGTCGCCGCGATTTCGGGCCGGCTAAAACTCGACGTGGCAACCAACGCGCAGAGACCGATGTTCCGCAGCGCGGTCCCAATCGCCAGTACTCGGCGGTCTTCACGGGCCGGCGCTCCGAGAAGCCATCCCGTGCCGAGCGAAAGCAACACGAGGCAGAGCGTCGCCAACATGCCGCGCGAACCATAGATGCTCGCTACATCGCGAACGATCGCCGGTAGCATCAGGATTATTAGTGCAATCGCGGCCGCAAGGAAGACGAACTGCAGCGGGCGCGCTAGTTTTGCGGCGCCCGGAACTCGCCCACCCACGACGATTCCGATCAGCAACGGGAGAAGCTGAAAGAGCAGGAGGGTGACGACGAACCGCGCGATCGGCAGCTGAGCTTCAGCCGCGGTCGGCAACACGAGCGCCGCGGTCGCCGGAACCGTCACGATCGAGAGCGTGGGCAGAAAGAGGGCCAATTCGACGGCGAGTCCCAAACTGCCGCCGCGTTTCCTCACGGAGGCCAGCACGAACGGAACGCCGGGTGCGATCGCCATCAGAAGGAAGCCCGTTGCGACCAGCGGCGGCAACTGGAACAGCCTGGCGATAGCGACGCCGAGAGCCGGCACGATCACGAAATTGGCCAGCAGCGCCCGCCCCAGCAATCCGAAGTTTCTCAGAATCGCTTTGAGGTGCTCGCGGTTCACCTCCAAACCGGCACCAAATGTGAGTGCGACCAGCATGATTACGGCTAGGAGCCTCTCTGGATTCACGCCGCGTTAAGTGTAGCACCGGCTAGATAAGCCGTCTATCCAGAGAATGTAAGACCGAATGCAGGAATCATCTAGAATCGATAGGGTCGTCGACATCGCATCGGTCGTGCTCATTTCCGTTGCCGCCGTGCTCACGGCGATTTGCGGCTACCAGTCCGGACGCTGGGGCGGACAGCAAGCCCGGCTCTACGGTGAGGCAAACGCGGCCAGAGTGGAGAGCGCACAAGCCTCCGATCGGGCCAACGTATTGACCGCGATCGACGTCGGCCTCTTCCTCCACTACGTGGACGCAGTCGCGAACGGCAACACTCGCGAGGCTCAATTCCTCTATCAGCGTTTTCGTCCGGAAATGGTGCCGGCGATGCGCGCCTGGTTGGCTACGAAACCGTTGGCGAACCCGCGCGCGCCGTCGTCGCCTTTCGTAATGCCGCAATACTCGCTAAGGACGCGCGCGGAAGCTCGCGCCGATCAGGCTCTTGCCACGGCCAAATTTCAGGCGGCCACCGAAGCGACGCACCACGGCGACGATTTTCTGCTCTTAACCGTTATCTTTGCCGGTGTCTCGTTCTTAGCTGGAATTAGCACGAAGATGGTCTACCCGCGCCATGCGATCGTCGTCGCCGTGGGTTTGGTGGCACTGATCTACGGCATCGTGCGCCTCGTTGAGCTTCCACTATTGTGAGGGGCGTCGTTCTTCGACGCGCCCTTACGTTCTAAGCCGTTAGCCTCCCAGCGACCGCTGACCGACGACGCGGCCGACCGGCGGCGTCGTCTCTTTACCGTTGCCCCAGATTCCGTTGAAGCTATTGTTGTCGTCATTGAACCAGAACGAGAACCAACCCGACCCCGTTGGGCTTGCCCAGGTGGCACGCACTTTATCCTTGGTGCGGAATTTGCCGTTGAGCAGGATGGGGCCGGCATGACAAACGACCGTCGGACCCGACTGCGTGCACTTCATCTCTCCAACGAATGCGCTGGGGCCGCCCGCGCCTTTCACATTCCAGGTTCCGGCCGCGGTGACGGGCGAGGGCGGCAGAACCTTATTGCCGACGAATGAGCCGTTTGCGGCCCGCCCATTATAGCCCCACGTTCCGTTGAAACTATGCCCGTTGGCACTGACGTAGACGGTCAACCAGCCGGCGCCGCCTGGGCCGTGCCACTTCCCATTGATCTGCGTGTCGTTGACGAACTCTCCGGTAAAGCCGTTGCCGTTCGCCGCGTTGTTGCCCACGATGCCAAGGCCCGACTGCGTCAGCGTGATCGTCGAGGTCGTGGTGCCGTTTAGACCGGACTGTTGGACGGTCCAGGTGCCCGTAACGTTAGGCGGACTGGCCAGCCCGGCGGCAACCGTCAACCCCAGCATCGCGAAGCCGCAAAATATTGAAATACCAAGACGCTTCATGTTGTCTCCTCCGCTTTCGATGTTAACATTTCGCGAGCGAGAGCGGCTATCCGAAAAGAGCAGCTTTTACCGCGGGTTCGCGGCCGACTACTCCTTCTTCAGTTTTAGCTCGACAAGATCGTTGTTGTAGACGTTCCGCTGCGGAAAATGCGTTCGCACGTCGCGCACGACCACCGGAATCTTGGCCGAAGTATCGTACGCGATTCTCTGCTTCGACGTCGCCTTCCAGTAGTGCCCACCCTCCTGGGTGAGCGTGCCATTCGTCTCGACCAGAACGGTTGGGCCCGCGTTGGGAATCGGGCCTTTTCCCTGCAAGCTGTACGAACATTTCCACGTATACGGGTTACCGGCCATGGCGGATGCGCCGGGCACCACGGCAGCGTACACGCTATAGTTGCGAGTCCAGCTCGAGTCGCCGCTCGCGGACAACCCCTTGAAGTAGTTGCGCGCCAACAGCGGAAAGATCGTCAGCTGTATCGGCGAGATGGCATACGGGCGCTGCGAGCATGCGACCCGGCCGTCGGCGTAGAGCTCACACGTATTCGTGGCTCTCGGACGCGCCGTATTCCACCAGTAGTCGGTTCCGCTGATCATCACACCGCCGTCGGGGGCAGGCCCCGTCACGTCGATCGTGACGGTTCCCGTTCCGTTGCCGGATTTGGCCACCGCGGTATTGTAGCCGAATTCGTAAACGAGATGGCGGACCGGCGCTGCCGCCGGCGGCGCCTGTGCGCTCAGGGTGAGAAACGCTAGTAAGAACAAGCCGATCGCTTTCATGTGCTGCACCTCCCGTGCAATGATAGAACCGTTCGCCGTCGCGGCGTGTGACCCCGTACCGCGAGGAAGGAAAGTCGTACAGCTTTAGGGATAGTCCAAAGCGCCGTGACCGCCCCGCCGTCGAAGGCCCGGAGACCGAAGGCCGTTTCGCCGTTAGTCATCTTTCTGACGTTCTTGCAGATCGGTGCCACTAGCTTTGGCGGCGGCGTGGTGGCATATCTTCGAAGCGCACTCGTAAACAAGAACAAGTGGTTCGACGACGTCGAGTTCTTGGAGATGACGTCGATCAGCAATACCCTGCCCGGCCTCAACGCCACGAACATGGCCATCCTCGCCGGCGATCGTCTGGCGGGCTGGCCGGGCGCCGCAGGCGCGCTGCTCGGCATGTGCATACCGGCCTTCCTCTTCATGACCGCGGCCGGGATGGTTTATGCCGAGTCGCACGCTCGTCCGTTCGCCACCGCGGCGCTACGCGGCGTCGCCGCGGCGGCAGTCGGACTGATTGCGGCGACATGGTTTCAGATCGGGAAGAAGTCGCTGCGCGGATTCTACGACGCGTTCTTCGTCATGGCCGCAATTTTAGGGATCAATTATTTCAGATGGGGCGTTCCAATCACGCTACTCGCCGTCGGCGGATTTGCGATCTTCACGTATCGTCCGCGGACCAAGCCTGAAAAACCCGCCCAGGAGCAAGAAGAATGGCTCAGATCCCTGCATTAGTCCGCGTCTTCGCGTATCTCTCGCTCTTGACGATCGGCGGCGGCATGGCGGCCTATCCTGAGATGAAGGTACAGATCGTCGACGTCCACCATTGGCTGACCAGCGAACAACTTACTCATGTTTACAGCACCGGCCAGATGTCGCCCGGGCCGAACATGATGATGGTCGCCGAGGTCGGCCAGCTCGTCAGCGGCCCGCTGGGCGCGCTGGTCTGCGCGCTGGCGTTCTTCGTGCCGACGGGGATATTCACGTTCGTCGTCGGCCGCGTTTGGAACAAGCTGGCACACTGGCCGTGGCGAGACTCGATTCAAAAAGGCTTAGGACCCGTCGCGATCGGTCTCGCAGTGGGAGGCCTGATAACGTTCGGACGCAGTGCGATCACGTTCAAGAGCGGCGCTGAATACGGCTGGATTACATTAGCTCTCGGAGTGCTGACCTTTATCGCGGTCGTGCGTACGAAAATCAACCCGGTCGCCTTTATCCTCGCCGGTGCCGTGGTCGGGCTCATCGCGCTGCGATAAGCGCGAGGAAAATCACGGCCATTGCCTAACCGGAACGCGAACTTCCTAGCCCGAAAACTAGGCGCAGAGCTGCGTCTGGCGCAACCGCCGCGGCTGCGGCCGATGCCGTGATCGCACCGGTAACGACAAGAATCGGGTTGGCGTAGGCGCCAATCGTCATTTCGCCTGCTGAAGCAACTGCTGTATGTCGATCCCGCGTTTGACAGGCCAGAGCAAACTCCAGGTGACCCGAAGCGTCGTTTGAGGTGCCGCCAACGGTCGCACTACGTCCGAATAATATAGGACCGTCAATTGCATCAGCTGGCCTGCGTCGTTGAAGGTCTTCGCGACTCCGCCGCCGACCGGTACCGTCCACTTCGTGCCGGGTAAGACGCAATTCGCGGTCATCAGCGGCGCGGTGCTTAGCGCCCATCCACCTTTCAAGTTGTAGTTGATGAACGGCTGAACGAGAAATGAGTTCACCGCCGTGGCGTTCGACGGGCCGGCAAACGACCAGAGCTGCGTCACCAAAGCGCCCATCACCCATTTTCCGGGCATCACCAAAGCGACGGCATCCGGACCCGCCGCCCACTTTCCCGTGCCTAGCGTGCTAGGCGTTGCGGTCGGGAATTGAAAGATCGGCCCCACGGCCCAAATCAGCTGCCCTGGCTGGGTTTTGGGACCGAAAAACAACTGCTCTTGCACGTTGCTGAGGCCGAACGTCGACGGGCACCCATACGGCGACGCGCAGACCGTCGGCGATGCGGACGACGGCTGATTGACAACCGGGATGATCGTGCGAGCGACCAGGGTCCAATCCTTGCTCAGCATGATCGGAAAGACCGGCTGCACGTTGAGGTTGTATTGCAAGCGCGTGTAAGGCCCGTAACCGTAGTTGAAGTTGTTCTGGAACGGAAAAACGGTGATGTTGCCGACCGGATTCTGCGAGGTCTTGATGATAGCAAGGCGCAACGCTTCCTGCTGCTCCGGCGTCAGCTTGCTTATGTCGAAGCCGCCGCTCTCGGGGTTCTCCGACCCAGTTGCAGGCGGCGCTGTAGCGGGCGCCGGCGTTGCTAGGGGCTGCGGGCTTGCCGTGGGTTGCGTCGATTGCGCAAGGGCTTGCGCCGGCACCGCGCTGCCCAGAACGAGCGCTGCCGCGATCAGGCCCTGGCGCCGTGTGCGGGCGCTCTCCATACTGCACAAGTATAGAGCCTTGACTCGCGGCGCCTGTATCCGAAAAGAGCACCTTTGGCTTTTGCGACACTACTGACGCGAAGCCTACAGTAAGCTAAGGCATTACGAACTATGCCCTAGCGTGCTCGCGCGTCACGTTTTGTTATCCCACAGTCAGATCTCTATGCCAAGGAGCGCTCCCCTGGCTCTCTTGAAGGTAACTTGGTGACGAAGGGCACCGACGTTGCGGTGGTCGAGTTCTTGACTCGGCTCGGATTGGCGGCTCTGCTGGGCATCTGCATCGGTTTCGAGCGTGAGTGGCGCCAGAAGCGGATAGGACTGCACACCGAGAGCCTCATCGCGATTGGCGCGGCGCTGTTCACTATGCTCGACGCCATCATACCCGGCGACAAAAACCGCATCGTCGCCGGGCTTGTCACCGGAGTCGGCTTTCTTGGCGGCGGCGTGATCTTCCGCAACGAGGCCAACGTCAGCGGCATCAACACCGCCGCGACCATTTGGGCCACGGCCGCCATCGGCGCGCTGGCGGGATTCGGTCTTTTGTGGGAGGCGGCGGTCGCGACCGTGGTAGTCATCGTATTGAACATCATGCTCGAGAACATCACCGAATACATCAGCGCCCGCAGGGGCCAGCGCGGCGAGACGATTTACAAGCTCACGGTTCTATGCAACGTGGAGACTCAGCCGATCGTTGGCAACGAAATTCTCGAGGCGATTAGCCGTACGCCCATGAGTCTGCAGTCGTTGTCGCGCCACAACGCCGACGGCAACGAGGTCGAACTGCGAGCCGAGGTTTATTCTCCCAGACCCGAGGACGAAAAAGTCGAGCGGTTTTCGGCTCGGCTTCTCGACATGCCCGGCGTCGACCGAGCCGAATGGCGAAGTGTCAGTCCCTAATCGGCGGCTTTCACTGCAAGACCAGATTACCGCCGGTAAGGCGCTGCGCGAGCGCGTTCCGCACGCCTCACACAGCGCGCTCGAGCTCCAGACGCAACGCGACCCGCTCGGCATTCTGCGCGAGTCCGACGCGGATCGCTTGCCTGACCTTGTGCCCATTCGGTATGGCAGAATGCTGCAGTCTCCGTTTGCGTTCTTTCGAGGAGCCGCTTCGATAATGGCTGCCGATCTCGCTGGGACGCCGTCGATCGGCGTCAACGTTCAGGCCTGTGGCGATTGCCATCTCAAGAACTTCGGCGGCTTCGCGACGCCCGAGCGAAACATCATCTTCGACATCAACGACTTCGACGAAACGCTTCCCGCGCCGTGGGAGTGGGACATAAAGCGCCTAGCCGCCTCCTTCGTTCTCGCCGCAGCCGAAAATGGCATCGCCGGCGATGTCGCGCGCACGGTCGCCGCGGCCTGCGTTCGGGCTTATCGCAAGGGGATCCGTGAGTTCTCCAAGCTCGATCCGCTCGCCGTCTGGTACACGAAGTTTACCGCCGAAGAATTTCTCAAACCGCTCCCCACCGTTGAACGAAATCGGATCGCGCAGCGCATTGAAAAGGTTCAAGCGAAACGCAGCGCCGACATCGACTATCCAAAACTCGCCGAGGTCGTGCATGGAGAGATCCGCATTAAAGAGACGCTGCCGCTGATTTTTCATCCCGACGTTGCGCGAACGCCCGAATTCGAATCCGACGTCCAAAAGATACTGAAGGAGTACCGAGAGACGCTCGCTGAGGATCGCCGTATCCTCTTCGACCGTTACGACTTCGTCGATGCCGCCCTCAAAGTCGTCGGCGTCGGGAGCGTAGGGACACGGTGTTGGATCGCTCTCTTCATGTCCTCGGGCAACGAGCCGCTCTTTCTGCAATTCAAACAAGCTCATTCTTCGGTCTTGGAGCCGTTTGCCGGGAAGAGCGCGTACCCGCACCAAGGACAACGCGTCGTCATGGGTCAGCGGCTCATGCAAGCGGCTTCGGACATTTTTCTAGGGTGGACGACCGGGCCGAGTGGCGATTACTATGTCCGGCAGCTGCGCGACGCGAAGATTGGAGCTAACGTGGAAACCTTCGACGAGAAGCTGTTCTACAACTATGCCAAGGCGTGCGGTTGGAATCTCGCGCACGCACATGCCAAGTCGGGAGACCCCTGGACGCTCAGTGGTTACCTCGGAAAGAACGACACCTTCGACGAAGCAGTGGCTTCATTTGCGCAGGTATATGCCGAGCAAACGGAGAGGGACCACGCTGCCCTGAAATCTGCCGTCAAGGCGGGCAAGATCGAGGCCTACACGGAGTAGCGCTCGTGAGGCTCCACCTGGAAGGTGGACCTTTGCGTGTGGTTGCTGTGGAGAAACTGCTCGACTAAGCTAGGCGTGCGGAGGATCGCTGATGACCGTCTTATTTAAATTTGTCGCAGCTCTGCTCGCAATCGCCTTTTGCATTTTCGTGCCGGCGGCGGCAGGTGCTACCGGTACGATCAATATCCATCGTTCGAATGGCACGAGCAATCGCTACGGCGACGTTGAAATCCGAATCTTTTCCGGTTCGCTTTTCTTGACGTCGGACAATGGTCGCGGAACGATCGTCATCACGCAAGCCGCATGTTCCTATCAGGGAAAAATCATTGTTTGCCTGCCGATCGCCGCGGCGTTGGTGCAAGAGGGCGAAAGCGACGCCCTCAACTTGAAGAACGGCACGATTTATCTGAACTATTCCGGAGCGGCCCAACCCCTGTCGCGATCTTCCGCGAAACTCCCGGCGAACAGCATTTTGGTTGCGCTTACGTTGAAGGACGGTACCTTCATCGAAGTTCGCGGCAAGATCGACGAGGTGGTCGAACGATGAAGTATCTCTCATTCCTCCTATCTCTGGTCATCGTGCTGCAACTTTGCGCGACGGCGGACGCCGGCAGAGGCGGTGGACGGGGCGGCGGCGGAATGCGCGGCGGGGGTGGCGGGATGCGCGGCGGCGGTGGCGGGATGCGCGGCGTCGGTGGCGCTCGTCCAAGCGGCGGTCGCGGAGGCGGCGGATTCAACCTCGGTGGCTCGGACTTCTCGCGCGGGGGAATGGGCGGCCTTGGAGGTGCCGGCGGCGCGGTGCAGCGACCCGGTGTCGTGCAACGCCCGGGAGGGGGCGGATTTGGCGGCTACGGCGGACCTGGTGGTATCGGTGGCCCGGGAGGTCCGGGCGGTCCCGGAGGTCCGGGCGGCCCTGGCGGTCCCGGAGGTCCGGGCGGACCTGGCGGACCCGGCGGTCCAGGCGGTCCCGGTCGTCCCGGGAGCCCGGGAAATCGGCCCGGTGGCGGCGGTGGGAACAACGTCGGCAACGGTAACGGAAATACCATCATCAACAATCCCGGCGGCGGAGGGGCGTGGGGTTGGAACGGCGGTATGGTATGGGCTCCGGTGCCTTACTATTGGGGCGGCGGATTCTGGGGTGCGTGGGCGATCGGCATGACCTCTGCAGTCGTTTTCGGCGAAATCGTTGACGAGGAACACGACGTTACGTACAACTCCTATCAGGTTCAGCCCGGCACGCCCGGCGAGAGTTTCCTAACGACGTATCAGCTGACCCAGGTGAAATGCGGTCCATCGGGGCTCGTCGTCGTTTACGGTCCCGAAAATAGCGTCATCTGCGCGCAGCCCAATGGTTACGTGGGAGAAGGCTCGTATCGTCTCGATACCGTCACGCTCGACCTCATACCGATCAAAGGCCCGCCTCAGCCTGCGGCGACGACGTAGACTCTTGCGCGCTGCGCCTCTTCCCGTTCGGCGATATTACTGCGGCGGACGGCTTAGGCAGGCGTTAAGAGCGTTGTAAAAATTATTTTGTGCGTTTTGCCGAGCGGATTGAACGTCGCGCTTGCGCACTGCTCCCGCAATGGCTCCGAATGCAGCGCCGATCGCCGCGCCGGTGCCGGCGCTGCCGCCCGTGACGCCGCCTAAGAACGCCCCGCCTGCCGCGCCGGCAGCGGCGCCTTTTAGTGGCGCGTTCTGCGCCGGATTCGGTCCGGCTTCATAATACCCTGACTGCTGTTCCGCCAGTGCAACGCAACGAGAGTATTCACTAGCGGATTGCGCGAGCGCGGGTGACGTTCCTAATGCGCACAGTGCCGTAAGTACGAAGGCACTTATTGCCGTTTTCACGATCAGTATGCCTTGATATCCACGTCACGCATCGCATCGATCATCGTCTCGGACGGTTTCTTGACACAAATACTCATGAGATGCTGGGTCGCGGTCTCAAGGATGCCGGTCTTGAAGCTGCTGACGCCGGCCTTTTCCGCCGCATATCCCCAGTAGAACATCACGACGGCAGCGCGATCGAGGGGCGTGGCCTTGATGAGATCGTTGCAAGTGACCTTGGCAATATCGATTCGAGACGCCGGCTGCGGCGCGGCCGCGGCCGGGGTAACTCCCAATAGCGCGAGAAACGCAAAGACCACGAACCTGCCTGAATTCATGCGCACTCCATTTGACGAGCCGCCGCAGCGCCCTCCAGCCGCTGACCTTTCGGCGTGCGCTATGTGAAGGCGACCCAACCCGTCGTAACGTCATAGATTCCACCAACTACCCGTACTTCGCCGGCGTCGACGGCGTTCGAAACTATGTTTGACTCAACGGTTATGGCTTTGACATTACGGGCAACGTTGTGTGTAATGGCGTTTTCCAGCCAGTCACCCGGAAAGCCCCGCGCAGCTTGCACCGACGGTATGAGGGCATCGATGATTTCCGGAATGTGACCGCGCTGACGAGTGCCGTCGAGCTTATTGGCAAGTGCTGCGCGGACGGCGCCACAGCGAGAGTGCCCGAGCACGAGCACAACGGAAGCTTTCAAAACATCGACCCCGAATTCGATCGATGCGAGATTGTCCATGTTGACGAAGTTGCCGGCGATGCGCACCACAAACAAATCTCCGGGACCCTGATCGAGAACGATCTCGATAGGCACGCGAGCATCCGAGCAGCCGAGTACCACTGCGAAAGGGTGCGTATCGTCGGCGAACTCGGCGATGCGAGGACCGTACAGCCCACGCTGCGACTCTCCGGTAACAAAACGCATATTGCCGGCTTTCAGCAGCTCGACCGCGTCGGCAGGCGTCGAGTGGGACAACACGATAATCGGCGGCTTTCTCGCGGTAGGTTGCGAACTCCTCAAGCCACGAGATTCTCTCCTTAGCTTTACCGCGTGTGATGCACCTTGCGCTGAGGGAATCGAACGCGACCGCGTACAAGTGTCACTGATGCGCCGGCCGAGCACACAGCGCGAGTCGCGGCTCGCTCCGGCGGCGATGGTGGCGGCGCTCGTGGTAATCCTCGTTGCGGTCCCCAGACACTATCGCCTGCTACCCTACGGTTCGGAGGTAGTGATCGGCGGTTTGCTGATCGCACTCCTATGGACGCGTTTCGCACGTCACGCGATTGCAGTATTTGCAGTGATCGTAGCGAGTGTCGAGATCACGATCTTGGTACGTCTGCTTTACGAAATGGCGAGCAGACCAGCGAACTTAGAAGCGATCGTACTCCTATGGACGGCAGTCGACCTTTGGCTGACAAATGTCGTTCTCTTCACGCTCGTCTACTGGCAGCTCGATCGCGGCGGTCCCGATGGACGTGCCGGACCCTGGCAGGGGCGCAGCGATTTCTACTTTCCTCGCGGAGATATTGCGGACGGCGTTCCCGACAATTGGCAACCATCATTCGTCGATTACTTCTATCTAGCTTTTACGACGAGCACCGCATTTAGCCCAAGCGAAATCTATCCCCTCAGCAGCCGAGCTAAAATACTCCACATCATACAGAGCCTCATCTCATTGCTCATCATCGTTGCGCTCGCCGCCAGAGCGATCAACGTCCTAGGTAAATAGAAGTACGTGCATCTATTTCAAAATGTTGATGGTGCGTGCGGCGACGATCGCGATTGTGATCAGCGCGATACTGCTTTGCAGGATCACCAGGAGTTTGGCGCGGCTTGTCACCGGCATCGCTTCGGTTGGGCTGAACGCCGTCGAGGTGGTGAAGCCTAAGAATAAGTAGTCGATAATATCGGGTCGCCATCCGGGCGGCACGTGTTCGGTGTCCTCCATCGCGGGAAAGACGAAATCGGGATATTTGACCTTTCCGCTCAAGCGCACGTCCGGGCCGCCCCCGTCCACGAGCCAATAAATCAACGTGAAGATCAACACGTTCCCCGACCAGATTCCGACCGAGGTGTAAAAGAGCGGCACCGGTTCGAGCTTGCCGGGATTCTCGACGAGATTGTAGGCCGCGACGAGAAGATTGATGAGGTTGAATGCGAGTGCGACTCCGACGGCGACGAACTCGGCAACGCGTTCGACGCGGCGCAAGACCGGCGTATCGCGCATCACCGCTCCGACGAGCATCGGCGCCACCATGCAGACGGTGCCTAAGTACGCGAACCAGTTCGGCATGATCGCATAGCGCCGCGGCAAGAGGGCGATGAGGCCAGCAATCGCGATCACGATCAAGATCGCTTCGAGCCTCGAGGCGGTGCGTTGGGTTAGGGGCATATCATCCGACTCACGGGGCAGGCGACGGCGCCACTACTTTTTCCATACTCTGCTGTACCCGTTGCATCGACGACAGGTTCACGCGGATGATCCCGCGTTGCGGCCGGTCGAGATCGAGAACGAGCCCGAAAACCAGCGCCACCATTACCGCGAAAACCGATTTGACCACCAGCGCGCGCCGGCCCTCGCGGCCGAAGCCGTAGCCCATCATGATCGACGCAATTAGCGCAATCAGCAGGAGCCAGACGATCACAACGTCGGGAATGTGGTTCGTCAGCACGGTGCGTTCCTCGGTGCTGAGGTCGATCACGTCGTTGAGCGAAGCGATGAAGAGCGGCACCATGGTGGAGTGCGGGTCGCGGCCGGCTGCCTGCATTGCGAGATTCCACATGTCGCGCTGAAGTTTCGCAGAGTTCTCCTCGGCAATCTCTCGTTGCGGCGGCGCAGCGTCGGCGCGCGCGAAAGCAAGGCGCTCCGCCACATACGATCGCAGATCGGCCTGCATAGCGGATCGTGCCCGCAGATCGAGCAGGCCCGTTCGCAGAAATGCAGTGCCGATCGCGTTGGCTTCCCGTAAGAACGTGCCGCGCCGCGCGTCGAAACGGCCCAGCGCCATCGAAAACGAGAACCCCAACAAGAGGGCAAGCATCGTATAAGCCGACGCCTCCAAGAGCCACGACGGATCCTTCCCCTCCGCTGCCGGTCCCCGGCGTTCTCCAAGCCGAAAGCCCACCTCGCTCATCGCAAAGATTAAGAGCGCCGAAAATAGCATGACGACCCAAGTCGGAATCGGGTCGAGAACGTTTGTCACTCGTCGCGCCGGGCTCTACTCGGGCGAGTCAGCGACTCGTCCGAGTAGAGCGTGAGTCGCAAACGTTAGCCTCCCAGCGAGCGCTGACCGACGACGCGGCCGGTGGGCGTTCCCGAGCTGCTGCCCTTCCACCAAACGCCGTTGAAGCTGTTGTTGTCGTTGTTGAACCAGAACGAAAAGACACCCGATGCGCCGTTCATATTAAACGTCGCTCGGACCTTGCGCGGGTCGGAGGGCGTTACTTTGCCGTTGAGGGTCACGCCGCCTGACAGGCAGACGACGGAAGGACCGGACTGCGTGCAGGTCATTTTCCCGACAAACGCAGTTGGGCCACCGGCACCGGCGACGTTCCACGTTCCGGCCGCCGACAGCGGTGATGGCGGGAGGAATTTATTGCCGACGAACGAGCCGTTGGCGGCGCGGCCGTTATAGCCCCAGGTGCCGTTGAAGCTGTGACCGTTCGGGCTGACGTAGACCGTCAGCCAGCCGGCGCCACCCGGCCCGTGCCATTTGGCGTTGATCTGAGTGTCGTTTACGAACGTGCCGGTAAAGCCGTTCCCATTTGCGGCGTTACTTCCAACGATGCCGTTGCCGGACTGTGTCAGCGTGATCGTTGAGGTCGTCGTGCCGTTGTTGCCGCTTTGTTCGACTTTCCAGGTTCCGGTGATATTCGGCGGGCTTGCGAACGCGGGGGCGATGGAAAGCGCGGCGACGGCGGCGCCGCACAAGACTGAAATAACAAGACGTTTCATGGATCGATCTATCCTTTCTCGCGTGTGATCTAACTTGCAGCTACGGGATCTTTGAGCGAATCGTGAGACTTACTACGGTCGAGCTTCGTCAAGGCGGTGGGGCTAATGAGCTTCAACCCCTGGGCCGCATTGTAGCCGTGAATCTCCTTCACGTCCAGCTTGCGCATGAAGCCGATCGTGTCGGCCGTGATGACTTGGCCCGGAACCATGATCGGAAACCCCGGCGGATACGGGATGACGAAATTCGCCGATACGAGCGGCGGGCCATCCTTCAATCGGCGATCGATTTCCTTATCGTGCAGCGGAATGTAGTCGCATCCTTCCGCATCGTAGGCAGCGTAGAATCCGCTTCGGATGTCGCCTTCGTTGGTGCCGGCTCCCGCATCATGCCGAAAGGCTTCATGGAAGTAGCTGAAATTCGGCAGATCCGGAACGTCCGTCATCAAGCTCTTCACCCGGGCCGCAAAGGCGCTGCGTTCGCCCTCGCCGCCGGACGCGAGCCGTTCTTCGATCTCCCGGCAGATCTCGACGAGGACGCGGATCAAGAGTGCCACGTCGCTGCGCGTGTTGTTGATGTTCGACTGCAACAAGACGCTGTTGCGCGACGTCTTGTTGAGCTGGATATTGTACCGGTTGGCGAGCAGATTCTTGAACTGGGTTCCGTCGTAGCCGGCCGTTCCGCAAACGAGCGTCATCCGCGTCGGATCGAGGTAGAATTCGTCGTCTCGCATGCTCTGCAGCGCCGTCGCCCAATCCGCATCCGGTGCCAGGAAGTCGGTGAAGCCGCTGCGGCGGTACTCCGCAGGGATCATCCCGTCGGCTCCGACGACACGAAAATACTTGGAGATCAGCGGATGGCGATTCACCTCGCGACGAATCGCCAGCGAGATTTCGATCGCGTTGGCCACGAGGCCGAAGCCCTCGAGCTCCATCTGGCGCCGCGCGACGTCGAGGCTGGCGATCAGCTGCTGGCTGGGACTGGTGGAAGCGTGCGTAAACACCGCTTCTTTGAACTGTTGCTCGACGGTGGGATACTCCACGTCCTTCACCAGGACCATCGATCCTTGCCGCAACGCCGACATCGACTTATGCGTCGAGTTGGTCTGGTAGACCCGAAGACGTACTTTGCGCGGATCCGGCAGCAGCCGCGTCTCGAGCAGCTTGTCGTCCGGCGGATCCTTCCCCAACTCGGCGCGCTGTCGCTCGTAGGCGGCGACGCTCGCCGGGTCGCGCAGCCACTCCTCGATCTCGGCGGCGGCGCCCATCGCCGTGCGAGGCCGCAAGAACGGCGACCAGCGGGCGAATCCGGACCAAGCCTCGTCCCAGAGGAAGATCAGGTCTGGTTTGATTGCCAAACACTCTTCCATGACGCGGCGCGTGTTGTACATGTGGCCGTCAAAGGTGCAGTTGGTCAGGTCGACCATCTTGACGCGGTCGAGCCGCCCATCGCGTTTTGCCGCTATGAGCGCCTGTTTAATCGTACGCAGCGGCACCGCTCCGTACATCGAGTATTCGGTCAGAGGGAAGGCCTCGACGTAGATCGGCTGCGCGCCGGCAAGCACCATCCCGTAGTGATGCGACTTGTGGCAGTTACGGTCCACGATCGCAATATCGCCGGGCGACACCAACGCCTGCACGACCATTTTGTTGCTCGTCGACGTTCCGTTGGTGACGAAAAATACGCGGTCGGCGCCGAACGCGCGGGCGGTCAGCTCTTGAGCGCGCTTGATGCTTCCCGTTGGCTCGAGCATGCTGTCGAGACCACCCGTTGTCGCGCTGCTCTCGGCCAGGAAAAGCGTCGGGCCGTAAAACTCGGCCATATCCCGGATCCACTCCGAGTTGAAAATCGACCCGCCGCGGGCGATCGGGAGAGCGTGAAACGTCGCGATCGGGCGCTCCGCATATTTCTTCAAAACATTGAAGAACGGCGTCTCGTAGCGCGCCGCAACACCCTCGAGTATCGCGAGGTGCAGCTCGAGCAACTCCTCGACGGCGTAGAAGACGCGCCGGACGATGTCGGCTTCCGGATCGCCGGCAACCTCCTCGACGCGTCGATCTAAAATCAGGTAGAGATCGAGCTCGGGACGCGACTGATGGATGACCCGCGCCAAGCGCAGCGCGGATCCATCCGAAAGTTCGTCTTTTGCGACGGTGTTGACGATGCTGCGCAGGACCGGGGCATCGTGCCGCGAGTGATATCCGAAACCTTCGTGGATCACTACAGCGGCGAGGTCCGCGTTCAACATCGCTCCACAGACCGCATCCTCGGCGCTGCCGACGATGACCGGTTCGTAGACGAACTCGTCCGCAGGACGGCGCAGCCGGCGCCACTCGGCCGCGATCGACGCCCATCGTTCGATCGGCGCCCCCGTCACGATGAGGACCTCGAAATACGGTGGCGCCGACGACGGCCGGCCTAGGGCCGGGGGCAAGACGTCGGCAACCTCCGTCGACAGATCCGCATGCGGATCCCAATTCGACGCGTCCTTCCGAAACGAGCGCGTAAGCAACGCCGTAGAGATGCGCTGTGCGAGCGCCGCAGCCCCAGCCGCGTCGTCGCTCTCGGCACGATCGCGCAGTGCCGCCATCAGGCGTGGCCCGGGATAGCCGTGAAACTCTTCGATCACGGCCGCCTCGTTGAGTGCCGATTCGAACTCCGCGCGGCTGCCGGTCCCTGCTGCCCATTTCTTGGCGGCATCGACGAGATCGCGCCAACGATCCTCACGGGCCCCCGGCGTTGCGAAGAAGACGTCAACCTGCCGGCCGTTTTTTCTTTTTTCCAAAGTACTACTCATGTCGCGTTCCATCCCTTAGTGCTCAGTTAGTGCGTCAATGGACCAGCATCACCATGATCATGCCCCAAATCGTCAACAGAGTGTTTCCTACTGCGTAGGTTACCGTGTAGCCGAGGCCGGGCACCTGACTCCCGCCGGCGTCGCAGACCATGCCGAGTGACGCCGTCGTCGTTCGTGCTCCGGAAACCGCGCCCAACGTAATTGCGTCATGAAAACGAAAGACGTATTTGGCGAGGTACATCCCGAGAATCAGCGGTACGCTTGTCGCGACGACTCCCCACAGGAAGAGGCCGATGCCGAGCTGCTGCAATCCTGCGACGAATTTCGGACCCGCAGTGATGCCGATCACCGCGATGAACATGTTGAGACCGACGGAATTCATGAACCAGACCGTCGGCGTCGGAATGCGACCGAAGGTCGGGCGAATGCCGCGGTACCATCCCGCGATGATGCCTAAGATCAGCGCGCCGCCGGCAGTCGAAAGCGTGATCGGGACGCCGGCGATCTTGATCACGATCGCACCGATCAGCGCCCCGATCGTGATGGCGATCCCGATAAAGGCAACGTCTGCGACGTCGGTTGGGCGGTCGACGATGCCGAGTGCTTTCGCGGCGACGCCCGTGTCCTGCGTGCGGCCAACGATCGTAACAATGTCGCCCCGGAAGAGCTGCGTATCGCCGAGTAACGGAATCATCGTTTCCTGTATGCCACGCTTGATGGCGCGGATGTAGACGCCGCGCGCTCCGGGCAGCTTCCCGAGTTCCTGCAGCGTCTTGCCGTCGGCCTCTTTGCTCGTGACATAAACGTCCACGCCTTCGATCGGCGCCGAAAGCAGCTCGGGATCGTCCACTTCTTGAGATGCGCGGCCGAGCAGTGCGATGACTTGGTCGCGCTCGCCGACCACGGAGGCGGTGTCGCCGGCCTGCAAGACGACATCGCTCGTGGCTTCCATAATCGCATCGCCTCGGCGAACAGCTAACACATACATGGCATTCCCCAGGCCACGGGTAGCTTCAGTAAGCAGCGCATCGGTTTCGGCGACCGTTTTGCCGACGACTTGCGCGTCGGGAGCGATCTTGAACGCACGGACGTCGTAAGCTTGCCACGCGTCGCCCAGCCCGCCGAGCTCGCGCTTGCCGCCGTGCGCCTCTTCGTAATCCTTGCACGCCTTTTTGAGATTGATCCGCAGTAAGATCGGGCCGAGCATCGCGATGACGATCGCAGACCCGACCGTGCCGAAAATGTAGGTTACGGCGTACGCGGTCGGCATAATATCGAGCAGTGCCTTTGTCTGGTCCGCGGAAAAACCCAAACGGTTAATCGCATCCGTGGCCAGACCCATCGACGCCGAGATCGTTTGAGATCCGGCAAAGAGGCCGGCCGCGGCGCCTGCGTCGTAGCCCGCGGCTTTCGCAACGACAACGCTGGCGCCTAAGCAGAATATGCAGACGATGGCTGCATAGATTGCCTGCGGCACGCCGTCCTTCGTAATGCCCCGCACGAACTGCGGCCCGACGCCGTAACCAATAGCGAAGAGAAACAGCAAGAAAAAGGTCGCCTTCAGGTCGCTTGAGACTTTTATGCCGAGCTGACCGATTGCGATCGCGGCGAGGAGCGTTGCGGTTACCGATCCGAGGCTGAAGCCTTTGAAGCTCTTGCCTCCCACCCAGTAACCGATCCCCAGGGACAAGAACATCGCTATCTCAGGATACTGTTTTAGGGTCGCAACGAACCACATAGGCACCTCTCTTGTCTGGTAAGGTGTATCATTGTGTTTGCCAGCCGCCGCCGAGGGCGAGATATAATTGCACCAATGCGAGCCGTTCGTTCAGCTGGCCTTGGGCGTAATCGGTTTGCGCTTGGTACGAGCGCGTTTGCGCGTTGAGAACTTCCAAGTATGAAGTGTAGCCGTTCTCGTACCGTTCGTTCGCCAAGCGAACGGAATCGAGCGAGGCATCCTCATAAAGCTTAAGTTGCACCGTTCGCGCGCGCGATTCATTGTAAGCGGTGACGTCGTCCGAGACTTCCTCAAATGCCCGATGAACGGTCTGCAGATACGAGATGGCAGCTTGTTGCTGCTGCGCCTGGGCCAAATGGATCTGCGAGCGAATCTTGCCGCCGTTGAAGATCGGCTGCAGCAGTTGCGGCAGAATCGAAAAGAGACCGAGCGGCCCGTAAAAGACCCCGTTGACCGCGGCGATCTCCGAGAGCGACGGCGGCAGGTTCGGATATTCGGCGTTGTACTTCTGCCAGCCGATTGCGGCCGACGCTCCGAGCGTGATCGTAGGATAGAGCAGCTTGCGCGCCACGTCGACGTTGCCGGCCGAAGCCGCGATCGTTTCTTCGGCCTCCGTAATGTCGGGGCGCCGCTGCAGCAGCTCGCTCGGCACGCCGGTTTGCGGGACCGCGGGCATTTGAACCTGCTGTTGCAGCGGCAGGCCACGGGTAATATCGTGCGGGTAATCGCCCGCCAAAACCGAGAGCGCGTTCTCGGTCTGCGCGATGCTCTGCTGGAGCTTCGGGAGGTTCTCTGTAACTTCGTAGAGAGCTTGCTCCGACTGTCGCTGGTCCTGCATCGACGACTCTCCGCCCTCGACGCGCAGCTTCATTAGTCGTAAGGCCTCCTGTCGGACCGTGATGGCTTGTTGCGTGAACGCCAGCACGTCGTCGAGCTCGCGCAGCTGAAAGTACGCGCTTGCGACTTCCGCGACGACGGTGGCCAGCACGGTGTCCTTTGCGGCTTCGGTCGCAAGTAGTTGATCGCGCGCCGCGCCGGTTGCGGAGGAGAGCTTTCCAAAGAGATCGATCTGGTAGTACACGTCAATCCCGGCTTGCGGAGCGAACTGGTTCTCGGGCGTGCCGGGCGGCTTGTTTCCCGTCGTGACGTAGTACGGCGCTTGCAGAATGCCGTTGACGAAGACCGACTGATCCGCAGCAACGATGCCAAGGCTCGCTTCGGCTTCGAGAATGGCGGCGTAGGCGAGCTGCACGTCGTAGTTTCTCGCGAGCGCCCGTTGGATGAGGCCTTGCAGCTCGGGGTCGTCGTAGAGCTTGCGCCACGGAAGGTTGGCTAGCGAGGATTCCGTCGAGGCCGTGCCGCGGTAGACCTGCGGCATTTGGGCATCGGGCGGAGCCGACGGCGTCGGCGCAACGCACGACGCGATGAGCTGTACGAACGCGATCAGCGCGACGACGAACTTCACGCCGGCTCCTCGGTGGTCTGCGTAATGGCCCCCTCGGAGGCCGCCTCATGCTCGCCTTTCGGCTTCTTGCCGCGTTCGATGAGGTGTTGGAAGACCTCATACAACGTCGGCGTGAAAAAGATGCCGAGAACCGTCGCCGCCAGCATGCCGGCAAAAACCGTCGAGCCGAGCGACTGACGCGACGCCGCGCCGGCGCCGTGAGCAAACATCAGTGGAACGACCCCGATGATGAAGGCAAACGACGTCATCAGGATTGGGCGGAAGCGCAGGCGTGCCGCATCGGTGGCGGCTTCCGAGATGGATGCGCCATGGGCGCGCCGTTCGCGCGCGAACTCGACGATGAGGACCGCGTTCTTTGCCGCGAGACCGATGATCATGATGATGCCGATCTGAACATAGACGTTGTTGTCGAGGCGCCAGAGCAGCACCGAAAGAAAGGCACCGAAGATGCCCGTCGGCACGGCGAGGAGAACGGCGAGCGGCATCATCCAGCTCTCGTACTGGGCAGCGAGAGCCAAAAAGACGAGCAGCACCGAGAACACGAAGATGATCGTTTGCGTATTGCCGACGGCAACTTCCTGATAGGCCGTGCCCGACCATCCGTAGGTATAGCCGGCTGGAATCGTTTTCGCCGCAACCTCCGACATCGCAGCGATTGCTTGACCGGTACTGTAACCCGGTGCATTCGAGCCGAAGATCTCAATCTCACGATTGGTGTTGAATCGCTGGATGAAATCGGTGCCGAGATTCGGGCGCACGTTCGTTAGTGCTTTCAGCGGAACCATGTCGCCGCTGTTGTTGCGCACGTAGATGGATGAGATGCTGCCGGCGTTCGCCCGGAACTCCGGCTCCGCCTGGATCATCACGTCCCATGTACGGTTGAAGTAGGTGAACTCGTCGACCACCAGACCGCCCAAAAATGCTTGCAACTGTTTAAAGACGTCGCTGACGGCAACGCCCCGCTGCGCGGCCTGGTCGCGGTCGACGTCCAGTTGCAGCAACGGGATCGAAGTCCGCATCGTGTTGTTGAGCGCGGTGACTTCGGGACGTTTGCGCGCTTCCGCCACGACCTTATCGGCGACCGCGGCGAGCTCGGGGATGGTATGTCCGCCCGTGTCTTGCAACTCGAAGGCAAAGCCCGACGCGTTCCCCAGGCCCGGTATCGTCGGCGGCACGAACGGGAACGATGCAGCCTCGGGATAGGCGTTCATCTTATCGTCTATGTCTTTGACGATGCCGCGCAGCGTCAGATGTTCTTTGACGCGTTCGTCCCAGGGTTTGAGAACCACGATAAAACTCGATGAGTCGGGCGTTTGGATGGAGGTGAGCAAACTGTAGCCCGCGAGCGAGATAACGTCCGCAACGCCGTGGACCGATGTGAGATCCTTTTCCATGCGCGCCAGGACCGCGTAATTACGGTCGAGCGAGGATCCGTAGGGCAACTGAACCTGAGCGTAAACGACGCCCTGGTCTTCATCCGGCACGAAGCCGCCGGGCAGCATCTTGCCGAGCCCCGCGACGATGACGTAGAACCCGGCCAGCAGCGCGAGCACGAGGATTGTGCGCCGCATGAGCCAGCGCAGCAGACCCATGTAGCCGGAGGTCACCGATGCAAAAATTCCGTTGAACTTATCGATGAACCATCCGAACGGCCCCCATAGTCTCGTACGTTTGCGCAGGATCAGAACGCAGAGCGCGGGCGTCAGCGAGAGCGCGACGATCGCCGAAATGTTGACCGAGATGGTGATCGTCAGCGCGAATTGGCGGTAGAGCTGCCCGACGATGCCGCTGATGAAGGCCGACGGCAAGAACACCGAGGTTAAAACAATTGATATGCCGAGAATCGGCGCCGTGAGCTCTTTCATCGCGCGCTCGGTCGCTGCAAGCGGTTCCATGCCGCTTTCTATGTGATGTTCCACGCCCTCGACGACGACGATCGCGTCGTCCACGACGATGCCGATGGCAAGCACGAGGCCGAAGAGCGTCAAGGTATTGGTGCTGAAGCCGAGCGGCAGAAACGCGAGGAACGTTCCGATCAGCGAAACCGGAACCGCCAGCATCGGGATAAACGAGGCTCGAAAGCTTCCCAAGAAGACGAAGACGACGATGATGACGAGGATCAGCGCTTCGACCAGGGTTTTTAAGACGTCCTTGATCGAGTCTTTCACGAAGAGCGTGCTGTCGTAGGCAACGGAGTACGTCAAACCCGGGGGAAACGCTTTCGCCAGGTCGGCCATCCGCGCGCGCACGGCTTTGGCCGTGGTGAGTGCGTTGGCGTCCGGGGTCTGATACAAGATGACCAGCGTCGCCGGTCTATTATTAAGCGAACCCAGCGTTTGATAAAGCTGTGCGCCGAGCTCGACACGTGAGACGTCACGCAAACGCAGGATCGAGCCGTCCGGATTCGATCGCACGATGATGTTGCCGAACTGCTCGGGATCGGTCAGGCGCCCTTGGGCGTTCACCGACAGCTGGAACTGGTTGTTCTTGGGCGCGGGCAAGGCGCCGACGGCTCCGGTCGGAATCAGCACGTTTTGGCTGCTGATCGCATTTCCGACGTCGGTCGCCTGCAACCCGAGCTTTGCCAATTGATCGGGGCGAACCCAAGCGCGCATCGCGTACTTTTGTTCGCCGATCGTGCTCTGACCGCCGATTCCCGGAACCGAAAGCAACGGATTGATCAGGTTGAGCGTCGTGTAGTTGCTAAGGAAGAGCCGGTCGTACGAGTTCGTCGGTGAATACAGCGCGAGGACCATCAAAATTTGCGGCGATTTTTTCTGAACCGTGATCCCGAAGCGATTGACGGACTCCGGAAGCGTCCCGGTAGCTTGCGTCACGCGATTCTGAACGTCGATGAGGGCTTTTTGAATGTCCGCCCCGACCTTGAAGGTACAATTGAGCGTGTATTGACCGCTCGACGAGCTGGTCGACTGCATGTAGATCAGATTGTCGACGCCGACGACCTTGTTTTCGATCTCAGACGCGACGGATTGTTCCACCACCGAGGCGCTGGCGCCGATATACGTCGTCTGCACCTGAATCAGCGGTGGCGAGATGGGTGGAAACTGCGCGACGGGAAGCACGAGGATGGCGACGCCGCCCAGCAGCACGATCACGATGGAGAGAACCATCGCGAAGATGGGGCGCGTAATGAAAAAATGTGCCACGCCCTATTTGCCCTTTATGACGACCTTCTGGTCCGGCCGCACCTTTTGCGTGCCCTCAACGACGACGCGCTCGCCGGCATTGAGCCCCGATTGCACGACGAACGACTGCTGGTACTGCGGGCCGAGCATGACCGTGCGAAGCGCCACGACGTTTTTCGAGTTGACGACGTAGAC
>Ga0187783_10000617_pt1 | contig 25839 bp, 23 predicted proteins | sample 1015_SJ02_MP02_2_FD_132471 | JGI IMG/M metagenome (GOLD analysis project Ga0187783, IMG submission 132471) | Tropical peat soil microbial communities from peatlands in Department of Meta, Colombia - 1015_SJ02_MP02_20_MG | ecosystem: Environmental > Terrestrial > Soil > Wetlands > Peat | place...
GCCCGGCCGATGGGCGAGCGGGCGGTGGCGACGACGACTGCCTCCGGCATGGCGACTCCCTGCGACAAGTCTGTTGTTATTCTCTAGCAGCTTAATGAAACGCGGACGCATAGTGGCTGCCGCGCCGGTCGGAACGGGCTAGTCACGAGGTTTGTCCCTGGTAACAGAGCGTCGGAACGAGGCGTTGTGCCTGCGCCCAATGTCGAGAGCAGACCAGGTACAGCAGCCTTGAACCAACGCGCCGGGACTTCAGCTGGGCTCGGCCGACCTGCGGAGGGACCATGGCATTCCCGAGCGACCTGGAGATAGCCAGGGGCGCGCTGCTCAAGCCGCTGGAGGACGTGGCCGCCGAGATGGGCATCGGCCCGCACCTGCTGGAGCCGTACGGCGAGCAGGTGATGAAGGTCAAGCTGGCGGCCATCGACGAGCTGGCGGACCGGCCGGTCGCGAAGTACGTCGTGGTCTCCGCTATTACGCCGACCCCGCTCGGCGAGGGGAAGACCACCACGACCGTGGGCCTGGGTCAGGGTCTGCACCACATCGGCAAGCAGGCCACCGTGACCATCAGGCAGCCGTCGATGGGTCCGACGTTCGGCATCAAGGGCGGCGCCGCGGGCGGCGGGTACAGCCAGGTCGTTCCCATGGAGGTGCTGAACCTGCACCTCACCGGCGACATGCACGCGGTGACGGCGGCGCACAACCTGCTGTCGGCGATGATCGACAACCACCTCTACCAGAGCAACGCGCTCGGCATCGACCAGCACAACATCACCTGGCGCCGGGTGCTGGACGTCAACGACCGTGCGCTGCGCAACATCATCGTCGGGCTCGGCAGCCGCGGCGACGGCGTGCCGCGGCAGACCGGATTCGACATCACGGCCGCCTCAGAGGTCATGGCGACCCTGGCGCTGACGTCCTCAGTGGCCGACCTGCGCGCCCGTCTCGGCCGGATCGTCATCGGCTACACCTCCGGCGGCATCCCGGTCACGGCCGAGCAGCTCAGCGCGGCCGGGTCCATGGCCGTCATGCTGCGGGACGCGATCAAGCCCAACCTCATGCAGACGCTGGAGAACACGCCGGTGCTGGTCCACACCGGGCCGTTCGGCAACATCGCGACCGGCAACTCGTCGGTGATCGCCGACCTGATCGCCATCCACGGCGGCGACTACCTGATCACCGAGGCCGGGTTCGGCGCGGACATGGGCGCCGAGCGGTTCTTCAACATCAAGTGCCGCACGTCCGGACTCGTGCCGAACGCGGCGGTCATCGTGGCCACAGTCCGCGCGCTCAAGGCCCACTCGGGCAAGTACCGGATTGTGGCCGGACGGCCGCTGCCGGAGGACCTGCTGGCCGAGAATCCGGACGACGTGATCGCCGGGGCGGCGAACCTGCGCAAGCAGATTGAGAACATCCGGCTGCACGGCGTGCCCGCGGTGGTCGCCATCAACGCCTTCCCCACCGACCACCCCAGCGAGCACCAGGCGATCAAGGACATCGCGGCCGAGATGAGCGCTCGCTCGGCGGTGAGCACGCACTTCGTCGACGGGGGCGCCGGGGCTGTCGAGCTGGCGGAGGCGGTGTCCGAGGCCGCGAACGAGCCGTCGCGCTACCAGCCGCTGTACCCGCTGTCCGCCAGCCTGCGGGAGAAGATCGAGACGGTGGCCACGAGGGTCTACGGGGCGGCCAAGGTCGAGTACTCCGCGGACGCCAGCAAGCAGCTCGACACCTACGAGAAGGCGGGCTTCGGCAACCTGCCGGTCTGCATCGCCAAGACCAACCTGTCCATCTCCTCGGATCCGTCGCTCAAGGGCGCGCCGACCGGCTGGACGCTGCCGGTCAGGGAGGTGCGCGCGTCGGTCGGTGCCGGGTTCGTCTACCCGATTTGCGGTGAAATCCGGACGATGCCGGGTCTCGGCACCAGTCCCGCGGCGGCCCGGATCGATCTCGACGACGAGGGGCTGATCGTGGGCCTGTCCTGACCGCGAATCCTGCGAGCGCGAAGGCTCTTGCCGGTCCTTGCGGGTAACAGTCTTCGTGATCTTGGAGTCTGCGCTTTCTCGGCAGCTAGGGTGACGCAAGCGGCCTCGCCGGGCTGGGCGGCGTGGTGGGATACCGTCGAAAGAGGCGTTCCACCACGGCGACGGCAAAGGTAGCCCCCCATGCAGGTGCACGAGTCCCTGATCGACCTGGTCGGGAACACACCCCTGGTCCGGCTGCGCAAGGTCACCCGCGGCCTGCCGGGCGCCGGGGCCGACCCGGCCGTGCTGGCGAAGGTCGAGTACTTCAATCCCGGCGGCTCGGTGAAGGACCGGATCGCACTGCGGATGGTCGAGGCCGCCGAGCGCTCAGGTGAGCTCAGGCCGGGCGGCGTCATCGTGGAGCCCACGTCGGGCAATACGGGCGTTGGCCTCGCAATCGTCGCGGCCGAGAAAGGTTACCGCTGCCTGTTCGTCTGCCCGGACAAGGTGGGGCAGGACAAGATCAGCGTGCTGCGCGCGTACGGCGCGGACGTGGTCGTCTGTCCCTCGACCGTGTCGCCTGGCCACCCGGACTCCTATTACTCGGTGTCCGATCGGCTCGCCAGGGAGACGCCCGGCGGCTGGAAGCCCAACCAGTACGCCAACCCGGAGAACCCGCTCTCGCACTATTACTCCACCGGCCCGGAGATCTGGGCGCAGACCGAGGGGCGGGTCACGCACTTCGTGGCCGGGATCGGCACCGGCGGCACCATCTCCGGCACCGGGCGTTACCTCAAGGAGATCTCCGGCGGCCGGGTGCAGGTCATCGGCGCCGACCCGGAGGGCTCGGTGTACTCCGGCGGCACCGGGCGCCCGTATCTCGTGGAGGGCGTCGGCGAGGACATCTGGCCGGACACCTATGACAAGAGCATCTGCGACCAGATCATCGCGGTCAGTGACGCCGACTCGTTCCTGATGACCCGGCGGCTTGCCCGGGAGGAGGCGCTGCTGACCGGGGGATCCTGCGGCATGGCGGTGGTCGCCTCGCTCCGCGTCGCCCGGCAGGCAGCCCCCGGTGACGTGATCGTGGTGCTGCTGCCGGACGGCGGGCGGGGCTATCTCGGCAAGATCTACAACGACGAGTGGATGACCGACTACGGGTTCCTGACCGCGGAGACGGCCGAGGCCAGGGTCGGTGACGTGCTCGAGCACAAGCACCGCGGGCTGCCCCCGTTCGTGCACGCCCACCCGACGGACACGGTGCGCCACGTGATCGCCAGCCTGCGCGAGTTCGACGTGTCCCAGCTTCCCGTGCTGAGCGCCGAGCCGCCGGTCATGGCCGCCGAGGTCGTCGGCTCGATCGTGGAACACGACCTGCTGGACGCGCTCGTCACGGGCAAGGCCGCGCCGGACGACGAGGTCGCCGGGCTGATGTCACCGCCGCTGCCGATGGTCGGCTCGGGCGAGCCAGTGAGCGTCGCGGCCCGAACTCTCGGCGACGCGGGCGCCGCGATCGTGCTCGTCGACGGTAAGCCGGCCGGGGTGATCACGCGGCAGGACGTCCTCATCTTCCTCTCCGGCGAGCCTGACTAGGCTGCGTCGGCGCGGCCAGCCCGTTCCCCTAGACTTGGCCGCCTGGCCAGAGCAGCCAACGGGCCGCCTGGCCGGATGGCCAAGGGGATGGCGATCATGCACCAGGATGGGTTCGAGACGCTGGCGATCCACGCCGGACAGGAGGCCGACCCGGCGACTGGCGCGGTCGTGCCGCCTATCTATCAGGTGTCGACGTTCAAGCAGGACGGCGTCGGCGGGCTACGCGGCAAGGAACTCGGCGCGGCCGCCCGGTGGATCGAGGGCTACGACTACGCGCGCACGGACAATCCGACCAGGGGGGCGCTGGAGGAGTGCCTCGCCGCGCTCGAGGGCGGCAGGCGGTGCCTGACGTTCGCGTCCGGGATGGCTGTGACCGACTGCCTGGTCCGCGCGGCGTGCCGGCCCGGTGACCACGTGCTCATCCCCGACGACGCCTACGGCGGCACGTTCCGGCTGTTCGACAAAGTGCTCGCCGGCTGGGGGCTCAGCTACCAGCCGGTGCCGATGGCCGACATCGCGGCGGTGCGGGCGGCGCTCGCGGAGCGGCCGACTCGCCTGGTCTGGGTCGAGTCGCCGACCAACCCGCTGCTGTCTATCGCCGACATCGCCGCACTGCGGCACATCGCGGCCGACGCGGGTGCGCTGCTCGTCGTCGACAACACCTTCGCGTCGCCGTACCTGCAGCAGCCCCTGACGCTCGGCGCAGACGCGGTCGTGCACTCCACGACGAAGTACATCGGCGGTCATTCGGACGTCGTGGGCGGGGCGGTCGTCGTTGCCGACTCCGAGCTGGGCGAGCGGCTTTATTTTCTGCGGAACGCGGTGGGCTCGGCTCCCGGTCCGTTCGACGCGTGGCTCACGCTGCGGGGCGCCAAAACCCTCGCCGTCCGGATGGATCGGCACTGTGAAAACGCGGCCAGGATCGCCGACGTGCTGGCCTCGCACCCGGCCGTCGGCGCGGTGTACTACCCGGGCCTGGCGTCGCACCCCGGACACGAGGTGGCCGCGAAGCAGATGCGCGGGTTCGGCGGGATGGTCTCGTTCCGGGTCCGGGGCGGGCCCGCGGAGGCGGTCGCGGTGTGCGGGCGAACCCGGCTGTTCACGCTGGGCGAGTCGCTCGGCGGGGTGGAGTCGCTCATCGAGCACCCGGCCAGGATGACGCACGCGTCGGTCGCCGGGTCACCGCTCGAGGTGCCGGCCGACCTGGTCCGGCTGTCGGTCGGCATCGAGTCGTGCGACGACCTGATCGAGGACCTGCGAGCCGCGCTCGGATAGCCGGCGCGGTCGTGGCCCCGGGGCAGCCGCGGGCGGCGCGCTGCGGATTAGTGCACCGAAGCCGCCGGGGCGTGCCAGCGCTGCCAGCCCTGGTGCACCGCGAACAGCCGGGACGGAGCCGGCGGCGCGTCGGCCAGCTCCGCGCGGGACCGCAGCATCAGCCCGGACGGCACCGGTTCCCACCACGGCTCGGCTCCGAGCAGCCTGCTGTACAGCTCGACCGGGCCGCCGCGGCGGGCCTGCAGCGCGGCCGGGCCGAGCACCAGCTCGGCCGGGGCGGCCTGGTCGGCGGCCTGCCAGCGGAAGTCGGCGGAGATCCGGACCTGGTCGGAGTGATTCGGGAGCGCCGCGTGCGCGGTCAGGCAGTGAAACAACAGCACGTCGCCCGGCCGGTACTCGGTCGTGGCCCAGCCGTGCGCGTCGGCGGGCAGCAGCCGCGGCCGGGTCGGCGGGCCGAGGTGGCTGCCGGGGAGCACGGCCAGCCCCCCGAGCTGGGGCGGGATGTCCATGAGCGGCAGCCACGTCGTCAGCATGTCCTGGACGCCCGAGACGGCGTAGTCCCGATGCACGTACCGGCCCTTGGTCACCTCGCCGCGCCGCTCCGGGTACACCACCCGCAGCACCTTGACTGGGTAGCTGAATGCCCCGGTGCCGAGAATCCGCCTGACCACGTCGCGCAGCGGCGCGAGGTACGCGAGCCGATTGAGGCCGCGACTGGCCAGGGCGGCCCGGAACGACGGGTCGGCCAGCGCTTCCCGCACCCCGACCGGGCGCCGCGAGCCAGCCGGTGCGGTCCAGTCCCGAGGGCGCCACCGGCCGGATGCACCGCCGCCCGGCCAGGCCAGGCGGTCCTGACGTCCGCGGTCGTGACCGGCGTGGCCCGGCTCGCCGCTGGCCGGCCCGCCGTCGAGCCGGCTCAGGTCGGTCCAGCCGCCGAGGCTCAGCTCAGCATGCACCCCGTCGTAGGCGGCCTGCACGTCCGCGGGTCGCAGCAGCCGCCGGAAGAACAGATAGCCGTCTTCCGCCAGGCGTCGCCGCAGGCCTGCCTGATCCGCCTGAAGTGCGATGGAGTCGACCAGCTCGCGCACGTCCACTACGGTAACGCCGCACCGGCCCGGTAGTGCTCACGCCGCGCGCCGGCGCGGCCTGCCCGGCAGCCGCAGGCCGTCGGCGGGTGAGTGCCCCCGCCGCGCGGAGCCGGGCGCATCATGGACGAGTGAACGCCCCCGATCACGGGCTGTTCGGCGAGCTATTTGGCCGCGGCCCGGCCGGCCCGTCCGACCAGGACTGGCTGCAAGCGCTGCTGGACACGGAGGCCGCGCTGGCCAGGGCGGCCGAGCGAGCCGGGCTCGCCCCCGCGGGAGCTGGCGCAGCGGTCACCGCGGTGGCCAGGGCCGACCGGTTCGACGCTGCCGAGCTCGGCCGCCGGGCCGTGCTCATCGGCAACCCGGTGTCTGCTCTGGTCCGCGCGCTGAATGACCTGGTACCGGCCGATGCGCGCGAGGCCGTGCACCGGGGCGCCACGAGTCAGGACATCATCGACACGGCCGCCATGCTGCTGGCGCGGCGCGGGATCGACGCGATCGACGCCGACCTGCGTGCCGCGGCAGAGCACACGGCCGAACTGGCGCGCGCACACGCCCGGACCGTCATGGCGGGTCGCACGCTGCTCCAGCAGGCGGTGCCGGTGACCTTCGGCCTCGTCGCGGTCGGCTGGCTGACCGCCATCGACGACGCGAGGCGTGAGCTGGACCGGGTCCGCGCGACCCGGCTCGCGGTGCAGTTCGGCGGCGCGGCCGGGACGCTCGCCTCGCTCGGCACCCGCGGTCCCGAAGTGGCGGCGTTGCTGGCCGAGGAACTGGGCCTGCCCGAGCCCGTGCTGCCCTGGCACACCGACCGGCTCCGGATTGTCCAGCTCGCGGCTGCGCTGGCCGGGGCCTGCGCGGCGCTCGGGATGATCGCCAGGAACGTCACGCTGCTGGCGCAGACCGAGGTGGCCGAGGTCGCCGAGGGTGGCGACGCGCCGGGGCAGGGTGGCTCGTCGGCGATGCCGCACAAGCGGAACCCGGTCGTGGCGGTGCTCATCCTGGGCTGCACCCGACGCGCGCCGGGGCTGCTCGCGACGCTGACGGCGGCCGCGGAACAGGAGCACCAGCGGGCCGCAGGGGCGTGGCACGCCGAGTGGGAGACGCTGTCAGAGCTGCTTCGGGTGACCGGATCGGCGGCGTCCTGGTCGGTGCCGTTGCTGGCCGGCCTGCGGGTCGACGCCGCGCGGATGCGCGCCAACCTCGACGCGGCCGGCGGCCTGCTGCTCGCCGAGCACGTCACTGCCGTGCTGGCTCCCGCGCTCGGGCGGCTGGCGGCGCACGATCTCGTCGCCGCCGCTGCGGCGCGCGCTGCCGCGCGGGGCGTCAGCCTTTCGGAGGCGTTGCTGGCCGACGCCGCCACGGCGGCGCGGCTGCGCGGCGCCGGGGTGGGGGAGGCCGACCTCGCCGCGGCCGTCGACCCAGCGGGCTATCTCGGCGCGACGGCCGAGTTCGTCCGGCGCGCGCTGGCGGAGCACGATCGCATCGCCGACGGGACCTGACGTCGCAGTGAGGACGCCGACCAGCGCTCGCAACGAAAGGACGCACACACAGTGACGGACGAAGAGCGTAAGGCCACCGGCATGCGAGTCCGCCGTGAGGTACTCGGCGACGCGCACGTCGACCGCGCCGTCGCCAGCACCACCGAGTTCACCGCGGACTTCCAGGACTTCATCACCCGGTACGCCTGGGGGGAGCTGTGGGCAAGGTCCGGCCTGAGCCGGCCGCAGCGCAGCATGGTCACCCTGGCGCTGCTGGCGGGGCTCGGCCGGACTGAGGAACTGGCGATGCACGTGCGGGCGGCGCTGCGCAACGGCGTGACGCCAGCGGAGATCGGGGAGGTGCTGCTGCACGTCGCGGTCTACGCCGGCGTGCCGGCCGCCAATCACGCGTTCGTCATCGCCGACAAGACGATCAAGGAATATTCGTAGTCCGCACATCTGTTCACTTCGCGGCAAACCCGGATAAGGTTTCGGCGCTGGAGCGAGGAGAGGGTCGGGCGTGGCTGAGATCGTGACGGTCGCCGAAGCGATCGCCGCCACGGTGCACGACGGCGACACGATCGCCATGGAGGGCTTCACGCACCTGATCCCGCACGCCGCCGGGCACGAGGTGATCAGGCAGGGACGGCGCGAACTGACGCTGGTCCGGATGACCCCGGACATCATCTACGACCAGCTCATCGGCGCGGGCTGCGCACGCAAGCTGGTGTTCTCCTGGGCCGGCAACCCCGGCGTCGGATCGCTGCACCGGTTCAGGGACGCTGTCGAGCACTCCTGGCCGCGGCCCCTCGAACTCGAGGAGCACAGCCACGCCGGGATGGCGAACCGGTTCGCGGCCGGCGCGTCCGGGCTGCCGTTCGGCGTCCTGCGCGGCTACCGCGGCACCAGCCTCGTGGGTCATACGACCGGCGTCGCAGACATCGTGTGCCCGTTTACCGGCGAGACGCTGACAGCGGTGAGCGCGCTGCGGCCGGACGTCGCGGTCATCCACGCCCAGGTCGCCGATCGGCGCGGCAACGTGCAGTACTGGGGGATCAGCGGAGTGCAGAAGGAGGCGGTACTCGCCTCGGCCCGCTCGGTGGTGACCGTTGAGGAGGTCGTGGACTCGATCGAGCCGCGGCCGGGGGCGACGGTGCTGCCGTCGTGGACCGTCGACTATGTCGCCGCGGCGCCCGGCGGCGCACATCCGTCCTACGCGCTCGGCTACTCCGCCAGGGACAACGACTTCTACCTCGCCTGGGACGAGATTAGCCGCGACCGGGAGAGGTTCCTTGGCTGGCTGCACGAGCACGTCTACCGCGGGGAACCAGCATGCTGAGCTACACCTCAGACGAGATGATGACCATCGCGGCAGCTCGGTCGCTGCGCAACGGCATGACCTGCTTCGTCGGCATCGGCCGGCCGAGTGAGGCAGCGAACCTCGCGCGCGCGACGCACGCCCCGGACCTCGTTCTCATCTATGAGTCGGGCACCATCGGCGCCAAGCCCGCCGCGGTGCCGCTGTCCATCGGCGACGGCATCCTCGCGGAGACCGCAGACTGCGTCGTCAGCGTGCCGGAGATCTTCAACTACTGGCTGCAGCCGGGCCGCATCGATGTCGGCTTCCTCGGCGCCGCGCAGCTCGACAAGTATGGCAACATCAACACCACCGTCATCGGGCCCAGCTACGAGCAGCCTCGGGTACGGCTGCCGGGCGCGGGCGGTGCGCCCGAGATCGCCGCCGCGTGCAAGGAAGTGATCGTGATAGTCCGGCAGTCCCCGCGCACGTTCGCCGACCGGGTGGACTTCGTCACCTCGGTCGGCTTCGGCGACGGCGACGGTACCCGCCAGCGGCTCGGCCTTACCGGCGGCGGACCCCGGCTGGTCATCACCGACCTCGGTACGCTGCAGCCGACGGGCAGTGGTGAGCTGGTCCTCACCGGCGTCTATCCCGGCGTTTCGGTGAGGCGGGTGCGGGACAACACTGGATGGGATCTGGCCGTATCACCGGATCTGACGGAGATCGTGCCGCCATCGCAGGCGGAGCTGACCGCGCTGCGCCAGCTGATGTCTGCACCGCACCAGGTCGGCCGGCCGACCACCGCAGTGCCGGCCGAGACTAGGCCGGTCCGTGAAGGAGTTCTGTCATGACAGTCAGCAACCCGCCCGTCGCCAGCGGCGGGCTCGTGCTCCCGCGCTACGAGGTGGCCGCGGGGGTTCACCCGCCGCTCGACTCGCCGGCCTACCGGTCGTCCGCGCTGCGCCATCCGAAGCAGCCGCTGGTCCCGCTGGCACAGCGGCTCACCGAGATCACCGGCCCGCTGTTCGGCGCCGAGCGCGTCGGCGAGCCCGACGCGGACCTGACGGCCGGGCATCCTGGCGAGCCGATCGGCGAGCGGATCATCGTCCATGGCCGGGTGGTCGACTCCGACGGCCGGCCGGTGCCGGACGCGCTGATCGAGGTGTGGCAGGCCAACGCGGCCGGCCGCTATCACCACGTCGTGGACGACCATCCGGCGCCCATCGACCCGAACTTCAGCGGCGGCGGGCGGTGCGTCACCGACTCGCTGGGCCGGTACCGGTTCGTGACGGTCAAGCCGGGCCCTTACCCGTGGGGCAACCACTACAACGCCTGGCGGCCGGCCCACATCCACTTCTCGCTGTTCGGCCGCGCGTTCACGCAGCGCCTCATCACTCAGATGTTTTTCCCCGGTGACCCGCTGTTCCCGCTCGACCCGATCTTCAACTCGATCCCTGATGAGAGGGCGCGCCAGCGGCTCATTTCGAGCTTCGACATCGAGACAACGGTGCCGGACTGGGCGATGGCCTATCGCTGGGACATCGTGCTCCGCGGCCGCACCGCGACCGTGTTCGAGAACGGGGACGGCCGGTGAGCGCGGGGATCACGCCGTCGCAGACCGTCGGGCCGTACCTGGCCCTCGGGCTGCCCTGGGCCGACGGGCCGTTCGCCGCCACGCCGGACACGCCCGGCGCGATCCGCATCAGCGGCCTGGTGCTCGATGGCGAGGGCGTGCCGTTGCCAGATGCCGTGGTCGAGACGTGGCAGGCCGATCCGGATGGCCGGTTCGACCATCCCGATGATCCGCGCGGCGCCGTGCAGCCGGGCGTGGCGGGGTTCCGCGGCTTCGCCCGGTGCCTGACCGACGGCGCCGGGCGGTACGAGATCGTCACGCTCAAGCCAGGCTCGCTGCCGACCCCGGACGGGGATACCGAGGCGCCGCACCTGGACGTGTCCGTGTTCGGCAGGGGAATGCTCAACCGCGTTGTCACCCGGATCTACTTTCCCGACGAGGAAGCCGCCAACGCCGCCGATCCGGTGCTCCGCGCCATCGCGGATCCGCGGCGGCGGGCGACCCTGATCGGCGAGCCCGGCGGCGATGGCGAGCTGCGGTTCGACATCCGGCTGCAGGGCGACGCCGAGACTGTGTTCTTTGATGTCTGACCGCGTCAGGGCTCGTGCCATCGGCGCGGTCGCGCCGCGGCGAGCCGGTGGCTGAGCCGCTTCGGACGGTGCCGGTCGCGCTGGCCGACGGCGGCGGGACCGGGCTGCTTGACGGCCCTGATGGCGCGCCCGTGCTGGTGCTCGGGAACTCGCTCGGCACCAGCGCCGCCGTGTGGGACGGCCAGCTACCGGAGTTGCGCACGCGATTCCGGCTGCTGCGGTATGAGCTGCCCGGTCACGGCGGCACGCCCGCGGTACCGGGTCCGTATGCGATCGGCGGCCTCGCCGCCGGGGTGCTCGCGCTGCTGGACTCGGCCGGCGTCGAGCGCGCCGCGTACTGCGGCATCTCCCTGGGCGGCATGATCGGGATGTGCTCGCAGCCCACGCGCCCGACCGCATCACCGCGCTCGGCCTGGTCTGCACCTCCGCCTATCTGCCACCCGGCGACGGCTGGCGGGCGCGGGCTGACCAGGTTCGCACCGCGGGCATGGCGTCCATCTCGGCCGCGGTGCTCGGCCGGTGGTTCACGCCCCGCTTTGCGGCTGCCGCACCGGAGGTGATTCAGCGGTTTGCGGCCGAGCTCGAGCGGACCGACCCGGTCGGCTACGCGGGCTGCTGCGAGGCGATTGCCGAGATGGACCTGCGGGCGGACCTGCCTGCCATCAGCGCGCCGACGCTGGTGCTGGCGGGAGCCGATGACCCGGCGACACCGCCGGACCACGGTGCCGCGATCGCGGGGCTGGTCGGCGGCGCCCGGCTGGAGATCCTCCCCGGCGCCGCTCACCTGGCGGCCGTGGAGGCGGCGGCGCAGGTAACGGCCGCGCTGGTGGCGCATGTGCGCGCCGCGACCAGATCGGGCAATGGCGCCGTCGCCGGGCGTTAGCATGCAGAGCGATGACGACTTCCGCGCGCAGAGCGAACACCCACGGCACGGCCGGCGGCCGGCGCGGCTCCGTGCGGCCGGACTCCCGCGTCGCCGACGATGCGGCTGCACTCGGCCAGGCACCCGCGGCTGACACGGTCGACGAGGACGGTGCTGGCGCGCCGGCGCTCACGCGCAACAGCGACTTCGTCCAGTCGCTCGACCGCGGACTGGCCGTGATCCGGGCGTTCGGGCCAGACCGCGAGCGGCTGAGCCTCAGCGAGGTCGCCAGGGCTACGGGGCTCACCAGGGCGGCGACCAGGCGGTTCCTGCTGACCCTGGTCCAGCTCGGCTACGTGCGCAATGACGGGCGGGAGTTCTCGCTGCGGCCGCGGGTGCTCGAGCTCGGATACGCCTACCTGTCCGGCCTGGCGCTGCCCGAGATCGCGGCCCCCCACCTGGAGGAGCTCGTCGCGAGCATCCGCGAGTCGTCCTCGATCTCGGTGCTCGACGGCGATCACATCGTGTACGTGGCACGGGTGCCCACCAAGCGAATCATGACGGTAGCGATCTCGGTCGGTACCAGGTTCCCCGCGTACGCCACGTCGATGGGCCGCGTGCTGCTCGCGGCGATGAGCCCGGACGAGTTCGAGCAGTACCTGGCGCGAGCCAACCTGGACGCCCTCACCGGGCGGACCGTCACCGACCGCGCCGCGCTGCGCGACATCGTCCGCGAGGTCGGGCGGCAGGGCTACGCCATCGTGGACCAGGAGCTCGAAGAGGGCCTGCGCGCGATCGCCGCGCCTATCCATGGCAAGGGTGGCGCGGTCACGGCTGCCATCAACCTGTCCGCCCACGCGAGCCGGGTGAGCATGTCGGCGATGCGCACCGATCTGCTGCCCGCGCTGCAGGAGACGGCGGGCCGGATCGAGGCGGATCTGCGCGCGCAGGGCGTGGCCTGACGCGGCATTCGGGGAGGCCGCACCGGCCCCGGTCAGAACTCCGTTATGGCACTGTTACGGGGTCGTGACCGAAACTAATAACCGCTGGTGACGAGCCAGTTGGCGACGGTAGTGGCGGTCCGGAAGGCGCCGCAATCAGGTCGATTCGGGTCGTTGACACTTATCTACCGCCCTGGTTAAGTTTCTACATTGCGCATGGGCGTACGCCACGCGAACAACTCGCCAGAGTCATCACAGCTGCGTTGACCGTCCTCCGGTGGAGCGCTCGAGACGGGCTGTCGGGGCGTCGGTGCGTGCGGGCGCATGGCGCCGAGGAGACCGAGTGGAACATCAGGAAGCGGCCGGCGCGGCCCGGAGCGGCCTGGGTCTGCAGGCGGTCGCCAGTCGAGGAAGTTGGCTTCGGAGCGGTTGGCGCAGCAGCCGTCATGGCCTTGCGGCGCAACCCGTAAGGAGATCGATGACACATGAGTGACCAGACTGCGGATGCGGAGGGCACGACACCAGCCGGTGGCATCAGCCGACGCAACGTCCTGCGGGCCGTCGGCGCTGGGGCAGCCTTTGCAGGTTTCGGCGGGCTGCTGCAGGCGTGCAGTTCCAGCATCAAGGGAGCCAGCTCGAGCAGCACCAAGAACATCACGATCGGGTGGATCCACCCGCTGACCGGCGACCTCGCCGCGTTCGGCGCCGCAGACGGATTCGTTATCAAGAAGATCAAGCAGACCACGCAGTACAGCAAGGGGTTCAAGGTCGGCGGCAAGACCTACAACGTCACGATCAAGTCGTACGACTCCCAGTCCAGCGTGACCCGAGCGGGGGACCTGGCCAGGACGGCTATCCTGACCGACAACGTGGACTTGCTGTTCGCGTCGTCCACCCCGGAAACCGTCAACGCTGTGTCCAGCGAGGCCGAGACGCTCGGCACGCCGCTGGTCTGCTCGAACATCCCGTGGGAGTCGTGGTACCTGAACCTGTTCCCGAAAGGCAACCCGACAGCGGCCACCGAGACGGCCAAGTACGTGGTCATGTACTTCCTCGGCGCCGAGCACCTGGCCGCCTGCTTCGTCCCGATGTGGAACCGGATCCACTCGCAGCTGAACACCGACAAGGTCGTCGCCGCCGCGTTCCCCAACGACTCCGACGGCAACGCGTTCCGGCAGATCTTCCCGCCGATCGTCGAGGGAGCCGGCTACACGCTCGACATGTCCGCCGCGTATGCCGACGGGACCACGGACTACACCTCGATGATCTCGCAGTTCAAGGCCGACAACGCTGACTTCTTCACCAACGTGCCGCTGCCGCCCGACTTCGCCGCCATGTGGAAGCAGTCGATCCAGCAGGGCTTCCGGCCGAAGCTGGCGACCGTGGCCAAGGTGCTGCTGTTCCCGTCCGACACGTACTCGATGGGCTCCGAGGTTTACAACGTCGCCACCGACACCTGGTGGGTGCCGACGCTGCCGTGGACGTCGACGCTGTCCGGCGAGACCTGCCAGCAAATGGCGAACGAGTTCGAGGCGGACGGCTACGGCCAGTGGAACGCCAACATCAGCAACTACAGCCTGTTCGAGACCGCGTACGCTGCCTTCACGGCGGTCAGCGACCCGCACGACCACGCCGAGGTCGCGGACGCCCTCCACAATGTGAACATCCAGGCGCTCGCGGGGCCGCTCAACTTCACCGGGAACGGCGCTGGCTGGATCAAGCCCTTCGGCCCCGCGCCAGGCGTGGCCATCACCCCGCCCGCCGGTGTCCAGTGGCAGAAGGGCACCAAGTACCCGCTGGAACTGCAGGTCGTTGACAACACTCTGCTGCCGGACGCGAAGATCACCGCCGATCTGCTGCCGACCAATACGTGACGCATGACGGCAGATGCGTTGCTGGCGCTCGAGCACGTGACGAAGCGGTTCGGCCGTGTCGTCGTCGCCGAGGACCTGTCCTTCACGGTCGGTGAAGGTGACGTAGTCGGAATCGTGGGGCCGAACGGCGCTGGCAAGACCAGCCTGTTCGGCCTCATCTCCGGCGACCTGGCTCCCGAGTCAGGCACGGTCCGGTTCGCCGGTCGTACCGTCACCGGACTGGACTCAGCCGCTCGGTGCCGGCTCGGCATCGGCCGCACCTACCAGGTGCCGCGGCCGTTCGGCGACATGACCGTGTTCGAGAACGTGCTGGTGGCCGCGCAGCAGGGCGGCGGGCTCCGGCGGCGGGCCAGCTACGCTGGCGCGGCGCAGGCACTGGAGCGGGCCGGCATTGCCGCGCAGGCCAACGTGCCTGCCGAGCGCCTCGGCCTGCTCCAGCGCAAGCGGCTCGAACTGGCTCGGGCCCTCGCCACCCAGCCTCACCTGCTGCTGCTGGATGAAGTGGCGGGCGGCCTGACCGACCCGGAGGTTGCCGAGCTCGTCCAGATCGTCCGCGGCGTCAACGCCGACGGCATCGCGGTGATCTGGATCGAGCATGTCGTGCGCGCGCTAACCCCCGTGGTCACCCGGCTGACGTGCCTCGCTGGCGGCAGGTTCGTCGGCGACGGCGAGCCGGCCGCGGTACTGGCCGAGCCCGCGGTCCGCGAGGTGTTCCTCGGCACCGACGTCACCGCGGCGCTGGCGGGCGAGTCGCTGGACACCGCGGCCGCCGACGGCGAGCGGAGTGAGCTATGACTCTTCCGGCCGGGGAGCTCGCGGGATCATCGTCCCCCCTGGACAGCACCGAAGCAGTGCGCCCGCCGACCCGCAGGCCCCTCCTCGAGGCGGCCGACCTGACCGTGTACCACGGCCAGTTGCGGGCGCTGGATTCGATCTCGCTGCGGGTGCATCCGGGCGAGGTGTACGCGATCATCGGCGCCAACGGCGCGGGCAAGTCGACACTGCTCCGCACGATCGCCGGCCTGCACCACGCGACCACGGGATCGGTGCGGCTCGACGGCGCTGACGTGACCGGGCTACGGCCCGAGCGCCGGGCCCGGCTGGGGATCGTCATGGTGCCGGAGGGCAGGCGACTGTTCGGGTCGCTGTCCGTCGAGGAAAATCTGAAGGTCGGGGCGAGGTACGCGCGGCCGGGACCATGGACGGTCGAGCGCGTATACGAGACATTCGAGTGGATGCGAGACCGACGCGACCAGCAGGCGGCGCAGTTGTCCGGTGGCGAGCAGCAGACGGTTGCCATCGGCCGGGCGCTCGTCGCCAACCCGCGCGTGCTGCTGCTCGACGAGCTATCGCTCGGGCTGGCGCCGGTAGTCGTCCAGCGGATCTACGGCATGCTGCCGCAGATCCTGGCGACCGGCCTGACCGTGCTGCTGGTCGAGCAGGACGTGAGCCAGGCCCTACGGGTAGCGACCCACCTGCAGTGCCTGCTGGAAGGCCGGACCACGCTGGAGGGCAGGCCGGACGAGGTGACCGCGGACCAGGTCGAGGCTGCCTACTTCGGGCTGGCCGGCACGGCCAGTATCCCCGGCGAAGGGAGCGAGTCGTCATGGCCTGGGTGAACGCCATCATCCAGGGACTGCTGACCGGAGGCCTGTACGCGCTGTTCGCCTGCGGGCTGTCGCTGATGTTCGGCGTGATGAAGGTGGTGAACCTGGCGCACGGTGACCTGGCGGTGGTCGGCGGCTACCTGGCGGTCGGCGTCATCACGGTCACGCACATCCCCGTGCTGTGGTCCTTCGTTGTCGTCGTGCCGGTGATGGCCGTCGTCGGCTATGCCCTGCAGCGCACCCTCATCCAGAGCGCTCTCAACCGGGGCATCCTCACCACGCTCATCGTGACCCTGGGCCTGTCCATGGTGATCGAGAACGCCCTGCTGCAGTTCTTCTCCGCCGACACCAGGGGAATTGGCGCCGGGATGACGCTCGTAACCGGATCTGTCCGGCTCGGGTCGCAGATCGAGCTTCCCTACCTGCTGCTGCTCATCTTCGCCGTCGCGGTTGCGGTCCTGCTCGGACTGCAGTACTTCCTGTCGGGGTCCTCCTACGGCCGGCTGATCCGAGCCGTTGCCGACGATAGGGAGGCGGCTCAGCTGTCTGGTGCCGACTACCGCCATGTGTTCGGCATCGCGGCTGCGCTTGCGCTGGGCACCGTTGCGCTCGGCGGTGTCGCCTACGGCATGTACCAGAATCTGGATCCCACGGCCGGCACCGACACGATCCTGCTGTTCGCGTTTGTGGCTGTCGTCATCGGCGGCCTCGGCTCGCTATGGGGCACCCTGGCCGGCGGCATCGTGCTGGGAGTGGCGCAGCAGATCGGCGCGCAGATCAACATCTCCGATGAGCTGCTCGCGGGCTACCTGGTGTTCCTGCTGGTGCTCGTACTGCGGCCGCAGGGCCTGTTTACCCGGAGGGCGTCGTCGTGAGCGTGGCGACCAGGGCCGAGACCCGCGCGGCCGAGGGCTTCCGAGTCACCCGCTCGCAGCGGAACGTCATCTGGACCGGCGCGGCAGCGCTGGTTGTTGTCGTCGTCTTCGGGCTGGCCCCGTTTGAGGTGCACTCAGGTACCACTGCCATCCTGGTGCAGGGCTTCATCGTGCTCACCCTGGCGAGCATGTGGAATCTGCTGGCCGGCTACGCCGGCCTGGTCTCGGTAGGGCAGCAGGGGTTCGTCGGGCTCGGCGCCTACTTCGTTCTCATCCTCGCGCTCCAGGGGATGTCGCCGTTCGCCGCACTGCCGGTCGCGGTGATCGCCTCCGGGGTGGCGGCGCTGCCGTTGTGGTGGCTGATCTCACGACTGCGCAGCGGCTACTTCGCCATCGCCACCTGGGTGCTTGCCTCGGCCATCATGCTGTTCATCGAGCGGTTCTCGGCGCTCGGCAGCGGGACCGGGCTGCCGCTGCCCGGTCTCACCGGGATGAGCCCGACGCTGCTCACCGCCTACACCTACTGGATCGGGCTGGCGGTCGCGGTGGCAGCGCTGCTGACCGTTTACCTGCTGCTGCGCAGCAGGCTGGGGCTGGTGCTGACCGCTATCAGGGACGACGAGGTGGCCGCGCGCAGCTCCGGCGCGCGAGTCGGGCTAGCGAGGCTGCTGGTGTTCGTGGTGGCCGGCGCGGGCTGCGGCGCCGCCGGGGCGGTGCTGGCCATCAGCCAGCTCCAGGTGCAGCCGACCGGGGTGTTCCCCGTGACCTGGACCGCGGAGATGGCGTTCGCGGCCATTATCGGCGGTCTCGGCACGATCGAGGGACCGATCATCGGCACTGTGGTGTACATGGTGCTGCAGCAGACGCTGCAGTCTTTCAATGCGTGGTATCTCATCATCCTGGGCCTGGTCGCGATCGTCATCGCGTTGTTCGCCCGGCGAGGACTGTGGGGCCTGGTCGACAGTCGGCTCAGCTTGCGGCTGTTCCCGGTCGGGTACTGGCTGCGGACGGCAGCGAACCGGGCGACCGAGGACGGGCGTGCCACGGCCGACGAGTAAGCCCGGGCGAGATCACGGGACCCCGCCGTGCCAGGGCGGGTAGTTACGCTGGTGGCCCGCTGGCCAGGGTGAGCGTGACGGACTGCTGCTGGCCCGCGGGGTCGGTGTACTGGACGCTCACCACCTGTCCCGGCGACAGGTCGGCCGTGATGACCTCCTGCAGGGTGGACCCCGACGTGACGGCGTAGCCGCCAACGCTGGTGATGACGTCGCCCTCGGCGAGGCCCGCGTCGGCGGCCGGGCTATCGGCGACGACGCCGGTAATCAGGACGCCGTTCTCGGGATTCGGGCCGTAGCTGCCATAGCCGTAGCCGCCGTTGGTGGCCTCGCCTACCTGGACGCCGAGGAAGGCGGTGGGTCCGATGTGCACGGAACCGGAGCCCTGGCCGGCCACGATCTGGGCGGCGATGGACGCCGCGGTGCCCATGGGAATCGCGTACCCGGCGCCCTCCGACTGAAGGTCGAACTGGGAAGATTGCGAGCCCGCCGTGTCCATGCCGATCACTTGCCCGGCGTCGTTGACGAGCGGGCCGCCCGAGTCGCCGGGCTGGATGTCGGCGTTGGTCTCGATCATGCCGGTCAGCTGCTCAGCCGAGCCGGTCAGGTCGTCGGCGGCGGTGATGGACTGATCGGTGGCGGTGACTGTGCCGCCGGCGTAGCGGGGGGTCCCGCCGACGCCGCCGGCGTTACCGATCCCGATGACTTGTTCCCCTACCGACACCGGCGCCGTGCCAGCGGTCTCGACGGTCTGCAGGCCCGACGCACCGGACAGCTGCAGCACAGCCACGTCGCTGCTCACGCTGTACCCGACCACTGTCGCCTGGTAGGTGTGCCCGTTACCGACGTCGGTGACGCTGATCGACGTAGCGCCCTCGATGACATGGTTGTTGGTGAGCACCTCACCATCGGCGGTCAGGATCATGCCGGTGCCAGCCGCCTCTGCCCGGCCATAGTCGACGCTGGTGTTGATATCCACGAGGCCGGGACTGACGCGGGCGGCGATGGCCGCGGCGTCCGACGGCTCGGCCCCCGATCCGGCCGACGTGGAGCTGCCGGACGAGCCGCCGTACGGGAATCCGCTGCCCGAGCCGGGGCTGAGGCCACCACCAGTGCCCGATCCGGGCCCGCTACCCGGCAGAGAGCCGTATCCCCCGGCTGCGGGCGGGGTGGTCGGGCTGGTACTGGCCGCCGTTGACGAGCTGGATGTCGTGAGCGCGCGGCCGACGAGGCCCCCGAGCACGCCGGCCACCAGCAGCCCGGCCAGCCCGGCGGCTATCGCGAGGCGGCGGCCCGGGCGGCGCCGCGGCCCCGGATCGAATCCGGGCTGGCCGTAGTACCCGGCAGCGGGACCTGGCCAGGGCTGGCCGAAACCCTCAGCGACGCCCGGAGCCTGCTGCCCAGGATCTTCAGCCCCGACGTCATCGCCGGGCCACCACGGCCACGGCTGGTCGTCAGCGCCGTCTGCCATGGGCTCATGGTGCGGCGCGGAATTGAGTCGCTGATGCCGTGCACCTGACTGTTTGCTGAAGGTCCCGGCGAGCCGGTCACCGGCGACCGAGCCGCGCGGGCACCGAGTGGCCGCACGGCGGCTAGCGCGTGCCGGGTACCGGCTGCAGGGGCGCGGTGGTCAGCTGCACAGGGAACCCGGTGTAGTTCTCCGCCAGTGACGTCGCCGCAGCTCGCGAGCTGACGACGTAGCGCAGCTGGGACAGCTGGAGCTGGGCTTCCATCTCATCCGCGCCCGGGGTGCAGTGCAGCATGGTGGTCATCCACCAGGAAAAGTGGGTGGAGCGCCAGACCCGCTCCAGGCAGGTGTCGGAGTAGGCGGCTGCAGGTCCCGCGTCGCCGCTCAGCAGCGCCTCCAGCGCGGCGGCGAGCACCGCGACGTCGGCCAGCGCGAGGTTCAGGCCCTTAGCGCCGGTCGGCGGCACGATGTGCGCCGCGTCGCCGGCCAGGAACAGCCGACCGTAGCGCATCGGCGCGCTGACGAAGCTGCGCATCGGCGTGATGCTCTTGTCCAGCACGGGTCCCTGCCGGAGCGTCCAGCCGGGCAGCTCGAACCTGCGGGCCAGCTCCGCCCAGATCCGCTCGTCGGGCCACGCTTCGATGTCCTCGTCGGGGCCGACCTGGAGATACAGCCGGCTCACCGCGGGGCTGCGCAGGCTATGCAGGGCGAAGCCGTTCCGGTGGTGGGCGTAAATCAGCTCGTCGGTCGAGGGCGGCACGTCGGCGAGGATGCCGAGCCAGGCATAGGGGTAGCCGCGTTCCCGCGTGGTCAGCACGCCAGGCGGAATCGACGGCCGGCAGATGCCGTGAAAGCCGTCGCAGCCGGCGATCGCGTCGCAGACCACCTCGTGCCTGGCGCCCCTCGCGTCGGTGTAGCGCAGCAGCGGCCGGTCGGTGTCGAGATCGGCGACCTCCGTGTCGGTGACGCTGAACTCCAGCGCGCCGCCGTCAGCGAGGCGGCGCGCGATCAGGTCCTTGACCACCTCGGTCTGCGCGTACACCGTCACCGTCCGCCCGCTGGTCAGCTCGCGGAAGTCAACGTGCCGGCGCTGCCCGTCGAACTGCAGGTAGATCCCGCCATGGACCAGCCCCTGCTGGTCCAGCCGGTCGGCCACACCCGCGCCGCGTAGCAGCGCGACGCTGCCGTCCTCCAGGACGCCGGCCCGCTGCCGCGCCTCACAGTAGGCCCGGCTGCGGATCTCGATGAGCACCGAGTCGATGCCGCGCAGCGCCAGCAGGTGCGACAGTAGCAGGCCCGCTGGCCCGCCCCCGACGATGCCTACCTGAGTGCGGGTTCGCATGTCCTCCCCGAGCGTGCCTGGTCGCTGATCCTCACGTCGGTCCGCCACGTTCTCCGGCGCGGCTAGAACGGGTAGGGTGCAATGCCGCCGCGAATCGTGACCCACCTGATGTCGGTGAACGCGTCGATGTTGGCGCTGCCGCCGAAGCGTGCTCCGGTGCCGGACGCTCGGATGCCGCCGAATGGCGTATTGGGCGCGTCGTCGATCGTCTGATCGTTGATGTGCACGATGCCGGTGGGAATCTGCCGGGCGAGGTCAAGGCCGCGCATGACATCGGCCGTCAGGATGCCGAGTGAGAGCCCGTACTCGGAATCCGCGGCCAGCTTGGCCGCCTCGTCGGCGTCGGCGACCCGGATGACGGGCGCGACCGGCCCAAAGACCTCGTTGGCGTAGGCCGGCATCGCGGGCCGGACGTCCGCGAGCACGGTAGGCCGGTAGAACAGGCCTTCGTAGCTCCCTCCGGCGGCGAGCCTGGCGCCCGCGTCGATGCTGGCCGTCACGAGGCTGTGCACCTTGTCCCGCTGGCGAGCGTCGATGAGCGGGCCGATGGCCGCCTGTCCCGACGCCGGGTCGCCGACGGGCAGGTGCGCCGCCTTGTCGGCCAGCCTGGCCACATACTCGTCATACACGCTCTCGTGGACCAGGTGCCGCCCCGTCGTCATGCAGATCTGGCCCTGGTGCAAGAACGAGCCCCAGGCTCCGGCCGAAGCCGCCTTGTCCAGGTCGGCGTCGTCGAGCACGATCAGGGCCGAGTTACCGCCGAGCTCGAGATGGGCGCGCTTGAGGTGCTCACCGGCCAGCGCGCCGACGCGGCGGCCCGCCGCCGTCGATCCGGTGAAGGAGATCACCGCGATGTTCGGGTCAGTGACAAGCGCCTCGCCTACGTCGGGCCCGCCGGCGAGCACGTGCAGCACTCCCTCGGGCAGGCCCGCCTCCTCGAACACGCGGGCGAGCACGACGCCTCCGCAGACAGCGGTGCGCGGGTCGGGCTTGAGCACGACGGCGTTGCCCAGCGCGAGGGCGGGCGCCACCGACCTGATCGCCAGGATCTGCGGGAAGTTAAACGGGGCAATGACCCCCACCACGCCCGCCGGCACCCGCTCGACGAAGCTGAGATGGGGCTGTTCGCTCGGCAGCAGCTCTCCGTAGGGACGAGACGGCAGCGTTGCGGCCTCGAATACCTCCTCGGTCGCCACGTGCGTCTCGAACTGCGCGGCGGGCGGGATCTTGCCGCCTTCCCGGACGCTCCACTCCTCGATCTCGGCGGCGTTGGCGAGCCATATCTCGCCCGCCTTGCGGAGGATCGCGGCGCGCTGCGTGTGCGGCAGGGCAGCCCAGGCCGGCTGAGCGGCCGCTGCCGCGGCGGCCGCTGCCGCGATCTCCGCGGGCGTCGCGACGCCCACCGTGGCGAGTTCGGCGCCGGTGGCGGGCTCGATGACGGCGGCAGTCCCGCCGGCCGGCTCCTGCCAGCCTCCAGAAAACACCTTGCCGAGCCAGACTGAACGGTCGAGAAGAGTCACGGTGCCCCCTTCTGATCGGAGCGAGGCCGAAAGCGCCCCCACGGGCAAGGGCCAGGAAGCGAGCGTTGTGCGCGTCACGAACGGTAGTTACGTGGCCGAACACGGCAAATCTAGGACCGGCGGCTGCGGGGTGTCAACGCGACCGCAGCGGTGCGTGCGCTCTCGCCGCCCGCGCCGCCAGGCGGGTGCAGAAACCAGCCAGGGCCCGCGGCAGGCTGCCATCGGGCCCGTGGCTGGCACGCGGGCGCCCGCCCGCTCGGCTCTTACTTCTTGCGGGTGAACCAGGCGGCGCCGCCGAGGACCAGGGCGACGACGACCGCTGCGGTCCCCCGGTAGACGTGGTTGCCGCTCGTACCCTTGACGTGGCTGCCCGAGTTCAGGAACGACGGCGCGGCACCGGCGAACCAGAGAATGCCAACGATGAGGGCGATGAGGGCGACGATCGCCAGGATGATCGTCAGAGACCGCTTGGAGCCGCCCGACACGCTTTGAGAACTCACTATTCCTCCTTGTTGCTGGCCACCCTGGCGAGCTGGAGCGGGAGCCTAACCAGGCGCGACTACGACCGGCACGGTACTACTGCCCGGTGCCGCGGACGACCCGAACCCCACCCAAAGGCGGGAAAATCTTCGTCAGGTTTCGTGCCGTTATGGCCGCCACACCATGAGGACGAGAATGACCAGCCACAACAGGTTCACGACACCGCCGAAGGCGGCGATCCGGCCGCGCTCGACCGAGGCGACGTGCGCCGCGTGAGCCGCCGCGGCTGCCTGATCCGCGGTCGCGTCACCGGCCTCGCCGACCGGCGACGGCAGGTCGCCGCCGGGTTGGGCGCCGGTCCCGGCATCAGCCGGCCCGGCCGCCAGCGCCCGGATTGCCCGGCGCTGGTCCCGGACTATGACCACCAGCAGCACGATCGCGACTACGAAGAGTGTCATGGACACGCTGAGCCACGGACGGCTGAATGCGTGGTCGATCTGCCCGAGCACGATGCCAAACACGAGTACGAGCAGCGACGCAGCGGTGAAGATCAGGGTTATCCGACTCAGGTAGCGCAGCACCGGTATCTCGCGGCGGCGGATGTACCGCGGCGTCGAGGAAATGGCCAGCGCCAGCGGCCCGATGGTAAATATCGCGAACGCGATGTGCAGCCAGAGCACCAGCCGGTCGGCGAAGGACATGTACCGAATACTAGGACCACGGCGCTCCGGCCGATCGTCGCCGCGCGCAACGTCGCGGCGGCCCGCTACCGGCTGTACTGGCGGCGCGTCTTGAGGAAGTCCTTGACCACGTACTCCCCGAGGCTATCGGGCAGCGCGCGCAGCACGCGCCCGCCGTTCCGCCTGGCCACCTCGTCCACGAAGGCGGTCAGCCGCTCGTCATCCGCCAGCATGAAGACGTTCATGGTCGCCCGGCGCCTGGTCATCTTGTCGACCTCGGCCAGGGTGAGCTCGAGCGTCTCCGGCGACGGCGGCCAGTCGAACCAAAACCGGCCGTCGCGGCGGAGGTGAGCGGTCGGCTCGCCGTCGGTGATGACCATCACCACCGGACTGTGCTCGGGCCGCCGGTCGAGAAATCGTCCGGCGAGCACAAGCGCGTGGTGCAGATTCGTGCCCTGGACCATGTCCCAGCTCAGCCCGGCTAGCTCGGTTTCCCGCAGCTCGCGAGCATAGTTCGAGAAGCCGATCACCTGGATCGCGTCCTGCGGGTACCGGGTCCGCACCAGCGAGTACAAGGCCAGCGCGGTCTGCTTGGCCGCTCCCCAGGTGCCGCGCAGCGCCATCGAGTAGGACAGGTCAACCAGCAGGCAGACCGCGGCCGATGCCCGCCGCTCGGTCTCCGTGATCTCGAAATCGTCGACGGACAACCGCACCCGCGGCGCGCTACCTGGGTCGTCGTCCGCAGCCCGGCCGGCGGTGGCTGCACCGGCGCGCCGCGGCGCTGTCCGCCGGGCTGCCGGCTCGGGCCGCGCCGTCGGCGGCCGCACCGCCGGGCGCGGGGCGGCCTGCCTCAGCAGCGCGTTGCGCACGGTCGCGGCCGCGTCGATGGCTTGCTCGTCACCGAACCGCCACGGTCGGGTGCTGCCGGTGTAGTCGCCCGCCTGGCCCGCGTCGCGCTGGTCGTGGTCGCCGACGCCGCCGTCCGGCAGCTCGGCGAAGACCCGGCGCAGCGCGGTATCGCCGAGCCGCCTGACCGCCTTCGGGGTGAGCTCGAGCTTGCCGTCTGCGCGCTGAAGGTAACCCTGCCGCTCGAGCTCGCGCTCAATCTGACGGAGCGCCTCCATGTCATCGACGGCCTGCCTGCCGAGCGCACGCCTGACGGCCTCCTCGTCGATGTCGTCGAGCCGCGCGCCCGGGTAGTCCTGGCGCAGTGCGTCCTCCAGGTCGGCGAGGTCGGCAAGTTCGGCGAGCGCGGTGGTGGCGTCGCTGAGCCCGAGCGGCTCGGAGCCCGTCATGCCTGGCTGTGGCCAGCCCTGGTCGATGTCCGGGCGCCGGGCCCGCAGCGAGTCAGCCAGCCTGGACATCTCGGCCGCGAGGCCGGCGTCCGCCAGCGCCTGCGCCATCAGGCCGGCGAGCTCCTCGCGTTGCTCGTCGGTCAGCGAGTTCAGCAGCCGCTGGGCGGCCGCCATGCGACGCACCAGGGCGTCCACCAGTTCCTCGAGGTTGGCCGGCGAGTCGGGGAACATGTCGCCAAACTCGGCCATGAAGTCATCGAAGTCCTGCTGCGTGTGCTCGCCCTTGGCGTCGGCGTCGAGCATCGCGTTCAGCGCGGCCATCATGTCCTTGACGCGCTGCAGCGCGGCCGGATCGGGGTCGGCCAGCGCCTGTCGCATGCCGCGGAACTGACTGTCCAGCACTTCACGGCGCAGCAGCGACTTGAGTTGCTCGAAGGTCTGCCGCGCGGTGGCGGACTGCCAGTCGTAGTCGGCGAGCTGCCGGATCGCCTGCGCGGTGTCGGTCGGCAGGTCGTCGAGCTCTGCCTCCCTGAGCCGGGCCGAGTCGTCCGGGTTGCCAAACAGCTCGGCACGCTCCTGGCCGATCGCGGTGTCGAGCAGCGCGCGGACCTGCTCCAGGATGCCATCCAGGCGGCCGCGGCCGCGGATCTCCCGCTGGCGCTCACGAACCCGGCGCAGCAGGTCGTCCAGCCCTCGGTGTCCGGACAGCCCCCGGCGCAGCAGGTCGCGGAGGGCGCTCGCCGGGTCGGTGCCCTCGAGCACCGACTCGCCCAGCGCGTCCACGGCGCCCCGCACGTCATAGGGCGGCTCGAGCGGATCAGGTCCGCCCGCGTAGCGACCGTACCGATAACCGGGCACGCGCGCTCACCTCCACTCGCCTGACTGGCTTCCTCGCTCAGCTCCGGTACACCGCACCGCCGTCGACCACGTCCTTGGACAGCCGTCGCATGAGGTAAAGGCCCTCGAGCGCGAACTCCAGCGCGGC